>ERZ761602.2086-NODE-2086-length-33051-cov-5.905322_pt1 | contig 33051 bp, 18 predicted proteins | sample MGYA00512165_ERZ761602 | MGnify/ENA primary metagenome ERZ761602 (study PRJEB28899, sample SAMN02445085) | bioreactor sludge metagenome | biome: EBPR sludge; isolation source: Thorneside wastewater treatment plant | place: Australia: Brisbane, Thorneside...
GCCGCGGCCCTCGCCACGCTCGCGACCCTCGCGGCCCTCGCCACGCTCGCGGCCCTGCCCGCCCTCGCGGCCCTGCCCGCTCTCGCGGCCCTGCCCGCTCTCGCGGCCCTCGCCGCGCTCGCCCTCACGGGCCTCACCCTCGACGGGCGTGGCCGTGTACGAGGGCAGCACCGCGCCTCCCGGCTCGGCGGCGCCACGACCACCACGGCGGCGGCGGCGGCGGCGGCGGCGGCCCTCGCCACCGTCGGCGTCCTTCGCGTCGCCCTCACGCCCGTCGTCGGGCCCTCCGAGGATCGGCTGGTCGTCGTCTTCCTCTTCGTCGAAGAGCTCGGCGGCGCTCGCCACGAGCTCGGCGCGCAGGGCGTCTTCGGGGCCGGCGACGAGGATCTCGTCGTCCTCGTCGATCACCGGGCGACGCGCACGCGGGGCTCGCGCCGCGGGAGCCGCGACCACGGGCGAGGCCTCGGGCGCCTCGCCCCGGGCGCCCTCGACCGCTCCAGCCTGCTCGCCGGCCGCCGGGGCCTGAGCCTCCTCGCGGGGCGGCTTCTTCGCTGCCCTCTTCGGGTCGAGGCCGTTCTTGATCGTCTCCTCGTCCCACTCGCGCAGCGCGAACACGCCGGGCTTCAGCCTCACGAGCGGGTTGTCGCCATCTTCCTTCTTCATGAAGGCGGCGAGGCGCGCTCCCATCGTCACCTCGGGGCTCTTGCCCACGTGGGAGAGGAGGTTCTTCTCGATCGCGAGCTCGGTGATCTCTTTGTAGTGCAGAGGTCGGCCGATCTGCCTGAGCACTTCGACTGCGGCATCGGTGAAAGTCATGTCTGTTCTCGGCGGCTCGTCGCGCTGCGCGCGAACGCCGTCCTCGTGGCTGCGCCTGCCTGTGGCGGGCTGGATGGGTGTAACCTGCGGAGCGCAGGCTCTCGGGAAGCGCCTCGTTGCGGAGGCTCGTTGGACGGGGACGGACCACGCGATGGTGGGCCGGGCTCCCTGACCCCCCTCGGTTCCGCCTGCCTGGTTCGAGCGGGATGGCTACCTCGCTCGGGAGCGCCGGCCGATTGTGGAAGTCGGCGCGCCCAGGATGACGGCCACGATCGGGGCCGACTTGGTGTCGCGGCGCCCCGGGAAGCCACTCGCTCCCGCACAGGACGCCACGAGGCAGAAGTAGCTCCCACCCTCGACGACGTCAACCCGCATCGGAGCGGGGCCTCTCACGCTACGTCAGCGCCCCTCCGCTCGGCGTGCCGGTGGTGGCAGACCGAGGGATTCCACCTGTGGGCGAACGCAGCTCCGCCCAGGGGCCAGCGAGTCGATGCTACGCTTCGGGCGCTTCATGGACGCCGACCCGCTCCTCGGTCGCACCCTCGCGCGGCGATTTCGCCTCGACCGCTGCATCGGGCGCGGAGGCATGGCGACGGTGTACGCGGCCTTCGACGCGGAGAGCGGCGGCGAAGTGGCCGTGAAGGTGCTCAAGCGAGAGCTGTCTCGCGACCCGATGGTCACCAAACGCTTCGAGCGCGAAGCGAAGGCCGCCGCGAAGCTCGATCACGCCCACACGATCCGGATCCTCGATCACGGCGTCGACGGCGCGGAGGCCTACATCGCCATGGAGCTCGCCGACGGGCGCGACCTGCTCAAGGCGCTCGGCGAGGAGCGCCCGATGGGGCAGAAGCGCGCCGCGCTCATCGCCGCGCAGATCTGCGACGCGCTCGAGGCGGCACACGAGAAGGGCATCGTGCACCGCGACCTCAAGCCCGAGAACGTGATGTTGGTCGCCGGCCCGAGCGGTCCGGATCACGTGAAGGTGCTCGACTTCGGCATCGCCAAGATCGTCGAAGCGAAGCCGGTCGCGGCCCGGGCCGAGTCGGACGATCCACCCTCGTACGTCACGCAGACGGCGCTCACGCGCGTCGGCACGATCGTGGGCACGCCCGCGTACATGTCGCCGGAGCAGTGCCGCGGCGGTGAGCTCGACAGGCGCAGCGACCTCTACGCGTGCGGGGTGCTGTTGTACCAGCTGCTCACCGGGGAGCTGCCCTTCACCGGAGAGACGCCGCTGCACACCGCGATGAGGCACATCCACGCGCCCCCTCGCCCCCCCTCGGAGCTGCGCTCCGACCTCGATCCGGCGCTCGAGCAGACGGTGCTCAAGGCGCTCGCGAAGTCTCCGGACGAGCGGCACCAGAGCGCTCGGGAGCTCTCGCGAGAGCTACGCTCGATCGCCGCGCGGCTGCCCGGCCCGAGCCACGGCAGGCCCTACGAGCGGCCCACGCGCACCGAGCAGCGCGAGCAGGCGATCGACGGGACCAGCCAGCTCGTGGGTGGGCCGCTGGGCGGCACACCGCTGCGCGCCGTCCGGCTCGGTGGCCCCGTCGCGGTCCCGGTGGGCAGCGCGGCCGACGCGCTGCTCGGCGCGCCGGCCGACGCTCCGGCGGGCGCACCCGACGACGACGACGACGAGCCGCGTACGTTCCTGATGCAGCCAGAGGACACACCGACCGGCGCACCGACACCGGCCTTGCCTTCCGCCGCGGTGATGCGACGCACGCTCGTCGGTGTGCCCGAGGCGATGGGTGCCGCGAGCATGCTGTCGTCCGCCAAGCGCCCGGCGCAGGAGGCTGGGCTTCGCATCACACGCGAGCCCACCTCGGACGACCGCGCGTCGGCGCTGCCTCCGCCGCCCTCCAATCCGCGCGCGCCGGCGCAGCCGCTCGGCCGCGGCGCGGCGAACCCCGACGACGAGCGGCAGGGAGGCGCAGCCAAGGAGCCTGCTGCAGCGCGACCCGCTGCTTCGCTGCGCAGCACCCAGCGCAGCCGCGTGCCGAACGAAGGCGCAGCGGCGGCGCGGGGCCCCGAGCGCGTCGCGGTCCCCACGGCGAAGCTCGAGGCCCGGCCTTCGCCGGGAGCGGCCGCGCGCCCGGTGGGAGGCGCCGCCCGGAGCTCGCCGCGCCCCACCGAGACGGGCCTGACGCCGACCCACGTGGGCAGGCCGCTCCCGAGCGCCGAGCCCTCGGTGGACCTGGGCAACTCGACGGTTCGTATGACCGGCAACGAGAGCGCTGCGCTCGTCGAGTCGCTGGAGATCGAGCGCGCCGACTCGCCCGACTCCGACGACGAGCCGCAGACCTTCATCCGGCCCACCGACGACGGCAGACCGAAGACGACCACGCTCGTGATGGAGGAGGCCTCGGTCAGGGAGCACATGGCGCGCGTGCTCGGCGCAGCGCCGCCCTCGGTGGTGATCGAAGCGAGCGTCGGCGCCGAGCGAGCCGACCCTCTGCTCGCCCTGCGCGCTACGGCGCCCCTGAAGCGGCCGGAGCCCAGCGAGCGCCCAGCGCGCAGCGGGCTCGACGAGCTGAAGGCCACGACGAGGATGCCTGCCCGCGGCCCGGAGAGCACCGACGCAAGCGCACGCCTCGAGGGCGCTGGGCGCGAGAAGCGCACGCTCGCGTCGAGCGGAGTCGTGCCCGTCGAGCGCGCCCCGCAGGCTCCTCAGGGCGGCGTCGGCTTCGGCGACACGGGCAGCGGCGTCGTTCCCAGCCCCTTCCGAGCCCTTCCCGCCTCGGGCTGGACGGAGCCCACGCAGGTCAGCAAATCGAAGGCGAAGCCAAAACCGCGCGGCATGCGCCTGCTCGACGAGCTGCCCGGCACGATGGGCCTGCTCATCGGCATCGGCATCGGGCTCGGCATCGCGGCCGGCGCAGTCATCGCCGTGATCCTCTGGCGCTGATCCTCCGGCGGCTGAGCGCGCGGCGTCGAGCAGTCGAGCGAGCCTCGCGCGTGCGCGCCACCGCGAGGTGCCGCGCACGCACGCGGTGCCCGCTCAGCTCGAGAGCTGCGCGCGCGTGAGCTCCCCGAAGGCGGCGATCGCCGCGTCGATCCCGCCGATGTCGGGGCCGCCGGCCTGCGCCATGTCCGGACGCCCACCGCCCGAGCCACCCACGTGTTTGGCGAGCTCGCGCACCAGGTCGCCCGCCTTGAGCCGGTCGGTCACGGCCTTGGAGACCATCACGCAGAGCTGGGCCTTGTCACCTGCGGCGGAGGCGAGCATCACCGCGCTCGCCTCGCCGAGCTTGTCGCGCAGCTTCTCGGCGAGCTCCCTGAGCTGACCGGGCTGCGTGGCGTCGGGCAGCCGTCGCGCCAGCACACGCACGCCAGCGATCTCCTGCGCGCCGCCGAGCATCGCGTCGATGCCGCCGCCCCCGCCCTCGAGCAGCTTCTTCTCGAGCTCGGCCACCTTCTTGTCGAGCTCGCGCTCGCGCGCGACGAGCTTGCCGATCTTCTCGAGCAGATCGGGGCCCTGGGCCTTCACCAGGCGCTGCGCCTCGTGCTGGGTGCCCTCGAGCTTGCGCACGTGCTCGAGCGCGTTGCGACCGGTCGCAGCGAAGATCCTGCGTACACCTGCCGCGACCCCGGACTCGCTCTCGATCTTGAAGAGGCCGATGTCGCCGAGCGCGCGCGCATGCGTGCCGCCGCAGAGCTCGACCGAGTCGGGCGTCATCGTGAGCACGCGCACGACGTCGCCGTACTTCTCCTCGAAGATCGCGACCGCGCCGCGCTTCTTCGCTTCGTCGATCGCCAGGACCTCCGTGACGACGGGCGCGTTCAGGAGGATCTTCGCGTTCACGAGGTCCTCGATGCGCTCGACCTCCTCGCGCGAGAGCGGCTTGTTGTGCGCGAAGTCGAAGCGCAGCTCGCTCGGACCGACGCGCGAGCCCTTCTGCTGGGCGTGCTCGCCGAGCACGGTGCGCAGCGCCCAGTGCAAGAGGTGGGTCGCCGAGTGGTTGCGGCGCGTCGCGCCCCTCGCCTCGTGGTCGACCTCGAGCTTCACCGCTTCGCCCTTCGCGAGCGAGCCCTGCTCGAGCTTCGCCGCGTGCACGACCAGCCCGGGGAGCGGGCGCTGCACGTCGACGACCTTCGCCTCGGCCCCCGCGCTCGTCCGGATGCGGCCCACGTCGCCCACCTGACCGCCGCTCTCGGCGTAGAACGGCGTCTGCCTGACGACGATCTCGAGCTCGGCGCCGGCCTCGGCGCGCTCGACGATCCGGCGCGTCGTGCGGCCTCCCTCGCCTCGCTCGAGCGCGACGAGCGCCACGATCTCACTCTCGCCCTCCTCCCGCTCGTAGCCGGTGAAGACGAGCTGCCCCGCCTGGGCCTTGAGCGTGTGGAACACCGGGTCGAGCGCGGCGTTCGGATCGATGGGGCCGTCGGCCTCGGAGGCGCCCTTCACGATGCGCTCGGCGCCCTCGAGATCGACCCGGAAACTCGCCTCGCGGCAGATGACCTCGGTGAGATCGAGTGGGAAGCCGTAGGTGGTGTAGAGGTCGGCCGCGGTGTCGGCGGGCAGCACGGCCTCGCCGCGCTCGCGCAAGTCGGCGAAACGATCGTCGAGGATCTTGATGCCCCGGCGCAGCGTCGTGCGGAAGCGCTGCTCCTCGTCTTCGGTGACACGCGCGATGAGGTCCTTGCGCTGTCCGAGCTCGGGGTAGCTCTGGCCCATGAGCTCGACGACGCGCAGCGCGACCTCGTGGAGGAAGGGCCGCTCGATGCCGAGGCGGTGTCCGTGGCGGATCGCGCGGCGCATGACGCGCCGGAGCACGTACTCGCGCTTCTGCTTCTCGGGCATCACGCCCTCGGCCATGAGCATCGCCGTGGTGCGCGCGTGGTCGGCGACGACGCGCATCGAGACGTCGTCGTCGGAGGTGCTGCCCGTGTACTTCTTGCCGGCGATCGTGGCGGTGAGCTCGACCAGCTCACGCAAGAGATCGATGTCGTAATTGCTGGTGACGCCCTGCACGACGGCGGCGAGGCGCTCGAGCCCCATCCCGGTGTCGATGCTCGGCGCCGGCAAGGCCTCGAGCGAGCCGCCCTTCTCGGCGCGGTCGTACTGCATGAAGACGAGGTTCCAGATCTCGGTCCAGCCGAGGCCGTCGATGCGAGGCTCCTCGCCGAAGCGCGAGATGTCGGGGTCGTTGCCGTGGAAGAAGTGGATCTCGGAGCAGGGGCCGCACGGCCCGGTGTCGCCCATCGACCAGAAGTTGTCGGCCATGCCCAGGCGCAGGATGCGCTCGTCGCCGAAGCCGGTGACCTTCTTCCAGATCGCGGCGGCCTCGTCGTCGGCCGGCAGGCCCTCGGCGCCCTCGAAGACCGTGATGACGAGGCGATCCTGCGGCAGCTCGACGACCTTGGTGAGGTAGTCCCAGGCGAAGGCGATCGCGTCTTCCTTGAAGTAGTCGCCGAAGCTGAAGTTGCCGAGCATCTCGAAGAAGGTGTGGTGACGCGCGGTCACGCCCACGTTCTCGAGGTCGTTGTGTTTGCCGCTGATGCGGATGCACTTCTGGCTGGAGGTCGCGCGTTTGTACGCCCGCTTCTCGCGGCCGGTGAAGAGGTCCTTGAAGGGGACCATGCCGGCGTTCGTGAACATGAGCGTCGGGTCGTTCTGAGGAACGAGCGGCGCGCTCGGCACGACCTCGTGCCCACGCTCACGGAAGAAATCGAGGAAGCTCTGACGGAGGAAGCTCGCGCTCTTGGACTCGACGGCCATGACCGTGCCGCTTAGCACGCCTCCCGCCGCACGAGCAGGCCCTTGCCGGGGTCGCCACCGTCGGCGGGGCCTTCGGGCGCCGCCGATGGCGCCAGCACCCGGCCGCTCCGAGCGGCCGTCGGCGGGGCTAGCGCCCGGCCGCTTCGAGCGCCGTCGGCGCGCCCTTGAGCGCGCTCTGCACCGCGGCGACGACGGCGTCTTCCTGCAGGAGGGCGTGCTCGCTCGGGCTCTTCACCGCGCGCGGGTCGGTGCTCGCGCGTGCGTCGCCGCGCACGGTGCCCTTGAGGGCCTGATCGGGCAGCTTGCGGATGAGGAACTCGACCTTCGCGGAATAGCCGATCTCGCGCGAGCTCTGGGCCTTCTGCACCTGGACGAGGCGACCATCGAGCGCCACCGTCGGCAGCCTGCGGCGCTTCGACTCCACGGCCGCATCGGCCGCCTCGCCGAGCAGCTCCACGCCGGGCAGGCGCGAGAGCTCGTCGCGCGCGATCTTCTGGAAGGCCGGGCCGAGCTTGGGGTTACCCGACTTGTTCTCGAGCCGGCCCATCTGCACGAGCACCTTGGCCTTGGGGCTCTGCGCGCGGATCTTCGCGATCGCCGCCTCCATCTCCCGTCGCACGTTGGCCGCCGACTCACGCTCCTTGGCGGCCTCGAGCGAGCCGAGCGCGCTCGCTTGACCGAGGCTGCCGAGCGCGGCCGCCGCCGAGGCCCGCACGGCCACGTGCTGATCGGCGAGCGCGCCGACGAGCGGCCCGACCGAGCTCGGGTCCTTGGACTTGCCGAGCGCCAGCGCCGCCGTCATGCGCACCCGGTAGTCCACCGAGGAGCTGAGGTCCTTCTTCAGGGAGTCGACCGACTGCGCGCGCGAGGACTGCGGCATGCCTACGCTCGCGATCGCGACGAAGAGCACGGTGAACAGCAGCTTCGCTGCTCGGCGCCCGAGGCCACTGCGCCTCGCGGCGGGCGCGCGTAGCGAGCTCGTCGTGTCGGGCTTGGGCAGAGCGAGGCTGAGCGGTTGGTCGTGCATGGGCACCTCGACGTCAGTTCACCCATTCTCGGGCCCACTGCGCGAGCTGCCCAGGACCGTCGCAGGTCCAGGGCGAATTCAGGTCGCACCTCGGCCCACGTCGCGCGCAGCCGGGACGGAAGCCTCCGTCCGAAGCGGAAGGGGCGCAGCTGCCCACGCCGCCGAGCTGCGCCCGCGGGAGCTCGGGCGGTCATTCGAGCCAGGACAGCGCTCGCTCAGGGCGCGGGCTGCGCGGCCGCGTCGGGGACCTCGACGAGGTGCTGGCCGCGGCCGAGCTTGATCCACACCGTGCCGTTCATCGCTTCGTCGAAGTACCAACCTTCGGTGGCGAGCTCGAGCGCGCTCGCACCCTCGACGGGCGACAGCGGGTAGCCGTCGACCCGGATCTCCGCCGGGGCTGCGCCTCCCCAGCCCACGAGCTCGATGACGGCGTCACCGGCGAAGCGGCCGCCGGGACGGATCGAGAGCGAGGTGCCGCCATCGATCGGGGTCTGCTCGAGGCGAGCGCCGTCGTACAGGCGGAGGGCGCTCTCGGCGCCTCGGCTCGCGCGCAGCCAGAGCGGCCCGGCCTTCGAGGCGAAGGAGTCGACGAGCAGCGGATCGTCGACGGGCGAGAGCGTGTCGATCGTGGGCCGCAGCATGGGGAGGAGCGCGCCCGCGCGCACGAAGATCGGGATGACGCCGAGCGGCGCGGCGGCGGTGATCTCGCCCGGTCCCGAGACGCGCGAGCCGGACCAGAAGTCGATCCAGTCGCCTGGAGGCAAGGGCACCAGGCGCGTCGTCGCGCCCGGCTCCGTGACCGGCGCCACGAGCAGCGAGTCGCCGAGGAAGTAGACGTCGCTCGGGTGCAGGCCGAGCTCGGGGTGCACGAGGCCGAAGGGACGCTGGATCGCGCGCCCGTTGCGCTCGAGGCCCACGGCGTAGGTCCACAGGTAGGGGAAGAGCCGGAGGTGGAGCCGCGTGTAGAAGCGATAGGAGGCGAGCAGCTCCTCGTCGCCGAACTCCCAGGCGACGTCGTTGCTGCTCGTACCGATCTGCATGACCGTGGAGAGCGCCGTGTGCTCGAACCAACGCCGGAAGGTCTCGACGTCGGGAGGCGCGTGGCGGTAGCCGCCCGTGTCGGAGCCGTAGAAGGGGAAGCCGCTCGGCCCGAGGCCGATGCCCGCCACCATGGCCGCGTGCAGCCCACCGACGGCGCTGAGGGTCTCGCCGCCCTCCTCCACGACCTCGCGGTGCTTCCACATGCGCGCGTCGAGATCGCCCGGCCAGATGATCGGGCCCTGCACCTGGCTGCCCCACTTGCCCGCACGGCAGAGCAAGAGGCCTCCCTCTTGGGGCAGCTCGGTCGCGTAGGTCTGGTGGTAGAGCAGCGTGTAGCCGCGGTGCATCGTGCGCTCGTCGCTGCCGTCGCGGAAGCGGAAGACGTTGCGCGCGCCGAACACGCCGGGCACGACGTCCTCGGCGTAGTCGAGCTTGTAGCCCTCGATGCCCATCGCGCCGTAGCGGCCGAGCAGCCCTCGCCACCAGGTCTGCGCCTCGGGCACGGTGAAGTCGAGGATGGGGCCCCACCCGTTGAGCTGGATGCCCGTCTCGAGCGGGTAGTAGCCCTTCGACGTCGCCTCGGCGCGCAGCTCGGCCGTCGCTGCGCTCGAGACGTCGAGGTAGGGCGTGTGCCAGAGCCCGACGCGGAAGCCGAGCGCGTGGGCGCGCGCGATCATGCCCTCCGGGTCGGGGAAACGCGCGGCGTCGAAGTCGAAGGTGTTGACCGCCGTGGCGTAGGGACGATCGATCCAGATGCCCGTCGTCGCGAGATCGAGCTCGCGCATCGTGGCGAGGTCGCGCTCGACCTGGGCCTGGTCGTCGTTTTCGTCGCGCCAGACGAGCGGGCCGAGCGCCCAGGGCGCGGGCAGCCTGGGGAAGCCCGTCGTCTGGTAGTAGCGGCGCGTGAGATCGAGCGGGCGCTCCGCGGCGTAGAGGTGGAAGACGATGCCCTGCTCGCTCGCGGAGCCGGTCCCGAAGATCGCGTCGACGCGCGCTGGGTCGGATCGTGCGACGTCGAAGACGCCCGGGTAGGAGCTCTCCACGAAGTAGCCCCAACCGCGGGTGCCGATGACGAAGGGCACGGGCACGTGCGCCTCGTTGTTGCCGCTCTCGAGCGAGTCGACCTCGAGCTGCATCGCGCGCAGCTTGCCGCGGTGCTCGACGGTGTCGAAGTACTCACCGAGGCCGTAGTAGTGCTCGCTCGGGTCGACGCGCGCGCCGACGCGAAAGTAGGCCACCTGCGAGGCCTCCACCGGGACGAGGCTCGCGCGGAAGCGCCCCTCGGCGAGCGCCTCGACCGAGAGCAGGCTCTCGAGCCCGCCTTCGTGGCGGAGCCGAACGACGAAGTCGTCGCCGTCGGCGTGCTCGAGCACGGCGCTCTCCGCCGGGCGGAAGCGCAGCCCCGCGGGCGGGAAGTAGCCCTCGACGGCGCCGCGCAACGGCCACGGATCGTAGCTCGTGGCCTCGTCGACCTCGTCGACCGTGCCGAGCGCGAGTCCCTCGCCGTCGAAGCTCGCGAGCGACTCTCCACCTCGCCGCACGCTCAGCGTGGGCGAGCGCAGGTCGAAGTGGACCGCGTAACCCTCGAGCTCGAGCGCGACCCCGAGCGGCACCGGCGCGGTGATCTCCTCGCGTGCGCAGCCCGCGCCGATCCCCCCAGCGCCGAGCCCCAGCCCCGCAGCGACGCAGACCGCGAGGCCGCCCCACGCTGGGGAGGGCGCCCGCGTTTGCCCGCCGTGCGGCCGGCTCAGAACATGATGCCGAGGTACCAACGGAGGATCTGTGCGGTGGAGAGGCTCGGATCGCCGCCCGCGTCGGTGAGGTCGGCCTCCTGCTGAGGCAGGTAGCCGAGGCCGCCGAGCGGGAACATGACGCCGTACTCGAGCTGCGTGTAGAAGCCGCCCATCTTGTCGGAGTCGTCGTTCAGGCTGCCGTCCTTCGCCTGGTAGTAGAGCTTGAAGTCGAGCTCGACGCCGAGGTCGCGGGCGTTGCCGGGCGTCTGCATGAACTGGCTCGCGCGGCTCCAGATGACCGCCGCTCCGCCGCCGATGCGCTGCCCGTTCTGCTCCCGGTTGAAGTCGTACTCGACGCTCGGCCGGAAGTAGTAGGCGCCCTGCACGCGCTGCAGGATGTTGCGCCAGAGGATGAGGTCGATGCGGTAGTCCGGGTGGAAGCGGAACGTCGAGAAGTTCCGGTCGCGCGTGAGCTGCAGATCGAGCCCTTGGTCCGGAGGCGAGATGCCCTCGACGTCCGGATCGCCCGTCGCGTAGCCGGTCCCGAACTGGATGCGCAGCTTGTCCTCGACGGCGCGGATCTCCGCCTGCGTCGTGAAGCCGAACTGGCGCACGGTCCAGCCGTCGTTGCCGCTGCCGTCGGCGTTGACGTAGTTGCTGCTCTCGGGGCGCGAGTCGGTGTCTTCCATCGAGCCCCAGATCACGGCGGCCTCGGCCTCGAAGCGGAACTTCTTGTAGAGGAGCTGGAACCAGAAGTCGGGGATGAAGGCCTCCGCGTTGCGGCGGTCGAACTGGCTCGCGATGGTGCCGCCGGTGGCGCCGAGCTCGCCGCCGCGATCGAGCGCGAGCTTCTGGCTCCGGTAGACGGCGAACATGCCGCCGTTGAGCACCACGTCGCCGCGCGCGAGCTCGAGGCGCTGCTGCTGCGGGTTGCGACGGCGCGCGATCACGAAGCCCCACTGATCGACGTCGTCACTCTGCGTGAGATCGTAGAGCTGGCCCTGGCGCTCGTTGATGAGCGCGCTCGTCGGGCCCTCGTTGACGAAGTCCCACATGCCGGCGAAGTAGAGGTCCCACTTCTTGATGCCGGTGACGAACATGATGCGATCGGCGTGACCGCCCCAGTCGCTGTCGTAGCCGTCGCCGCCGTTGATGAGCATGCCGAGGCCCCAGTGGTTGCCCATGCGGCCGAAGCGCAAGAGGCCCACGGGCGTCATGTACTCGCCCCAGATGCGCTTGACGGCGACCGAGTCGGTCAGGCTGTTCTGCCCGGCGGTCGGCGACCACTGCGTCGTGCTGAAGGCGCCGAGCGGCGCGTAGCCGCCTCGCTCGCGCACGCGGTAGCCGCCCGCGCCGCCGTTGGGCTCGTTGGCGTAGCCCTCCGGCGTGGAGCCGAGCATGACGTTGTCGAGCATGTCGATCTGCGCCATGACGCGCACGTTGTCGCTGACGTGCAGCTCGGGGTTGATGCGAAAACGCATGTTGGCGCCGGCCTGCACGTTGTTCTCGCAGGGCTCGGGGCTCTGGGGGTTGTCACCACAGAGGATCACGCGGTTTCGCACGCCCTTGATGTCGAAGTAGTCGTTGTCGCCGGGCTGCGGCCACATGGCGTCGCCGGGAGAGTCGACGCGACCGAGCGCGAAGTGGCTGAAGAACTCCGCGCGCACGCGGTAGTAGCCGTGGAGCTCGAAGACGGGGCGCGCGGTGGTCCACCAGTCCTCGGCGAAGACGTGCGCGTCGATCTCGGTGCCGCTGCCCTTCTCGACGCGCGCGGGCTGCTCGCTCGCCGCAGGTGCGACGGCCGCGCCCGCGGCGGCGCTGGGCGGAGGAGCGGGCGGGGTCGCGACGGGCTTCGCGGCGGGGGGCTTGGCGGGCTGCGGCGCGGCTGCGGGCTGCGGCGCGGCTGCGGGCTCGGGCGGGACGAGGCTGTCGTCGCCTGCGGGCGCCTCAGGGGCGGGCTGCGGCGCGGGCTGCGCCGCGGCCTCGCGGGCGTAGAGCGAGGAGGCGCCCAGCCCGATCATCGAAGCCAAGAAGAGGTGCGAAGTGAGCCTCGTGGAGCGAGGCGAGAGGGACCGCGGCGTGGTTCGCATCGTGTCTCGAGCGGCGAGGCGGCGCGGGGCCGCTCGGCCTGGGCCCGACCTCCGGGCAGGGCGCGGTGTCTCACGACGCGTCTCCGCTGACAAGCCCCGGACAAGACGCCTCTCCCGAGCTCGGCCGGGCCTCGGCTCCGGCCCGAGAGGCGTGGGTCATGCGACAGGCGCCGTCGCCCGACAGGGCACGCAGCCGCGCGTAGGACCGGCACGAGAGAACGCTCGCAACGCGGGAGACGTTTCGGCTAGCCTCCCGCACCATGCCTGTCACTCGCTCCCGACGTGGACCGAAGTACAACGCGCCGACCACAGCACGTGGTACCCGCGAGGCCTCCGAGAAGGCCGCCGCGAGGGCGACCCTGCGAGCCACCCCGCCGCGAGGCGTGGCCTCGTCGACGCTCTGCGCTCCGGCGCACGGAGCCTCGAGCTCGGCGCCCGAGCGCGGCGCTCGGCTGAGCTCGCGCGTGATGCGCTGCCTGCTCGCGGGATCGCTCGCTGCGGCCGCGTCGATGGCGGTGGCGCGCGAGGCCTCGGCGCAGGCGCAGGAGGGTGAGTTCTCCGTCCAGCGCTTCGAGCCCGCCGCCGGCGGCAACAACCTGCTCAGCGTCGAGCGGGTGCGCATGGTGGAGCAGTGGGGCTGGAGCGCCGGGCTCTGGTTCAACTACGCGCGCAACCCCTTCGTGGTCGTCTCCTGCCGGGCCTCGGACAACTGCGACGAGCCCAACGCCACGCAGGTCGAGGACGTGCCGGTCGTCAGCGACATGATGCAGTGGGACCTCACCGGGTCGATCAACCCACTCGACTTCTTGCAGGTGGGTCTGCGCATCCCGGTCGCCTACGTGAACGGCTCCGGCATCGACACCACCACGGGCGGCGCGGCCGCGGGTGGGCTGAGCGGTGTGGGCATGGGCGACCCCAACGTCGAAGGCAAGATCCGCTTCTTCGGCGACGCCAAGAGCGTGGTCGCGCTCGGCGGCGCGATCGACGTCGGCGTGCCGCTCGGCAAGGCCACCGCGGAGGGCAAGTACATCGGCAACGACGCGCCCGTCATGATCGGCTGGCGCGGCATCGCCGACTTCCAGATCGACGACTTCTTCGCCGCCGCGAACCTGCGCGGCGTCTACCGCGGGGAGAACACGCTCGGCACGACGACCGTGGGTCCGATGGAGTTCCGTTACGGCGTCGGCGTGGGCTACGTGCTCACGCCCGTGCTGAAGGTCATGGCCGAGGGCTACGGCTCGACGCAGTTCGCCAGCAGGCAGGGAACGAACACGCTCGAGATCGACGGCGCCGTGCAGCTCACGCCGCTCTCGACGGGCCTCGCCTTCACCGTCGGCGGCGGCGCGGGTGTGCTGTCCGGCGTCGGCGTGCCGAGCTTCCGCGTGCTCGGCGGCATCGCCTTCTCGATGGAGTCCGGCGACCAGGACGGCGACGGCGTCGCCGACGACGCGGATCGCTGCCCGACGATCCCCGAAGACGAAGACGGCTTCGAGGACAACGACGGTTGCCCCGACGACGACAACGACAAGGACGGCGTGCCGGACGCGAGCGACAAGTGCCCGGACAAGCCCGAGACGCTCAACGGCTACATGGACGAGGACGGCTGCCCCGACCAGATCGCCGACCGAGACGCCGACGGCGTGCCGGACGAGAGCGACAAGTGCCCCGACCAGCCGGGCAGCGTGCAGACGGCCGAGTACTACGGCTGCGCGGACAGCGACAGCGACGGCATCCCCGATCCGATCGACAAGTGCCCGAACGCCGCCGAGGACACCGACGGTTTCGAGGACACCGACGGCTGCCCCGATCCGGACAACGACAACGACGGCATCCCCGACGAGCTCGACGAGTGCATCGACGAGCCCGAGGTGATCAACGGCTTCCAGGATCAGGACGGCTGCCCGGACAAGGTGCCCGACCGCGACGGAGACGGCATCCCGGACGACAAGGACAAGTGCCCGGACAGGCCAGAGACCTTCAACGGCTTCGAGGACGAGGACGGCTGCCCCGACCGCGGTCAGTCGCTCGTCGAGGTCGGCGCGGAGGAGATCAAGATCCTGCAGCGCGTGGAGTTCGCCACGGGCAGCGACAAGATCCAGGGCGCGACGAGCTTCGCCGTGCTCGACGCGGTCTCGAGTGTGCTCAAGGCGAACCCGCAGATCTTCCTCATCGAGATCGCCGGGCACACCGACAACGTCGGTGTGGCGCAGCTCAACAAGGATCTCAGCCAGAAGCGCGCCGACGCGGTGAAGAAGTACCTCGAGGGCAAGGGCACCGAGAGCAAGCGGCTCTCGGCGGTCGGCTACGGGCAGGAGAAGCCCATCGACGACAACGCCACCGCAGCGGGCCGGCAGAAGAACCGGCGCGTGGAGTTCAAGATCCTCCACTCGTCGACGAAGAAGCCCGCGCCCGTGGCTGCGCCCCCCGCCGAAGCCCCCGCTCCGGCGGCAGCGCCCGCTCCGGCAGCGCCCGCTCCGGCGGCGCCCGCTCCGGCGGCGCCCGCTCCGGCGGCGCCCAAGCCCTGAGCCGAAGGCGCGGGTGAGCCCAGCCGGGCCCCTCGCCTTCCTTGCTTCCCCCTCCCCCTCGGCCGGCAGATCCCCCTAGGATCGGCCGGTGGGCGGAGGGGGCAGTCGGTTTTGTTCCTCGCAGATCCCCGTGCCCCGGCGGGTCCGCGCCACGCGAGCGCGCCGCCGCGATGGAACCTTCGGCTCGCTCGGACGTCCTAACGGCCCACGCGTGGCGCGCTCCTCCGAGCCGCGCGCTCGACCTCCCTCCCCTTCGCTGGAAGCAAGCATGAACCTGCGACTCGCCCGCTGGGCGCACGTGCTTTTCCTCACGCTCTCCGTGTGGTGGCTCGGCGCCTGCCACGAGGCCAAGAAGCCGCTGCCGGACCGCAGCACGACGACCGCCGAGCTGCGCGTCGTGCGCCGAGGGCTGAGCGTCGAGCACCCGGGCGAGAAGCCGAGAGCGCCCTACCCACGCGAGCGGCTCGGAGAAGACGCCGTGGTGGTGATCGAGGAGGGCGGGCTCGGCTGGCTGAGGCGCGACGGTGGCACCACGCTGCTCGTGCGTGGCCCGGCGAAGCTGCGCGTCGGAACAGACGCGCTCCGCCTCGACGAGGGGCGCGCCTTCGCCGAGACCCCGGAGGGGCGCCCTGAGCAGCTCGAGACGCCGGCCGGGCGGCTCGTGCTCTCGGCGGTGCGCGCGAGCGTGGACGTCTCGCGCGAGCGCACCGAGGTCTACGTGCTCGAGGGAGAGCTGCGGCGCGGCGAGCTCGTCGCGCGCGCGGGCGAGCGGCTCGTCGTGCAGGGCGACGAAGGCAAGGTGAGCCCCGAGCTCGCCTGGGAAGACTGGACCGGCGGCCTCGCGACGACCGATCGGCAGAGCGAGCCTGCGCCCTTCGGCGTAGGCACGGTCGGCGCACGCAGGCCGGGCAGCGTCGACGCGCACGAGCCACTCGGCGTGCGCAGGCTCGACGTGCGCGTGAGCATCCAGGGCGACCTCGCGACGACCGAGATCGATCAGGAATTCTTCAACCCGCACTCGGAGACCGTCGAGGGCCAGTACCGCTTCCGCGTGCCGGAGGGCGCGCTGCTCGAGCGCTTCGGCGTCGATCGCGACGGAGGCGTGCTCTTCGGCTACGTGAAGGAGAAGCAGGCAGCCGCCGCGCAGTACGCAGCGAACGTCGCGCGCGGCGAAGATCCGGCCATCCTCGCGTGGCGCGCGCCCGGCGAGTACGAAGCGAAGCTCTTCCCGATCGCGCCCGGTGCGACGAGGCGCGTCGTCGTGCGCTACACCGAGTGGCTGTCGCGCACCGGGGCACGCGGCGAGCGGCGGCTCTACGTCTACCCGATGGCCTTCGAGGGCAACGAAGCCTCGGCTCCGCACGTCGAGGACTACTCGATCGAGATCGATCTCGGCGAAGCGGGGGCGAAGGAGGTGCGCGCGGGCATGGACGCGGTGCGCAGCGGCGACCTGCTCGTCGTGCGCGGACACGATCTCGTTCCGCGCGCGGATCTCGCGGTCGAGCTCTACGACGACGGCCCCAAAGCGACCGTCGCGGCCGTCGCAGCCCACAAGCCCGACCTCGTCGTGCTCGGGCCCGCGGAGCAGCGCGACGCTCGGCGCAGCACCGAAGGCGAAGCCGGCTACCTGCTCGTGCCCGTGCGCGCGAGCGCGCTGCCCGAGCGCAAGCCGGGGATCGATCTGGTGGTCGTGGTCGACTCCTCGGCGGGCACGGACCCGGCGAACCTCTCGCTCGCGCGCGCCGCGACGCGGGCCTTGCTCGCGCACCTCGGCCCGGCCGACCGCGCGCTCGTGCTCGCCGGTGACGACCGCCTCCGGCCGGTGTCGGAGGGGCTCGAGGGCCTCGCCCAGGTGGGGAGCCGCGAGTCCGAGGCGGTGCAGCGTGGGCTCGCTGCGCTGGCCCCGGGCGGCGCGAGCGACCTGGGCGCGATGCTCTCCGAAGCGGCGGCGAAGACGAGCGAGGATCGCGCGACGGCGGTGGTCTACATCGGCGACGGTCGGCCGACGGTCGGTGAGCTCGACGCGTCGGCCATCCGCGCGCGGCTCGCGAAGCTGGCTCGGCCGGTGCGCGTCTTCGCGCTCGGCACCGGCGAGTCGGCCGACCTCGCCCTGCTCGAGAGCCTCTCGCGGGGCGGGCTCGCGGTGCGGATCTCCGACGCGAGGAGCGCGGCGCGCTCGGCGCTCGACGTGCTCGAGCGCGTGGAGCGCGGCGCCGAGCTCGGTGCCGCGGTCGATCTCGGGCCGGGCGTCGAGCGCATCTACCCCCGCGAGCTGGGCGCGCTCACCGAGGGCGAGACGACGCTCGTCGTGGGCAGGCTCAGCGCCGAAGCCCCGAAGGAGCTGCGCGTGAAGACGCTGAGCGGCGAGACGGTGCTGCCGCTCGAGCGCGTCGAGATCGACGACCACGGCGACCTGCGTCGGCGCTGGGCGAACGGCAGGCTCGCCGAGATGCTCGCGAGCGGCGAGGGCCGCGCGGCGCTCGTCGATCTCGGCGTGCGCCAGGGCATCGTGACGCCCGTGACGAGCCTCTACGTGCCGACGAGCGCCGAGATGACGACGGCGCAGAAGCAGCAGATCGAGCGCGGCCGGCGCACTCGGGCGGTGCTGCCGAAGGCGAAGCCGAAGGAGGAGCCCGAGGAGCAGAGCCCGAAGCGAGGCTTTCTCGACGGGCTGATCGGCGGCGACAAGGCGGCTCCTTCGGCGAGCGAGCCGGAGCAGGTCGAAGAGAGGGCCGACAACAAGGAAGGCGGCACCGGCACCCGCGCCAAGGGCGAGGAAGGCTCGATGGGCAAACGCTCGCAGGCCGCGGCGGCGGCGACCGCGGAGCCCGTGGCCGAGGCGCCAGTGGCGGCGGCGCCCGTGGCCGCGCCCTCGGCGCCGGCGGAGATGGAGAAGCTCCAGCCACGCGACGCCGAGGACGCGCTCGCGGCGGAGCCGAAGCCGGACAGCGGGGCCGCGCGCGCGCCGTCCACGGCGCGCAACGAATACGACCTGCCCTCGCCGGCGCAGCTCGCGCCAGGCGCGCCGCCTGCGCCGCCTGCGCCGCCGGCGAAGCCCCGGTCGGCGACGGGGCTCGGCAACATCGGCACGATCGGCCACGGCGGCGGCGGGCAGGCGCAGAGCACGCTCTCCGGTGAGCACGCGACGCGCAGGCCCAAGGTCGTCGGGGGCGACATGTCGATCGACGGCAAGCTCGTCGGCGGCAATCGCGACCAGGCCGAGGGCTGGCTCGAGGACCGCAGCGGCCAGCTGCGCCTCGTCGTCCACATCGACGACCCGGGCCGCATCCGCCGCCCCTGCAGCAAGGCCGCCGATCTGCCCTTCGCCGAGCGACAGCGCCTCTGGGCGGAGCGGCTCTCGCCGCTCGCCGGCCAGGCCCCCGGGATGCACGCGGCCTACCTCACGGCGATCCGCAGCTGCGAGCTGCCCACCGCGCGGGAGCGCAAGGCCTTCCTGCGCATCGCGATCTCGCTCCTGCCGGAGGTCGGCACCAAGGTGGCGCTCTACCGCAGGCTCGTGTCCGAGCCGGCGATCGCCGACGCGGTGTACCGCTCGATCCTCGCGCGCGTGGTCACCCAAGACGATCTGCGCGCGCTCTCGGCCGCGCTCGGGCTCGCGACCGCCGATCCGGTGGAGCTCGAGACCGCGCTCGCGAAGTCGACGACGGCCTCCGAGCGCGCCTCGGTGCTCGTGCGCTTCGCCGCGCGCTACCCGGACGACCGCAGCCTGCAGCTCGCTATGCTCGACGCGCTCGAGGACGCCGGCGACGACGGCGCCGCGCTCGCGCTCGCGCGCAAGCTGCTGCGGCGCAGCGACGCCGACGCGCGCGTACGCACCGCGGTGGGCGAGCTCTACCTGCGCGTCGCGAAGAAGCGCGCGCAGGCCACGCCCGCCGAGCGCGAGCAGCTCGAGCGCGAGGCGAAGCGCGCCTTCGGCGAGCTGGTCGAGTTCTCGCCCGAGGACCCGGTCGCGCGAAGGCGCCTCGGTGATCTCCTGCGAGCGCACGGCTACCACGCCGAGGCGCAGCGCCAGTACGAGACGCTCGCGAAGCTCAGCCCGGACGACCCGAGCGTCGCGCTCTTGCTCGCGAGCGCGGCCGAGGGGCTCGGCAAGCTCGAGGAGGCCGTGCGCTGGACCGAGAAGGGCGCGAAGGCCGGCGCTCCGGACGCCTCGCAGGGGCCGCACGTGACCGCACGCGCGCTCGCCGCGACCTTCCTCGCTTGGGGCAAGCTCGAGGCGCGACGCGAGGGCAAGAAGGAGGAGCTCGAGGCGCTCGGCGCGCGCCTCGCGCGCGTGATGGCCGACGAGCGACGCGAGGGCGGCACGCGCGTCGTGCTGAGCTGGTCGCACCCCGACCTGCACCCGAGCTTGTGGACCGACGCGAGCGGGCGCCTGGGCCCGGCGCCCGAGGGCGACCCCACGATGGGCGTCGCACAGGCGATCGCCGGCAAGGGTCCGGTGCGCATCGAGGTGCGCGTGGAGCGCGGCGAGCTCGAGGCCGCGGCGAGGCTGGGCGCCGAGGCGGTGCTCACCGTCGTGAGCGACGAAGGCACCGACGACGAGGTCATCCACCGAGAGAAGCTCGTCTTCGCGCGTTCGGGGCCGACACCGGTGCTGCTGCTCGACGGCAAGACACTGCGGCGCGTCGAGGCCGAAGCGCCCTCGACGGAGCCGGCGCGCGCACCCACGCAGGGCGGCCGAGGAGCAGGACGATGAGCACCGAGAACGAGCTCCAAGTGACGGGCGGCCCCTCCGAGGACACGCCCCAGCGGCTCGACGAGCGAGGTCCGACCCAGGGAGCTGCAGCTCCGCCTCCGCCTCGCCCCGAGGGTCCACCGCCTGGCGCCGGTGGCGCGCTGTGGTGGCCCTTCGTCGTGTCGGTCCTCGTCGCGATCGCGGGCGGCGTCTTCATCGCGATGCGCACCGCGCCGAAGGTCGAGCTGCGCGAGCCGCTCGCGGCCACGGTGGCCGATCTGTCGCCGGTGCACGCAGGCGTGAGGCTCGGCGATCGCGGTGTGCGCGCGCTCTCACGTGTGCGCGCCGGCGACACGCTCGAGACCGACGCCGCGGGGCGGGCCCGCCTGCGCCTCGACAACGGCGCGTCGCTGCTCGTCGACGTGGACACACGCGTGGTCGTGACCGGCGACGCGGCGGCGCGCCTCGAGCGAGGGCGGCTGTTCGTCGTGGGCGCCGTCGCGGCGCCTACGGCCATCGACGTGGGCTCGGGCACCGTGCAGGTCGTCGGGGCGAACGCGGGCTTCGATCGGCGCGAGGGCCTCAGGGTCTACGCCGCGAGCGGCGAGCTCGTCGTGAAGGCCTCGGGCGCCGAGCACACGGTGCACGCGGGCGAGAGCGCGGTGTTCGACGGCGGCGTCAAGGTCGTGCCGGAGCGCCGCTTCGACGACTGGACCGGCGGCCTCGCCGCTCCTTGGGGCGCGGGCGGATCGCCGCGGCGCGCGCTCGGCGAGCTCTGGGGCCGCACGACGCCTGGCGAGCCGGGCTCGCCGCTGACGATCCGGACCCACGAGGTGCGCGCCACGGTCCACGGCGAGATCGCCGAGACCCGGGCGAAGACCACCTTCTTCCACGCGGGCGACGCGGCCGTCACGGGCGACTACCGCTTCGCGCTGCCCCGCGGCGCGATCGTCTCGGGCTTCGCCACCGTGCGCGGAGACCGCCGCCAGACCGGCCGCCCTTCGCTCGCGGCGCGCCCCGGCGAGGCGCCGAGCCACACGGGCGCCGACCGCCTCGAGTGGGCGGGCGACGGCTGGGTTCGCGGCGTGCTCGCGCCGATCTCCCCGGGCGACACCGTGACGATCGAGGTCGAGTACATCGAGCTCTTGCCCGTGGTGCAGGCGAAGGGCAGCTCCTCGGTGCAGTACCGCTACCCCATGGCGGGCAGCGTCGATGCGCCGCTCGTCGGTGAGCTCTTCCTGCGCGTCGACGCCACCCCGAGCCGACCTCGCTCGCTGGGCGCAGGCTGGGGCGCGCGCGCCGACGAGGGCGTGGTCGAGATCCGTCGCGCGGACGCGCGCCCTTCGTCGGACTTCGTGGTCGACGTGGAGCTCGGCGCGCCGCTCGCGCCCGCGCGCGCCTACGTCACCCCCGCGCGCGGCGAAGACGAGGTCACCGTGCTGCTGCGCACGGAGGCGCCCACGCCGCGCGAGCCCGAGGCCGACGGCGTTGCGCTCGCGCTCGTGCTCGACACCTCCTCGAGCGTCGACCCGCAGCTCTTCGAGGCCTCGCGCGCCTTCGTGAGCGCGGTCACGGAGAGCCTCGGCCCGAAGGACCGCCTCGTCGTGCTCGCGGCCGACGCCGTCGTGCGCCCCGTGGGCCCCGCCGCCATGGGCCCCGTCGACCCGGCTCGCAAGGCCGAGATCGCCACGGCGCTCGGCAAGCTCGTGCTCGGTGGCTCCACGGATCTCGGGCGCGCCCTCGAGGCGGGCGCCGAGGCGCTGCCGGCCGACGCCCCGAGCGCGATGGTCGTCTACGTCGGCGACGGCTGGCCCTCCGTGGGCGACACCTCGCTCGACGCGATCCGCGCGCGCCTCGCGAGGCGACCGAAGGGCAGCCCCAGGCTCGGCGCCGTGCTCGTCGGTCCGAGCACCAACCGCCCGCTGCTCGCCTCCTTGGTGCGTGGCTCCGGCCCGCTCGTCGAGATCCACGACAGCGACGACGCCGCGCGCGCCTCGGTCGAGCTGCTCGAGCGCGTGCTCGTCCCGACGCTCACGGGCCTCTCCGCCGATCTCGGCACGGGCGTGGCGCGCGTCTTCCCGCGCGCCGAGCTCGCGGCGCCGACCGGCTCGACGATCACGCTCGTCGGGCGGCTCGTGGGCGAGCTGCCCAAGAACGTCGAGCTCAGCTACCGCGGGGTCGGCGGCGTCGAGCGCGAGAAGCGCGCGCTCGCGCGCATCGAGGCCGTGCGCATCGACGACGTACACCGCCGCTTCGCGGCTGCCCGCGTCGAGGCGCTCGCGCTCGAGGGTCGCGGTCGCGAGGCGATCACCGACGCGGCGCTCTCGGTCGGCCTGCTCACGCCGTGGACCTCGCTCGTCACCGATGGCGCGCCCGTGCACGAGCCCACCCCGCTCGCGCTGCGCGTGCTCGACGCGAGCGCGCAGGGCGAGGCCGGCCTCAACGCCGCGCTCGGGCTGCCGCAGCTCGACGGCCGCTCGCTCGCGAGCGACACCGATCGAGTGGCCTCGTCGCTCGAGGCCCCGACCGAGCTCTGCATCACGCTCGCCGCCCACCGGGTCGTCGACGCCGCGCGCCCGGCCTTGCGCGCTTGTCGCGACGCACGCGTGCGTGTGCGCCCCGAGCTGCCCGACGCGCTCGGCCTGAGCTTCGAGCTCGACGGCGACGGCCGCCCCACCAAGATCCGCGTGCTCGATCAGAACGACGAGCCGCTCGAGCGCTGCGTGCAGGCCGTCGTCGAGGGGCTGAGCTTCCCGAGGCTCGGCACGACGGGCACGATCTCGATCACGCGTGTCGTGTCGTGGCCGCCCGCACGCCCTCGCCAGGGCCGCAGCTGCTCACCCACGGCCACGCTGCCGATCACGCACCGACGAGGCGTCTGGCAGGAGCGCCTCGAGCGGCTCGGCCCGGCGCAGGCCTTCGACGAAGCGCAGCGAGGTTGCGAGCTGTCGACCTGGACCGCCAAGCGCTCCTTGCTCGAGCTGGTGCTCGCGCGCGCCGCGCTCTCCGGCCAGGGGCTCGCGCAGGTGCTGAACGACGCCGCCCAGATCGAGCGGCTCGGCGACGACGAAGCGGCGGCCTTCCTGCGCCGCGAGACCTTGCGTCGCGCAGCGCCCACCGAGCTCGCCGGCATCCGCGCGGCGCTGCTCCGTCAAGAGCGCCTGCCCGCGGCGCTCTTCACGGAGCGCTACGCCGCGGCGCGCGACGATCGCGCCCGCCTCGAGGTCGTGCGCCGCTTCCTCGAGGTGGCACCGCACGACGGCCGACTGCGCGGTCGCCTGCTCGCGCTGCTCGAGGCCGTCGGCGAGCGCGAGGCCTTGCTCGAGGAGGTCCGCCGGCTGGCGCAGGATCCCTACGCCGACGCCGTGCTGCTCGCCGACGCCGCGTCGACGCTCGCCCGCCTCGGCCTCGCGGACGAGTCCAGGCGCGGCTTCGGCGAGATCGCCGAGCGCGGCGCGCAGGATCCCTGGGCGCAGGCCTTCCTCGGCGACCGGCTGCGCGCGGAGGGCCTCCACGACGAGGCAGCCCGCGCCTACGCCGCGCTGCTCGAGCTCAGCCCCGAAGACGCCGCGGGCACGATCCGCAGCGCGCTCGCGCACGCCGGCGCGGGCCGGGTCGACCTCGCGAGGCGCTCGCTCACGCGCGTGGCCACCACCTTCGGCATGCGCAGCGGCAGGCCCGAGCTGGCGGAGCTCGCGAGCGTGCTCGCGCATCGCATCGTGGGTGAGGCGCTCAGGGCCGAGGGCCTCGAGGCCGCGCAGCGGCGTGTGCTCGAGCTCTCGGTCGCCGAGCTGGGCGAGCTCGGACACCGGGCCAGCCTGCTCGTCTTCGCGCCTCCCGGCGGGCCGGCTCCGGAGCTCGTGCTCGAGCGTGGCACCGGCGACGCGAAGCGCCTCGCGCCGCCCGACGTCGTGACCGGCAGCCTGGGTCTGTCGCTCTTGCGCATCGAGCCGGTCGAAGGCGAGCCGCTGCGGCTCGTAGCTCGGCGCGCGCCCGGGCTCGCGCCGGAGCCCGCCTACACGCTCGAGCTCGTGCTGATCGGCCCCGAGCTGCGCGTGAGCCGCAGGCTCGAGCTGCCCATCGACGGCTCGCGCATGGAGCTGACGATCGGTCGAGACTCGCTCGGCGAACCGAAGCGCATCGCCCCCTGAGCCCTGGCGCCGCCCGAGCCGCGAGCGCGGCGGCGCCACCGGCGAGCTTGCGGCTCGAGGCCAGCTGGCCGACACTCCTCGGCGTCCAGGAGGAGTGCCGATGTCGACGAAAGCTTGGGTCACGCTCACGTTCGCGCTGGGTCTAGGGTCTGCTTGGGCCTCGGGCTGTGGGAGCGACGTGTCGGTCGAAGACGACGGCGCGGGTGGCACCGGTGGCCAGTCGACGACCAACGTCACGACCAGCACCGCGACCACGACGAGCTCGACCACGAGCACGACGACGAGCACCACGGGCACGGGCCCCGGCGTCGGCTGCGCAGACGCCTGCGCCTACGCGGCCGAGTGCGGCCTCGACGTCTGCGGTTTCGCCAACATCGACTGCTCCGCCGGCAACTTCGACTGCCCCGCCGACTGCATCAACGGCGCGACCTGCGCCGAGATCCTCGGCCTGCTCCAGGGCGGCTCTCCCGCGCTGCAGGCCTGCCTCCAGGAATGCCAGGGCGGCTCGGGCGCGGGCGGCGGCTCGCAGCAGGCCTGCGGTGGCTGCCTGCAGCAGAACGACTGCCTGCCCGCGGGCTGTCAGCAGAACCCGGCCTGCCAAGCCTGGGGTGCCTGCGCGATCGGCTGCACCACCCCGCAGTGCTACGCCGACTGCAACGCCGCGAACCCGGGCGCCGCGCAGTTCTTCGAGCCGCTCTACGCCTGCGCCTGCACCTCCTGCGACGGCGCGAGCGAGTGCGGCGGCACGATGGATCCCTGCGGCCAAAGCGGCGGCGCCGGCGGCATGGGCGGCATGGGCGGCGGCGGCTGAGCGCGGTCCTGCCGAGAAGACGGCCGCCCGGCGCACGCTCTGCTAGTAGATCGGGTACCGAGCCGTCGTGAGCCCGACCGACCTGCAATCCTCCCCTCCTCCGGCGGCTGGGCCCGCGCCGAGCGGCAGCGAACCCCCGCAGGAGACCCCTGCCGTGCGGCTGACCCTGGAGCCTTACTCCGGCCCTCGCAGCGCGAGGGCCGTGGTCGCCTTCGCCTCCGCCACGCAGAAGGGCTCGAACAAGCAGCGCAAGGCCCAGCAGCTCGGCCTCGCGTTGCTCGTGCTCGGCCTCGGCCTGCTCGTCGCCGGCGCGCTCGCTCGCCTGGGCAAGAAGCCCGACGCACCCGCCCCCGAGACGAGCTCGGCGCCTCGCTGAGCGCGCCCTCGCCCGCAGCCCGAGACTGCCGCCGGGCCTGCGCCGTGCTAGTCGGGCGTCGATGCGTTTCGAGCTGACCGAAGAGCAGTCCCTCGTCCTGTCGACCGCACGCGACTTCGCCCGCAAGGAGGTCGAGCCCAAGGCCGCCGAGCTCGATCGCACGGCGCGATGGCCGAGCGAGATCGTCGCGCGCCTCGGCGAGCTCGGCTTCATGGGCATCGCCGTGCCGGCGGAGCTCGGAGGCTCCGGGCTCGACAACGTCACCTACGCCCTCGTGATGGAAGAGATGAGCCGGGCCTGCGCGAGCACCGGCGTCATCATGAGCGTGAACAACTCGCTCTTCTGCGATCCGGTCACGAAGTACGGCAGCGACTTCCACAAGCAGGAGATCCTCGCGCCCACCGCGAGCGGTCAGATCCTGGGCGCCTTCGGGCTCACCGAGCCCGCGAGCGGCTCCGACGCGCGCACCATGAAGACCTTCGCGGAGCGCCAAGGCGACGGCAGCTACGTCTTGAACGGCTCCAAGAACTGGATCACCAACGGCCCGCACGCCGAGCACATCATCGTCTTCGCGATCTCGACGCAGGATCCGCACAAACCCAAGCACACGGCGCTCATCCTCAAGAAGGGCATGCCAGGCTTCACGGTCGCCGAGCCGGACCACAAGCTCGGCATCCACGCCGCGCACTCCTGCACGATCTTCTTCGAGAACGTGCGCGTGCCGAAGGAGTACGTGCTCGGTGAGGACGGCTGGGGCTTCAAGATCGCGATGAGCACGCTCGACGGCGGTCGCATCGGCATCGCCGCGCAGGCGCTCGGCATCGCGCAGGCCGCCTACGAGAAGTCGGTCGAATACGCCAAGGAGCGCGAGGCCTTCGGCGTGCCGATCGCGCAGCACCAGGCCATCCAGTTCATGCTCGCCGACATGGCCACCGAGCTCGACGCCGCGCGCCTGCTCGTGCTGCGCGCCGCCTCGATGAAGGACCGCGGCGTGCGTCACTCGGCCGAGAGCGCCATGGCCAAGCTCTACGCGAGCGAGATGGCCACGCGCGTGACGCACAAGGCGATCCAGATCCACGGCGGCTACGGCTACTCCACGGAGTACCCGCTGGAGCGGCACTACCGCGACGCTCGCATCACCGAGATCTACGAAGGCACGAGCGAGATCCAGCGCATCGTGATCGCCGCCTCGCTGCTCAAGGGGTGAGCCGCGCGTGGTATATCGGTCCCTTCGCATGGAGGTCCACGTGCTCGTTCGGCTCGCTTCGCTCTCGCTGCTCTTCGGCTCGCTCGCGTGCGGCTCCTCCACCCCCGAGCCGGCCTCGTCCGACCAGAGCACCGCCGTCGACGGCCAGAAGCGCACCGGCCCGGCCGTCTCGATGGACGCCGACATCGGGGCGCTCGACGAAGCGAAGGTGCTCTCGACCTTCCAGTCGGCCCAGTCGGCGATCTCGAGCTGCCTCACCCGCGGCGCCGAGCGCCTGCCCTACCTGGCCGGCCGCGTGCGCTTCCACGTGCGCGTCGACCAGGCGGGCAAGGCCACGAGCGTGCACCTCGAGGCCTCCGACATCGGCGATCGAACGACCGAGGAGTGCATGCTCCGGGCGCTCTCACAGAAGAGCTGGCCTGCTCCGGAGGGCGGGCGCGAGGGCATCGCGAAGACCGAGTTCAGCTTCGATCCGCCGGGCAACGCGCGCCCGCCGGTCGACTGGTCGCTCGCGAACGCAGGCAAGGGCGGCGAGAAGCTCGAGGCCGAGCTCGTGCGCTGCAAACGGGAGGCAGGCGCCGAGGACCTCAGCGCCGTCGCCTACGTCGACACCGACGGCAAGGTGCTCGCGATCGGCGTCTCGGGCAGCGATCCGAGGGTGGAGGCCGCGGCCGACTGCGTCGTCAGCGCCGCGAAGGCCGCCGAGCTGTCGTCGCCCGGTAGCTGGGTCGCGAAGCTCTCCATCTCGGTTCGCTGAGGCTGCTCAGCCGCCGCAGGCCGAGAAGAGCAGCGCGATGAGCAGCGTGAAGAAGGCGAAGAAGCCGAAGATCCCGAGCAGGATGCGGCCGAGCCTGGGCCGGATCCACTTGAGGAAGAGGATGACCAGCGCCTTGTAGAGCAGGCGCAGGATCTCGAGCAGGATCTTCTTCACGCCTCGCAGCCTAGCAGCCCGTCGGGCGACGTCGACGAAACGGCGGCGTGTACCACGCGTCGCGCGCGGGGCCTCGAGCCCGAGCGCCGCGCGGCGGTTCCGGTCAGGCCTCAGCGCAGCGCGTTGCGCGCGATGACGATGCGCTGGATCTCGCTCGTGCCTTCGTAGATCGTCGTCACGCGCACGTCGCGGTAGTGCCGCTCGATGGGGAAATCCTTCACGTAGCCGTAGCCGCCGTGGACCTGGAAGCATTTGCCGACGATGCGGTTCGCCGCCTCGGTCGCGTAGAGCTTCGCCATCGCGGCCTGCTGGCCGAAGGGCTGGCCCTGCTCCTTGAGCCAGGCCGCGCGCAGCGTGAGCAGGCGTGCCGCGTCGAGCTCGGTCTTCGAGTCGGCGAGCATCCACTGGATAGCCTGGTGCTCGCCGATGGACTTACCGAACTGCTTACGGTCCTTCGCGTACTGCGTGGCCTCCTCGAGCGCCGCGGTCGCGATGCCGATCGCCTGGGAGGCGATGCCGATGCGCCCGCCGTCGAGCGCCATCATGGCGATCTTGAAGCCGCCGCCGAGCTCACCGAGCAAGGCGCTCGCGGGCACACGCAGGTTCTCGAAGGAGAGCGAGACGGTGTTGGAGGCGCGCAGGCCCATCTTGTCTTCGTGTTTGCCGATGACGAGCCCGGCCGTGCCGCCCTCGACCAGGAAGGCGCTGATGCCGCGTGTGCCCGAGCCGGGCTCGCCGGTGCGCGCCCAGACGACGAACACGCCCGCGTGCGCGCCGCTCGAGATCCACTGCTTCTGACCGTCGATCACCCAGTGATCGCCGTCGCGCCTCGCCGTCGTGCGCATGGATCCGGGATCGCTTCCCGCCTCGGCTTCGCTCAGCGCGAAGGAGCCCGCCGCGTAGCGCCCGCCCGTGAGCTCGGGCACGTACTTGGTCTTCTGCTCGTCGGTGCCGAAGCCGCAGATCACCTCGGCGACCATGTTCGAGACGGCCATCGTCACGGCCGTCGACGCGCAGCCCCGCGCGACCTCCATCATCGCGAGCGCGTAGGCGACGACGCCGCTCTCCGCGCCGCCGAGCTCGCTCGGAACGTTCACGCCGATGAGGCCGAGCTCGGCGAGCTCGCGCAGGATCTCGCGCGGGAAACGCTCGGTGCGATCGAGCTCCGCGGCCACCGGCAGGACGGCGCGCTCGACGTAGTCGCGGGTGCTCTTGACGATGAGGTGGTGCGTCTCGCTGAGCTCGAAATCCATGGCGCGGGGGGGCATAGCACGGCGCAGAGGCGCCCGGTGGATGCGGAGATCGCACGCCGAGGACTTGCGCTTCGGAGACAACTCGCCCAAACCGGAGGCGACGGTGCCCCGACACGCCTCGCTCCTCCGTACGGCTCTGGGCCTCTTGGCCGCGGCCTCGCTGCTCCCCGGCTGCGAGCAGGCCGACGCACGCCAAGCGGGCGCCGCGCCGCCCGCGGCCGTGTCGGCAGCGCCCTCCGCTGCGACGCGCGCCGAGCCGAGCGCCGCCGCCGCGTCGGCTGCGCGAGCCCCGGAAGCGCCGCCGCAAGCGCCCGGCGACGCGGCGCCCTCCGCGAGCCCGCCTCCCTCGAGCGACGCGCTCCCGCGCCCCGAGCACGCCCCACCGAGCCGCTCCACCGCGCCGGGCGAGCGCATCCACGCCAAGGCGCGCTTCGTGTGGATCCAACCCGCGCCGCAGCCCTCGAAGGGCTGGCTCGGCTACCTCACGCTCGGCGGCTCGGTACGCCTCTTCGAGGGCAGCGCCGAGAAGGCCAAGACCTACGGCCCGGGCTGCGACGCCTGGTACCGCGTCGAGCCGATGGGCTACGTCTGCCTCGGCGCCGAGACCACGCTCGACGAGAACGACGCGGAGCTCGTGCGCTTGCGCGCGCACGCGGCGAAGATCGACGAGCCCTACCCCTACGACTACGCCGAGTCGATCGGCGCGCCTCGCTACGTCGGCCTGCCTTCGCCCAAGCAGGTCGAGAAGGCCGAGTGGGACTACGCGGCGCACCAGAAGCGCCTCTCCCTCCTGCGTGAAGGTCGCATCGCCGAAGCCGGCAAGCTCACCGCCGAGCTCTACGCGGGCGTCGATGCGAGCCCCTTCGGCAGGCCGCCTCCTGCGGAGCTCGGCGACCTCGGCCAGCGCGTGCGCGAGGCGCGCGACTACGTCGCCCCAGGCTCGACGATCGCCTACGCCTCGGCCTTCGACGCCGACGAGCGCAGCTGGCTCTACACGAGCGACCACGTCGTGGTGCCGAAGGACCGCACCAAACCCTACGCGCGCATCGCCTTCCATGGCGTGCGCCTCGGCGACGGCGTGGAGCTGCCGCTCGGCTTCGCGCGCAAGAGCGACGCGCCGCTCTACCGCCGCACCGAGGCGGGCTTCGAAGAGGCAGGCTCGGCGCTGCCGAGGCTCGCGCACGTCGCGCTCACGGGCGAGCGCGCACGGCACGGCAAGGAGACGATGCTCGAGAGCCGCGACCGGGGCCTGTGGCTGCGTGAGCGCGATCTCGCCGTGGCCGAGAAGGCCGAGCGCATCCCCTTCCGCGAGGGTGAGCTCGAGGGCGAGCTCCGCACCTGGGTCGACGTGCGCATCCTCGGCGGCACGCTCGTCGCCTACGAGGGCGACACGCCGGTCTACGCGACGCTGAACAGCTCGGGCCGCGGCGGGCTGCCCGTGCCCGGGCGCGAGCTCATCTCGACCGCGTCCACGCCGACCGGCACCTTCCGCGTCGACGGCAAGTTCCGCACGGCGACGATGGTCTCCTCGACCGACTCGAGCGTGGTGCACTCCGAGGTGCAGTTCGTGCAGAACTTCCACGGGCCGCACGCGCTTCACGGCGCCTACTGGCACGACCGCTGGGGCGAGCTGAAGAGCGGCGGCTGCGTGAACCTCTCGCCCATCGACTCGAAGTGGCTCTTCGAGTGGAGCGAGCCTCGCCTGCCGCCCGACTGGCACGGCATGCGCTCCGCCAAGGAGCTCGGCCCGCCTACGCGCGTGGTCGTGCGCCCCTGAGCGCAGGCCCGACGACGGCCACGCCTCACCGCGGCCGGCTGGAGCGTGGCCCGGCAGCGCGGGGCCTCAGCGGCAGGCGCGCTCGATCGTGTCGAGCGCCCTCGCCATCACCCGCGCGAAGCCCGCTGGCTCGGCGATGAGGCTCGCGACCAGCGTGCCCCCTTCGTGCAGGTCGAAGAACCAGCCCGGCGCGAAGAGCGCCTGCGCCTCCTCGGCGAGGCGCTCGATCCAGGCGTCTTCGTCGAGGAAGCGAGGGAGCTCGAGCAACACCGTCCAGCCGCCCTCGACGCGCAGCCTGCGCACGGGCGAGTCGGGGCGCAGGGCGAGCAGCGCGTCGAGCGCGGCGAGGTTCTCGGAGAGCCTCGCCGAGAGCTCGGCCTGCACACGCGGCGCACGCTCGAGCAGCGCGGGCAGCGCGAGCTGCACGGGAGTCGCCACCGAGAGGTAGGTGTCGGCCACGATCTCGAGCCGGTGGAGCGCCTCGCGCACGAGCTTCTCGGGCCCGAGCACGCGCGTCCAGCCGAGCTTGAGCTGAGGCGCGCAGAGCGCCTTCGAGAGGCCGCCGAGCACGAAGCAGAGCGCGGGTGGATCGCTCGCGAAGGAGACGCGCTCTGCGACCGGAGGGGCCTCGAGGGGCGAGTCGCGGAAGACCTCGTCGACGATCACCGCGAGCCCTCGCTCCGCGGCGAGCTCGAAGATGGCCCGCGCCTCGTCGGCGCGGAGGAAGCTGCCCGTCGGGTTGTTCGGGCTCACGAGCACCACGGCGCGGGTGCGCTCGTCGATCGCGGCCTCGAGCGCGCCGAGCTCGACGCGGAAGCCGTCGAAGCGCGCGAGCGGGAAGCTCCCGACCTCGAGCGCCTCGAGGCGCGCGAGGTAATCGAAGAGCGGATAGGAGGGGTGCGGCACGAGCACGCGATCGCCAGGGTCGCCCAAGAGCTTGAAGATCCAAGCATATGCCTCGGAGCTGCTCGCCGAGAGCACGACACGCGCCGGTTCGGTAGGTTCGCCGCGCGCGGCGTGGTAGCGCGCGACCGCCTCGCGGGCCGAAGCGAGCCCGAAGGCCTCGGGCAGGTAGCGCTCGGCGCCGCTCGCCCCGACGAGCGCAGGCAAGCGCGAGGGCTCGACGAGGCCCACGCGCGTCGGGTTCGACACGGTGAGATCGACGAGCTCGTGGCCCGCGCGCAGGCGCGCGCGTCGGTAGACCTCCGCGAGCCGGTTCTCCGCGAGCTCGAAGGAGGTGCGCCCGGACCAGCGCATCAGCGCGCCGCACGCGTCGGGCGACGGGCTCGCCGGCGCCGCGCTGCCACGAGCCCGAGGCCGGCCGCGAGCGCGCCCGCGAGCCCACCGCGCGGCCCCGTTCCCGGAGCGGCGCTGCAGACCCAGCCTCCTTCGGCGACGTAGCCGCCGCGCGCGGCGAAGGCGTCGACGCCGATGGGTACGAGCTTGGACTCGCCGATCGGCTGGCCGTCGTAGAGCACGCGCACACGCATCGCCGAACCTCCCGTCCCTCGCCGGCCGGCGATCGAGAAGCGGAAGAGCCCGTGGCGCACCTTGGTGACCGGGCTCAGCACCGCGCCTCCGTCGACCTCGAGCTGGAGCAGGCTGCCGTCGAGCCCGGTCGCGATCTTGCCGCCCTCGCGGCGCAGCTCGATCGTGCCCCACACCGGCCACGAGGGATCGGGGCGTGCCGTCTCGCTCGACAGCACCCACCAGCTCGCCGCGCGGTCGACCGGCCCAGCCTCGGGTAGCTCGGCGCCGGCCACCTCGAGCATGTGCCTGAGATCGAGCGTGCCCGGCCCCATCTGCGACTCGAGCGCGATCGTGCCCACGGGCCTGCGCGCCGAGGCCTGGAGGATGTCGGTCACCTGGGCCTGCGTGAGCGTCGGGTCGTGCTCGAGCAGGAGCGCGACCGCGCCGGCGACCTGGGGCGACGACATGCTCGTGCCCGACGCGATCGCGTAGCGATCGCTGAGCAGGTAGCACTGCTGATCGTCGGGGCAGCCCGAGCCCTCGAACATGCTGCCCTCGTACACGCGTGGATCGGCGTCGACGCTCAGCGCAGCGCCGATGAAGGCGCCCGGCGCGACGATCTCCGGCTTCGATACGCCGAGCGGCGTGGGCCCGCTCGCGGAGAAGTAGGCGACGCTGTCCTCGAGCGGATCCTCCAGCGGGCCGAAGGCGCCGAGCGCGACCATGTCGCCTTCGTAGGGGCGCCACGTGACACGGTTGAGCGTCGCGCCCACCGCGAGCAGGCGCGGGTGACTCGCGGGCAGGTTGATCGTTCCCTGCGTCTTGCCACGCGCGAGGTAGGCGCCGCGCAGGCCGGCCTCACCGCGCGCGGCGACCCAGAGCGAGGCGTCGCCTCGCCCCTCGAGCAGGACGCGAAAGGGCCCCCCCTGCTCCCACTTGCCCGCCCACACCATGACGGCGGAGTTGCTGTCGGGGCTGATGCTCGAGCGGCCATCGACGACGTTGTTGATGATCGCCGCCGTCGTGCCCTCGCCGTCGTCGTAGCCAGCGTCTTCGCCGGGCGCCACGGGTGAGACCCAGGTGCCGTCGGGCCCCTCGAGCCCGACGGAGACCTCGTCACCCGGGCGGAAGCTCGCCCACACGAAGATGCGCCCCTCGTCGGCCCCGGGCGTGATCAGCGGCACCGACGCCGGCGCGTGGGGATCGACGCGTACCTCGGTGTGGATGCCCACCGGGTCGTAGTCACCCACACGGTAGAGGCCGCCGCTGTTTCCGCTCGAGACGACGATCACGCGGCCTGGTTTGTCGTCGCCGACGAGCGCCGCGAGCCCACGCTCCATGAGGCCGGTCCCGTCGTGCGCGCCGAAGTCCCCGCCGATGCTGATGTTGAGCACACGGACGCCATAGCGCTGCCAGCGCTCGTCG
>ERZ761602.2087-NODE-2087-length-33045-cov-10.588997_pt1 | contig 33045 bp, 24 predicted proteins | sample MGYA00512165_ERZ761602 | MGnify/ENA primary metagenome ERZ761602 (study PRJEB28899, sample SAMN02445085) | bioreactor sludge metagenome | biome: EBPR sludge; isolation source: Thorneside wastewater treatment plant | place: Australia: Brisbane, Thorneside...
TGTCAGTCCGGGCCAGTCGTTGACCGGCCTGACGTTGACCTGTACCAACATTGGCAGCAACCCGGCGATCGATGCGACCTGCGTGCCGACCGCCGATGTGGGGACGCTCAGCAATCTGGTGTGCGTGCCGGCGGCCCCCGTGGCCAGCCTGAGCAACGTCGCGCCGAACAACGCGATCGTTTGCACCTACGATTACCTGGCGCCGGGTATTCCGGGCGGCAGCGACACCGGCCCGACTACGGTGAACTTCACCGGGACGACGGGTGCGACCAACGACAGCAATGCGGCGAACAATGTCGACACGGACGTGGCGACGATCATCGACGCGGTCAACGATGCGACGACGCTGCCGGGTGGTGCCACCGGCCAGACCTTCGATCTGTCGAGCAACGACGAATTCCCGCCGGGCAGCAGCTTCACCTACACCGGTGGTACCTGTGCCAACGGGTCGGTGGCCGCCGCCACCGGCGTCGCCACCTTCGACGTGGTACCCGCGCCGTGCACCGTGACCTACCAGGTGTGCGCGCCGGCTCCGAACACCACAGTGTGCGACAACGCGACGCTGGTCGTGACCGGCTCGGTGACCGACATGCAAGCGACGCTGGGCGCGATTCCCGCCGACGTCAGTCCGGGTCAGGTACTGGTCGGCCTGACCCTGACCTGCGAGAACATCGGTGCAAACGCGGCGACCAACGCGACTTGTGCCCCAAGCGTCGACGTCGGTGCCATCAGTAACCTCGTTTGCGTGCCTTTGCCGCCACGACCGATCCTGCTGAGCGGCGCCAGCGTGGTCTGCACCTTCGACTACACCGCGCCAGGTATCGCCGGCGGCAGCAACACCGGCCCGACCACGGTGAACTTCAGCGGAACCACCAGTGCCACCAACGACACGGACCCGTCGAACAACGTTGACACCGACCTCGCGACGATCATCGACGCCCTCGATGACACGACGACGTTGCCGGGTGGTGCAACCGGTCAGACCTTCCCGCTGGCAGGCAACGACGAGTTCCCGCCGGGCAGCACCTTCACCTATACCGGCGGCACCTGCGCCAATGCGTCGGTGGCCGCCGCCACCGGCATCGCAACTTTCGACGTCAACCCGACCCCGTCGTGCACCGTGACCTACCAGGTGTGCGCGCCGGCACCGAATACGACGGTGTGCGACACGGCGACGCTGACGGTGACCGGTTTGCAGCCGCAGATCGCGGTTTCCAAGAGCGCCAATCCGGCGACCGGAAGCACCGTGGTGGCTGGGCAGACCATCGAATACACGGTCACCGCGGTGATCACCGACGGCGTTCTGACCGCTCCCTTCACCCTCACCGACACGCTCGGAACGGGTTTGACCTTCGTCAGCGTGACGTCTGCCGGTTCTTACACCTGCAACGCCGCCAATCCCCTGGTGTGCAGCCTGCCGATAGGCACTGCGCAGGGCAGCTACCCGCTGGTTTACACCGCTACCGTCAACGCCAGTGCCTCCGGCGCGGTTGGCAACAGCGTGGTCGCAGTGGGCGGCGGTGATCCGGATCCAGTCTGCAACCCGTGCAGCACCACGCATCCGGTGACGCCGCAGATCGCGGTGAGCAAGGTTTCCAACCCGGCGACCGGCACCAATGTGGTGGCCGGCCAGACGATCACCTACACCGTGACTCTGGATGTCAGCAATGGCCCGACCACGGCGCCGACGGTGTTGACCGACACGCTGGACAGTGATCTGACCTTCGTCGCTGTGACCAACAATCCGGGCGGCTTCGCGCTAGGCGGTGCAGGCAATACGCGCAGCTTCACGCTGCCCACCAACTCGGCTACCGGCACTTATGTCGTCGAATACACCGCCACGGTCAACGCCAATGCCACCGGCACGGTCGGCAACAGCGTGATTGCAGCGGGCGGCGGAGATCCGAATCCAGTCTGCAACCCGTGCAGCACCACGCATCCGGTGACGCCGCAGATCGCGGTGAGCAAGGTTTCCAACCCGGCGACCGGCACCAATGTGGTGGCCGGCCAGACGATCACCTACACCGTGACTCTGGATGTCAGCAACGGCCCGACCACGGCGCCGACGGTGCTGACCGACACGCTGGACAGTGATTTGACCTTTGTCGCGGTGACCAACAATCCGGGCAGCTTCGCGCTCGGCGGTGCCGGCAATACGCGCAGCTTCACGCTGGCGGCAGGCGCGGCCAGTGGCAGCTATGTGGTCGAATACACGGCGACTGTCAACGCCAATGCCACCGGCACGGTCGGCAACAGCGTGGTCGCAGTGGGCGGCGGTGATCCGGATCCAGTCTGCAACCCGTGCAGCACCACGCATCCGGTGACGCCGCAGATCGCGGTGAGCAAGGTTTCCAACCCGGCGACCGGCACCAATGTGGTGGCCGGCCAGACGATCACCTACACCGTGACTCTGGATGTCAGCAACGGCCCGACCACGGCGCCGACGGTGCTGACCGACACGCTGGACAGTGATCTGACCTTCGTCGCGGTGACCAACAATCCGGGCGGCTTCGCGCTCGGCGGTGCCGGCAATACGCGCAGCTTCACGCTGGCGGCGGGCGCGGCCAGTGGCAGCTATGTGGTCGAGTACACCGCCACGGTGAACGGCAACGCCACCGGCACGGTCGGCAACAGTGTGATCGCGAGCGGCGGCGGCGATCCGGATCCGGTCTGTACCCCGTGCGCAACCACGCATCCGGTGATTCCGCAGATCGCGGTCAGCAAGGCCTCGAATCCGGCTTCCGGCACCAACGTGCTGGCGGGCCAGACGATCACTTACACGGTCGCCGTGAATGTGACCAACGGCCCGACCACGGCACCGACGGTGATCACCGATACGCTGGATACCGATCTGACCTTCGTCGCGGTCACCAGCAACCCAGGTGGCTTCGTCGCTGGCGGCGCGGGCAATGTGCGTACGTTCACCCTGCCGACTGGCGCGGTGACCGGTGTTTATCTGGTCGAATACACCGCGACGGTCAACGCCGACGCCACTGGATCGGTCGGCAACAGCGTGATCGCAGCCGGTGGCGGTGACCCCGATCCGGTATGCACGCCGTGCGCAACCACGCATCCGGTGATTCCGCAAATCGCGGTCAGCAAGTCGTCCAATCCGGCTTCCGGAACCGCGGTCCTTGCCGGCGACACCATCACCTACACGCTGAGCCTGGCGGTGACCAACGGCCCGACCACGGCGCCCACGGTGCTGACCGACACGCTCGACACCGATCTGACTTTCGTCGCCGTAACCAGCAACCCGGGTGGATTCGTCGCCGGCGGCGTCGGTAACGTGCGCACCTTCACGCTGGCACCTGGCGCAGCCACCGGCATCTACGTGGTCGAGTACACGGCGACGGTGAATGCCGACGCCACCGGTACGGTCGGCAACAGCGTGATCGCGGCCGGCGGCGGCGACCCGGATCCGACCTGCACGCCGTGCTCGACGGGCCACCCGGTGATTCCGCAGATCGCGGTCAGCAAGGCGTCGAACCCCGCTTCCGGGACCAATGTGCTGGCCGGCCAGACGATCACCTACACGGTCGCGGTCACGGTCAGCAACGGTCCGACCACGGCGCCAACGGTGTTGACCGACACGCTGGATTCCGACCTGACCTTTGTCGCAGTGACCAGCAATTCCGGTGGGTTCGCCACCGGTGGCGCGGGCAATGTGCGCACCTTCACCTTGCCGACTGGCGCGGTGAGCGGGGTCTACCTGGTTGAATACACGGCGACGGTGAATGCCGATGCCACCGGCACGGTCGGCAACAGCGTGATCGCGGCCGGCGGCGGCGATCCGGATCCGGTGTGTACGCCATGTGCCACCACGCATCCGGTGATCCCGCAGATCGCGGCGAGCAAGACGTCCAACCCGGCGTCCGGCACCCTGGTGCTGGCGGGCGATACCATCACCTACACGCTGAGCCTGGCGGTCACCAATGGTCCGACCACGGCGCCGACGGTGCTGACCGATACGCTGGACGCCGATCTGACCTTCGTCGCGGTGACCAGCAACACCGGTGGCTTCGCGCTGGGTGGTGCGGGCAATACGCGCACCTTCACGCTGCCGAGCGGCACCGTGACCGGCACCTACGTGGTCGAATACACGGCGACGGTGAATGCCGACGCCACCGGCACGGTCGGCAACAGCGTGATCGCGGCCGGCGGCGGCGATCCGGATCCGGTGTGTACGCCATGTGCCACCACGCATCCGGTGATCCCGCAGATCGCGGCGAGCAAGACGTCCAACCCGGCGTCCGGCACCCTGGTGCTGGCGGGCGATACCATCACCTACACGCTGAGCCTGGCGGTCACCAATGGTCCGACCACGGCGCCGACGGTGCTGACCGATACGCTGGACGCCGATCTGACCTTCGTCGCGGTGACCAGCAACACCGGTGGCTTCGCGCTGGGTGGTGCGGGCAATACGCGCACCTTCACGCTGCCGAGCGGCACCGTGACCGGCACCTACGTGGTCGAATACACGGCGACGGTGAATGCCGACGCCACCGGCACGGTCGGCAACAGCGTGATCGCGGCCGGCGGCGGTGACCCCGATCCAGTGTGCACGCCGTGCGCAACGACGCATCCGGTGATCCCGCAGATCGCGGTGAGCAAGTCGTCGAATCCGGCAACCGGAACCACGGTGGCGGCCAACGACATCATCACCTACACGCTCAGCCTGGTCGTCAGCAATGGACCAACCACGGCGCCGGTGGTGCTCACCGATACGTTGAACGCGAACCTGACCTTTGGCGCCGTGACCAGCAACACCGGCGGCTTCACGCCGGGCGGTGCGGGCAATGTGCGTACCTTCACGTTGGCGACTGGCGCCGCTTCGGGAACCTATCTGGTGTCCTACACGGCGACCGTTAATGCCGACGCCACCGGCACGGTCGGCAACAGCGTGGTGGCCACCGGTGGCGGTGATCCGGATCCGGTGTGCACGCCGTGCACGACCGTGCATCCGCTCGGTCCGCCATTGCTGACGGTGACCAAGACCCTGACCGGCGAGAGCATCACGGTCGACGGCATCGCCCAGCCGGGCGAGAACCTGACCTACACCATCGTGGTGACCAACACTGGCGGCTCCATCGCCAGCAACACGATCGTCAACGAGATCGTGCCGGCGAACACGGTGTTTGTCGGCGGCGCTCCGACCTGGACCTGTGCCGTGGGTGCGCCAGCAGGCAGCGCCTGCAACACGCTGGTCACGGTGCCGGCTCCGCTGGGCGGCAATCCGGGCACGGCTACGGCGACCTTCACGGTTCGCGTCGACGATCCGATTCCGGCTGGCGTGCTCAGCATTGCCAATGCGGTGGCGATCAACGACCTGCCGCCGCCGAATTGCACGGCCAGCCCGACGCCGCCCGCCTGCGTGGTGACACCGACGATGAGCTTGCGCCTGACCAAGGCAGTGCAGTCGGTGACTGCGACCGGACCGAATGCCTTCAATGTCAGCTACCTGATCACGGTCAGCAATGTCGGCGGTTCGCCCGCGGTCTACACGGTGATCGACACGCTGAACTACCCGGCTGCAGGTGTCAGCTACAACGGCAATGGTCGGGTGACCACCAGCGGCGGCACTGTCAATCCGTTGCTGCCCGGTGGCCAATTCACGCCGGTGAATGGTTTCCCCGAGCAGTTCTCGGCCAGTTCGGTCGCGCTGCCGGTGGCGGCCAGCCACAGCTATACCGTGGTCGTCCCGATCGCCGTCGCGCCGGGTGGTGTCGCCAATGGCAGCTGCACCGGAGCGCCGGGCAACGGCTTGTTCAACAGCGTCGCGATCAGCGGATCGCAGGCGCTCGGCGCCGACGCCTGCGCCCCGATCGAAAATGACGAGGTGATCATCCGTCTGGTCAAGACGGTGATGCTGGGCGTGGACAACAACGGCAACAACTACGGTGATGTCGGCGACGTGCTGCACTACGACTTCGTGATCAGCAACCCCGGCACAAATCCGTTGACCAGCGTGCGCCTGCTCGACCCGCGCGTTACCGATCTGGCGTGCAGCCCGGTGACCACCTTCGGCCGTCATCTGCGCATCCTGTTCGCCGACGATCTGTTCGTCAGTCCGTTCGAGCCGCAAGGTTCGGTCTCGTTGATGCCGGGAGATTCGATCGTCTGCGCTGCCACGCATACGCTGACCGCCGCCGACGTCGCCGCCCGCCGCGTGGACAACACGGCGACCGCCTCGGGTGTTGGTCCGCAGGGCCAGGTGGCGACTTCGGTCAGCACCGCCATCTTCAGCCTGTTCCAATGAGCGCACCGATCCGCTCAGAGCAATCCCGCCGCATGCCAGCACCGGCATGCGTGCGGGGACTTCGATTCGCGACGCAACCTGCACCTCCCGAAGCAGCACACAATAAGAAGGGGAACCAACCATGACTCGGACTGGACTGCGAACAAGCTGGGGGACTGGCTTCGCTTGCGCGCTCGGCATGCTGGCGGTTGCCGATGTCGATGCGGCCGGGCTGCGCGTCAGGGCTGACCAGGCGACCGCCGCAGCCGCTACGCCAGGCGAATTCATGATCCAGGTCGGCAACGAAGGACCGGCGACGCTCAGCGACCTCATCGTGTATGCACCCGCCGATGTCGAAATCAGTTGCAGCAGTGCGACCAGCGCCGGACGCAACTTCGTGCTCGGCGGGACGCTCGCGGCTGGCGACAGCGCCAGTTGTCGCGGACGTCCGTCCGCCGTCGCCCATGGGCGCCGCAGCATTGGCATGATGGTGTCGGCGCGCGAGCCTGCAGGCGTGGTGCAGACCCGCCATGCCAGCGTCACCGTACTGGGCACGCCATTGACGCCGGCGCAAGGTGCCCTGGTGCTGCTGGCAGGCGTGATCCATGGCGATACCGACGCCGACGGCAACCTGGATGCCGGCGAGTCGCTGAACTACCACTACACGGTCCTGAATCTCGGTTCTGTCGCCTTGTCGGCGCTCGCCGTATCCGATCTGGCCGGCGGCGTGACCTGCCCGCAGACCACCTTGGCGGTGGCCGCCAACATGATCTGCACGCGCAACTACAGCATCACCGGCGCCGACGCCGTCAACGGTTTCGTGGTCAACGACGCGCGCGTGGTGGGCCTCGACACCCTGAGTCGCCCGGTCACTGGTGGCGATGTCATCGCCACTCTGAATCTGGCCGGCACTGCGGGCATCCGTGTGTACAAGAGTCCGTTGCTGCTCGACGACGCCGACGCCAGCGGTTTCGCCAGCGTTGGCGACTTGTTGCGCTATACCTTTGTCGTCAAGAACGGCAACGCGCAGACCCTCAGCTCAGTCAATCTGGTCGAGCCCGACCCGACCCTGATCGATACCCCGATCGTCTGCGCGCCGACCACGCTCGCCGGCGCCGCGTACACGGGCAATGGAACCGGAACGCTGCTCGCCAACGATGTGGTGTTGTGCAGCGCCGATTACACGGTGCGCACCGCCGACGCAAACCTCGGCCAGGCGCTGAATCTGGTGGAGGCGCGCGCCAATGCCGCGGTCGCCGGCCCGATCCTCGCGACAGGCGCTTCGGCTGTCGTGGTGCCGGGCGGTTTCCTGATCTCGGTGGCCAAGTCGGTCAACCTGACCGCGGTGTTCCCGGGAGACACGGTGGTCTACACCGTCATCGTCACCAACCCGGGCACGCTTCCGGTCGCCAATGTGTCGATCATCGACCCGCTGCCGATTGGCGTGGCCGCATTCAGCTGGACCTGCGCCGGTGCCTCGTGTCCCAACCCATCGGGTAGCGGCGGTATCTTCGAGACCATCCCGAGTTTCCCGGCCGGCGCGCAGATCATCTACACGGTCACGGCGACGATTTCGGAAGATCCGCCCGGATCGATCGTCAACATCGTCACCATCACGCCGCCGACCGTGGTCGAATGCCTGCCCGGCAATACGCCACCGCCGTGCAGCTCCAGTGTGCCGATCGAAGTCGTGCCGCGGCCGAACCCGGTTCCTTCGGCCAGTCTGTGGACGCTGCTGTTGCTGGCGCTGGCGTTGTCGGGGGTCGCCGCCGTACACATCCGGCGTGACTGAACCTCGATGCAGGCTTCGCAGGAATCCCGGTCACCCCTGGCGGTGCGCCGGGTCGCGCATCGGACCTGTGGGGAGCGGGTGTGGGAGCGGGTGTGGGAGCGGGTGTGGGAGCGGGTGTGGGAGCGGGTTTATCCCGCGATGGCACTCGCGGAGTAAATCCGCTCCCACAAGAAAATCAGTGCCTTGCGGAATGTTCGGTGAGGGCGGCGTGATTGTCGCTCCTACAGGCCGCGGGCCTCGCAGATCTCTTCGATCGCTGCGTGGTGCCCGCGCAGCGCTCTGGCTTCCAGTGCGAACACGCCCATCTGGCCGACGCTGAACTCGATCCATACCAACGGCATCAGCGGCAGCAGTCGCTTTAGCGCGCGTTCGGCTTCGCCGACTTCAACAATCAGCAGGCCGTGAGCTGCCAGGTGTTTGGGCGCATGGCGCAAGATGCGCAGGCAGGCATCGCAACCGTCGGCGCCGGAAGTCAGGCCGAGCTTGGGTTCGTGCGCATACTCGCCGGGCATCGCCGCGTATTCGGCGTCGGTGATGTAAGGCGGATTGGACACGATCAGGTCGTAGATCTCGTCGTCGAGGGCGCCGAACAGGTCGGATTGCAGCAGCCTCACGCGCGCGTCGAGTCGATGCAAGGCGACATTTTCGGCGGCCAGCGCCAGAGCGTCAGGCGAAAGGTCCAGCGCATCGACCTGCCAGTCGGGGCGGCGCACCGCCATCGCCACGGCGATCGAGCCGCCGCCGGTGCACAGATCGAGCACGCGGCGCACGGGTCGGTCGCCGAGCCAGGGCCGAAAGCCGTTTTCAATCAATTCGGCGATCGGCGAGCGCGGAACCAGCGCGCGCGCGTCGCTGCGCAACGTCAGTCCGGCGAACTCGGCGCTGCCGATCAGGTAGGCCGCCGGTATGCGTTCGGCGATGCGGCGCTCGATCAAGGCCTGCGCCGTGGCGATTTCTTCTTCGAGCAGCCTCGCTTGGGCGAAAGTTCCCGGTACCCGAGGTGGCAAGTTCAGCGCATGCAAGGCCAGCGAACGCGCCTCGTCGAGCGCATTGTCCTCGCTGTGACCGATCAGCACGCGCGCAGCGCGCAGCCTCCCGGCGCCCCAGCGGACGAGGTCGGCCAGAGTGCGCAGGCCGTGGGCAGAGGGCGGTAACCCGTGGGGCATCATTCTGATCGAGAACTCCGCCAATGCTTGTGTAAAAGTACCCCGGTGCGTCTTTTCATGTCCGATGCATCGACGGGGGACGCCAGGCGGGCAAGGTGGGTCCAGACTTGTCTGGACGCTGTTGATCCGTCATGCAAAAGCGTCCAGACCAATCTGGACCTGCTTCGCGTCCTTTTGCGCTCCCATGTACAGGCCACGTCCGCTCATCGACCGTCGATTTCATCCGACAGCTCCATCAGCCAACTCGCTGCGGTACTGCACGACCTTGTCGCAGGGTTCCGGGTGGGCCGCAATCTGCAGCGACGCTTCGGCGCCGAACAGCCCGCGCAGCGCGGCATCGACTGCGTCGAGGTCGGCGCCGTGGTGACTGTGCACGTCGAACTCAAGGCCGCCGTCGGCGCGCTGCAGCAGCGCGTATTGCGGCAAGGCAAACGGCTTCAGCGCGTGGGTGACGTCGATATTGTTGATCCACTCGCCGCTGCCCGTGCGGAAGCGCACCGGCGCTCGGCCGGCCAGGCCGGCCAGCACCCATTCGCCATCGCGACGCTCGAGTGACGCATGATCGCCGGTGCGATAGCGCAGCAACGGCAGACAGAAGTTGAAGCCGCCGGTCAGGGCGATCTCGCCGCGCTCGCCTTCGGCAACCGGATCGCCTGCCGCATTCACGATCTCGACCGCCATTTGCGTTTGCAGCAATACGTGGGCGTCCAGCGCTGGGTCGAAGACCGCGATCGGGCCGGCTTCGTTGAGTGAGTAAAGATCGAGCACCGGGCAATCGAAGCGCTGGGCCAACGCGGCGCGCAGCCCCGGCAGCAGTGCCATCGAAGTGCTCATGATGGCACGCGGCTGGTGGTCGAACTCGATGCCGAGCAGCGCCGCCAGCGACAGCGGATCGCCGGTCATCAGTTCGGGCCGCAGGGCATCGATGTAGGGACCGCGGTCGGCCGGGTCGCGCCAGTCGCATTCGTGCAGATTGATCTTGGCCAGTCCGCATTCGCCGCGTTGCGGCGTCACCGACACGTAGGTGAAACATCGCTGTTGCCAGCCGACCAGCATCACGCCAACATCGCCCGGGCCGCTGGTCAGTTCGATGCCGAAGCGCGCCAGCGCGCGCTGATGGAAGGCCAGGTAACGCGCAGCCACCAGCGGATGCGAGGCGATCAGCAGCGGTTGCCCGGTGAGTCCGGTCGTGCGGAAGTTGATCAACCGATCGAGCGGCTGATCGTCGGGCACGAACTGGGCGACGTCGCGCGCCAGATCGCCGCGCGTCAGCGTGGGCAGATCGGCAAGCTGATCCGGCGGGCTGCCGTAGCGACGGTAGTGCGGCACGCGCGCCAGTGCCTGAGCGATGTATTCGCGCAGCCAGGGTTGCGTCAGATCGGCACGAGGATCTACTTCGGCGCGGCGCACTTCGGCGGCAAACGCCTGAATGCCGGGCAGTTCGTCGGGCAGCAGTCGATGGCCGCTGGCATTGCGATAGATCGGCGCATGCGGGTGCTCGCGCATCCACTCGAGCATCTGCGCGCCGGCTGGTGTCAGGCCGGGGTAACGATCGGCGTCCTCAGGACTCATTGACGGGTCCATTGCAATCACTCCCGCGACCACTTGTCGGCCGACTCTTCGGCTGCCTTGCGCGCCAGCGCCTCGCGGATCTGCCGTGCGCGTTCCTCCGCGGCGCGACTGGCGGCGGCCAGTCGCGTGCGTTCGCGGCTGCTGACCGCCAGCCAGCGATCCTCGGCCACATTCCTGCTCTCGCCCGCGGGACGCAGTCCTGCGCTGGAGAGCGCCATGCGCGCGAGTTCCTCGCGGCGCTCGTCGTTGTCGACGAATTCACGCGCGGCGACTTGTGCTGCCAGTGCGTTGGCCTCATCGAACAACAGCCGCAGCAGTTCGTCGGCGCCGATCTTGCCGCGCAACGACGGGTCCGTCAGCAGCCAGCACAGGATCTGCGTCAGCAAGCGCGGGTTGCGCTCCTTGGTCCGGTCGCGCGCATCGAAGCGCTTGAGTGCGTCGGGCCCGGCGCTGACGCCGAACGCCGCCAGCACATCGGCGACCAGCGCGGTCACGTGCACGCTGCCGTGTGTTCCGATGCGCGGTTCGCCGAGAAACGGCGTCGGCGTTTCCAGCAAGCGCCGCGTCAGTTGTTCGAGTGGCGGCCCTTCAGTGTTCATGCCCATTTCCCGGCGCCGGCGGCGACGTCTTCGCCGTGCAAGTCTACGACGTCGGCCGGGTGGTCGAACTTGCCGAATACCTGGGTACTCGGGCAATCGTCGCAGGCATCGGCGCGACGCGTGCGCCGGGCCGACGCAAATCGCGCCGGCAGCTCATCCAGGCGTTCGATGGCATCGAGTGCGATGCCGTACTCGGGAGCGGTGAAGGCGCACGGCGCGACGCGGCCGGCTTCATCCACAAACAGGAAGCGCGCGCCCGGCGCGCAATCGGCGACCGGCCAGCGCAGCCCGCGACTGGCGCCAAGCAATCGCGCCGAATAATCGTCGTTCCCGCTCAACACCACGCCGGCCTCAGCCAACCGCCGGCGCAGCTCCGGCAACTGGCGCAGCAGTCGCTCCAGCGCTTCTGGTGCGACCGACTCGGCGGCGTGGAAGTCCGGCCGATCGCGGCCACCGAGCAGGTTGTAGCTGATTTCGTCGACGCCGGCGTCGGCCAGCTCACCGAGTAGCGTCGCAAATCCGTCGATGGTCGAGCGCATCAGCACGATGTTGACGCGCAGGCGCAGTTGCCGCGCCGAACCAGCACGCGCGTCGGCGAGTTCACGCAGCGCCGTCAGTGTGCGCCGATAGCCGCCCGGCCAGCCACGCAGAGTGTCGTGGCGCGTGCCGACCGCGTCGACGCTGACCGTCAGTTCATCGAGGTGCGCGAGCACCTGAGCGCGTACCGCGGGGCTGGTCAGCGGCGTGGCGTTGGTCGTCGCGCTGACGGCCAGCCCACGCATTCGCGCCAGCGCGCTGAACTGCACCCAGTTGCGCCACAACAGCGGCTCGCCGCCGAGCCAGCTCAGGAGGGGGATATGGTTGTCGGCGTGCTGTCGTGCGGAATGGCGCGATCGCCAGTTGGCCATCAGTTCGATCAATCGTTCCACGCTTGCGTCGGCCAGCGTGGTTCGCGCAAACGGCAGGCGCCGGTCATGGGCGCAGAAGCCGCAGGACAGGTTGCAGGCGCTGGTGACACGGCAAACGACGATCAGCGGGTAGGACACGATTGCAGGCAAAGTTGACCGGAGCTTGGCACACCAGTCGGTCTCGGCGGATGTCGACGACTCGCGCTGTGCCCTCTCTGCGTTCGAACTGGTGCGCAGAATTGCATCGTCCCCGCTCCAGATCGTGCAGCCTGTTGAACAGTCTACATTCGACTCGATCGGCGCAGTTTCATTTGCTGCGGTCCGGAATTCCGGTCGCGGCACTTCGGATTTCTTGTCTGGTGCAAGATAGCCAGGAGCTGCTGGCCGCCGGATCTCCCCCGGAGGTTCCCGGGTACTGCATGCCGACCTCGCGCCGACCCTCGACGAAGTGGAGCTTGCCACCGGTCAGCCGCAGAAGGCGCTGCAGCGCGTGGCTCGCACTCGGAAGCGTCGACGCCGGACCGGATGCAAGGTGTCGATTGAACCGATTGCCGCTGTGCTGGCACCTTACAGTCAATATCGACCTGGCAGCCTCCCATCGTGCAGCGCAGCAGCGAACGCATTTTCGACGAGTATCTGGTCAGCGCGGCACTGGTCGGAGACGCTCTGGCCTGGCGGCGACTGGTGGTGCGCTGGCAGCCGCGACTGTTGAGCCATGCCTGGCGCGTAGTCGGCGACGCAGAACGCGCCAGGGACATGGTGCAGGAGGCCTGGATCGACATCGTTCGCGGCCTCGCCCGGCTGGATGACCCGGCAGCCTTTCCGGCCTGGGCCTTCCAGATCGTGACCCGACGTTGCCAGCGTCTGTTCCGCGGCGGTGCGCGGGATCGGCGCCTGGCCGAGGCACTGGAGCCCGAATCCGAATCCGAATCAGCCTCCGCTGCCAGCGACGATCCCGAGATCACCGCGGACATCCATCAGGTGTTGGCCGCACTGCAGTCATTGCCCGCGCCGCAGCGCTCGGCGCTGGCCCTGTTTTATCTGGAAAGCCTGAGCGTGGCAGAAATCGCCGTGGCTCTGGACGTTCCGCCGGGAACGGTCAAGACCCGGCTCATGCATGCGCGCCGCAAGCTGCGGGCGTTACTGGAAGGAGTCGGAAATGAACAAGTTGGATGATCTCATTGCGCAGGGCTTGTCCGCCGAGGACCGCGAGTTGCTGGCGCGCCACGGCGAGCCGGGATACTTCAGCCAGGCGATCGGTTTGTTTCGCGGAAGCTGGAGCTGGGTCATGTGGCTGGTCTACATCAGCGCGGCCCTGGCCTTCCTCGCGGCGATTTATGCCTTCTGGCAACTGCAGGCGAGCACCGATGCGGTGTCTGCGGTGAAATGGGGTGTTGTCGGTCTGGTGCTGTTTCAGTTCACCGTGATGGGCAAGGCCTTCATGGGCTCGCACATGGAGGCCAACCGTCTGCTGCGCGAGATCAAGCGGCTGGAGCTGCAGGTGTCGCTGCTGCGGGCGGAGCCTCGGGCGCCTTGAGCGCGAAGCAAACTGCGGACGCAATCGCCGGTCGCAGAGCGTGTCTCTCAGGCCGACAGCAGGTGGCCGCTGCGGATCGCCTCAACTCCCGCCACTTTGGCGATCGGCATGCCGGCGTGCACGATGCGTTGGCTCTCGCGGGCAAACAGCAGGCCATCGACGGCGCTGTTCAGTTCGCAGGACTCGCCGGTGAGGGGGTCGATGACCTCGGCGATGCACTGGCCCTTGTGCACCATCTGGCCGAGCAGAGGACGATGCACGAGCACGCCGCCGCGGAGGGTTGATACCGGTACGCAACCCTCCAGCGGCCGCGGCTCGTGGATCAACGGCGGCAGCTCTGGAGCGGGCGCATCGATCATGCCACGCAGGGTCAGATAGTCGAGGATCGCGCGCGCATCGCGCTGCGCCAGCTCATGGCTCACGTCAGTTTCGCCGCGCAGTTCAACGGTCACGGCGACACAGGCGTCGGGCCATGGATGCTCCTTGCCGGTGTGCTCGCGATAGCGCCGCCCGAGCCTCGCCCACAGCGTCGAGCAGGCCTCGTCGAAGGGCTCGCCGCCGGACTCGACCGCCAGCAGCGACACTTCTGCGCGCAACAGGCGCGCCAGCGGTTCCACCGCCGGCCACACCGGCGTCGCGGTGTACAGATGCAACACCGCCTCGTTGTCGCAATGCAGGTCGAGCACCAGATCGGCGTCGATGGCCAGACCCAGCAGTGTGCGTCGCAGGCTCTGCAATTCGCTGTTCGCCGGCAGATCTGCGCAAGCCGCGCGCAACGCCGAACGCACCGCGGCGACCGTGGGCAGGTGGCCGGCGTCGATCTCCGCTTGCAGCCGTGCGAAAGTCGCGGCACTGAGATCGGCGTAGTTGCGATTGAAGTTTTCGCCGCCGGCCAGTTCGAAACGCCCGAGGGCGCGCCCGAGCACGCGCTGGGCGCTGCCGACCGGGTTGGCCATCGGCACCAGCACGATTTCACCACGCAGGCGCTTTTCGGCTTCCAGTGCCGCCAGTTCGCGCCGCAGGTGATACGCCACCAGCAGTCCGGGCGGTTCGTCGGCATGCAGCGAGGCCTGGATCAGCGCCTTCTGGCCGCCATCGGTATTGCCGAAATGCAGGCTGACCAGTTCGCGCCTGGTGCCGGGAACGCAGCAGGTCAGGGGATGTGAATCGGTGCGCATCGGATGGCCTTCGATCGGGGCGCGCAGATCCGCGCGGGCAGGCGGCGATCATGGCACCAAGCCGCGGGAGTGCGTCGCCGTCAGCGCGTATTTGCACGCCACTCCGCGCGCGCAAGCAACCACGCGGACTTCCGGTTCTCGAAAATCAGTCCGCGTGGTCGTCGTGTGGCCCGTGGGATGCTCGGCTCGGCGTTGCGGATCGGGTGTTGGGGCTGGTCGGCGTCGCGAAAGGCGCCCGGCGGCAAATGGCGGGGCGCGGCCATTTCCAGCAGCAACAAACCCACACCAACACCGCTGCCGCGCCGCGGTTCAGTACTTGACGCTGCACCCGTACGGCTTGCTGGTCGCAACGCTCACCGGCTTTCCGGCGCCCAGCTCGCTCAAGGCCTGGGTGACGTACTGGGTGGCCTTGGGGATGTCAGCCTGGTCGGCGCTGGGAATGGAGTCGATGGCGCCGTTGTAGGCGAGCATGCCGTCGGCGTCGATCACGTACATGTGCGGCGTGGTCTTCGCGCCGTAGGCTTTGCCCACTTTGCCATCGGGGTCGAGCAGGTAGGCAGTGCTCTTGTGACCCTTTTCGGCCATCACCGCGTTGGCGCCGGCGCCGTCGACGCTGCCCTGTTTGCCGGGCGCACCGGAGTTGACGTTGAGCCAGATCACGTCGTCGCCGGTTGCTGCGACCTGCTGTGCCTGCATGTTCCTGGCGTCGTAGTGTTTGACCACGAACGGGCACTCGTGGTTGGTCCATTCCAGAACCACCGTCTTGCCCTTGAAGTCGGCGAGGCTATGCGCCTTGCCGTTGGAATCGGTGAGGGTGAAGCCGGGCGCCGGCTGGCCCACGGTGGCGGCCATGGCCGCGCCCGACAGGCCGAGAGCAATCATCGAAATCAGAACTGCTTTCATCATGAGGTGTCTCCGGTTGGGCCGCCTCAGCGGCGGGGGGTTTCCACGGTTGCCAGCGCATCGAGCACGATGTCTGGCGTCAGCAATTGCGGTAGAACCTTGGGCGCGCGGTTGGCGCCGGGATAGAGCACATACAAGGGCACGCCGGTGCGTTGGAATTGCGCCAGATAGCGCGTGATGGCTTCGTCGCGGCGGGTCCAGTCGCCCTTGATGTAAGTCACGCCCTGCTCGCGCATCGCCGCCTGGACGGCGTCGGTGGCGAGCGCCACGCGCTCGTTCGCCAGGCAGGTGATGCACCAGGCGGCGGTCATGTTGACCAATACCGCATCGCCTTGTTCGACCCGGGATTGCAGATCGGCGGCGTCGAACGCGACGCTGGACGACGCGGCCGACGCCGGCGACGCGGCCGGCTCGTGTGCGATGGCCTGCGACAGCGCATAGCCACCGGCGCCGAGCGCGAGCAGGGCCATGGCGATCGAGACGCGACCGCTGGCGGCCGAACCGAACAACCACAAGGCCATCGCCAGGGCGACGGCGCCGGCCAGGACCAGGCCCATCGCCAACACGCCTTGTTGCTCGCCGAACACCCAGAGCAGCCACACCGCGCTCAGGTACAGCGGAAATGCCAGAAAGTGCTTGAAACGGTCCATCCAGGGGCCGGGGCGTGGCAAGCGCGCGGCCAGTCTGGGGCTCAAGGTCAGCGCCAGGTACGGCAACGCCAGGCCAAAGCCCAATGTCGCGAAGATCGAAAGAGCAACCGGTGCCGACTGCGTCAGCGCAAACCCGAGCGCGGCGCCCATCAGGGGTGCGGTGCACGGGCTGGCAACGATGGCGGCGAGCACGCCGGTGAACAGCGCCGCGCGATCGCCTTCGCCTTCGGTCAGCGATTGACCGATGCCCATCCAGCGCTCGCCGACGCTGAACACGCCGGACAAACTCAAGCCCATCGCAAAGAACAGGTACGCCAGCAATGCAACCAGCCACGGCTCCTGCAACTGAAATCCCCAGCCCAGCGCTTCGCCGGTGGCGCGCAAGCCCAGCAGCAGCCCGGCCAGCGCAACAAAGCTGAGCACCACGCCCAGCGTGTAGAACACGCCGTGGCGCGGATGCGCCCCACCCTGCAGGCTGAGCGCCTTGAGCGCCAGCACCGGGAACACGCACGGCATCAGGTTGAGCACCGCGCCACCGAGCAGCGCGAACAACAGTGCCCAGCCGAAACCCAGCGGCGGCTCAGGTGTCGGCGCCACGGACGACGCTGCGGTGGTTGCCGGCGCCGTCAGATTCACCACGTCCGCTTGCAGAATCCACGCCCGCGACTGCGGCGGTTTGCCCTGGGTGACGACGACGCTCAAGCGATCCGGTGCATCGCGGAAATAATCGCTGCGCGGCACCACCCAGCGCAGCACACCGTTGCTCGCACTCGCGTCGCCCGGCACATTGGCGAGTACTTCGGCCTGGATCGGGAACAGGTCGAAAGTCTGGTCGGCGCTGAAACCCGCCGGCAGTTCGGCTTCGACGGTGACGCTGTCGGCTGCGATATGCGCGCTGGCGTTGGCGGCACTGGCGACCGGCCAGCGCGCTCTGGCGGCAGCAAAATCGGCGGCGTACGGCCCTGAGTCGGCGAGCGTCCCGACCGGCACCGACAAGTCCAGCGACGCCGAACCCGGAATGCACTCCTCCTTGCACACCAGCCAGTCGATCTTGAGTTCGACCGGCAACCGGGTCGCGGAGTAGGTTGCCGGCACCTCCAGCGCCACCGGCAGCAGTTGGCGGTGGTGAAAACCGAAGTTGAAAAGGCCGGAAAGTTCGAAGCGCTCTGGATGCGGCCATGCGATCTCACTGGCCACGACGCCGTCGGGCAAGGTCCAGGTCAGCTTGGTCGGCAGACCGGAGTCGCCCGGATTGATCCAGTAGGTATGCCAGTCCGGCGCGTGCTCCAGCAGCACACCGAGATTGAGCGGCTGTCCGGGCACGGCAGCCGATTCGGCGACCAGCGTGACCGCCAGCTCCGGCGTCTCGACGCGTTCGGCGGCCTGCACCGCCGATGCCAGCACCAGAGCCAGTCCAATCGCTGAATGTTTCACCGGAGCCCCTTCCTGGGTTGGTCTGCAACAGACCGGATATCGGGCGCGAAGTTGACAAATCCAGCGTCGTTTCGGCGTGTGCGACGGGCGCTTCGGCGCACGGGCCCGCGCCGGCGAGGACCTGCGGCACCGGTCCGGGCGAGCCGATCGACGGCATGCGCGTTCGAGTCCATGTAATCTCTCGATTTCAGCATGAACCCCTGCGAATGCCTCCAGAGTCCGCCGCCGCCCGGCTGTACCTCGCGCCTGAGCTTCGTGTCGTGTGCCTTCCGGGCGGTGAGTTCCGGATCCAGTTCGGCCCGCATCAGATTGCCGGAGGGCCCCACACGCTGGCCATCCTGGCCGCATTTCGCACGCCCTCGACGCTCGTGGAAGCGCTGCACACGATCAAGTCGCAATTGCCCGGAACCGAGGACTGGATCGAGCTGACCTCGCAATTGCTCAACTGGCAACGCGCCGGGATCCTGATCCAGGAAACGCCGCAAGCGTCATCCGCACCGGCCCATGGAACCTGGGAGTTCGGCGCCGCACCCGTGCATATCGGGATGTTGAACGATCGCGAGCGTACGCAGCGATTCCTGAGTGCCATCAGCGCCAGTGTTCGGCCCGGCGATGTGGTGATCGACCTCGGTACCGGCACCGGCGTCATGGCGGTTGCGGCGGTACGCGCCGGTGCCGCCCGTGTTTACGCCATCGAGGCCTCCGGCATCGCCCATGTGGCGCGCCGTGTCTTCGAGGCGAACGGTGTAGCCGACAAGATCACCCTGATCGAGGGGCACTCGACGCAGATCCAGTTGCCCGAGCGCGCGGACCTGCTGACCGCCGAGTTGATCGGCAACGAGCCGCTCGCCGAGCGCATCCTGGAGTGCACCGCGGACGCGGTCGATCGCCTGCTGAAACCCGGGGCACGACTGATTCCGCATCGACTGACCGTGTTTGCCGTTCCGGTCGAACTGCCGTCGATGTTTCGTGATCGATACCTGGTGTCGGCGGAAACGATCGCTCGTTGGCAACGTGAAATCGGGGTCGACTTTTCCGCGTTGGCCGAGCTGGCACGGTCGGCCCCCGCCACTTTCCAGGAATCGCAGATGATGGTGTCGCAATGGACTGCGCTGGCCGAACCGCAGATGATCTCGGACTTTGATCTGTCCGAGCCGGTGTCAGCGGCGTTGTCCGCGCATGCCCGGTTCATTGCCAGCTGCGACGGCCGCATCGATGCAATCGTCCTGTGGTTCAGCGCCGGGCTGTCCGCGGGCAATCAACTGTCCACCGACCCGCGGAAGCCGCGCATCGACAATTGTTGGGGGCATCCCGTGTATCTGCTGGCAACGCCGGCGAGCGTGAGAAACGGCGATCAGGTGCGGATGCGCCTGGAGGGCAGCAACCCGCGGACCGTGCAGGTCGCCGTCAACGCCGATCCGCCCTGACTCGGCGCGCAGGGCGACGTGCGCTCGCCGACTGAGGTCTTGGCCTTCACCGCGAGCCCCCGATTCACTGCTTGCGCACGATATGCGGCGCAAGTGCTTGTGCCAGGGCAGCGTGTCCGGACGCCCGCAAGTGATCGTCGAGCCGATAGTAGGCGCTGCGGTCGACGACCTTGGTGCTGTCGATCACCACCACGTCGACGTCGGGGATACCTTCCAGGCTCGACCTGAAAGCCTGCGCAAACCCTTCGCGGTTGCGCGCGTAGGAGTTCGATTCGAAGACGATCAGGCGCTTGCCGGCAAGCGCGGGTTGGAACGTCTTGACGACAGCAGCAAATGTCGCTGCCTCGGCCTCCAGATTCGGGACTCCTGATCCGAATGCGGGTGCCCACCCGAAATGACGGAATGCGCCGATGGCGCCGCTCGACAGTCGCAGCAGAAGCGGATCTGCCTTCGCCTGCAGGTAGGCTTCGCGCGCCTCGTTGTGGCGCTCTGCCCAACGCGGTGCGTCGCGCCAGAACCGGTCCGTATCCTGCAGGTATTCCAGGTTCTCGCCGTGGTCGTTCTCGCAGTATTGCAGGACCACGGTTTCAGCCGATGCCGCGTAACGCTCCAACGCGCGCAATTCTCGCGGCGTTCCCCAGGAACTCATCGCCAGGTTGCGCACGTCCTGCCCGGTCATCTGCTGCAGCAGCGACGAATACACTTCGCTGTCGCCCACGCCCCAGCCCATCGCATGCGAATCGCCGAGTACCGCGATCGGTGCATCGGGTCGTGCGTGCGCATTCCTGAAGCCGTCGGAATCGATGGTGAGCGTGGTCTCGAACTCCAGTGCGTCGAAATGGCACACGCCCGGCGTCAAGCGATAAACCAGATCATCGGCGGTCATTCGACCGCAGTCGTACTGCAGGATGTCGCGCACATGGCCGAGATAGACCATCTCGAAGAGCTGGGTATGGCGCCAATACCAGAGCGCGATCAGCGCGAGCAGCAGCAAGGTCATCGACGCCACCAGCAATGCGCTTCTGGCGGCTCGCCAGAAGCGCCGGGTACTGGCGGCAAGCTTCGGCGCGCCGGCGTCAACGGCCATCGACAAGGCTACTCGGGCGCTTGATCGATGCTGCATCGCTGCTCAGTGCATCCTGTTGTCCTGCCATGCGTACGCCCATGCCAACCTCCTGTCCGACCCAATGCCTGCGAAAGCGCCAATCGTCTGATGCCTGCCGGCAGTGTTGCCCTCAGGCGTAGCCGGCGAACACCGCGCCGACCACGAACAGCGCCGACAGGCCGAGCAGCCAGACCATCCACAGGGTGATGAACCGCGCCCACACCATCCAGTCGATGCGCGCCGCGCCGAGCACGCCCATCAGCGTCGCCGAGGTCGGTACGATGATGTTGGTCAGGCCATCGCCGAGCTGGAAGGCGAGCACGCTGACCTGGCGGCTGACGCCGAGCAGATCGCCGAGCGGGGCCATGATCGGCATGGTCAACGCGGCCTGACCGGAGCCCGAGGGCACCAGGAAGTTGATCGCCGACTGCAGCGCCAGCATCAGCAACGCGGCGAGCGCCGCCGGCAGGCCTTCGAGCGCGTGCGCCAGTTGATACAGCAGGGTATTCAGCACGCTCGGCTGGCTCGGATCAGTGCCGCCGAGCAGCAGGATCAGCGCCTTCGCCAACGCCACCACCAGCACCACCGGCAGCATCTGCGCCGCGCCTTCGCGGAAGCCGTCCGCCAGCGCATTGGCGTCCAGTCCCGGGCGTCGTCCCAGCCAGGCAATGAAACCGGCGAGCATTCCCATGGCAAAGAACTGCGCGGCGAGTTCGGGCAGGAAGTACTGACGCTGGGTAACCCCGTAGATCACCCAGACCATGGTGGCGGCGAGTACCAGCATGATGCAGATGTCGGCGCGACTGGCGCGTTCGACAGCCAGCGCCGATTCGTGTGCGGCGCGGACCACCTGCGCACGGCGTTGCCGCAGCGCGTGACGCAAGGTCAGTACGGCACCGAGCGCCGTGAAGATCGACCACATCGCCACCCGCAGACCCGCGCCCGATACCGGCGGCAGGCCGGCCACGCCCTGCGCGACGATCACGCTGAAGGGGTTCATCCAACTGGTGGCGAAGCCGATCTGGGTAGCTACGAAAGTCACCAGCACCACGCAGAACGCGTCGAGCCCCAGGCGCGCGAACACCGGCACCAGCAGCAACACGAACGGGATGGTTTCTTCGCCCATGCCGAAGACCGCGCCGCCGAGCGAAAACAGCACGAACAGCCCGGGGATCAGGATGGCGATGCGATGTTCGAAGCGGGTTACGAAGCCGGTCAGCGTGCGGTCGATGGCGCCAGTGCGCATGAGCACGCCAAAGCTGCCGCCGAGCACCAGCAGGAAGGCAATGATGCCCACCGCCGACCCAAACTTGTCGCCGGAGACCATGCCCTCGAACGGCAGGTTCAGCAGCCCCAGATTGCCGCCTTCGGCGAACAGCGGCACCGCGGTCGGCTCGCCGCTTTGCTCGTAACTGTGCAGGACCACCGACACCTGACGCGAAGTCTCGCTGCGACTGACCTCGGCAAAACGCCCGGGCGCGATGAAGGCCACCACAATGGCCACCAACACGGCCACCAGGGCAAGGATCAGCAGCGTGTCGGGCGCCTGCATCGGCGGCTTGGTGGTGCGCGCGTCGGTCACGGGGCAGGGTCGATCGGTGGCTCAGGGCACAAGCCCGATTGTGCAGCCACCGTCACGGCGATGCACGCCCGGCGGCGGCCCGCAGGAATCTGCGCAATGGTCACGCCGTCCATTGCGTGCGCATCGATGTGCTCCAGGGCGAGGGAAACGTCGTGAGTATGCCGGCGGGCGGCTGCGACAGGTTCAGCCGGTCAAGTTCGCGGCGCAGACTCGCGATGGTATTCCGTGACCCTCTCCACCTCGTTCTTCGACCCGAGGAATACCGGCACGCGCTGGTGCAATTCGGTGGGCTGCACCTCGAGCATTCGCTGCATGCCGTCGGTGGCGGCCCCACCGGCCTGCTCGATGATGAAGGCCATCGGGTTGGCTTCGTACATCAGGCGCAGTTTTCCCGGTTTGCCCTGGTCCTTGAGGTCGCGTGGATACATGAAGATGCCGCCGCGAGTGAGGATGCGGTGCACGTCGGCGACCATGCTGGCGACCCAGCGCATGTTGAAGTCGCGCCCCCTGGGGCCGGTCTTTCCGGCCAGAAGTTCGTCGATGTAGCGCCGCATCGGAGGCTCCCAATGGCGCATGTTCGAGGCGTTGACGGCAAATTCCTGGGTGTCGGGCGGAATCGTCAGGTTGCGTTCGGTCAGAATGAACGAGCCCATCTCGCGATTCAGCGTGAAGCTGTGCACGCCTGAACCGGTGGTCAGTACGAGGATGGTGCTCGGGCCGTAAACCGCGTATCCGGCGGCGAGTTGCTGGGTACCGGGTTGCAGGAACGCACTTTCGGTGGGTTCGGTCACGCCGTCCGGGCAACGCAGGACCGAAAAGATGGTGCCGACCGAGATGTTGACGTCGATGTTGGAACTGCCGTCGAGCGGATCGAACAGCAACAGGTACTCGCCCTTGGGAAAACGATGCGGGATGGCGTGCGGATGATCCATCTCCTCGGAGGCGATCGCCGCCAGGTGGCCGCCCCATTCGTTGGCGTCGAGCAGGATTTCGTTCGACAGCACGTCGAGCTTCTTCTGCACCTCGCCCTGCACGTTCTCGCTGTGCGCACTGCCGAGCACGCCGCCCAGCGCGCCCTTGCCGATCGCAATCGAGATCGCCTTGCAGGCGCGCGCCACGACTTCGATCAACAGGCGCAGGTCCGAATTGATGTGACCCAGTTCGCGCTGTTCCTCGATCAGGAAGCGGGTCAGCGAGATGGCTTTCATCCTGGAAACCTCAGTGGGGCGGGGGTGCAGGGCAACGGCGAACGGGCGCGGATTCTGCCGCGTCGAGCCGCACTTGGGAACTCGGCAGGTCGAACGGGTTGCTCGTTCAAAGCCCCAGTCGGCGCAATTCGGGCGGCGCCTCGGCGCGCTCCCAGACCTCATCGAACAGACGCTTCAGTTCATCCCGGCGCGGCGCGTAGCAGGTATCGCCTACTCCTTCGAAGCGGTCGCCGAAGGCGCGGAAAAGGTACCCGCCCTGATCGGTCAGCACAAAAGCGCCGGGATACTGGGCATCTTCATGCGACACCCGGCGAATGTGCACGATGCTGGACAGGCGCTGGGACAAATCGAGCAGGCGATGGCCGTCGCGCACCACCCGGGTCACGTCCTGGATCAGCACGCGCACACTGGCGCCCTTGCCGGACAGCGCTACCTTGCGGATGGCTTCGGATATCGCGGGATCCTCGTACAGATCGGGTTCGAGATCGCGGCTGTAGACGCAAATCTCGCGGCGGGCGCTTTCGATCAGCGCCAAGGTGGCATCGCGCAGGTCGCCGAAGCGTTCGAATACCAGCCTGAGCGACTGTGCCGTCGCCGGGATCAGCAAGGAAGGCAATGCCGGGGGCGGCCCGGCCTGCGGCAGATCCAGCTGCATGTTCTGGTGCGGAATATTGCACTCCATGTACTCGGCGCCAGTGACGGCAAAACCGGCTTTCTCGTAAAAGGGAATCGCGTAAGTTTGCGCGCTCAACGTCAGGCGACGCAGGCCGCGTGCCGCAGCGCGTTCGACCAGGTGGCGCAGGATCGCCTCGCCGACGCCCTCGCCGCGCCACTCCTTCACGACCGCCATGCGGCCGATGCGGCCATCCGGCGTGAGCCTGCCGGTTGCGATCGGTTCGCCGGATCGGGTGCGCGCCAGCGCGTGATCGGCGGTGGCATCGTCGGCATCCCATTCCTCGCTCTCGGGGATGTTCTGCTCCTCGATGAAGACCGCGGTGCGGACGGCCCTGAGCGCGTCTGCATCCACCGACCAGACCGCGGGCTCGATGAAATAGCGATCTTCGATCATGGCTGTGACCCGGCATCGAACGGTTGCGTGGAGAATAGCCGCTGTCGCCGCAGACTGTGCTCGATCAGCGGGCGTCGGAGTGCCCGCGGGTCAGGCGTGTAGACTTCAGGAAGCAATCCAGCCGAGACCGTCGCATGAGTGTCCCAGAGCGTTTTCGCGCCTTCCGCATCCACGCCAGTCCGCATCGAGCCGCGGTCGAGGACATCGGCCTCGCTGACCTCAACAGCGGCGAAGTGACGATCCGTGTCGCCTGGTCGAGCGTCAACTACAAGGACGCGCTGGCCGGGACCGGGCAGGGCAAGATCCTGCGCCAGTTTCCGCTGGTGGGCGGTATCGACGTGGCGGGTTACGTGGTCGAGTCGCGCGATCCGCGCTTCCGCGAGGGCGATGCGGTACTGACCACCGGATCGGGATTGTCCGAAACTCGCGATGGCGGCTTCAGCGAATACGCGCGGCTGGACGCGGAGTGGGTGGTTCCGTTGCCGCCCAACTTGAGCCTGCGCGAGGCGATGTCCATCGGCACGGCAGGATTCACGGCCGCCCTCTGCCTGTGGCGCATGCAGACCATCGGCCAGAAACCCGAGTTGGGGCCGATCGTGGTCACCGGCGCCACCGGTGGCGTCGGCATGCTGGCCATCGACATATTCACTCGTGCCGGTTTCGAAATGCACGCGATCACCGGCAAGCCGGACCAGTTCGAGTCGCTGATCGCGCTCGGCGCACGCCAGTGCGTGGCGCGTTCGGGCCTGTATCTCGGCATGCGTCCGCTGGAAAGCGCAACCTGGGCCGGCGCGGTCGACAACGTCGGCGGCGATCTGCTGTCGGGTTTGACGCGAATGATCAAGCCGTGGGGCTCGATCGCCAGTTGCGGCATGGCCGGCGGTATCGAGCTGCACACCACGGTGATGCCCTTCATCATCCGCGGCATCAGCCTGCTCGGCATCAACTCGTCGGGGACGCCGTACGCGGTGCGCACCGATTTGTGGCAGCGGCTGGCCCAGGAGTGGCGCCCGCGGCACCTCGACAAGATCGTGACGCGAGAGGCAACGCTCGACGAACTGCCGCAGGTTTTCGCGACGCTGGTGGCCGGTGGGGCGTCAGGCCGGACGCTGGTACGAATTGGCGGCGACAGCACGTGAAGCAGTTGTCCGCTTGTCCTTGCGTATGGGTAGAATCGGAAGCAGGAAAGCAGGTTAAAGGCGGGGAGTAAGTATGGCTCGGGTCTTGATCGTCGACGATTCTCCGTCGCAACTCCTGGTGCTCAAGCGCATCGTCGAGGGGCAGGGGCATGAAGTGTTCACCGCTGAGGATGGTGCTCAGGGGGTGGACATGGCCAAGAAGCACATTCCGGACCTGATCCTGATGGATGTAGTGATGCCCAACCTCAATGGCTTCCAGGCGACGCGCACCATCGCGCGCGAGAAAACCACCAGCCACATACCGGTGATCCTGGTGACCACCAAAGATCAGGAAACCGACCGTGTCTGGGGCTTGCGCCAGGGCGCCAAGGGTTACATCACCAAGCCGGTCAACGAAGCGCAACTGATCAAGGCGATCGCGGAACACCTGCCGCGCTGATCGATGCGGTTTCAGCGGCAAATCATCGGGGCGCTGCGGCGCCCCGATGCGTTTCAGGCGGCGCGTGGCCCGCCTCGAGAGGCGAGCTCCTGGAGGGCGCCGCGCCCTACGGCGCCGCTTCTCCGATTGACGCCGATGCAATCAGCGCTTGCGTGGATTGAAGTCGCCGTAGTGCTGGCGCAATGCGTCGTATGCCGAACGATCGGCGTCGGTGGTTGCCGCAGGCACGTGGATCTGCAGCACCACGATCTGGTCGCCTGCGGGTTCGCCGGGCAATCCGCGTCCTTTGAGTCGCAGGCGTTTGCCGCTTTGCGAGCCGGCCGGAATCGACATCTCGACGTCGCCGCCGAGCGTCGGGATCGGCACCCTGGCGCCGAGTGCGGCCTCCCAGGGCGAGATCGGCAGATTGATGGTGACGTCGCGACCGTCGACCGCAAATCGCTCGTCCTTGCGCAACTTGATCTGCAGCAGCAGGTCGCCAGGCGTGCCATCGGGCCCGACATGCCCCTGGCCCGACAGGCGAATCGACTGACCGGTCTGGATACCCCGCGGTATCTTCACCTCCAGCGTGCGCGTGCCGCGCGGACCCTGCAGGTTGAAGCGCTGCTTGCCGCCGGCGTAGGCCGTGGCAAGGTCCACTTCGAGTTCGGCGCGAACTTCGCCGCCGCCTTCCGGTCGAACGCGGCGCCCACCGCTTCCATGGGCGGCGCGCGCGCGACCGAACAGCGATTCGAAGAAGTCGCTGAACTGGCCATTGCCGGCGTCGCCGAAATCAAAACCGCCGTGCCCGCCGCCAGGGCGGAACTCGTCGCCGGCACGAAAGCCCCCGGCACGTGCCTGATCGTAGGCGGCACGGCGATCCGGCTCCTTCAGGGCCTCGAAAGCCTCATTGATGTCCTTGAAGCGCTCCTCGGCGTTTTTTTCCTTGCTGACGTCCGGGTGAAACTTGCGCGCCAGCTTGCGGTAGGCCGACTTGATCTCGTCGGCCGTCGCGTCTGGCTTCACGCCCAGGACATCGTAGTAATCCTTGAATCGCATGCTTGTGCCGGAAAGTGAGAATGAGCTCGAGGATACGGGTTAAGGATGGAGTGCACGGTACGACCGGCATCGTCAGTGGCCGTCGCGGTTCAGGCAATCCTTCTCCCCGCCAGGGGGAGAAGTTGGGTTCGCGGTAGCCGGATGGGGGGATTGCAGACACAGCGCTCGCTCCGTCGCTTGAGCCTCTCACCCGGCGACCTTGATCCAGCCACCTGCCCGCATGCGGGCAGGTGGCACTCAACTGCTCAGCTAGCGTGGAGCGCCAGCGCCGCCGCCGATCAATGGTTGATGCTGATCCGGCGCGGCGTGGTTTCCGGGCGCTTCGGGATCACGATCTCAAGCACGCCGTGCTTGCCATTGGCGGTGATGCCTTCAGCATCGGCGCTGTCCGGCAGCGCGAAGCGGCGGTAGAAGACACCGCGCGAGCGCTCGACGCGGGTGAACTTCTCGTTCTCTTCCTTCGACTCGTGCTTGCGCTCGCCCTTGATCGTCAGGATGCCTTTCTCCATGTGGATCTCGATGTCCTTCGGGTCGACGCCGGGGATGTCGGCCAGGATCACGAAGCGGTTCGGCTCTTCCTTGATGTCCACGTGCGGCGCCCACTGGCTGGTGACCACATTGGACTGGTCCTGGTTGTCGCCGTTAAAGAATTTTTCGATCAGCTCGCGCAGGTCGTTCGGTGCGTTGGCCGGCAGGTTCCAGGGGTTGTAGCGGGTGATGGCCATGATCAGAATCTCCTCAATCGGTCGGCGACGCCACCGTCGCTCTTGCGCAAAAAATAGGGCTGGCGATACGGATTTCAAGATCGGCGACTGCGCCCGGGCGCTCCTATACTGCGCGCCCCACACCCGTCGGACCGCTCTCCGTGCAACTGGTCGACATCGGCGCCAACCTCAGCCACGAGTCCTTCGCCCACGACTTGTCCAATGTGCTCGACCACGCGCGCGCCGTCGGCGTGGCGCAGATCGTCGTCACCGGAGCCAGCGAGCAGGGCAGTATCGACGCGCACGCGCTGGCGCAGCGTTGGCCGAAGTACCTGTACGCGACCGCTGGCGTGCACCCGCATCATGCCGGGGACTACACCAGCGAAACCCACGAAACCCTGCGCGCGCTGCACCGGCACGCCGATGTGGTGGCGGTCGGCGAAACCGGGCTGGATTACTTCCGCGACCTGTCGCCGCGCGCGACGCAGCAGTTCTGCTTCGAGCAGCAACTGGAACTTGGCCTCGAATGCGGCAAGCCGCTGTTCCTGCACCAGCGCGACGCCCACGACGACTTCATCGCCATCCTGCGCCAGGTGCGCGATCGCCTCGGTCCCTGCGTGGTGCACTGCTTCACCGCGGACAAGCGCGAGCTTTACGAGTGCCTCGATCTTGATTGCCATATCGGCATCACCGGCTGGATCTGCGACGAACGCCGCGGCGCGCACCTGGTCCCGCTGATGAAGGACATCCCGGCCAATCGCCTGATGATCGAAACCGACGCGCCGTACCTGCTGCCGCGTTCGATCAAGCCGAAGCCGAAGACCCACCGCAACGAGCCGAAGTATCTGCCGTGGGTGCTCGACGCCGTGGCGGTGGCGCGCGGCGAGACGCGCGAGCAGTTGGCGCTCAGCAGCAGCGCGACGGCGAGGGCGTTTTTCCGGTTGCCGTAGGTCACGTTGGCCCGAAGGGCCTACGTGACAATGCACGTTGTCACGTAGTTCGCTGCGGGAACAGCGACCTACGCCCGCAACCCCGCACCCTTGTCCGACAGCCGTAGGTCACGTTGGCCCGAGGGCCTACGTGACAATGCACGATGTCACGTAGTTCGCTGCGCGAACAACATGACCTACGCCCGCAACCCCACACCTTTGTCCAATAGCCGCAGGCAATACGCCCCGAGCACGAGGATGGCCGCCAGCATGATCGCGAAGGCCACGCCAACCGGCACATCGCTTTCTCCCAGCACGCCGTAACGAAACGCATTGACCGTGTACAGGATCGGATTCGCCAGCGACACATTGCGCCAGAACTCGGGCAGCAGGCTGACCGAGTAGAACACCCCGCCGAGGTAGGTCAGCGGGGTCAGGATGAAGGTCGGGATGATCGAGATATCGTCGAACTTCTTCGCGTAGACGGCATTGACGAAACCGGCCAGCGAGAACAGCACTGCTGCCAGGATCACGCTGGCGATCATCACCAGCGGATGGGCAATGGAAAGGTCGGTGAACAGCAGCGACACGATCAGCACGATGCCGCCGACCATGCAGCCGCGCAGCACGCCGCCACACACGTAGCCTGCGAGGATGATCCAATTCGGTGTCGGCGACACCAGCAGTTCTTCGACATAGCGGCCGAACTTGCTGCCGAAGAACGAGCTGACGACATTGCCGTAGGCGTTCTGGATCACGCTCATCATGACCAGTCCGGGCACGATGAAATCCATGTAGCGGTGGCCGCCCATCTCGCCGATGCGGCTGCCGATCAGTTGCCCGAAGATCAGGAAATACAGCGTCATGGTGATCGCCGGCGGCACCAGGGTCTGCCCCCAGATACGCAGGATGCGGTTGATTTCCTTGATCACGATGGTCTTGAACGGGACCCAGCGCACGGCGGCGCTCATGCGGCGTCCCTCGGCTTTTCCAGCAGGCGCACGAACAATTCCTCCAGACGATTGGCCTTGTTGCGCATCGAGCGCACGCCGATGCCGGCGGCACTCAGAATCGCGAACAAACCGTTGAGCTCGGTGCCGCGTGGGACATCGACCTCGATGGTGGTGTCATCCACCCGATGCACGATGCAGTCGGGCAGGTCCGGCGCTTGCGCCAGCGGCTGCGCCAGATCGAAAACGAAAGTCTCGCGGTCGAGCGTGCCGAGCAGCGCCTTGACCGTGGTGTTCTTGACGATCATGCCGTGATCGATGATGGCGATATTGCGGCACAGGCTCTCGGCTTCTTCGAGGTAATGGGTGGTCAGGATTACCGTGGTGCCGGCGCGGTTGATGTCCTTGAGGTAGGTCCACATCGAGCGGCGGATCTCGATATCCACACCCGCGGTCGGTTCGTCCAGGATCAGCAACTTCGGCGCGTGCATCATCGCCCGCGCGATCATCAGCCGGCGCTTCATGCCGCCCGACAGCGTGCGCGAGGCGACGTCCTTCTTGTCCCACAGCGACAGTTGCTTCAGGTACTGCTCGGCGCGGTTCTTCGCGAGATCGCGCGGCACGCCGTAATAGCCGGCCTGGTTGACCAGGATTTCGAAGGGTTTTTCGAACTGGTTGAAGTTGAATTCCTGCGGCACCAGGCCGATGTGCGAGACCGCTGCGCTGCGCTCGCTGACTACGCTCTTGCCGAAGACCTTGACATCCCCCGAGCTTGGTCGCACCAGCGAAGCAGCGATGCCGATCAGGGTCGACTTGCCAGCGCCGTTGGGGCCGAGCAGCGCGAAGAAATCGCCCTCCTCGACGGTCAGCGAGATGCCCTTGAGCGCCTCGACCCGGGTGCCGTAGGTCTTTTTGAGATTGATTACATCGAGCGCGTGCATCGCGCCTCGCTCGTGGATGGGAAGGCCGCGGAGTATAGGGGTTGCACCACTTGGGCCCTCGGTTTCGACGATGACTGTTCATTTGTCCGCAAAGGACGCAAAGGACGCAAAGGAAAGCAGGAATCCCGTGAGGGGCTGATCGCCGCTCCGACTCAGAACAGGTTCGCTGTTGCATTCTTCGCGTCCTTTGCGTCCTTTGCGGACCAAAAAGCTTGCCGTCATCGCGGTAGGATCACGGCAACGCCCGCAGCTCGACCCGCCCATGGACCGCTACGAACGCATCGTCCGCCTGCACCGATTGCTCAAGCACAATCGCACCGGCGTGTCGCTGGAGCGGCTGATGGAGGAGATCGAGGCCTCGCGCGCCACCGTGTATCGCGACATCGCTTTTCTGCGCGATGCCCTCGGCGCGCCGATCGAAGCGGACGCCGAATCGCATCGATTCAAGTACGTCATCGACCCGGACCACGTCTTCGAGCTTCCCGGTTTGTGGCTGTCGCCGGACGAGGTTTACGCGCTGCTGGTCGCGCGCCAGGCGCTGACGGCACAGACCGATGGTGCCCTGGCTGAAGCGCTGGGCGACCTCGGTCCGCGACTCAAGAGTCTGGTCGGCGAACGTGTCGACCACCTCGGACGCATCCGTGTGTTGCGCCAGGCCAGCCGCAAGCTCGACGACGCGACTTTCCGCACAGTCACCGGTGCGGTGCTCGAACGCAAGCGCCTCAGTTTCAGCTACCGCGCGCGCTCCACCGGCGAGGGCAGCGTACGCACCACCTCGCCGCAGCGGCTGACGCACTACCGCGACAACTGGTACCTGGATGCCTGGGACCACGACAAGCGCGCTGTGCGCAGCTTTGCGCTGGATCGGATGACCGCCGCCAACATGCTCGAGGCCAGCGCCGACGATTTGCCGGAAGCTGATCTCGACGCCCACTTCGCCTCCAGTTACGGCATCTTCTCCGGGCCCGCGCGCGCCTGGGCAACCATCCGCTTTTCATCTCACGCGGCACGCTGGGTCGCTGACGAGCGCTGGCACTCGCAGCAAAAGGGACGCTTCCTGCCCGATGGCCGCTTCGAGTTGCAACTGCCCTTCGGCAACGCGCGCGAACTGCTGATGGACGTGCTGCGCTACGGCCCCGATGCCGAAGTGCTGGCGCCGGTATCGCTGCGCGAGGAAATGAAGCAGCTGCTGACGCTGGCGTTGACCGGGTATGCCTCGCGCTGACGCCTCAATGGCGGCTGACGCTGGCAATTCTGAGCACAGTTGAAGCGGGCGCGGCGAGGCGACGTGCGACGACACGTTTTTGTCGGCGATTGCGATTCACGTGTCCGGTTTGCGGGCAATTGTCGTTCCTCCAGTAGACGACCCCTCTGGAGCGCAACGATGCACATTCGATTCCTCGCCCTGGCGATGCTGCTGCTTGCCACCCATGCGCAAGCTGAGGTGTATTGCGTGATCACGAATACGCAACTGATCAATGCCATCGCAGCCGCGCAGGGCGGCGGCGCAAGTCAGATTCGGGTGCGTACTGGCACCTACGTGATCGCGACTACTCCGAGTACACCGGCACTGGAGATCGCCGACACCAGCGACCTGTCTATCAGTGGGGGATGGAATACCGGATGCACGGCGCAAACCGCGAGTTCGCCCGACCAGACGATCCTGAACGCGTTATCCAGCGGCCGTTTGCTCGACATCGAATTCCCCAATGGCAGCTCCAATGAAATCAGCTTTTCGATGTTGAGTTTCCGCGGCGGGATCACCAACTCGCCACTCAGCGCTGGTTGCGTCTTCGCGGAATCCCTGGCGGGCGCCGGCGCGCGCTTGATCTTTGATCTGGTTTCCTTCCGCGGCTGCGCCAATGGCCCATCGGGCACCACGGCAGGCCTGCGAGCCAATTTGAACGGCGTGCTCTTTGTACTCCGCAGCAGCGTTTTCAGCGGAAACCTTCTCAATGGAGGCAACGCCATGGGCCTGCAAGGACTCGGCGGCACCACCCACACGCTGACTAACAACACCTTCGCCTCCAACACCTTGCCAGGGTTCGCCGGGATATACATTTCCGGATTCCCGACCGATTTCTTCCGCCTCAGCAATAACATTATCCATGGCAATGGCACTGTCGATCTGTACCTGGAAAACGATGTGTTCGCGCTTTTGAACAACAACCACATTGGTGTCACCAGCATCCTTGGGGCCGGCGTGACCGAGAACGCGGCGACCACCGGCGATCCCGGCTTCGTACCCGGCTCGCTGCACCTCAAGGCCAATTCTCCGGCGCGCAACAGTGGTTTGAACGCTGCCCCCGGCGGCTTGCCCACGACCGACTTCTCGCTCAATCCGCGGATTCTTGGTGGCCAGGTCGACCGCGGCGCCTATGAGTTCGACGGCTTTTTCGCCAACGGATTCGAGTAAGCCGCCGTGCAAGGGACCCTCTGAACAAGTCACCTGATTGGCGTCAAACCTCAGTCGGTTTGGATCGAGCAAGGTGTCCCGTTCGCCCTGAGCCTGTCGAAGGGCGCTCTCGCGAGCCTCG
>ERZ761602.2088-NODE-2088-length-33042-cov-7.705187_pt1 | contig 33042 bp, 28 predicted proteins | sample MGYA00512165_ERZ761602 | MGnify/ENA primary metagenome ERZ761602 (study PRJEB28899, sample SAMN02445085) | bioreactor sludge metagenome | biome: EBPR sludge; isolation source: Thorneside wastewater treatment plant | place: Australia: Brisbane, Thorneside...
GTGCGGTCGGGAATGGGGGCGGCGTCAGGCTGCATGGGCGCGGCAAGTGTGCGCGCGGTGTGAAGTGGGTCGGATAATTTGGGATTTATCCGCGCTTTTTTAGGGGGCGGCGATGCGGTAAATTGGTCTATGTCGCCACTAACTTAGAACACGCGAATGCACGGCGCCGCCTCGTTCGCGGCGGCCGCCGGCGCGTTGGCCGGCCGCACAATCAAGGCATTGGATGCTGCGAATACGCGCAGGAGCGATGAGTCTTGCGCGTCGGCGGCGCGAACCCGCGCCTGCCCGTGCACATCCGCCTCTACGAACGCACGCAGATACGACTCACGCGGCCCATTTGGCGGGAGCGGCGCCGCCAGACGCGCGTGCATGATCGCCACGCCGCCCTCGCCTCCCTCCATCCGCGCCAGCAACGGACGCAGAAACAACACCGCTGCGACAATCGCGGACGCGGGGTTCCCGGGAAGCCCGAGCACCGGCCCACGCGGCGTTGTCGCGAACCATGTCGGCTTACCGGGGCGCATGTCGACCTTGGAGACGAGAATGTTCGCGCCGAGCTTTGCGAAAGCGGGCCGGGCGTGATCGTGCGGCCCAACGGACGCGGCGCCGATGAACACGACCAAGTCAGAGTCATCCAGCGCACGGGCGGCGACGTGCTCGATCCGCGCTGGATCATCGGGCAGCGGATCGCAGCGCGTGACGGTCGCCCCCCACGCTTCCGCGAGCGCGGCGATGGCGTACGAACAAGACTCGAAAATCTGATCGTCCCGCGGCGCGCCGCCCGGCGGCACGATTTCGTCACCGGCGCACAAAACCGCTACACGTGGACGCCGCCGCACCTCCAAGACGCTGGCGCCGCTCGCCGCCGCTAAGGCTAAGGCGATCGGATCGATGCGCCTCCCGCGACCGAGCACCTCCGCGCCCTTTTGAAAATCAATTCCCGGAGCGCGCACGTGGCGCCCACTGTCCACGGCTACGGCGCGGAGGACATCGCCTTCGACCTCGGCGTCCTCCTGAACAAGGACCGCGTCGGCGCCCTCCGGCATGGGCGCGCCCGTAGAGATTCGGATTGCCTCGCCTGCTCTCAACGAATGCGCGTAAGCGTGACCGGCGGCGGATTCACCGACAATGCGCAATTGTCTCGGCGTCTCCGCTGCACGTAACGCGTAGCCATCCATGGCGGACGCCGCAAACGGCGGCTGTGCGCGCTTGGCGATGACCGGCGCGGCGAGCATGCGGCCGCGCGCCTGCGCGAGCGGCACGACTTCACTTCCAACGGTTTCGATTGCGCCGAGCATGAGCGCGCGCGCCTCGGCGACGCTGGTCACGGCTCTGCTCTGTAATCGCCGGAGACGCCGCCGCTTTTCTCCAGCAGGCGTACGCCCTCGATGCGCATGCCGCGGTCACGCGCCTTGAGCATGTCGTAGATCGTCAGCGCCGCCACGCTCGCGGCCGTCAGCGCCTCCATCTCGACGCCGGTTTGTCCTGTCGTTCGCGCGCGTGCGGTGATGCGAAAACCGGGCAAATCATTGTCGGGCCGCACATCGACAGTCAGGCTGGACAACGCGATCGGATGACAAAGCGGGATCAGCTCGCTCGTGCGCTTGCCGGCCATCACACCGGCGATTTCCGACACCGCGCGCACATCGCCCTTCTTGTTGTCGCCCAGGAGCGCGGCGCGAAGCGTTTCCGGCGCAATGACGATGCGGGCTTCTGCAACCGCTTCACGCACAGTGCTGGGCTTGCCGCCGACATCCACCATGCGCGCGCGCCCTTCGGCGTCGAGATGAGTGAGGCCGTCAGGGGCAGTCATGGGCTTCGTGCTCCCTGAGGCGCGGCATCAGCTCCACCATGTTGCACGGCATGTGCCGGCTATCGAGCTGCCAGCGGATGATCTTATCCCAAGCGTCCTTGCATGCGCCGTTCGAGCCCGGCATGCAAAAGACGAACACGCCCTTGATGAGGCCGGCAAGCGCGCGCGACTGCAAGGTTGACAGCCCCACCATCTCATAGCTCACCAAATGGAAGATCGTGGAGAACCCCTCTATGCGCTTGTCAAACAACGGCTCAATGGCTTCCGGCGTGACATCGCGCCCCGTGAGGCCGGTGCCGCCTGTGGTCAGAATCACGTCCGCGGCGCCGCCGTCGACCAGCGCCAAGACCGCCGCGCGAATTGCGCCGACATCATCCTTCACAACTTTGCGTTCGACGAGCACATGACCATCCGCCTGCACGCGTTTCGATAGCAACAGCCCCGAAGTGTCGGTCTCCAGCGAGCGCGTGTCGGATATGGTGATGACCGCGATCCGGACCGGCTTGAACGGCAGATCGTCTCGGAGCTCGCCCCCGGGAACTAAGCTTGTTGCATCAGGACTCATGCGGAACATCCCCGTGTTTCTGGCGCCACCGCCCAGCCTCGCGATAGTCCTGTTCGGTCGGGTCGATCCACCTAGGACCGCAAGCGCCAACCTCCTTCTTCCAGATCGGCGCTTCCGACTTCAGATAATCCATCAACTCGGCCACCGCCGTCAGCGCCGGCGCGCGGTGTGCGCTGAGCGCCGCAACCAGGACAATGGCCTCGCCAACCTGTATCTCGCCGACGCGATGCACAACCATGAGGTCAAGCAACGCGTGGCGCTGAAGAACCGTTTCCGCCAGACGCGCGATCTCGCGTTGCGTCAGCGCTGGGTAGCATTCGAGTTCGAGGCGCTCAACCGTTCGCCCATGCGAAGACGCGCGACAGTAACCGACAAAACTCGCCATCGCGCCGGCGTCGCCGCCGCCTGCGAACGTTGCGAGCAGCTGCTCCGGCGCGAAGGCCTCGGTTTGCACAATAACCTGCATCAGCTCACCAATGCAGCCGCCGCGATGCCGAGTACAACACCGAGAACCCGGAGCACGCCCTTCGCATCGAAAAGTTTCAAGCTTGCGGCGGCGCCAACAAGCGCACCCAACCCGGCCGCCAACACCAACAAAGGCAAGAAATCGGGCAGTGAAGCCAACGACGACATGCGCCCGGCGAGCCCAGCCGCTGAGTTCGCGACGATGAAGCACGCGGCGATCCCCGTCGCCTTTCGGGCATCCGCCCACCCCATGAACACAAGCAAGGGCGATAGATAGACGCCACCGCCGATACCCGTCAGGCCCGCAAGCGCCCCGAGGGCCACGCCCGCCGGCAAAGCCACCGCCTTTCCAGGAGCGTTCGTGACCCTAAGCGCATCCAACTGTGGCCAGAGCAGATAACGCAGCGCCGCCGCGCCCAAAGCGAGAGCCAGAAGCGGGCGATAAAATACCTCCGGTACGTCGACGCCGCCGGCAAGGTACGCGGCGGGGATCGCCGTGATCGCGAACGGCCAAAACACGCCGCCGTCAAATCGACCAGCGCGCACGAAATGATAGGCGCCGACGCCCGCCACGACGATGTTGAGAACGAGCGCCGCAGGACGGATTTCCTCCGGCGACAGCCCCCAAAGCGCCATCAGCGCGATATAGGCCGAAGCGCCGCCATGGCCCACCGCCGCGTAAAGCGCCGCCGCCGCGAAAACCGCAGCCGTCAGGAGCCATACCGCCTCATTTGCCATGCTTTCACCCGCCGGAGAATGGCGGCATGAACGCCACTTCGTCATTCGGCGCGACAGCGCCGGTCTCCGCGGACGGCAACAGCGTCGCATTCACGGCGACGCGCACTGTCGGGGAAGCTAGAACCGCCTCAAGCGCAGCATCGCCCGCACAAAGCAAACGCCGAAACGCTGCGACATCCGTGGCGTGTTCAAGCGCCACTTCGCGGGCGCTGCACCCGGCCGCATCCCGTAACCTGCCAAAGAATAAGGCACGCGCCATTTCAGACTCCGCCGCAACGTCAAAAGCATAGTGCGACAGGCGCGAAAGCCGCTTGACGGATTTGAAGCGGGGTATTGAGCGTCCCCAAGCGGATCCCGTACGCTGGTCATTCGGCTTTGGCGCGACTCCGTTCCCCTTAAGATCTCAAGAGCGGCCGCCATCTGGGCGCGCCGTATGCGGGGACCGCACCCATGGCTTTCGACGCCGCCATCGCATCCGAAATCTGGTCCGCGAAGTATCGCTTTGCACCCCCTCAGGGCGATCCCGAGCCGGATGTCACAGCCACTTGGTCCCGCGTCGCTGCCGCGCTCGCAGAAGCGGAGCGCCCCGAAGATCGCGCACGCATGCGCGCTCAATTCCTGGACGCGTTGACCGATTTCAGATTCCTCCCCGCCGGCCGCATCCTGGCGGGCGCCGGGACGGGCCGTCAGGTTACGCTCTTCAACTGCTTCGTCATGGGCGCCATCCCCGATACGCTTGCGGGCATTTTCGCGCATCTGCGTGAAGCGGCGATGACCATGCAGCAAGGCGGCGGCGTGGGCATGGATTTCTCCACCATCCGCCCCAAAGGCGCGCCCGTACATGGGGTCGGCGCGGAGGCTTCAGGGCCGCTGTCGTTCATGGACGCGTGGGACGCCATGTGCCGCACTGTCATGAGCGCGGGCTCCCGGCGCGGCGCCATGATGGGGTGTTTGCGGATCGACCATCCAGACATCGAGAGCTTCATAGACGCCAAGCGCGACGCCTCCCGGTTCCGCAACTTCAACCTCTCCGTGCTCGTGACCGATGCGTTCATGACCGCGCTTGCAGCCGGCGCGGACTGGCCATTGCGGTTCGATGAGGTTGTGTATCGCGTCGTGCCGGCTCGCGATCTCTGGGCGCGCCTGATGCGTGCGACCTATGACGGCGCCGAGCCGGGCGTGATCTTCATCGATCGCGTCAACGCGCTCAACAACCTTGCAGGCGTCGAGACGATCTCAGCGACCAACCCGTGCGGGGAACAACCTCTCCCGCCTTACGGCGCCTGCCTGCTAGGCGCGCTCAATCTCGTGCGCTTGGTCGAGCGACCATTTGAAGCCGGCGCCGCTATCGACGAGCGCGCGCTGGAAGCGCTGACCGCCACGGCGGTGCGCATGCTGGACAACGTTATCGACATCTCAAACTATCCCCTGCCCCAGCAAGCAGAGGAGGCAAGAGCCAAGCGGCGCATCGGTCTCGGCGTGACCGGTTTGGCCGACGCTCTCATTTTATGCGGCGCGCGCTACGGATTGGAACACGCCGTCGCGCTCACCGAACAATGGCTTGGCGCGATCAAGCGCGCTGCCTATCGCGCCTCGGCGCGCCTGGCCGAGGAAAAGGGCGCCTTTTCGTTGTGGGACCGATCGATGCTCGATCTTCCCAACCTCCAATCGCTCGACGAAGAGACGCGCGCGCTCATAGCCGACCATGGCCTGCGCAACGCCTGCCTCACCACAATTGCGCCTACCGGCACAACGTCGCTCATCGCCGGCAATGTTTCCTCAGGCGTCGAGCCGGTGTTCGCCTTCAGCTACACCCGAAAGGTGCGCCAACCCGACGGCGCCACGAAGGAGGAGGCGGTCGAAGACTACGCCATGGCGCAATGGCGGCGGCTTCACCGAGACGCAACGCCGCCAGCGGATGTCTTCGTCAGCGCGCAGACTCTGGCCCCCGCCGACCACCTCAGGATGCAATCGGCGGCGCAGCGCTTCATCGACAGCGCCATATCGAAAACCGTTAACTGCCCAGAAGATATTCCCTTCGAGAGCTTTGCCGACATTTACACGCAGGCATACGCATTGGGGTGCAAGGGATGCACAACTTATAGGCCGAACGCGATTACAGGATCCGTGCTTTCAGCGCCTGCCCCCGCGCCCGCGCCGACGCCGCCGGCCGCGCCCAACGAGGCCCCCCTGCCGAAACGCCCGGCCAAACTTGGCGGCGCCACCTATAAAATCAAATGGCCGGACACCGAGCACGCGCTCTACGTCACCATCAACGATGTGGAGGAAGGCGACGGCTCCAGACCGTTCGAGATTTTCCTGAACTCAAAGAACATGGAGCATTACGCCTGGAGCCTAGCTCTAACGCGCATGATGTCGGCCGTGTTTCGCCGCGGCGGCGATGTCCGATTTGTCGCCGAGGAGTTGAAAGCGGTATTCGACCCGCGCGGCGGCGCATGGATTGGCGGCCGTTATGTCCCGAGCGTGCTCGCGGCGATCGGCGACATCGTGCAACAACATCTCGACTCGAACGCCGTGCGGTCCGAGTTCACCGCGGTCGCGGGGGCGATGGACCCGCGCCAAGCGTGCCCCAAGTGCGGCGCACCTGGCTTGGTGCGCAAGGAGGGGTGCGACACCTGCTTTGAGTGCGGTTATTCAAAGTGCGGCTAAGCGAACCACGTCTCGGCCGCTACAAGCGCCTCTGGCGTGTTGATATTGTAGAACGGATCGCGCGGCGGAGCGCCCCAGTCCTCGATCACATAACCCACGCGCTCGGCGAAACCCTGCAGCGACCGCCGCCCGCTCGACAAATAATCCGCGATCCTATCGCCAACATCAGCGCGCCAAAGCCCGCACGAGGGATGTACGCGCCCGTAACTCGCCGGCAGCGCAACCGTAGCGCGACTCGCCTCCAGGCGCTGCGTCAATCTTTGCGCGAGGCCGTGCGGGATGAACGGCGCATCGCAGGGCAGCGTCAGCAGAAACCGCGCGCCGCAGTCCTTGGCCCACGCCAAGCCGGCGGCGAGGCTTGCCATCGGTCCATCGATCCCAGGTTGGTCCAACACGACATGCGTCGCCGCCGCACTCACCTGCTCCAGCGCACGGAGCCCGATGGCGATCGTTTTACTTTCCCGCCGTGCGATCTGAATCGCATGATCGACGAGACGGCGCCCAGCCAACAGCCGCCCCGGCTTGCCGCCGCCGATGCGCACGCCTTCACCACCTGCCAACACAAGCGCGACTACAATGGGGCTTGGCGCGAATCCCCAGTCCGCCTCGGTCGCCGCACACGGGGAAGACGCCGTCTCTACAGACTCACCCATCGCCGCCTCGCGGCCCGCGACCAGCGTCTGGCTTCATCGCGCCTTTCGCCCGCAGGCGCGCCGCGTCCTTACGGCTCGCGACGCTTGTCTCCATGTCGCGGATCAACCCATCCTTGATGGAGTAAATCCACCCATGCACCGAAAGCAGCTGCCCCCGCGCCCATGCGTCCTGGACGAAGGGATTGCTCGCCACCGCGCGCACTTGCGCCAGCACGTTCTGCTCGCAGACCGCGTTCACCCGCGAGTCGAAATCGACGATGCGATCGAAGTGATCGGCGCCTTCTTCATAAATACAACGAATGGGCGAAAGCCAATGATCGATTAGGCCGTGACGTTTGCTTGACAACGCCGCGCGCACGCCGCCGCAGCCATAGTGGCCGCAAACGATGACATGCTTCACCTTCAAAACCTCCACCGCAAACTGCAGAACTGATAGGAAATTCGCGTCCTGCGGCGGCGCGAGGTTGGCCACATTCCGATGCACGAACAGCTCGCCGGGATCCAGGCTGACGACCTCATTCGCCGGCACGCGCGCATCCGAGCATCCGACCCAGAGATAGTCGGGCGTTTGTTGCACCGAGAGGCGGCGAAAATACTCCGGATCGATGCGCGCCTTAGTGGCCGCCCAATGTGCGTTGCGCTTGAGCAGGTCGCCGACCACCGCCGCCTCAGGCCATCGTCACGCCGCGGCGCGCGGCGAGTCGAAGGCTGAGCGCTTCCAGATCGTCCTTGTTCAGGCGCCGACGCGCCAGCGGCATGACCACCGCGTTCTCAAGCGCCATGTGCCCCTTCTCCTGCCGCGCCAACTGCAGCAATGTCTGCGATCCGCCGGCTATCGCCGATGGCGCCACGCGTTTCTCCAGCGCTTGCGCGAGCACAACGCGCACGGCGCGCGCCAATTCCTGATCCATTGCGTGATCAGCCGAGAGGCGCCCCAGCACATCCTCGATATCGTCTTCCTCAGAGCATCGCCGCCGCAACAGCGGGAAAAGATCCTCCTCCTCGTCAATCACATGCAGAGCGAGGTCGTAACGGATGAAGTCGTCGACACTGGCGATCAACCCCGCTTCGAAAGTCGGCGCCGCGGCAAGATACTCCAACACCTTGCACATGTGCCTGTGCCGGTAGTGCTCGGCGAAGAGGAACTCAAGCGGCTCCTTAAGTAAGGCGGGCGGCGCGCGCTCGATCGGACCGGGGTTGTACGGCAAAGTGGGGACGACATGCTCCTCCACGTTCATGCTCCGCCTCCCTCCATCACGTTGAGACCCTCGACCTGAGCGGCCCGCACAAGCCCGGCGACATATCTCGCAGAGGCGGCCATCCAGGCCCGCGCCATCAAGCGGTCGCGGATGATTGGCGCCGCGTTCTCGTAGTTTTCCGGCAGCGCGCCGCGATGATGCGCAAACACGCGCCTGCACTCCTCATCCGTCGGCGGCGCCGGCGTGGCTTCCGCTTCGAGCACCTGCCGAATTAACGCTTCATCATCGCTCTCCCAACGCCCAATCGCATCCGCCTCGGGCGCCGGCGCCAAGTTCAGCTCGGACGCCCGCTCCAACAGCAGATGCTTGATGATCAGCGCACGCGCCGCGGCGGCCCGGGCTTCCTCGATGGTCGCGCCCTCGTGGTGCTGCACCTCGCGGGCGATTTCCGCTTCTGGGACCAAGACGCCATTGACGCGCACGGGCGCGGCGTCGCGCATCAGGCGCGCGGCGCTGACTGGCGGCGTTGAGCATGAGCCGCCGCACCCCGCCTCTTCCAACATCTGTTGGCCATTGGCGGTCCGCGCGGCCAGCGTATCGATGATCCTCGCCACCGCGCTTACTCCGCCGGCGTGTGACGCGGCACGCTCACGCTACGATGCGGCATCTCCGGCGCGCGCGTACGCACCAATTGCCAGCCTCGACGCCCCAGATACCAAATCGGCGCTGACAGCATGTGCACAAGCCGGGTGAACGGGAACATCAGGAAGATCGTAAGCCCGAGCAACAAATGCGCCTGATATGGCCAATCGAGGCCGCGTACATAGTCAGCGGCGCCGGGTTGGAAGGTCAAAATGCCCTGCGCCCAACTCGATAGCAGCAGCATCACGGATGCGTCCCCGTGCCCGAGGGAAAACGGGACCGTCGCCAATCCAAGGCACAATTGAACCCACAGAATTAGCAAAATCGCGTTGTCGCCAAACGTACTGGTGCGCCGAATGCGCGCGTCGAAGAAGCGACGGTGCATCAGCATCGTAAGACCGATGAAACACACCGCCCCGGCAATGCTGCCAGCGACGATCGCCAACAGCTGCTTGTGTTCCGCCGATATGAACTGCGAATAGACCGCGTGCGGCGTAAGCAACCCCGCGCTATGACCGAGGAGCAGAAACAAGACGCCAAGGTGGAAGAGATTCGACCCCCATACGAGCTGCTTGCGCCGCAACAACTGACTCGATCCCGAACGCCACGTATATTGCTCGCGGTCAAATCGTAGGACCGAGCCGAACACGAGCACGGCGAGACAGATGTACGGGTAGTACCCGAACAGGGCTTGGTTCAACCAATCACCAAGCGGAAGCGAGACGAGATCAGGGTGCATCGCTATGGTTCCTAGAGGCTGTACTCAAGCGTGAGCCACAGCTTGTCGCGATCCGGGAAGCGCGGATCATCGCCATCGAAGAAGGCGGCCTTCGCCTCGACCGACCAACGCGGGTTCAAACGAAGATTAGCCACCGCGTCGAACTCGCTTCCGAGGTCCGTGCCGCCGCCATCGGAAGCGAAGTCGTGATAGCGGCCCGTCAACGTCAGCGCTCGGCCAAATGGCGGCGTCTCGTCTGTCCATGTCACGGTGGCGTTGAGGTCGCGCACGCCGTCGACAGGCGTCGTGAGAAAGACGTCCGCCCATCCCTGAAACGCGTGCAGCGTCGCCAGCGGCGTCGCAAATCCACGTGCGCCGTTGCCTTCGAGCACTTCGCCGCCGACGCCAAAGCGCCACGGACCGCGCTGCACGCTCGCATTGGCCGCGTAATAGTTGAGATCGAACGACGCGGGGTTGTTCCCGTAGTCGCTTTGCGCCGCGAACTCCGCGCCCAGATTGAAGCGATACGGCTCGGCTGTGACCGCGCGCGCCCAGCGCAGGCCGTAGGTCTGGTTCGACTGAGCGGCCGCGTTTTCGAAATCGAGGAGCAGAGCATAGCCTGAGAAATCACCAATGCCCGTTTTCAGATCGACTTGTCCAATGTGTGAGTCGCTGCCCCATTCCCCGTTGGCGCTTTCATCGCCCAGGATGCGCCGCACCCGATCCACATAAATGTAGTTGAACGAGAGGCGCTCGCTTGCGCGGTAGCCCAGGCGCAACGCATCGAAGGTTTGTTCGTTCTGCCGGAAACCCACATTCCCCACAAAGCGCGCATTGTTGAGAATGATGCGTTGCCGGCCAACTGTCGCGGTCAAGCCTCCATGCGTCCATTGCGCTTGGAGTCGATTGACCTCGAAGGCCTCGGGATCGAGCACAACAGCCTGCCCAGGACGAGTCCGCACGGTATCGGCGAAATCATCGTTGAGCAGCGCCACGCCTTCCAACTCGCCCAGCACCTTGAAGTGCTCGAACAGCTCCTGTTCGTAGCCGAGCCGCAAGCGCAGCGTCACCGCGTTCGCGTCGGTTAGACCGTCCTGCTCGACGTGCTCGTACCGAAGCCGGCCGTCGACGATAAGGTCGCCTCCGTTAGTCGTCGCTTGTTGTTGAGCAAGCGCCGCCGGCGCGCATAGAAACACGCTCGCAAGCGCCGCCGCGGCAATGCCGCCTTTCGTCATGTTTGTCATGCTGCATTTTCCCCCATTCTAGAGAGCATCTCGCGGGCCTGCGGGCAGCCGCCCGGCTGCTCGGGCCCAAAGGTTACGGGTTCCTCCGCCCACGCGCGATCAAGAGCGGCAAGATCGTCGGGGTCTTCTTCTGGCTCCGCGAGCAACGCTTCCAGCGCGGCTGGATCTGCGTTCGTGTCAGCCAGCTCCAACAGGGCGGAAAACACCGCGGCGTAAGGAGACTGACGCTTCTTCAAGCGGTCCCGCAGAGCGGTGAGGACGTGCGCCGCCTCGCCGAGCAGCGCCGCCGCCTGGGTTGGCTCAAGCAACGACAAGAACTCCAAAAACACCGGCAGGTGGTCGGGCAGTTCATGGGCGCTGAGAAACACCCCGCGCGCGGCGTAGAGCCTGTTGAGCTCCACCATCGCTTGGCCACGGTCGCGGCTCTCCCCATGCACATGCTCGTAAAGATGAAGCGACAAATGCCGACTGCGGTCGAAAAGCTGCACGTAGCGCGCCTGCAAATCCAGAACGTCTTCCCTGCCCAGTTGGTCCGCTAAGCGCCTCAATTTATCGATGCCGCGCAGCATGCCTTCTTCAACAAGGACGGCCACCGCCGCTGGATAGAGCGGCCTATAGGCGTCCTCGGGATAGGAAAGCAGGAGCGCGAGCGCCTTGTAGGATCGAGCCATAGCGTTCAACTCCCCATCTCTTGCTTTGCGCGATGCTTGCGGTTGGCGCCAAAGAGGCCGATCTCGGAGCGCCCGCCCGACGCCTGGTTCCCGAACGAGAAACCGGTGGCGCCACGCATGTGGTAGGCGTCTTCCGCGCCTTCGCGGTGGGTCGACGGGATCACGAACCGATCTTCGTAGTTCGCAATCGCCATGATCTGGTACATATCCTCGATCAACGCTGTGGTGAGCCCCACGCGCTCGGCGATCGTGGCGTCCACTACGCCATCCACGCTCTTGGCGCGCATATACGCGCGCATCGCCAGCATGCGTTCGAGCGCCTCAACGACAGGTTTTTCGTCGCCCGCGGTCAACAGGTTGGCGAGATACCGAACCGGAATCCGCAGCGATTTTACATCCGGCATGACGCCGTCGTTCTCGATCGCTCCGGTCGCCGCCGCCGCTTGAATGGGCGAGAGCGGCGGAATGTACCAGACCATCGGCAAGGTGCGGTATTCCGGGTGCAGCGGGAACGCCACCTTCCAATCAATCGCCATCTTGTAGACCGGGCTCTTCTTCGCCGCCTCAAGCCAAGCTTCCGGCACGCCATCCGCGCGCGCCTGCGCGATCACCCGTGGATCGTTCGGATTGAGGAAGATGTCGAGTTGACTTTGATAGAGGTCTTTGTCGTCGGCGCGCGCCGCAGCCTCGACGCGATCGGCATCGTACAGGATGACGCCGAGGTAGCGAATACGGCCCACGCAGGTCTCGGAGCACACGGTTGGCTGGCCATCCTCGATACGAGGATAGCAGAAGATGCACTTCTCCGACTTTCCACTCGACCAGTTGTAGTAGATCTTTTTGTACGGACAGCCGGTGACGCACATGCGCCACCCGCGGCATTTGTCTTGGTCGATCAGGACGATACCGTCCTCGTCGCGTTTATAGATCGCTCCGGATGGGCAGGATGCGACGCAGGCAGGGTTGAGGCAATGCTCGCACAAACGCGGCAGATACATCATGAAGGTGTTTTCGAAGGCGCCGTACATTTCCTTCTGGACGCCGTCGAAGTTCTGATCCTTGGAGCGTTTGGCGAACTCGCCGCCTAGGATCTCCTCCCAGTTCGGACCCCACTCGATCTTCTCCATGCGCTCGCCGGTGATCTGCGACCGCGGACGCGCGGTTGGAAAGGCTTGGAGCTCGGGCGCCGCCTGCAGGTGGTTGTAGTCGAAATCGAACGGCTCGTAGTAATCGTCGATCTCCGGCAGGTCCGGGTTGGCGAAGATCTTCGCCAGGATACGCCACTTAGCGCCGACGCGCGGTTCAATGCGGCCATCGGGTTTTTTTACCCAACCGCCTTTCCAGCGTTGCTGATTTTCCCAGTCGCGCGGATAGCCGATGCCGGGCTTCGTCTCGACGTTATTGAACCACGCGTACTCAACGCCCTCGCGATTGGTCCAAACGTTCTTGCAGGTGACCGAGCAGGTGTGGCAGCCGATGCACTTGTCGAGGTTGAGCACCATGCCGATTTGAGCGCGGACTTTCATTGGCCGCCTCCCACGCGATCTTGTGGTCTGGGTCGTTCAAGCCAGTCGACCTTGTTCATCTTGCGCACCAGGACGAACTCATCGCGGTTGCAACCCACCGTGCCGTAATAGTTGAAACCGTACGCAAGCTGCGCATAGCCGCCGATCATGTGCGTCGGCTTCAACACGGCTCGCGTCACCGAATTGTGGATGCCGCCGCGTTGGCCGGTCGTTTCCGCCCCCGGCGTGTTCACGATCTTCTCCTGCGCGTGATACATGTAGACCGTTCCTTCGCGCATACGCTGAGAGACGACCGCGCGCGCCGTCAACGCGCCGTTCGCATTGAACGCCTCCACCCAATCGTTGTCGACGATGCCGGCTTTTCCCGCGTCCACTTCCGAGAGCCAAACCACCGGACCGCCGCGATTGAGCGTAAGCATCATCAGATTGTCGGTGTAGGTGGAGTGGATGCCCCATTTTTGGTGCGGCGTGATGAAGTTGAGCACGATCTCCTTTTCGCCGTTGGGCTTGCGGCCCTTCACCGGATCGATCGTTTTCAGATCGACCGGGGGCTTGTACACGCAGAGCTGCTCGCCGAAGGCGCGCATCCAGGAGTGATCCTGATAGAGCTGTTGGCGGCCCGTGAGCGTGCGCCACGGGATCAGCTCATGCACGTTGGTGTAGCCGGCGTTGTAACAAACCTTTTCGCTCTCCAATCCAGACCAGATCGGCGAGGAGATAATCTTACGCGGTTGAGCCACCACGTCGCGGAAGCGAATTTTTTCGTCCTCCTTCGGGAGCGCGAGATGAGTGTGGTCGCGTCCTGTTTGCTTACCGAGCGCTTCCCAAGACTTGACCGCGACCTCGCCATTGGTTTCCGGCGCCAACATCAGGACCGCCTCGCAGGCGTCGATATCGGTTTCGATGCGCGGCAATCCCTTGGTCGGCCCCTCCTCGCTCACGACGCCGTTCAGCCTGCCAAGCGCCTCCACCTCGTGTTCTGTGTTCCATGCCAGGCCCTTGCCTCCATTGCCGACTTTGCTCATCAGCGGCCCGAGCGCGGTGAAGCGCTTGTAGAGATTCGGATAGTCCCGTTCGACGACGACCATGTTCGGGCCAGTTTTGCCGGGAACAAGTTCACACTCGCCTTTCCACCAGTCCTTCGGCTCAGGTCCTTGGGCGAGTTCGGCTGGGCTGTCGTGCTGGATCGGCGCGAGAACCAAGTCCTGCTCGACGCCCAGCGCTTCCGGCGCCACCTCGGAGAACTTCTTGGCGATGCCTTTGAAAATGTCCCAATCGGACCGGCATTCCCAGGCTGGGTCCACCGCCGCTGTCAGCGGGTGGATGAAGGGGTGCATGTCGGACGTGTTCAGATCGTTCTTCTCGTACCAAGTCGCCGTCGGCAGCACGATGTCGGAATAGACCGCCGTGGTGCTCATACGGAAATCGATGGTGACGAGCAGATCAAGCTTTCCCTCGGGTCCTTGGTCGCGCCACGTCACGTCGACGGGCTTGCGGCGCCCGCTCTCGCCAAGGTCCTTGCCCATCACGCCATGCGACGTGCCGAGTAGATGTTTCAGGAAATACTCGTGGCCTTTGCCCGACGATCCCAGCAGGTTCGACCGCCACACGAACATGTTGCGCGGGAAATTTTCCGGCGCATCGGGGTCCATGCAGCTCAGCTCAAGCCGCTTCGCCGAGAGCTCGCGCACGGCGTACGCTTTCGGATCCATGCTTTCCGCCTTCGCACGTCGGCACACCTCAAGCGGATTGACTTTCAGCGCCGGCGTCGACGGCAGCCAACCCATGCGTTCGGCCTTGGCGTTGTAGTCGATGAAGGTCTGACCCCACGCGCCGTCAGGCGCGGTCGGCGAAAGCAGTTCATCGACGTCGAGTGTCTCGTAGCGCCACTGATCGGAGTGAGCATAGAAAAAGCTCGTCGAGTTTTGCTGGCGCGGCGGCCTGATCCAATCCAACGCGAACGCCAACGGCGCCCAACCGGACTGCGGACGCAGCTTCTCTTGCCCAACATAGTGCGACCAGCCGCCGCCAGATTGGCCGACGCAGCCGCACATCACCAGGAGGTTGATCACGCCCCGGTAGTTCATGTCCATGTGGTACCAATGGTTCATCGCCGCGCCGATGATGATCATCGAGCGGCCACTGGTTTTCTCGGCGTTCGACGCAAATCCGCGCGCGGTGGCGATGATCTGCGCGCGCGGGACGCTGGTGACGGCTTCGGCCCAGGCGGGCGTATAGGGCTCGAGGTCGTCGAAACCCCTCGGCAGGTGTTCTCCGCCGAGGCCTTGATCGACGCCATAATTCGCAAGGAAGAGATCATAAACGCTGGCGACAAGCGTCTCGCCGTCCTTCAGCGCCAATTTCTTCACCGGAATGTTGCGCTTCAACGTGCTGGGATGATCCGTCGACGCAAACCCGTTTGACGCGGCATTGGCGAAGTACGGGAACAGCACTTCAGCGACTTGGTCGTGCGCGCCCTTGAGGCCCAGGCGCAGCTTCACGTCGCGCCCACTGGCGTCCTTCTCTTCAAGGTTCCATTTGCCCTGTTCGCCCCAACGGAACCCGATGGCGCCCGAGGGAACAACGACCTCGCCCGACGCCTGGTCTACAGAAACCGTTTTCCAGTCTGGATTGTTTGCCTGGCCCAGATTGTCGGCGAAATCCGATGCGCGTAGCAGGCGCTCCGGCACGTACGCGCCATCTTTTGCGACCAAACGCACCAGCAACGGCATGTCCGTGTACTTGCGCACATAGTCGCGGAAGTACGGCACGTCCCGGTCGCGATGGAACTCCGTCAACACGACATGCCCCATCGCCATGGCAAGCGCGGCGTCCGTACCCTGCTTTACGCTGATCCAAAGGTCGGCGAATTTCGACGCTTCGGAATAGTCTGGGCTAATAACGACCGACTTCGTGCCCTTGTAGCGCACCTCCGTATAGAAGTGCGCGTCCGGCGTACGCGTCTGCGGAACGTTGGAGCCCCACACGATGATGAAGCCGGAATTATACCAGTCCGCGCTCTCCGGCACGTCGGTTTGCTCGCCCCATGTTTGCGGAGAGGCCGGCGGCAGATCGCAATACCAATCGTAAAATGAACCGCACGCGCCGCCGAGCAACTGCAGGTAACGTGCGCCGGCGGCGTATGAGACCATCGACATCGCTGGGATCGGCGAGAAACCGAACACACGATCGGGGCCCCATTTCTTCACTGTGTAGGCGTTCGCCGCGGCGATGATCTCCGTGACCTCTTCCCATTTCGCCCGCACGAAGCCGCCGCCGCCGCGCCGCGCCATATAGGATTTGCGCTTTGCGGCGTCTTCAACGATGGACGCCCACGCCGCGATCGGCGGCTTATGGGCGCGCGCCTCGCGCCATAGCTTCACCAGGCGCGCCCGCACCAGCGGATATTTTACACGGTTCGACGAGTATAGGTACCAAGAGTAGGACGCCCCGCGCGAACAGCCGCGCGGCTCGTGATTGGGCAGATCAGGCCGCGTGCGCGGATAGTCCGTCTGTTGCGTCTCCCAGGTGACGATGCCGCCCTTGACGTAGATCTTCCACGAGCACGAGCCCGTGCAGTTGGCGCCGTGCGTCGAGCGCACGATCTTGTCGTGCTGCCAACGATGACGGTAGGCCTCTTCCCAAGTGCGGTCTTCGTTGTTCATCACGCCGTGACCGTCCGAGAACGTTTCGGTTTTGCGGGTGAAGAACAGCAAGCGATCGAGAACGTGACTCATCTCTTAGACCTCACTCAGCCGCGACCGGTCGGCGCTGGCGGTTGTTTTCGACATCGAACAGCACGCCGCCTGGCCGCGCGTAGACCCACCAGGTGATCGCAAGGCACGAGACATAGAACGCGAGGAAGCCGTAAAGCGCTGCTTCGGCGCCGCCAGTCTCCGCTATCGAGAAGCCAAAGCTCTTTGGAATGAAGAAGGCGCCATAGGCGGCGATTGCCGAGGTGAAGCCGGTGATCGCCGCGCTTTCCTTCTCCGCCTGCTTCAGCTGGTCCGCCGCTGAGAGTTGCGGTTCAAGCCGCGCCACTTCCTTGCGCATGATCGCGGGGATCATTTGGAACGTGGATGCATTGCCAACGCCGCTGGCGAAGAAGAGCAGCATGAACGAGGCGAAGAAGCCCATGAATGCGCCTGGCTGGTCCTTGATCGCGAGGAAGTAGAGCACCCCACACGTCCCAAGCATCATCAGCGCGAAAACCGCGAGCGTGACCTTGGCGCCGCCGTACTTGTCCGAGACCCAGCCCGTGAGCGAGCGAGACAGCGCGCCCACCAACGGCCCGAGGAACGCGATTTGCAGCACGTTCACGTCCGGGAATTGGGTTTTGGTCAGTAGCGGGAAGGCCGCCGAGTAGCCGATGAACGACCCGAACGTGCCGGTATAAAGCCAGCACATGATCCAGTTCTGCGTACGCTTGAAGATCACGGCCTGATCAGCGAACGAGGCTTTGGCGGTCGAAAGATCGTTCATCCCAAACCAAGCCGCGAAGGCGCTGGCGACGATGAACGGAACCCAGATGAAGCCAGCATTTTGAAGGAAAAGGCGCTCGCCTTCGCCCGTGGTTTGCGGAGAGCCGCCCAATGAACCGAAAACGCTCATCGTGATGATGATCGGCACGATGAACTGCATGACGCTCACACCGAGATTGCCGAGGCCCGCGTTGAGGGCGAGCGCGTTGCCCTTTTCCTTCTTCGGGAAGAAGAACCCGATGTTTGACATCGATGACGCGAAATTGCCGCCGCCGAAGCCGCAGAGCAGCGCCAGCGCGAGCATGACCCAGTAAGGCGTCTCGGGATTCTGCACCGCGAAGCCAATGCCCAGCGCGGGGATGAGCAGCGACCATGTCGTGATCGTCGTCCACAAGCGCCCGCCAAACACCGGCACCATGAAGCTGTAGAAGATACGCAGCGTCGCGCCTGAAAGCCCCGGTAAGGCAGCCAGCCAGAAGAGCTGATCGGTATCGTAGGCGAAGCCAATGCTTGGCAATTTGGCGACCACGATAGACCACACCATCCACACCGAGAACGAGAGCAGCAGCGCGGGGATCGATAGCCAAAGGTTGCGGTTGGCGATCGTCTTCCCCGTGGCTCTCCAAAACTCCGCATCCTCAGGCCGCCAATCGGTAATCAGCTTCGGCGCAAGCGCCTCCGCCTGCTTCGGCGTGTGGACGGGTTGCATTTCCGGCAGTTGCGGCAGTTCCTTCAATGCGCCTGCCGCAGCCTCGCGCTCCATGTGCAGGATGGCGAAGTGCATCCAAAGGAGAGAAGCCGACACGACAAAGAAAAGCAGCATGAAGCAGCTTGTCCAAATACCGGTGAGATCGTTCAGAATGCCAAACAGGATCGGGAGAACGAAGCCGCCGAGGCCGCCGATCATCCCTACGAGCCCGCCCACCGATCCAACGTCCTTCGGGTAGTAGATCGGGATGTGCTTGAAGACGGCGGCCTTGCCGAGGCTCATGAAGAACCCCAGCACGAAGGCGACGACGATGAAGCCGATCGGCCCCAAGGCGAAGCGGAACTGGATCGGCCCGTCAATGCCGTCGATGATGTAGGTGGTCGCCGGATACGAAAGAACGAACGTCGCCGCTATCGAGACAAGGAAGGTCCAATACATCACCTTCCGCGCGCCGACCTTGTCCGACAAAAAGCCGCCGTAAATCCGGAACAGCGAGGCCGGGATTGAGTACGCCGCGGCGACCATGCCGGCGGTGCGCAGATCAAAACCATAGGCGCCGATCAGGTAGCGCGGCAGCCACAGCGACAGGGCGACGAACGCGCCAAAAACGAAGAAGTAGTAGAGCGAGAAGCGCCACACCTGGACGTTCTTGAGCGGCTCGAATTGTTCGGCGAGCGAGCGCGCTTTCACGCCCGCCTTGCGCCGCGCCTGCAGATCCGGATCATCCTTTGTTGTTATGAAAAACAAGACGGCCATGATCGCGAGGCCAGCCGCCCAAATCTTTGCGACCGATTCCCATCCCATGGATGCGAGGACGATCGGCGCCGCGAACTTCGTCACAGCCGCGCCCACATTCCCGGCGCCGAAAATGCCCAGCGCCGTGCCTTGAGTTTTCTGTGGGAAGAATTTCGAAACGTAGGTGATGCCGACCGCGAATGAGCCCCCGGCGATGCCAACACCGAGCGCCGCCATAAGGAATTGTGGGTAGGTCTCGGCGTAGGAGAGCAAGAACGTCGCCACCGCCGCTGACAGCATCACGCCCGCATAAACAATGCGACCGCCGATCTGATCGGTCCAAACGCCGAGCAAGAGGCGGATCAGCGACCCGGTAAGGATCGGCGTTCCGATCAGCAGCCCGAACTGTGTTTCGCTGAGCCCCAGATCGTTCTTTATCTGTACGCCAAGGATCGAGAAAATCGTCCACACCGCAAAGCACGTCGTGAATGCGATAGTGCTCATCCATAGCGCGCCGGATGCTCCCGACGCCGGTCTTTCAGTCGCGGTGACCATGGTCCCTGCCCCTTCATTGGCCGTATTCGGCCTCATGTTCGGACTGACCATGCGCCGCCTCGGCGCCGCAGCGCTTGATAACTGTTAAGCGGCTTTGCCCTAGCGGGCGAAATAAGTGGCCGCTGCAAGTCTGTGGGGCCGCAAGGCCGTAGACTTTGCTTCGGGAATTGCTGTTTTTCGCGTGCGCACTTGAATAAACTCAAGGCCAAGCGCCTTCGGTGGCCAGTGTAGTTGATGGAAATCAAGAAGTCCTTGGCCGCTTCCGCCTACTGATTTCTTTGTGAGGTTTAGACATGCGCCCAACAGACATTCCCAAGGTCCGCGCGCTGCCGATGTTCGCGAACGTCAGCGGCGACACGTTCAGCCGCGTCACTGGCTCCGCCTATCTGCAGCGCTTCCCGGCCAACACGACGCTGCTGCTCGAGGGAGACCCCGTCGACTTTCTTTATGTGTTGCTGGAGGGGCAGGTCGAGTTGCAGGGCACGTGGAAAGACAAGGAAACAACGCTCACGATTCTGCGCCCTGTTTCCACGTTCATTCTCGCCGCCGTTGTTCTTGACGCGGACGCGCTCATGTCGGCGCGTACCCTGGATCGCTGCGAAATCCTGATGATATCCGGCGACGCCATCCGGCAAAACATGGCCGAGGACGCGGTGTTCGCGGTCGCCATCGCGCGCGAGCTCTCCGGCTGCTACCGCGGCCTAGTTCGGACCATCAAAAACCAGAAGCTGCGCGGCGGCGTCGAGCGGCTCGCGAATTATCTACTCACCCTGCGGGCCAAATCTGGTGGCGGCGACAAAGTGCATTTGCCCCACGAGAAGCGCGTCCTGGCCGCGCTCCTTGGCATGACGCCCGAGAATCTCTCGCGCGCCTTCGCCACGCTTGGCGGCTATGGCGTGGAAGTGAATGGGGCCGAGGTTCGCCTGGGCAAACTTCGCGACCTCGAACGACTCGCGCGCCCAGACCCGCTGATCGACAATTACGCGCCGCGCGCGCCCCTGCTCGCGGAGGCCGATGCTGAAGTGTGGTCGACCGAGCACCAGCGCACGGGCGCCGCTTAGCCGCCAACTTCCGCCAATTGGCGCGTGTCACCGGCGATGCCCTCGCCAAGCCGGTGTCTCGCAGGCTTGATGCGAAGCGCATCACGAATGCGCGCTTGAAGAGCGGCATCGTTCTCATCGCATTGCAGCAGATCGCGCAAGTCCACGCCGCCTTCGCCGAAGAGGCAAAGGCGCAGTTTCCCGCGTGCGGTCACACGCAACCGGTTGCAGCCATCGCAAAAACCAGACGCATAGGGCGCAATCAAGCCGAAGCGACCCTGGTAGTCAGCATGCGAATACTCTGTCGCCGGGCCATCGTCATCGTCGCGCGCAACCGGCGACCATCCTGCCGCTAGGAGCCAATTCCTGAGTTCGGCGCCCGAGACATGCTGCGCGGCGAAGAAGGCTGCATTGTCGCCGGTGCGCATCAGCTCAATGAAGCGGACGCTGATCTTTCGCTCTCTTAGGAACGCCGCATAAGCGTCGGCTCCTCCCACCAACGAGTCGCGAAGCAGAACAGCATTCAACTTCACCTTTGGTTGCGGACACCTCAGCGCACCATCGACGCCGGCGAGCACGTCCGCGAGCCTGTCGTGCCCCGTTACGCGCGCGAAGACGGAGGGATCGAGGCTGTCGACGCTGACGTTCAGGTGCGTGAGGCCCGCCTGCACCCAGTCAGTGAGATCGCGCGCCAAGCGCCATCCATTCGTTGTGAGCGCCACCTTCTCAACGCCCGTTTCCGCGACCGCCGCGATGATCGCCGTCAGATCTCTGCGGACGCTGGGTTCGCCGCCGGTGAGCCGAACCTTGTTGACGCCGAGCGCGCGGAACGCCCGCACCAGGCGCGATATTTCGTCGACAGAAAGGAAGTCATGAGGCGCGGACTTGCGATAGCCGTTGGGCAAGCAATACGTGCAACGGAAATTGCAGGCCTCGGTGATCGACAATCGCAAATAAGGGAAACGACGGCCGAAGCCGTCTTCGAGTCGCCGCACGCCGCCGCCCCTTTCCAAATACGGGAGGAGAGCGCGTTTCCGCGGTCTCCCTCGGCGCGGCGAACCTTTGACCCATTCATCGGCCCGCCGCGCCCGGCCCCGGCGTCATCGCAGGGAGAGCCTTAGACGCCAGGGCTCGGAGCGCGCGCAGTATCACGCGACATCTCCCGCGCCACATTGACAAGCCCTCTGCGCGCGCTTGATGTTCATCAAATAATTTCAGGCGGCGACGATTTCGCCCACCCCTCAGTCAAGTGGTCGAGCGTGCCGCGCTCCGCCACATCGCCGCCGCAATAGGCTTGCAGGGGCCTGGCCATGATCTCCCGCCGCTCCGTTTCCCTCGCCGCGATGGCCATTCTAACAACGGCGCCATCCGCCCATGCCCAAACCGCCGACGACATGAGCATCGGCCTGGAGAGCGCGCCGTTGCAGCTGCTTGAATTCGCATCCACGACCTGCCCGCACTGCGCGCACTTTCATCAAACGAATTGGCCGACGCTCAAAGCAGGCTACATCGACCGCGGCTTGCTGCGCCTCACCTTGAAGGAAATGCTCACGCCGCCTCCTGGCGTCGCGCTTGGCATGTTTCAGGTCGCTCGCTGCGGCGGCGTCGATGGCGCGGAATATTTCCGACGCCTTGGCGTCCTGTTCGAGCGCCAACGCGCGATCCTCGCCACAGGCACGATGGTCGGCGTTCGCGATAGTCTGATCGCCATCGGCGGCGAATGGAACCTGAGCCCCGAGCAGGTCATGGCGGCGCTCAATGACCCGACATCTGTAGATCGCATTCGTCGGTCCATCGCAGACGCCGACGCGCGGGGCGTCACCGGAACCCCGACTTTCTTCATGAACGGCGCGCGCGTTGCCGACCCCGCATTCCACACACCTGACGGGTTGGTGCGCGTTCTCGATGCGCAACTTGGAGCCCGCTGAGCTTAGCGAACGCCCGCTCGCGACGCCGCCTGCACTGAACGCACATGCGCGAGGACTTCGCGCTGTGCACGGTCACCGACATCGCCACTATACGCAGACGCTCCGAACGGCCCGCGGATGGCGAACGGAAACACGATGCCACCGCGCGGAGAGCGTGGCGCCAGGCGCAAGTCAAGTCGGCGCTGCCCCACGTCAATGACGCCAATTCCAGGGATACGAAGGTCGGGCGTGTTGAAGCTCAAATTATCGCTCGCCAAGGCGCCATCCGCGATGGCGAACCGCGCCGAAAAGCCGTCAAAACCCGTGCGTGCTTCCGGCGCGATCAGCTCCCCGCGCAGCGCGTTGCGGATCGTGCGCGAAACGCCGCCAAGGTCGACGCCGTGAAGCGTGCCCGACACCACCTCGATGTACGCGCCGCCATCCAACGAACGGATCATCTCGCCTTGGGTGCGGCCGTGAGCCCGTAAATCGAGGCTGAGCTCCGCGCGTCCCTCGATGCTGGAAAGGTTGATGGCATCGCTCAGGAAGCGCTGCGCGCTGAGGTCGCTGAAATCCAGGTCCTGCATGATCGAGATGTCTGGCGCTCGCGCGTCGACTTCAAAGCGACCGCTTCCCGACCCGCCGTAGAGAGAGACGTTATGCACCGTCGCGGCCATAAACCCGTCGTTCAGGACCAAGTTGAGACGCGTCGAATCAAGTCTGAGACGCTGGACTAGGACCGCGGCGGTGACGAGTTCCAAATCAGCGTTGAACGCCCTGAGCCCGGAAAAGTCGATCGGTGTGTCGCTCGGCGCCGCCTGCACGTCGAGAGCGCGCGGCGCATCGGCGACCACCGCGATCTCGGCCGTCGGCGTTGGCGTGCTCGACTGTTCGCTTGCAGCGACAGCCGCGGACAAGTCTTCCGTTTGGTTGGGGGGCGCTTGTCCAACCAGGTAAGGGTTGAGATCAAAATCGAATAACTCGAGACGCCCGCTCACATAGGGCTTATCGGCGCGCTCGCTCAGCACGAAGTCGCCACGTCCGCGGATCAGATCGAGCGCGAACGCGGCGTTGCTGAAGCTGTATGCGCCGCGCGCGATTTCAATCCGGCCAGCGACGGCGAAAGTCTCGAGGCCAACCCCTCCTTGGATCGGCGCGCCCGACCACGCCGAGAGCCTGCGCAAACTGGGCCCCGATGCGCGCACGTTCCCAGCGACTTCGCCCGAAGCGGCGAGTGTGCGCCCTTCGAAGGACGCCGTGAGTAGTTCAGAGTTGAGCGTCAATGAGAGCGGCGTGACGGCGCCACGCAGCGCCGCGGCAGGTTGTCCAACCCGCAGATCAATTTCAATAGGCTGATCCGCGTAAACCATTGAGCCTGTGATCCGCATTGGCTGATCAAGACTTTCAAGCGACGTGCTCAGGTCGGCGTCGCCGATCACCCAACCGGCGCCCCGGCGCGCGTCGACATAACTGATCTCGCCGCTGCTGATCTCAACCGCGCGCAGCGTGGTTTCGGCGACGTTGAACCCGGGCTCGCTCGGCGTTGCACCAGGAGACGACGCCGGTTGCTGCGGGGGCGCCGTCGGCGCGGCCCGTTGCAGCAGCCAGTTTGGGCGGCCCTGCGCATCAATCTCCAACGCCACACGGGGGTGCTGGACAACCAGCCGACGCACGACGATGCGCCGGTCAAACAGCGGACGAAGCTCAACCCCCACATGAATATCCGACGCCATCATGAATGCTGGCGCCCGCCCGCCTTCGACGTTTGAGAGGGTGACATCGCTCGCGTGGACGCCAAGGGTCGGCCAATAGCTCACGCCGACGTCCCCCGCGATCGTAAGATCGCGCCCTGTGGCCCCTTCAACGGCCCGCTCGATCTCGGCGCGGACATCGATGCGAGAAACCAGGAACGCCAGCGCCCCCGCCGCCGCCAACGCCAAGGCGACCAAGCCGGCCAGGATTAAGACGGTCCAGCGCACCCAACCTGTCATGTTTCCCCTCCACTCGGCTCCCTCTTTAGACGCTAGCGTTGCCCATCGGAATAGCTATCTAACGCCCATGACCCAACCGATACCCGTCACCGTGCTCACAGGCTTTCTTGGCGCGGGCAAGACAACGCTCCTGAACCGCATCCTCACCGAGCCCCATGGGAAGAAGTACGCCGTCATCGTCAACGAGTTCGGTGAGATCGGCATCGACAACGATCTGATCGTCGACGCCGACGAGGAAGTCTTTGAGATGAACAACGGCTGCGTGTGTTGCACAGTTCGCGGGGATCTTATCCGCATCATCGAGGGTTTGATGAAGCGGCAAAGCGCACGGAACGCCGCCGGTTTTGACGCTATTCTCGTGGAGACGACGGGACTGGCCAAACCCGCGCCCGTCGCGCAGACATTTTTCGTCGATGCGGATGTCCGCGAAAGAACTCGACTGGACGCGATTGTAACAGTGGCGGACGCCAAGCACCTGCCGCGCCAACTCGCCGACAATGAGGAGGCGGTTGAGCAAATCGCCTTCGCGGACATCATTCTGCTCAACAAGACCGACCTAGCGTCAGAAGAAGACCTGGTGGCCATCGAGCGCCGGATTCGCGCGATCAATGCGTCGGCCCGCATTCATCGCATGACGCGCGGAGACGTCGCCCTCGCGGAAATCCTCGATGTCGGCGCATTCGATCTCGATCGGATTACGGAGATCGATCCTCATTTCCTGCCGGACCACGCCTGCGATGACCAGTGCGCGCATCATGAGCATCACCACCACGACGATCACGAGCACCATAGCCACGACCACACGGCCGCGTCAGGCATAACCAGCGTGTCTCTTTCAACCGATAGGTTGATTGACCCGCAGAAGCTCCTGCCCTGGCTGAACCAGCTGACGCAGGAACGAGGCCCCGACATCCTGCGCCTGAAGGGCATCTTTGCGTTTCCCGACGAACCCAAGCGTTTTGTCGCCCAGGGCGTACATATGATACTGGAAGGCGACACGCAGCGCGACTGGAGGCCCGGCGAACCGCGCGTCTCGCGCCTCGTGTTCATAGGGAAGAACCTCGACCGCACTGAACTTGAGTCCGCCTTCGCCAAGTGCGCGGCATGACCGCGCAAGTCTACAGGAACGGGCGCCGGCTCGCGCTCGAGGCGAGCGCCAGTTCAATTCAGTGGATTGGCTCGGCCGCATGGTTCGCACTGGGAGACGGCTCGGTCGTCCGTGCATCGCCTGCGGAGGGCGATACGCGGTTCGGCGTTCACAACGGCGCCATTTTGTGCGCCGCCCGCCATCCTGACGGCGCACGCCTGGTCACTGGTGGCGACGACGGGCTGATCGCGGCGCTGAGCGTCGGCGGCGCGGTCGCTCCGATAGCCCAATACTCGAAATGGATTGATCACCTGACCGCGAGCGCGGCCTCTGGAATTCTCGTTGCGGGCATCGGCCGTGACGCGGTGGTGTTTAAGGGTGATGCAGAAGTGCATCGCTTCTCACATCCCTCCAGCATTGGCGGGATCGCAATGGACCAAAAGGGGCGCCGCTTGGCTGCAAGCCACTATGGCGGCGTAACACTGCGCTATGCCCTCATGCCGGACGATAGAGGCGTCGCCCTCCAATGGACGGGATCTCACCTCGCGGTCACGCTCTCGCCCGACAGCGCCTATGTCATCAGCGCGATGCAAGAGAACGCGCTGCACGGCTGGCGTCTCCCGGAAAAAACAGACCTCCGCATGGATGGTTATCCCGCGAAAACAAAAAGCCTCTCGTGGGACAAGCGCGGACGATGGCTGGCCACCTCGGGCGCGCCAAGCGCGATCGTCTGGCCGTTTGTCGGAAAACTAGGCCCGCAGGGAAAAGCACCGCTTCAACTGGCCGCACGGGACGCGCTCGTGACCTGCGTCGCGTTTCATCCCAGCCAAGACGTTGTCGCGATCGGATACTCTGACGGAGCGGCCGTTGCAGTTCGTTTGGCCGACGAAGTGCGCATCGACCTCGATGAACCAGGCGAAGGTCCCGTGACCACATTGGCCTGGAGCCCAGATGGCGACTACATCGCAATCGCTGACGAAGCCGGGCGCGGAGCACTGATCCAAACGACCTAGGCCACAGGACGCTGCGCTTGCGCCGTCAGGACATGGTCCATCACTTTGACGACCCCCGCGACTTCGTTGACGATGCGCCGCGCGCGCGTTGGATCGACCAAGGGCTTGAAGAGATCGCCCGGTTCAAACAAATCGCCGCCCTCCACCGCGATGAGCAGGTCGCCGCTCTCGAAGGCGCAGCGGATTCTTTTCCCATTTAGCGCCTTCTCCAAGTCCATCAGTCGTTCCATCATCACTGGATGGACAAGGTAGCGTGCTTCGACCTGATCGGTGCCCCACACTTCGAAAATTCGCTCGAATGTCGAATCCACCAGGCGCACGCGCTCTAGTTTGACGCCGTTGCTGGATCCGCCGCCAAACGCGTTGAAGACGCCGGCGTCCCGCCGCACGATGGTCGTGCCCAAAAATTCCCGAGGGAAATGCAATTTGAGCAGCTGCCCGCGAAACACCGTGGAATAGCGCGTTCGGCCTTTGCTGTCGGAGTGGCGTTGCTCAAGATGGGCTTCATAGAGTTCATAGCTCGCGCCCTTGTGGGCGCCGGAAAAACAATCCTCGAAACTGGACCTCGAAAAAGCCGGCACGAGACTAAGCGCACGCATGCGCGCGAACGCGGGCGGCTCCGCGACGCCAATGCTATAGCGCGCGCCCATCGCCGCTGCGATCGCGCTGCAGTATTCTTGTTTCAGCTTGCGCCCCATAGTCGCCAGAGGCTGATAGGCGATGATGCCCGCGACAACACCGACCATGAGCGCGATGACCAGCGCCACCTGTCCATCACGGGCGATAACCCCAGCAAGGGCCGCGCTTGCTATCGTCCCGACGCAGCCAATCAGGGCGCGCTGCTTGAACTGCGCAACCGCGAGGACACGATGCGATTCATTTTCCGCGAAACAGGGCTCTATGCGGCTCTTGTAGAGCCGATCGAACATCGAATCATCGAGCCGCGCCAAATCCAGAGGATCCGCATCACTCATGCTTGCCTCATACGCGCAAGCCCTTCTTCGACCCCGATCACGGGCGCGTAGCCGAGCTCGGCGCGCGCCTTGCCGTCGCGCAACACCGCCTCCCGCGACATGATCATCGCCGAAAACCGCGTTAATGGCGGTTCGGACCTGAGCCCAAATAAGCGCCAGACAATTTCCGCTGTCGCGCCCGCGACGTCCGCCGCCCAAGCCGGAATTTCCCTATCCGGCAGAGAAATTCCCTGGCTTCCGGCAATGGCGCCGATCATCTCCCTTAGGGTTCGGACGCCGTCATCGAGGACGAAATACGCCTCCCCACCGCCCCCCTTCGTCAGCGCGAGTTCAATCGCATGGATCAGATTGTCGATGTGGGTCGTGGACGTCCGAGCGCGCCCGCCATCGATCCACATCCACTGCCCGCTCGCCGCCATCGCGCGGAGCGTCGGCAGCAGCGTGGTGTCTCCCGGCCCCCAAATAAAGCGCGGCCGCAGGATGATGGTTTGGAACTCGGCGCCGTTGGCCCGCACGACCAGCTCCTCCGCACGCGCCTTCGTCCATGAATACGGATAGGGCGAGTTCGGCGCGCGCGGGTAGGTTTCATCAACGTCGCGCAGATGCTGGCCACGCCAAAGAACGCTTTCTGTGCTGATGTGAATGAAGCGCAGGGCGCCCGCTTCACGCGACGCCGCGAGCATCCGCTCCGTCCCGTCGATATTGAAACGTTTCCACGCGTCGACCGGCCCCCACTGCTCAACAAAGGCCGCACAGTGAACTATCGCCTCGGAGTCGCCGACGTGCGCCGCCGTCACGTCTTCCAAGTCACAGCGCACGGGAGCAGCGCCTAGCGCCGCAATCGCGGCGTCAGATTTCTCTGATCGCGACATAGCGCGGACCTGGTGGCCGCCTGCCACGAACTTCCTCGTGGCGGCGCCGCCCACGAACCCAGACGCGCCGGTTACAAAGATGCGCACTCAGGCGCCCCCAATTTGGTGCAGCGCGGCGGAAAGCTTGCCGACCGACAATGCTGCTTCCTCACGCCGTTCGCGCAACTCCTCCACGACTTCCTCAGGCGCCTTTTTCACGAAATCCGCATTGCCCAGCTTTGCGTCCATCTTCGCCATTTCGCCGTTCAGCTTCGCGATCTCCTTGGAGAGGCGCGCCGCTTCCGCCGGCAAGTCGACCACGCCCTGAAGCGGCAGCGCGATCGTTGCGCCGTCGAGCACGAAGGTCACGGAGCCCTCCGGCGCGGCGGAAGCGCTGGTCGAATACTCCAGACGCGCCAAACGATCGATCAGGTCTTGGTAGCGCTCCAAACGCGCTTCGGTCGCGGCGCCCGCGCCAATGAGCAAGAGCGGAATTTTCGACCCCGCCGGGACGTTGAGTTGGGAGCGGGTCGAACGGGTCTCGGCTATCAGGCGCACCACCCAGTCGATCTCCTCCTCGGCGGCGGGATCGACAAGGGAGTCCGCTAGGCGCGGCCAACTCTCGACAACGAGCATACGTTCGCGTTTGGCGCCGAACTCGCCCAGCCGCGCCCACAGCTCTTCGGTGATGAACGGCATGAACGGGTGCAGCATGATCAAGATTTGATCCAGGACCCAAGCTGCGGTGCGACGCGTTTCCGTCTTCGCAACCTCGTCCTCACCGTTGAGCAAGGGCTTGATGAATTCGAGGTACCAGTCGCAATAGACGTTCCACACGAACCTGTAGAGCGCGCCCGCTGCTTCGTTGAAGCGCCGCGCCTCCAGTTCGCGCGTCACCGCCGCCGCCGCCTTCGCGGTCTCGCCGACGATCCACTTGTTGACGGTTTGCTGCGGCGAGCGCGGATCGTATTCGTCCCACACCGCGCATTCGTTCATCTGCGCAAAGCGCGCCGCGTTCCAGAGCTTGGTGCCGAAATTGCGATAGCCTTCGATGCGTTGTTCACTGAGCTTGATGTCGCGCCCTTGCGCAGCCATTGCCGCCAGCGTGAAACGCAGCGCATCGGCGCCGAATTTGTCGATCAGCTCCAAGGGGTCCATGGTGTTGCCCTTGGACTTCGACATTTTCGCGCCCTTGGCGTCACGCACCAGGGCATGGATGTACACTTCATGGAACGGGACTTCCTTCATGAAGTGCATGCCCATCATCATCATCCGCGCCACCCAGAAGAAGATGATATCGTGCGCGGTGACGAGCGTGGACGTGGGATAAAAGCGCTTCAGCTCTGGCGTTGTCTCAGGCCAGCCCAGCGTCGAAAACGGCCATAGCGCCGACGAAAACCAGGTGTCGAGCACGTCGTCATCGCGCCGCAGAAATACTTCGTCAATTTTCGCGATATTGGTAGCACCGTGTCGTGTACGACCTACGGTGAGGGGCTTGTCGGTGAACCGGATGTCAACTTCGCGGCCGAGCACTCCTTTGTAGAGAGCCTTAGCCTTCGGCAGGGCTTCCCTCTCACTTTCCGCCACGAAAATTTCCGATCCGTCGAGAACCTCTTCGCTATCTGGATTGACTTTCGGCCCATACCACGCCGGAATGCGGTGACCCCACCAGAGCTGGCGCGACACACACCATGGCTCGATGTTACGCATCCACTGGAAGTAGGTCTTGGTCCAGTTCTCGGGCACGAATTTGGTGCGACCGTCCTCAACGGCGGCAATCGCCTGCTTGGCCAATTCAACGGCGTTCACGTACCATTGATCGGTGAGCATTGGCTCGATCACGACGTTTGAACGATCACCGAACGGCTGGCTGATCTTTTTGTTTTCGATTCTGATCAACAGCCCGCGCGCCTCGATGTCGGCGACCACCTGTTTGCGCGCTTCGAAGCGATCCAGGCCGCGATACTTCGCCGGGACGTGCTCGGCGTCGAGCATGCGACCCTTCGGATCCATGAGTACGTAGAGCGGGATGTCGTGTGCGCGCGCGACCTTGTAATCGTTAAAGTCGTGCGCGCCCGTGATCTTCACCGCGCCGGAGCCGAACTCGGGATCGGGGTACTCGTCGGTGATGATGGGGATGTAGCGTTCGGCCAGTGGCAACAGGCAGCGCTTGCCCACGATCGGCGCATAACGCGCGTCACTTGGGTGCACGGCGACCGCGCCGTCGCCCAGCATGGTCTCTGGCCGCGTCGTGGCGATGGAGATGTAATCGCGCGTCTCCCACTCAGTGGGCTTGCCGTCTTCATCGAAAGCGATCGGGAACTCGTAGGTCTCGCCGTTCTCCAGCGGATACTTGAAGTGCCAAAAGTGGCCGTCGACCTCCCGGTTCTCGACTTCAAGATCGGAGATCGCGGTTTCGAAGTGCGGGTCCCAATTCACAAGACGCTTGTCTTTGTAGATCAACCCTTCCTTGTAGAGCTGTACGAACACCTTCAGCACCGCTGCGGACAAGCCCTCGTCCATGGTGAAACGCTCGCGCGACCAGTCGCACGAGGCGCCCAGGCGGCGCAGCTGGTTCATGATCATGCCGCCGGATTCTTCCTTCCACGCCCACACGCGTTTCAGAAATTCCTCGCGGCCCAACGAGCGACGGTCCTCATTGGCGCCGGATTGCACAAGCTGACGTTCGACCACCATCTGCGTGGCGATTCCGGCATGGTCGGTGCCGGGCTGCCAGAGCACGCTCTTGCCGCGCAAACGTTCAAACCGCACCAGCACGTCCTGAAGTGTGTTGTTGAGCGCGTGCCCAATGTGGAGCGAACCGGTGACGTTTGGCGGCGGGATGACGATGCAAAAGGCATCTACGGCGGCGTCGCCTTTCGGCTTGAACGCTCCGGAGTGCTCCCAGGCCTCGCTCCAGCGCGGCTCGACTTCCTTGGGGTTGAAGGTGCTCTCGATCATCGGGTCCGCAGCAGGTCTTTTCGCATAAGCGAAGATCTATAGCAGCGCCAGCGACGGTCCGCGAAGGCCCCTCGATGAAAAACGCCCCGGAAGTCTTCCGGGGCGTTGGGTTGCGTTTTGCCTCAATAAGAAGCGATCAGCGCGCCAATCGGGCAATCCGCTCAAGTTCGGCCTCTACCCTGCTTTCAACGATGGCGGGTAGGTTGCGGTCCAGCCATTCCTTGAGCATCGGCTTTAACAGCTCGCGCACCACGCCCTCGACCGTTTGACCAGGGGTATCGGCAATCCGGAGCGTCCCCGCGAGACGCGCCAGGGCGCCTGCGGCGGCGTTCGCCGTTGGGGGCGATATGATCGGTTCAACGACCGCCTGCGTTTCGACAACGGGAGCAACAATCGGCGCCGGCTGTTCAATCACGGCAGGCGGCGGTTCCGCGATCGCATCCTGAACAGCCTCGAAAACGATGTCGTCGTCGGACTCCGGCGCCGCCTCTTGCGTCTCCACAAGATCGAGCACCGGTTCGGGCGCTTGTTCCTCTTCAGATATGATCCGGCGGATGGAGGCCAGGATCTCCTCCATTGAGGGTTCGGCTTGCTGTTCTTGAAGCGCCATATCCAGCCCCGTGTGTTTTGCCGACAAGCACGCTCGGCCCCGACGGCCCGTTCTTGCTGCGATTCCAGGTGCGGCCACAATGCGCGTACGGAATCGCTAAAGCGATCGTCGGCCGTCAGGAAATAATGGAACGTTAATTGGGCTTAGAACGCAAAGTCCGCCGCACGGACCAGGCCGGGAGCAACCGGCGGCGCGGCGTCAAACGCGATTCGATAGGCGCTCGAATTTCCCGCGCGGGTATAGATTCGCGCCGCGCCGGCCGCACCTTGTCGAACGATAACGCCGAGTCGGCCGCCGCTCGCCAGCTGATCGAGCCAAGCCTCCGGCACGAACTCGGCCCCGCCGTTTAGCAAAATCACATCGTACGGGGCTTCGTCCTTCCACCCGTTCTCAGCGAGCGTCGACACCGTTTTGGCGTTGGCTATCCCGCAGGATTCGAAAGCAACGCGCGCCGCCCTGGACAACTCCGCGTCAGGATCGTGGGCGACGACTTCCTTACAGCAGGCGGCCAGCACAGCCGCGCCATATCCCGTCGCTCCAGCTATCTCCAAGGCCTTCTCGTGCGCCTGTGGCGCCAGCGCCTGGATCAATTTGCTCAGGTCGCGGGGGCGCAGCAACGTCCGCCCCGGCGCGACTTCCGCCTCCGCGTCCGCGTAGGCCAACGCACGCTTGTGCGCAGGCACAAAGCGCTCTCGGGGCAAGGTCCGCATCGCATGAAGAATGCGGGGGTCCGTCACGTCATTTGTGCGAACCTGGCTCTCAACCATGCCGTCGCGAACGCGCGCGTAATCCATACGCCCCTGGCTCCTTTTGACCGCCATCCGGTTAAGCTGGCTCGTCGCCCGCCGCAAGCGGGCTGGAGGCGGCGCCTTGTCGCCGCCTCAGAAGCCGCCTAGGAAGCCTGCCCCACCCATAGGACGGCCTCGTGGCGGAGTGGCGACGCAGCGGACTGCAAATCCGTGTACCCCGGTTCAATTCCGGGCGAGGCCTCCAAACTCCCCTTCAGTTTTTCTGTTAACCTTTGTTTTACCCATTAGGTGGATATTCACCACGTCTTCCCTTGGAGACACCCCACCATACCCAACGCCTTCGAGGGCCCCGAAAGGGGCCCTCGTTTTCGTTTGGGCCGGCAGTCTGGGGCTTTCCCCGGCGCGCGGAGCTTGATAGAAGCCCGCCCTCACACTGATCCGCGGTAGCTCAGTGGTAGAGCAGCCGGCTGTTAAC
>ERZ761602.2089-NODE-2089-length-33011-cov-6.509558_pt1 | contig 33011 bp, 25 predicted proteins | sample MGYA00512165_ERZ761602 | MGnify/ENA primary metagenome ERZ761602 (study PRJEB28899, sample SAMN02445085) | bioreactor sludge metagenome | biome: EBPR sludge; isolation source: Thorneside wastewater treatment plant | place: Australia: Brisbane, Thorneside...
GGCTCACGATGTGAGCTTGCGCCTGGGTAGGCTGAACTTCATTGCTGATCAGGAGGCCGCAAGGCCTTGATGCGCTTCGCGGGGGAAGGTGTGTTCCCGATCCCACCGCCCGGCATGCGGCCAGAGCTGTTCGCGGGCAAAGGCCCGCACCGCGTCGCGAATCATCTCCTGGTCTTGGTTGAGCAACATCTCGTGGTGACGTGGGATTGTGCGGATCGCAGTGTCGACCTGGGGTCAGTTCATGTCGTCGTCCGATCCGACGAATGGCCAGATCAGGGCGCCGGCTGGCCCGGATTCGTCGAATCGGACGACGCCACCGCAGCATTGGACTCCTACAGTCGTGCCGACTCGCGCGGCTTGGCCTGGGCGCAGCCATGTCGTGCGGGCGGATCGCCATCGCGCTGCGCCCACTTGATCCCAGGAGCTATGCATGATCCCCGCCGCGTCGCATGCCCCCACAGCCTCGTCCCTCGTCCTTCGCGCGCTCAGGCGGTACCCCGAGCGAACGGCCTTCGCCTGGGCCAGCGGGTCTCTCACTTATGCTGAAGCCGCAGGTTTGATCGGGCGTCTGCAGCACGTCTTGAAGGACGAGGGGGCCTTTCCATTTCGCGCTGCGCTTCTGAGCGCAAATCGTGCCGACGCGTGGTGTGCCGAAGCTGCTGTCCAAGCGCTGGGCTGCGCCGTTACCTGGCTCCATCCGATGGGCGCGCTGCCAGATCAGCTGGATCAGCTGGCCGACTCGGGAGCAACCGTGCTGATCGTGGACCCGAGCGCCTTCAGAGCCCGTGGCGCCGAGCTGGTGCGAGGCGCCAACCAACAGCTGGCCCTATGGACGCTGGGGCCTGCGGACTATGGGCGCGACCTTCTAGCTGCGGCTGGAAGCGCCGAGGCGACCCAGCCCGTCGACTGCGCGAACGTCGACGACCTTGCGACGCTCAACTACACCGGCGGGACCACCGGCAAGTCCAAGGCCGCGTATCGGCGCCAGGGGGCCCACGCCGCGATGTGGCGGGCCATCCTCGCCGATTTCGAGCTGCCGGACGCCCCCCGATACCTTGCGGCAGCGCCCATCAGCCATGTCGCTGGCACCAAAGTGGCGCCGGTGCTGCTGCGCGGCGGCACGATCCACCTCCTGCAGCGCTTTGATCCTGCGGAGTTTCTGGCTACCGTCGAGCGCGAGCGCATCAGCATGAGCCTGTTGGTGCCAACGATGATCTACTCGCTGCTCGATCATCCGGACTTGGACAACCGTGATCTCAGTTCGCTTCAGCTGTTGCTGTATGGCGCCTCGCCCATGTCGCCCACCCGCCTCACGGAGGCCATCGAACGCATCGGTCCCGTCTTCTCACAGCTGTATGGGCAGACCGAGTGCTACCCCATCAGCCTGCTGCGTAAGTCGGACCACGCTCGCGCGCGACCCGAGCTGTTCTCGTCCTGCGGATCACCAGTCGCGGCGACGGAGGTAGTCTTGCTCGACGAAGAGGGCCAGCCAGTGCCGCGAGGTGAGCCGGGCGAAGTCTGCGTGCGAGCACCACACGCCATGGAAGGCTATTGGCAGAAGGATGACCTGACCCGCGAGACCGTGGTGGATGGTTGGCTGCACACCGGCGACATGGCCCGCGCCGATGCCAATGGCTACCTCTTCATCGTCGACCGGAAGAAGGACATGATTGTGAGCGGCGGATTCAACATCTATCCGCGCGAGGTGGAGGACGTGCTCATGGCGGACCCCTCGGTCGCCCTGGCCGCAGTCATCGGCGTTCCAGACCCCCGCTGGGGTGAATCCGTGATGGCGGTCGTGGTGCCGAAGGTCGGAGCCACCATCGACCCGGACAGGCTGAAGCAGCTCGTCAAGGCGCACAAGGGCGCAGCCCATGCGCCCAAGCACATCGAGGTCGCGGCGGCCCTTCCCTTGACGGCCCTCGGCAAGCTCGACAAGAAGGCCCTGCGGGCGCCGTACTGGGATCCCTCGCAACGGCAGGTGGGCTGATGGCCCTGCCCGAGACGCTGTCCGGCCGCCTGCGCCTGCCTCTCATCGCGGCACCCATGTTTCGGGTTTCCGGGCCCGAGCTGGTCATCGCGGCCTGTCGTGCCGGTGTGATCGGCGCCTTTCCGACAGCCAACTGCCGAAGTGCCGGCGAACTCGACGAATGGTTGAACCGGATGCGACGGGAGCTGTCCTCCGAGGACGCGCCCTTCTGCCCCAACCTCATCATTCGGCACCAGGCCATGCCCGAACAGCTGGAGGTGCTCGTACGTCACAAGGTGGAATTGGTGATCACCAGCGTGGGTTCGCCTGCGGAGGTCGTTGAGCCTCTGCACAGCGTCGGCTGCCGTGTACTGGCCGACGTCGCGTCCTTGAAGCATGCCCATCGAGCGTTGGAGGCGGGAGCAGATGGCCTGATCCTGCTGAGCGCCGGCGCTGGCGGGCAGACTGGCTGGGCGAATGGCTTCGCCTTCGCCCGGGCGGTGCGGCAGTTCCACGACGGCCCGCTGGTGCTGGCAGGCGGCATCTCGGACGGCCATGCCTTGCTGGCCGCCCAGGTGCTGGGCTGCGATCTCGCCTACATGGGGACCCGATTCATCGCCACCCGCGAGAGCCTCGCCGAGCCGGACTACAAGCAGATGCTGGTGGATTGCGGGCTCGACGATGTGCTGCTGAGCGATGCTTTCACCGGCCTGCCGGCGAACATGCTGCGCCCCTCAGTCGAAGCCGCCGGACTCGACCCCGCCAACCTTCCCAGGGGTCTGGGCGCCGACGGAGCAACGCGTCTCTATGGCTTGGCGGGCCAGCACGCGAGACGCTGGCAGGACATCTGGAGCGCCGGCCATTCGGTGTCGGGCGTCCAGGCCATCCGCAGCGTCGCGGATCTTGTCGACGAACTCTGCCATCAGTACGCCGACGCTCGCCAGACAGCTCCTGCGAAGGCGAGCGCGCTCAGGCGCCCGAAGACACCCGGGTGAGTCGCTCGCGTGCGCGGGCGATCAGCCCCATCACGCCCCCCGGCATGACGAACATGAAGAGGATGAGGACGGCCCCGTACACGCCCCATGCGGCGTCCTTGGAAATCTTCTCCGCCACTGCAGGCACGAACATGATGAAGGCCGCGCCAAACAGGGCGCCCCACAGTGTGCCGACGCCGCCAACGACAACACCCACGATCAGCGAGATCGACAGGAACATCGTGAAGGAGTCCGGCGAAACGAACTGCACCGCCAGGGCCGACAACGCACCGGCGACGCCCGTGAACGCCGCCGACACGCCGAAAGCCATCGACTTGTAGTGCCGGTTGTCCACACCCATGGATTCGGCTGCCATGTCATGGTCGCGGATCGCGCGCAAGGCCCGGCCGGTGCCACTGTCAATGAGGTTCCTCGCGAGCACGAACATCAGGACCGTGAGCACCAGAGTGAACAGGTAGAACCACTGGTCGGCCGTCAGCGGCAGGCCGAACGGGGCCTCAGGCTTGTTGAGCACGATGCCGCCCACGCCACCGGTCCAGGGCTCGAGGTGCTTGTACTTGAGCAACTGCGGCGCAACGACACCGAGCGCAAAGGTGGCCAGTGCCAGATAGAGGCCTTGCAGCTTGAGCGCTGGCCGGCCGAACGCATAGCCCACGACCAGGCTCGCCAGCCCCGCAGCAGGAATGGCGACCCAGTAGGGCGCGCCAGCCTTGTCCATCAGCACCGCGGCCGTGTAGGCGCCGATCGCATAGAAGGCACCGTGCCCGAGGGAGATCTGCCCGTTGTAGCCGGTGAGGATGTTGAGCCCCACCAGCGCGATGGCATAGGACAGCAGCATCGTGCCCTGGAACAGAACATAGCCTTTGACGAAGAATGCCATCGCCGCTGCAGCCACCACCAGCACCGTCACCCATGGCCAGAGGGCCCGGGGTGCGGGAGAAGCCGTCATCTGCATCTGGGCGTTCATCGCTGTCGTCCGTTCCATGAAAGTCTCACACCCGTTGCACGACGCGGCGACCGAAGAGACCGGCAGGTCGCACCACGAGCACGCCGACGATCAGCACCAGCGCCACCGACAGCTTGAGTTCGGTGCCGACCACGTAGGTGCCGATCAGGTTCTCCAGCACGCCGACCAAGAAGCCGCCAATGACTGCACCCACCGGGTTGTCGATGCCGCCGATCAGCGCCCCGGCGAAGGCATAGATGAGCACGCCGATCATCATGCTGGGGTCGAGGTACACCACCGGTGCAACCATCATGCCGGCGACGGCACCGATCGCCGCCGCCAGGCCCCAGCCCAGCATCAGCAGCCGGCCGACGTTGATGCCCAGCAATCGCGACGACGCGGGGTTCTGCGCGGCCGCCCGCATCGTCAGCCCCAGCGTCGTGTAGCGGAAGAACGAGAACAAGGCAGCGACCAAGCACAGGGCGACGAAGATGGTCCCCACCTGGTGCGCCGACATCAGCCGTGACGCATACCAGGCGTCCTTGGCAAAGGGTGTCGGAAACTCCTTGATCTGGGTGCCGAAGATCCAACCGGCGATGCTGTGGAAGATCACCAGCAGCCCGATGAAGACCACCACGACACTCAGCTCGGGCGCGCGGTGCAGTGGCCGGATCACCGCGAATTCCACCACCGCGCCGAGGACGAACGAGACGACGACCGTTGCGAAGAAGGCAGCCCAGTATGGCAAGCCGGCCTGGATCAAGGCCCACGCGAGAAAGGTCGAGAACATCGCCATCTCGCCCTGCGCGAAGTTCACGTGGTGCGTGGCCTGGTAGATCATCACCAGAGCCAGGGCCACGCTGGCGTAGATGCCGCCGGTCGTCAGGCCGGCAATGACTTGCTGGACGAAGATCTCCATGCTCACTGCCCCAGGTAGGCTCGACGCACGGCGTCGTCATTTCGCAGCTCGGCACTGGTGCCGCTTTTGACGATCCGGCCCGTTTCCAGGAGGTAGGCGGTATCGGCCAGTTCGAGTGCAATTCGGGCGTTCTGCTCGACGAGCAGGATGGACACCTTCTCCTCGTCGCGAATGCGCCGCATGATCGCGAAAATGTCCTTCACGACCAGCGGCGCAAGCCCGAACGAGGGCTCGTCCAGCAGCAGCAGGCTCGGCCGGGCCATCAGTGCCCGCGCGATGGCGAGCATCTGCTGCTCCCCGCCCGACAAGGTGCCCGCCTGTTGCGTACGCCTCTCCTTGAGGCGTGGGAAGTAGGTGAACATGCGCTCGAGGTCGTCCGCGACGGCGTTGCGGTCCCGTCGCGCATGACAGCCCAGGCGGAGGTTTTCTTCGGTGGTCAGGCCGACGAAAGTACCGCGTCCGTCGGGCACATGGCCTACGCCAAGGGCCGCGATCTGCTCGGTGCTGACCGAGTCGACGCGCTCGCCGCGAAACAGCACGGAGCCGCTCGTCTTCACCTGGAAATGGCAGATCGCGCGCAGCGTGGTCGTCTTGCCGGCACCATTGGCACCCAGCAGCGCGGTGACACGCCCCTCGTCAACGTGCAGGTCAATGCCGTGCAGGACCTCGGTCGCTCCGTAGGCAGCGCGCAGGCCCTTGATCTCCAGGACACGCGTCATGCGGCCACCTCCTCGCTGTCGCCCAGATAGGCGCGGATCACTTCGGGGTGGTTGCGGACTTCCGCAGGCGTCCCGTCGGCAATCTTGCGGCCGAAGTTGAGCGCCACGATCCGGTCGCAGATGCCCATGACCAGGCCCATGTGGTGTTCGACGAGCAAGACCGTGAGGCTCAACTGCTGTCGGATGTCGAGGATCAGTTGCCCGAGCCCATCGAGCTCTTCGTGGTTGAGACCGCAGGCCGGCTCGTCCAGCAGCAGGAGCGATGGCCCGCAGGCCAGCGCACGGGCCAACTCGACTCGCTTCTGGGTACCGAAAGGCAAGTCGGCCACGATCCTGTCAGCCACCGCCTCCAGCCGCAGGGTCTCGATGCCACGGGCCGCGCGTTCGCGCGCCGCGCGCTCGGCTCGGCCAGAACTCGGCAGACGCAGAGCATCGGCGAGGAAGCCAGCGTGATGATGGGCATGCGCGCCCAACAGCACGTTCTCCCGGACGGTCATCGTGCGAAACAGTGCCAGGTTCTGGAAAGTCCGGCCGACGCCCAGCGCGGCGATACGATGGCGCGGCTGGTTCGACAGCAACCGCCCGTCGAAACGGATCTGTCCGGCGTCGCAGCGATACAGGCGCGAGAGGCAGTTGAACAGCGTGCTCTTGCCAGCGCCGTTGGGCCCGATCAGTCCGCGGATCTCGCCACGGCGCACGTCGAAGCTGACTCCGTCGAGCGCCACGATGCCACCGAAGCGCACCGAGACGTTGTCGACCTGAAGCAGCGGCTTGTCTCCGTCGTTCTTGTTCACGCTCTCTCCAGCCGTGCGGGTGGTCCCCGTCTTGTCAGAGCCGCTCGATGATCGACACGTTGGCCATGCCGCCACCTTCGCACATCGTCTGTAGGCCGTAGCGACCGCCGCGTTGACGCAGGACATGGATGAGCGTGGTCATGAGCTTGGTTCCGGAGGCACCCAGCGGGTGGCCGAGGGCGATGGCACCGCCGTTCACATTGAGACGCGCCGCGTCGGCGCCCAGCACCTGCAGCCAGGCCAGCGGGACCGGGGCGAACGCCTCGTTGACCTCGTAGGCGTCGATGTCTTCGATCTTCATGCCTGCCTTGCGGAGGGCAGCCTCGGTGGCCGGGATGGGGGCCTCGAGCATGACGACGGGATCGTGTCCCATCACCGACATGTGATGCACGCGCGCCAGGGGCTTGAGGCCATGCGACTTCAAGGCGGCCTCACTGACGACCATGACCGCCGTGGCACCGTCGCAGATCTGGCTCGCGTTGGCTGCGGAAATGACGCCGCCCTCCTGGAGCAGCTTGACGCCTGCGATGCCTTCGAGGGTGGCGTCGAAGCGAATGCCTTCGTCGGCCTTGTGCATCTCGGCGGCACCGGCACCGTCGCTGCGACGGGCCTCCACGGGGATGATCTCTTCGTCGAAGCGCCCATCGCGCGTCGCAGCAGCGGCGCGGCGATGGCTTTCAAGCGCGTACTCGTCCAACTGCCGCTTCGTCAGTCCGTACTTGCGGGCAATCATCTCGGCGCCGGTGAACTGGCTGAACTGGACACCCGGGTAGCGCTGGAGCATCCGCGGGCTGGTGTACTCGCCCAACCCCGCCTTGCGCGGCAGTTCGCTCGGCGTGAACATCGGCACGCGGCTCATGCTCTCAACGCCTGCGGCGATCACCACGTCCTGGGTGCCCGACATCACCGCCTGTGCCGCAAAGTGAAGCGCCTGCTGCGATGAGCCGCACTGGCGGTCGAGGGAGGTGCCGGGCACCGACTCGGGCAGCTTCGACGCCAGCACCGCGTTGCGCGCCACGTTGGTGGACTGCTCACCCGCCTGGCTCACGCAGCCCATGATGACGTCCTCGACGGCGCCAGGATCGATACCCGTCTCGTCGAGCAGCGTGTCGAGCACGCACGCAGCCAGATCGACCGGGTGCCAGCCCGAGAGCTTGCCGTTGCGGCGACCGCCGGCCGTGCGGCGTGCCGCGACGATGAATGCTTCTGCCATGGGAGTGTCCTTGGGAAGTCGTGTTGCGTTCAGCGGGGCGCCATGCGGATTGCGCCGTCGAGGCGCACGCTTTCCGCGTTCAGGTAGCCGCTGGTGATCATGAACTCGGCCAGCTCTGCGAACTCGTCAGGTTCGCCCAGCCGCTTCGGGAACGGCACGGACGCTGCCAGCGCCGCCTTGACCTTGTCAGGGGCAGCCTGCAGCAGCGGCGTGTTGAAGATGCCGGGCAGGATGGTGTTGACGCGGATGCCCTCGTCCATCAGATCCCGGGCGATGGGCAAGGTCATGCCAACGATGCCGGCCTTCGAAGCGGTATAGGCCGCCTGGCCCATCTGCCCATCCTGCGCAGCCACCGAAGCGGTGTTGACGATCGCGCCGCGCTCGCCCGTGGCCGTCGGCTCGAGCGACAGCATCCCGGCGGCCGACTTGGCGATGCACCGGAAGGTGCCGATCAGGTTGATCTGAATAATGCGCTCGAAGTTCGGGATCGGGAAGTGACGAACCTCGCCGGTCGTCTTGTCACGGCTGGCCGTCTTGACTGCGTTGCCGGTGCCCGCGCAGTTGACGAGGATGCGCTCCTGGCCATGCGCCGCGCGGGCCTTCGCGAAGCCCTGGTCGACCTCCACCTCCGAGGTCACGTCCACGCGGCAGAATACGCCACCCAGTTCGCGCGCCAGCGCTTCGCCCTGTTCGGCATTGAGGTCGAACAAGGCCACCTTGACGCCGCGCGAGGCCAGGCGGCGCGCCGTGGCCGCTCCGAGGCCGGAGGCCCCACCGGTGATCACTGCGGCGATGGAAGAGTCGATTTGCATGGAAGGGCTTCGTATGAGGGGGCCGATGGCCCGATGACGGGGAAGTCTAGGAATCGCGGCCGGTGCGGGCCCATCGTCGGAACGGACGAAATTCGCGCCGACACCACCGTTGTGTGTCGGCCGCGCAGGCACTACTCGTTGATGTAGCGCACCACGTCGTCCGGCGAGGCACGCGACGTTCGGAACCTGTTCGCCGGATGTGACCGGTCGGCCAGCCCGAAGGAGATGCCGCACACGACCTGCCGATCTTCAGGGATCGGCAGATGTTGGCGCAGCACGTGCGCCATCGACGCCAGCGCGGCCTGAGCAATGGAGGCGACGCCCAGGCTTGCAGCCGCCAGCATGAAGTTGCCGATGTACGCGCCACAGTCGAGCACCCCGTAGGTACCCAGCGACCGCTCTGTCGTGATCACCGCCAGATGCGGGGCACCGAAGAGCCGGAAGTTCTCGGCGGCCTGACGCGCCGACGCCTCGCGATCGCCGGGCTGGACTCCGACGCTCTCGTAGAGCTGCCAACCGCAGGTGCGACGGCGCTCGCGGTAGACGCCGCGGTATTCGCTGGGGGGCGCGATCTCCCAGCGGTCGTCGGGCAGGGGCTTCGCCGCCTGCAGCGCGCTGCGAAGCCGTTCCGTCGCTCCCGGGCGGGTGATCACCACCTGCCAGGGCTGCGAGTTGCACCAGGACGCAGTCCGCTGCGCGATCGACACGATGTTGTCGATCGTCGCGGGCGGCACTTCGTCCGGCAGGTAGGCGCGACAGCTGTAGCGGGCGTCGAGCGCAGCGCGCAGCGACGCAGCAAGGGCTGTCGACACCACGCGCTCGCCGCTCGTCACTTACTGCCGAACAACGAACCGATGGGCTCGTAGCGCGTGCCGTTGAACTGGATCAGCTGCAGCTTCTCGATCGGGTAGGCGTCGGTCGGACTGGTCTTGACCTCCACGCCGGTGTAGAGCATCGGCAGGGTGATGTTCAGGTTCAGCGCCTGCTTCATCACGTTCTCGCGCGTGAGGTTGTCGCCCGCCTGCTTGAGCGTCTGCACCAACGTCTGCGCGGCGCTGTAGCCCAGCACGTTGAGCGAGTCCGTCGCATCACCGGCTGGGTAGTACTGCTTCATGAAGGCCGCGAAATCGGCGTACTCCTTAGACGTCTGGGTCGCGGGGTCGGTCGGGTCGCGCATGTAGGTCGCGCTGATGGCTCCCTTGGCACCCTCGCCGGCCGGCCTCATCACCGAACCGACGGACTGCGAAACGCTGGCCACGTAGCGGCTCGGTGTCCAGCCGACCTCCTGGATCTTCTTCAGTGCCATCGTGGCAAAGCGAGGCGTGCCCACCATCACGAAGGATTCGGCACCGCTGCCCTTGAGCGAGAGAATCTGGCTGTCGATGGTCGGATCGGTGGTCTCGTAGGTAAGCACCGTCACGTCCTTGGCCTTGGCGCCCAGGCCTTCGAGCAGGCCCTTCATGAAGTCCTTGCCGAAGTCGTCGTTCGCCTGCAGCACGGCCACCTTGCCGTTGGGCTTGTTCTGCACGATGTGCTGGCCGAATGCAACAGATTCTGAGTGGTACGACGGCTGCCAGCCGATCGTCCACGGGTTGGTCTTGATCTCGCCGAACACGGTCGCGCCCGTTCCCACGAAGAGCTGCGGCACCTTCTTGGCGTTCAGGTACTTCTGGATGGCAAGGTTGTGGGAGGTGCCGATGGGCAGGAAGATGGCCAGGACCTCGTCCTGCTCGACCAGCTTGCGCACCTGCTCGACGGTCTTCGCCGGGGAGAAGGCATCGTCGTAGGTGATGTAGTTGATCTTGCGGCCGTTGACGCCGCCCTCGGCGTTCACCTTGGCGAAATAGGCACCTGCGGCCTTGATGATCGTGCCGTAGGCCGACACCGGACCGGAGAACGGTGCAGGGCTGCCGATCTTGATCTCGGTATCGGACGCCCCCGGGTCATAGCGCTTCTGAGCGTGCGCTGTCAGGCCGAAGGTCAACGCTGCAGCCAGCACGGCCAGCGAGAATGTCCTGCGGTTGAAAGGGGATGCCATGCAGAGTCTCCTAGGGTTGGGCGAATGAGGGGTCGGATCCCGACTCTCCTGGCCGGATGCTAGGGAGGTGCCGGCCGGCCGCCGATCGTCGCAAACGACGAATCTCGAAACCTCAGGGCCACGCCCGCAGCCAGAATCAGGGTTTACGCGAAGCGGTCGGGAGCGTGGGTCGCCAGCGCCGCGCTCGTCAAAGCATCTCGACGGCCATCGCGGTGGCTTCGCCGCCACCGATGCACAGTGACGCGATCCCACGACGCAGCCCGCGCGTGCGCAGGGCACCCAGCAGCGTCACCAGGATGCGGGCTCCGGAGGCACCGATCGGGTGGCCCAGTGCGCAGGCGCCACCATGCACGTTGACGATCTCGTGTGCCAGCTTGAAGTCGGCCATCGCTGCCATCGTGACCGCCGCGAAGGCCTCGTTGATCTCCCACAAGTCCACCGAGTCCGCTGACCAGCCAGCCTGGTGCAGCGCCTTGCGGATCGCGCCAGCCGGCGCGGTGGCGAACCAGGCGGGCTCCTGCGCATGCACGGCGTGGCTCACGATGCGGGCGAGCGGTTCGCATCGCAACCCGCGGGCGGTACTCTCGCGCATCAGTACGAGCGCCGCGGCCCCGTCGGAGATGCTGGAGGCGTTGGCGGCCGTGATCGTGCCGTCCTTCTTGAAGGCAGGCTTGAGGCTCGGGATCTTGTCGAGCTTGGCCTTGCGCGGTTGCTCGTCCAGCCGGATCACCGAGTCGCCGCCGCGTCCCGCCAACGTCACCGGCGCGATCTCCCAGTCGAAGCCGCCGTCGTCACCGGCCGTGCGCGCGCGATGGGTGCTCGTCACGGCAAACGCGTCCTGGGCTTCGCGCGTGAAGCGGTAGCGATCGACGCACTGCTCGGCAAACACGCCCATGGCCTTGCCCCGCTCATAGGCATCCTCCAAGCCATCCATCGCCATGTGGTCGAAGAGCTGCGATGCCCCATAGCGCACGCCCTTGCGTGTGAAGAGCAGATGTGGCGCATTGGTCATGCTCTCCATGCCACCGGCCACCATCACCCGGGCTGAACCCGCCACCAGCATGTCATGCGCCAGCATCACGGCACGCATGCCGCTGCCGCACATCTTCGAAAGCGTCACGGCACCCGCGGAGGTGGGCAATCCGGCGGCCAGCGCCGCCTGGCGGGCAGGCGCCTGCCCCTGGCCGGCCATCAGACAGTTGCCCATCAGCACCTCATCGATCGCGTGTCCCGGCAGGCTCGATCTGTCCAAGGCAGCGCGTACCGCGACGCCGCCCAACTCCCAGGCGGCCAGGGATGCGAAGTCGCCGAGCAGGCTGCCGATGGGCGTACGCGCGACGGATGTGATGACAATGGGCTCGGACATGTCGATTCCTTGAAGTTGGCCAGATGCTTGAGCGTTCAGATGCCGGAGAGCACCGGCTCAGGAGGTGCTGCGCCCGCGGTCCAGCACCGCCTCCAACGTATCGGCCCAGGGCGCCTGAGGTGCACGTTCGCCGGAGCGGGAAAAGCGCGGCGCAGGCGCCGGCTGCAGCACGCCACTGACGCGCGTGAACGTTCCTCGCGCCTGGTTGTGCGGATGGTCGGCGGCCTCGTCCCAGTCCAGCACCGGCGCGAAACAGGCATCGGTGCCCTCGAGCAGTCGGCACCAGTGTTCGCGAGGCTCGCGGCGGAACATCTCGCCGAACTGCGCCTTCAACGCGGGCCAGCGCTCGGCGTTCATCGCATCGCCGAACAACTGCGGATCGAGGCCGCAGCGCTCCACCAGCAGTCGATAGAACTGCGGCTCGATCGAACCAATGGCGACATGCCGTCCGTCCGCACATTCGAATGTTCCGTAGAAATGCGCTCCGCCATCCAGCAGATTCATGCCGCGTTGTCGCGACCACTGGCCTTCTGCGCGCAGGCCGTGGATGAAGGCACTGAGCAGTGCCGCGCCGTCGGTCATGGCGGCATCGACCACCTGCCCACGCCCGGTGAGCGACACCTCGTGCAGGGCAGCGAGCAGGCCCACAGCCAGCAACATGCCGCCACCGCCGAAGTCGCCAACCAGGTTCATCGGCACGACTGGTGGACGATCCGGCGTGCCGATGCCGTTGAGCACACCCGCGAGGGCGATGTAGTTGATGTCGTGTCCGGCGGCGTGCGCCAGGGGGCCGTACTGCCCCCAGCCCGTCATGCGGCCGTAGACAAGGCGCGGCCGGAGAGCCATGAGTTCGTCTGGGCCCAACCCGAGGCGTTCCATCACGCCCGGTCTGAAGCCTTCGATCAGCAGGTCGGCTTGCGCCACCAGCGCGAGCGCAGCCGAGCGCCCTGCATCGCTGCGCAGATCCACGGGTACTGAAGCCCGGCTGCGGGTGGTGACGTCCTCGGTGCGGACCGAGCTGCCGGGTCGGACCAGGCGCACCACGTCTGCCCCGAAGTCGGCCAGTACCATCGCGCAGAACGGGCCGGGACCGATGCCCGCGAATTCGACGACGCGAACGTCCTGCAGCGGTCCACTCATCGCGCAAGCCCTTCAGAGACTTCAGAGAGCACGGGAAATCACCTCCTTCATGATCTCGCTCGTGCCGCCGTAGATGCGCTGAACGCGCGCATCCGCGTACATCCGGGCGACGAGGTATTCGTTCATGTAGCCGTAGCCGCCGAACAGCTGCACGCAGGCGTCGACCACACGCCCCTGCGCCTCGGATGCCCAGAGCTTGACCATCGAGGCGGTGGCCGTGTCGAGCCGGCCCTGGAGCAGGGCCTCCACGCAGCGGTCGACGAACGCACGCCCCACCTGGATGTCGGTCGCGAGTTCGGCCAGGCGATGGCGGACCGTCTGCATCTCCGCCAACGCGCGACCGAAGGCCTCACGCTCGCGCACATGCACCAGCGTGGCTGCGAAGGCGCCTTCCATGGCTGCCACCGCCATCACACCGATGATGAGTCGCTCGTACGGCAGGTCGGCCATGAGCTGCCGCATGCCTTGGCCTTCCCGGCCCCCCAGCAGTTCGTCGCGGGTCACGGTCACGCCGTCAAAGAACAGCTCGGCGGTGTCCTGCGCCTTGAGGCCCACCTTGTCCAGGAGGCGACCGACACGATAGCCCTCGCGATCGGCGGTCTCGACCACGAAGATGGACAGTCCGGACCCCTCGGCTTCACCCTCCGTACGAGCCACCACCAGGACCAGTCCAGCCAGATAGCCGTTCGAGATAAAAGTCTTGGAGCCGCTGATCGACCAGCCGTCGCCTTTTGGGACTGCGCGGGTTCGGATGCCGCGCAGGTCCGACCCGGCACCGGGCTCGGTCATCGCTATGGCCCCCACCAGTTCGCCGCTCACCAGCCGGGGCAGCCATCGGCGCTTCTGCTCTTCGGTTCCGTGGTTCAGCAGGTAGTGCGAGACGATCGTGTGCACCGAGGTGTTCATGCCTGACAGCGCGCGACGAGACATCTCCTCGTAGAAGACGGCCTCGTGGCGGAAGTCGCCGCCCGCGCCACCCCAGTACTCCGGAATGTCGGTACACAGCAGCCCCAGTTCGCCTGCGGCCCGCCAGGGCTCGTGGCCCACGTGACCACGGTGACGGGCTGCCTCGTCTCCGGGCTGGACGTGCTCCTCGATGAAACGGACCACCGTGTCGCGGTACGCCTCGATGTCCGGGTCGGTCCACGACCGGTGGAAGTCGACGGGCATGGCTACCGTGCTCCTTCTGGGTTGGGTTGCCCGGAGTTTCGGCGCCGTGCAATGCGTCGTCTTCGTCCGATCCGACGACTCGACCGCAAAACCGTCGGGAACGACGATCCGGCCGTTCTGAGTGCCGAGGCATGATTCCGACGCGAAATTTCAGAGGCGACCATGTACCCAGGCACTCATGCAACCCTCACGCCGGACAAGCCGGCCATCGTGATGCAGGCCACTGGCCAGCAGGTCACCTATGCGCAGCTCGAGAGCCGGTCGCTACGGCTGGCAAACTGGCTGCGCGGCGTCGGTCTGCAGCGCGGAGACGTGATCGCGCTGGTGTCCGACAACGATGCCCGTGTCTTCGACGTCTACTGGGCGGCGCAGCGGGCTGGCCTGTACGTGACCGCCGTGAACTATCGGCTGCGCCCCGACGAGCTTCGCTACATCTTGGAGAACTCGGGATCCAAGGCCTTGTTCGTAGGTTGCTGCCCCGAAGAGACGGCCGCGGCGTGGGCGGACCTTCCGGGCCTCGTCCATCGCGTGGCCTTTGAGACGCGGCGACCCGGATTCCGCGACCTGGAAGCTGTGATCCAGGAGGCTTCCGACATTCGCCCGGATCGTGAGCCGCGCGGCGGCGACATGCTCTATTCCTCCGGAACGACCGGCCGACCGAAGGGCGTCCGCCAGCCGCTACCCGAGCGCATGGTGAGCGAGCCGGGCGACACGATGGTCGCCATGTTTGGAGGGGTATTCGGCTTCAGCGCCGAAACGGTCTACCTGTCCCCCGCGCCGCTGTATCACGCAGCGCCGCTGCGCACGTGCGCCACGGTGCATGCATTGGGCGGCACGACGATCATCATGGATAAGTTCGAACCCGAGGCCGCGCTGCAGGCGATCGAACGTTGGCGCGTCAACGCCGCGCAATGGGTCCCGACCATGTTCGTGCGCATGCTCAAGCTGCCCGAGGAGGTGCGGGCCCGCTACGATGTCTCGAGCCTCAAGATGGCGATCCATGCTGCGGCACCGTGCCCGGTGGACGTGAAGCGCGCCATGATGGACTGGTGGGGTCCCATCCTGCACGAGTACTACTCTTGCACGGAGCTCAACGGCATGACGGTCGTCAGCCCCGACGAATGGCTGCGCAAGCCTGGATCCGTGGGGCGGCCCGTGCTCGGCAAGCTGCACATCTGCGACGACGATGGCATGGAACTTCCCACGGGCCGCGACGGCCTCGTGTTCTTCGAGCGCGACAGCCTGCCGTTCCAGTACCACGGCGATCCGGAGAAGACCCGCTCCACGCAGCACCCCCGGCATCCGTCCTGGACGGCCGTCGGCGACATCGGCCACGTGGACGCCGACGGTTACCTCTACCTGACGGACCGCAGCGCCTTCATGATCATTTCGGGCGGTGTGAACATCTACCCGCAGGAGGTCGAGAACGCTCTGGCCCTGCATCCCGCGATCACTGACGTGGCCGTGATCGGCGTGCCTGACGCCGAGATGGGCGAACAGGTCAAGGCCGTGGTGACGCTGGCGCCGGGCCAGGAGCCCAGCGCCGATCTCGCGCAGTCCATCATAGAGTTTGCCAAGGCGCGTGTGGCGTCGTACAAGGCGCCGAAGACCATCGACTTCGTCTCCGCCTTGCCGCGCACGCCGACCGGCAAGATGCTCAAGGGCGAAGTGCGCAGGCATTACTGGCCCGCCGTTCGTTGAAGGTCCAGCGCGCGGCAGGCTCGAATCGTCGGTTCCGCCGACGCAACCAAGAACAGCGGGTTCCAACATGCGCGTGGCGTCGGCATTGACGCCACCACCATCGAGGAGACCTCATGCCATCCACCACCGCTCGTCGGCGGCAACCGCTGTCTGCCGGCCGAGCTCCAACTCTTCGGACTTTCGCAGCGATTGCCACCGTCTGGAGCACCGCCGCTTGGGCCACCGGGCCCGTCGTGCCCACTCTGCCGTGTTCGCCGCTGGCCGGGACCTACATCCCTTCGACGGCCTTCAAGCTACCCACCAGCGGCGCGACGGTTGCCACTGCTGTGCTCAAGGCGTCCGACATCGCCACCGGTGTCGGCGAGTACTGTCAAATCACAGGCGCCATCGCTGCGCAGAACCTCGCCGATCCGCCGATCAACTTCCAGGTCAACCTGCCCACCGCCTGGAACGGCAAGGCGCTGCAGCTTGGCGGTGCCGGCTTTAACGGCATCGTCGTCAGCGGCCTGGGCAACGTGCCGCATGCGCCCCCCGGTACGCCGACACCGCTGGCGCGGGGCTACGTCACGTTCGGCAGCGACTCCGGGTCGACGCGGGACGGCACCTTCGGCCTCAACGCCCAGGCCCTGGCCAACTACGGTGGCGAAAGCGTCAAGCGCACGCACGATGTGGCGATGGCGCTCATCAAGAGCTACTACGCCCGTAAACCCACCCGCATGTACCACGCCGGCGGATCGAAGGGCGGCCACGAGGGGCTTGTCGCCGTTCAGCGCTACGGCAAGGACTACGACGGCGTCATCGCCTACTACCCCGCGAACCAGAACCAGGCGATGGTGCTGTCGTGGTTCCGCATGTGGGAGGCGGCCTACCGGAAGCCCGGCGGATACATCAATGGCGCGAAGCAGCAGTTGCTGAAGAGCAAGGTGCTGGAGGCCTGCGATGCGCTGGACGGTGTGGCCGACGGCATCGTCGGCAATACCCGCGCCTGTGAGGCAACGTTCGACGTGCAGACGCTGCGCTGCCCCAGCGGCAGCGACGAGGGCAACGCATGCCTGTCCGATGCACAGATCGGAACCCTGGAGACCGGCGCAACGCCCATGAAGTTCGCGTTCCCGCTGGCGTATGGCGTCAGGAGCATCGGCCCGTACCCTGTCTACCAGGGCGGTGACATCACCGGTGTCTGGATGGACGCAGCCGGCGTGCCGCAGGCCAACGCGTACTTCGGATTCACGGACGCAGTCATCCGCTACTTCGACCAGCAGGACCCGAACAGCACAACGGTGGGCTTCGACTACCGACAGTGGCAGCCCCGGGTGGAAGAGATCTCTCGCGTCTACGACGCAACCAACCCCGACATCGATGACTTCCTGCGTCACCGCGGCAAGCTGCTGATCGTGCAGGGCACCACCGACATGCTGGTGACCGACACCACGACCACGCAGTACGTGGAGCGACTGAACGCGCGCTACGGCGAGCACCTGCGCCGCAGCGCGCGCTACTACGTGATGCCGGGCTTCGGGCACGCCGGCGGTACCTTCACGATGGCCTGGGATTCGCTTTCTGCGCTGGAAGACTGGGTCGAGGAGCGCGACGACCCGGACCACCCCGTGGCCGTGGACGTTGCGGCGGCCACCGCCGGACGCTCGCGCCCGCTCTGCGAGTACCCCCGGTTCCCTCGCTACAAGGGAAGCGGCGATGTGAACAACGCCGCCAGCTTCGTCTGCGCCAAGCGCTGAAGGAGACCCGCTCGGCCTCCCCGGACTACCGGATGAGGCCGAGCCTGCGCCCCACCGCCACGGCCTGCGTGCGGCTGCGGCAGTTCAGCTTCGCGTTGATGTTGCGCAGGTGCGTGCGCACGGTGCTGTCGGAGACGAAGAGCTTCTCCGCCATGGCCGCATTGGAATAGCCCTCGGCCAGCAACTGCAGCACGCGGATCTCCTTCGATGTCAGGGCCTCGCGCGGCTGATCATCCGATGTTCCTGATACCTCATCGTCGGCGGCGAGCGGCCCCAGACTCTCAAGCAGGGTCTGCGTGTACGACGCGAGCACCGGATCGGCCGGAGACCCTCGCGCAGCCCATTCACCGAACACACGCCGCAGCGGCGTCCCTAAGGCGGGACCTTCGTCGAGAAGGATGCGCCACAAGCCCTCCCGGCTGGCATCGCGCAGGATCACCGTCAATTCATCGCTGGCCCGGCCCAGGTCGCCGACGCGCTGGAAGGCCAGTGCCAGCAGAATGCGCAGCTTCATGACGCGGTACCGCCGTCCCGCCGACATCGCGCGCCGCCATTCAGGATCAATGCGCCCGATCACGCTGGCGGCGTCGCCGAAGTGCAGGTCGAAACGGATGCGCGCGATGAACAGATCCTCGATCTCGTGTGCCGGGCGGGCCTCGCGCGCCACCGCATCCCACACCGAGGGGTCTTCGGCACTCTGCATCTCGTCCCGGGCTGCCGGTTGATTTCCCTGCAGCAGGAAGAGCCGTGATCGCTCCAATCGCGCGCTGGCCACCACGCGCGGCAGGTGCCGGTCGTGTCCGACGGTCTCGAGTTCAGCGAGCGTCTGGAACGCCGTGTCGACATTGCCCCGCGAAAAGTGGATGCGCGACTTCAGACGATGGCTGGTGATCAGGTGGTCCGGCAGTCCTACATTGCGCGCCAGCGGCAGGTAGACGTTCAAGAGCCTCTCGGCGGCATCGAGGTCGTTGCTTTCGTAGACCGCCGCCGCGAGAAAGACCCCGGCCCAGGCGTTGCCGTTGTCGTAGCGGTAGGCGTCGGGCCGGGAGTTGGAAGCCACCGCAACGCGAAAGCGCGCCAACGCCTCTCGGAAGCGTCCTTCCCGCAAGTCGAGCACCCCTTCGACGGTCTCGGTGTACATGCGGTTGAACGCGCTGTCGGACTGGAAGCGGCGGGCGTTGGCCAGGAAGTGCTGCGCTTCCCGGCGATCGCCAACGACCGACACGATGTGCGCCATCGCGTTGAACAGCGCGCTGTCCGCGAACGTCTGGCCAGTGGGCAGTCGCGCGACCCCTGCCTCGCCCGCCTCACGAGCCTCTTCGTAGCGGTCCATCATCCCCATCAACACGGGCCGCTGGGCGCGCAGGTGCGCCATCACCACCTCATCGGCGCTGGACGCGACACCTGAGCGGTCCAGCCATTCCATCGCCTTCCACGGCCCCTGCGTGAAGCAGCGCGCCCATACCGCCACAGCCGCCAGGCGCGGCTGCTCGCAAAGCAGCGGTTCCGGGATGGCGCAGAACCAGCGGTCCAGCAAACGCATGCGGCCGGCTTCCAGCAGCGACGACGCGTGCCGCTCCAGCAGGTGCACGGCATGCGGATGGTCGCCTCCTTCGATGGCGTGATCGATCGCCGGTACCGGTCGCCCCTGGTCCTCGTACCAACCCGAGGCGGCCAAGTGCAGGCGTGCCGGCTGATCGGGTTGTTCGCGCTCGAGTTGGGCCTTCAGGAAGTCGGCGAACAGGCTGTGGTACCGGTAGAGACCATCCGTTCCGGCGACCGCCGACAGAAACACGTTGCTACGCTCCAGGTTGTGCAGCACGGCGCTGCAGTCGATGGTCGGCAGCAGCGCCCGGCACACCGGCAGGCTCAGCTGGCGCAGGATGCTGGTCCGAAGCAGGAAGGTGCGCACGTCGATGCTCTGCTGCGCCAGAACCTCTTCCGACAAGTAGTCGGTCACCCCACGGTCAGAGACCAGCAGCCGCGCGACGAGGCTCAGTTTGGCTCCCGGCCGCTGCAGGGCCAGCGAGAGCAGCCACAGGGCCGCGGGCCAGCCCTCGGTGCGCGTGACCACGTCTTCGAGGTCGCGCAGCGACAGCTCGGCACCGCGTCGGCGCAGGAACTCCGCGGCCTCATCGGACGTGAAGCGCAGGGCGTCGGTGTCGATTTCCAGCAATTGACCTCGTGCGCGTAGCCGCGCCAGACCGAGGTCCGGCTGGACTCGTGTGCCAACGACGACCCTGCCCCCTCGGGGCAACCGGTCGATGACCTCCCGCACCAGATCCAGGACCCCTGGCTCCTGGATCACCTCGAAGTCGTCGAGGAAGACCGCGAACGCACCAGCGTCGCTCGACAGTGTCTCAAGCGCGTCGCCCCGTCCGTCCGGGTCGAGTGTCGCTGTGGCTGCGGACAGTGACGCCAGGAACCGCGAGATGTCGTTGTCACCGCGGTCCAGCGTCAGCCAGCAGGAGGCTACGTGCTGACGTTCGAGAAGCGCTCGAAGCTGAACCATGGCCGTGGTCTTTCCGAAGCCGGCCGGGGCGCACACCACCACCAGCTTTGCCACACCCGCGGCGTTCATCCGCTCTTCGACGCCGGCGCGCCAGATCCCATCGTCGCCATTCCCGGCGGGTGCCAGCTTGGCGACGAAGACTTCGGGATGGGCACGCGTGGAAGAGGCATTCATCGGAGCGACTCAATGGGACTGAAATCTTCGCATGGCGGGCACCCCACTGTTCGTTCGAGCGCTCGTCCGATCCGACGATGCTGCTCGCTGAAGCAGCCGATAGAGTCACGAGCAAACCGATTGATTTCTCAGGATGGCACCGAACCCAAGCGACTTCGACGCAACTGCCTTGGAGGGCTTCCTGCGCGATGCGGTGCCCGGCCTGCAGGGCGCCATGCAGATGGAGCGCATCGGCGGCGGGCAGTCGAATCCCACGTTCTTCGTCAGCTTCGCTCGCGGGCCGCAGCTGGTGCTGCGCAAGCAACCTCCTGGGGAACTGCTCAAGTCCGCCCATGCCATCGACCGCGAATACCGCATCCAGAAGGCTCTGGGGTCGGCTGGGTTCCCGGTGCCGCCCATGCTGCTGTACTGCGACGACCGGTCGATCATCGGTACGCCCTTCTACGTGATGGAGCGACTGCGCGGTCGCGTGCTCAGCGACTATGCGCTCACGTCGGTGAACCTCGACGAACGACGACCGTACCTGTTCGAGCTGGCCGAGACGCTGGCCCGTCTGCATGCCGTCGATTGGCAGGCCATCGGCCTGGCCGACTATGGCCGGCCCGGAAACTTCTTCGAGCGCCAGATCGCCCGCTGGACACAGCAGTGGCTTGCGGCCAAACAGCACGACAGCGACGACATGGACCGGTTGATGGCTTGGCTGCCGACCCACATTCCACCGGACGACGAGACCACGATCGCCCATGGCGACTACCGGCTGGGCAACGTCATGTTCCATCCCACCGAGCCGCGCATCATCGCGGTGCTCGACTGGGAACTATCGACATTGGGGCATCCATTGGCCGACGCCGCCTACAGCAGCTTGCCATGGAGCACGGAGCGAGACGTCTTCGAAGGCCTGCGTGGCCTCGATCTGGAGGCCCAAGGGCTGCCGACTCAGCAGGAGTACCTCGCTCACTACCAGCGCTGCAGCAGCCGTGCGCCGGTGCAACCGTTTCACCTCGTATTCTCCCTCTTCCGCTTCGCGGCCATCCTCGAAGGCATTTCGGCGCGCGCGCGCGCCGGCAACGCGGCGGGCGAGGATGCCGCCCAGGTCGGCGCGCTGGCGGGCCGGTTCGCGCGCTACGCGGTGGAGATCGTTCAGGCTGACGGCTGAGCCATCCGGCTCGCGCCTGTCAGCGCTTCCCGGCATTCGGCCACGATACGCGCCAGCAGATCCGCGCAGGTCGGGACGTCCTTGATCAGGCCCACGACCTGCCCCGCCCACACGAGACCGGCGTCGATCTCGCCCGACTGCAGGGCCGCGCGGCCACGCTGGCCGCTCACGAGAGGCTGGATGTCCTTGAACTCGCAGCCACCCGGTCGGCGTTCGGTCGACAAGACCTCATCGGACACGGCGTTCTTCAGGACTCGACCTGTGTTGTGCAGCGTGCGGAAGATCAGGTTCGTGTCGCGCTCGGTGGCACCCACGAGCGCACGCTTGATCTCCGGATGGATTGGCGCCTCGACCGTGGCGCAGAACCGCGTGCCCATGTTGACACCCTCGGCCCCGAGTGCGAGCGCGGCCGCCAGCCCGCGGCCGTCGGCGATGCCGCCAGACGCGATCACTGGGATACGCAAGGCCTGCGCGGCCACCGGAATCAGCACCAGGCCTCCGACGTCATCCTCGCCGGGATGGCCGGCGCACTCGAAGCCGTCGATGCTGACGATGTCGACTCCGGCACGCTCGGCCGACAGCGCGTGCCGAACGCTCGTGCACTTGTGGATCAGGCGAATGCCTCGGCGCTTGAGCGGATCGATGAATTCCTTCGGGCTGCTGCCAGCAGTCTCGAGCACCTTGATGCCCGAGTCGATCACGACCTGCATGTACTCCGCATAGGGTGGCGGCTTCACTGTCGGCAGGATCGTGAGGTTGACGCCGAAGGGTTGGTCCGTCATGGAGCGGCAGCGCTCGATCTCGCGGGCCAGGTCCTTTGGCGTCGGCTGCGTGAGGGCTGTCAGGATACCCAGGCCGCCGGCGTTGGAAACGGCGCTAGCCAACTCCGCCGTGCCCACCCATTGCATGCCCCCTTGCACGATCGGATAGCGAATGCCGAGCATCTCGGTAACGCGCGTCTTCATCTCATCGCCCTTTGAATTCGGGTTTGCGTTTTGCCAGGAAGGCGGCCGTCCCTTCACCGAAGTCGGCGGTGCGTGCGCAGGTCAGGAACGCCTTGGCCTCCGCGTCCAGATGCTCATCCAGCGTGTGGTCCAGGGAATCGCGCAGCAGCCGCTTGATGGCGCCCAGCGCCAGGGGCGCCGAACGCGCGATCTGCGCTGCCCAGCGCTGGCCGGTGGCTTCAAGTTCGCCAGCCGGGACGATGGCCGACACCAGACCGTCGGTCAGCGCCTGGGGTGCGGCAATCGCTTCACCGAGCAGCGCGAATCGCAATGCCCTGCGTAGGCCCATCACCCGCGGCAACCCCCAGGTGCTGCTGCTGTCGGCGCTGGCGCCCAGGGCGGGAAACGCCAGGCTGAACTTGGCGTCATCTGCCGCGAGAACCAGGTCGCAGGCCGCGAGGATACCGATCGCCGCGCCCGCCGCGGCACCTTGGACGATGGCGAGCACCGGGCAAGGCAGGCGGTTGAGCGCCTCGATCGCGGCGTGCATCTGCTCGATGAGCGCACGCCCGACGTCCTCGGGTGACGCTGCCATGGCCGCTACATCACCGCCAGCCTGGAAGGCACGGCCTTCGCCGGAGATCACCAGCACGCGCACCAGCGGGTCGGCAGCCACTTCCTCGCATGCCTGTCGGAAAGCTGCGGTCATCGCCACGTCGAGCGCATTCAGCGCGATGGGTCGATTGAAGCGGATGTGCGCGACATGGTCGTCGCGCCAGTGCAATACCGAGCCCGCTTCGGGCCGCTGTGGATAGCTCATCGGTCGCCCCTGGGGTCGCGTCTCATACCAGGTAGTAGGGCGCGGTGGCGCCCAGCGTTTCCTTGGCCTTTGCAAGTTCGGCACGAGCGATCGTGCGCAGGTGAACCTCGTCGGGACCATCGAAGAACCGCATCGCGCGTCCCCAGGACCACAGGTACGACAGCGGTGTATCCGGCGTCACGCCCATAGCGCCGAAGACCTGCATGGCGCGGTCGACCACGCGCGTCTGCAACTGCGCCGCCACGAGCTTGATCGCCGACACGTCCAGGTGCGCCGCCTTGTTGCCGTAGGCGTCCATCTTCCACGCCGCCTGTAGCACGTACAGCCGGGCTTGGTCGATCTCCACGCGGGAGTGGGCGATCCAGTCCTGCACATTGGCGAAGTCGGACAGGCTCTTGCCGAAAGCGCGACGGGTGAGAGCCCGTTCGCACATCATTTCCACCGCCAGCTCGCATTGGCCAATGGTCCGCATGCAGTGGTGCACCCGCCCGGGCCCGAGCCGCGCCTGTGCCAGCGCGAAACCGGCATTCTCCTCACCCAGCAGGTTCTCGACCGGGACCCGAACGTTGGAGAAGAGCACCTCGCAATGCCCTTCCGGGGCATGGTGATTCATGATCGGCACGTTGCGAACGACGCGCAGGCCGGGCGTGTCCAGCGGCACGAGGACCATCGAGTGCCGACGGTGCTTGGGAGCCTCAGCGCTCTCGTCGGTCACCCCCATCACGATGGCGAGCCGGCACAGCGGATGCATCGCGCCCGTGGTGAACCACTTGCGCCCGTTGATGACGTAGTCGCCGCCGTCGCGGCAGATCGTCGTGGCAATGTTCGTCGCATCCGAGCTGGCCACGTCTGGTTCGGTCATCGCGAAGCACGAGCGCATCGTGCCGTTCATCAGCGGCTCCAGCCAGCGCTGGCGCTGCTCGGGCGTGGCGAACAGGTGCAGCAACTCCATGTTGCCGGTGTCGGGTGCGTTGCTGTTGAACACCTCCGAGGACCAATACACCCTTCCCATGATTTCGGCCAGCGGTGCGTACTGCATGTTTGTCAGCCGCGTGCCGGGCTCACCATCGCGCAAGCCCGGCAGGAACATGTTCCACAACCCGGCTTCCCGCGCCTGCTGCTTCAGCGGCTCGACGATCTCGCTGGGAAAGGTACCGCTGGCAGCGATCTGCTCGTACGCACGCAGGTGTGGAACGACGTTGTCGTCAAGGAAGCGCCGCAGTGTGCGCTGCATGTCCTGGGTGTCGTTCGGCCATTGGAAATCCATTTCAGATCCTCAGCTCGGGGTACGGAAGCGCTGCCCTTCGGCGGCCATCTTCCTCATGCGGGGCGTCGGCTCCAGCGCTGCGCCCAGGTGTCGAAGTCGATCGCAGCGTGCCACGACTTCCTGCGGCCCCAGCCAGTCCGCGTACTGCAGCGGACCTCCGGCATAGGCCGGGAACCCGAGCCCCAGCAGCATGGCCCGATCGAGCTCGGCCGCAGATCCGACAACGCCTTCGTCGAGCGCATGCGCGGCTTCGACGATCATCGGCAGCATCATGCGATCGACGATCTCGTCGGCGGTGAAGCTGCGCCGGCCTTCCGGTTGCAACTCGGTGAGCAAGGCGTGTGTGTCTTCCGCATGGGAGCGCACGGGCCTTCCGTCGGGGCGAGTCTCGTAGCGGTAGAAGCCCACACCCGACTTCTGCCCCAGGCGCCCGCGCGAGGCCAGCAGCTTGAGCGCGTCCTGTGCCAACGCAGGCATGCGCTGCGGGTAGCCGGCGGAGATGACATCGTTGACGTGGCTTCCCGTGTCGAGACCCACCACGTCCTCCAGGTAGGCTGGTCCCATGGGCCAGCCGAATGCCTCCATAGCCTGGTCCACCTCGACGAAGTCGGCACCGTCGGCGATCAACCCCAGAAACCCCCGCATGTAGGCTGTCAGCAGGCGATTGACCAGGAAGCCGGGGCAGTCCTTCACCACGATCGGCGTCTTGCCCATGGTCACCGCAAGGCTGACGGCACTGGCCACTGCAGCGTCACAAGTGCGCTCGCCGCGCACGATCTCGACCAGCGGCATCATGGGCACCGGATTGAAGAAGTGCATGCCCACCAGTTGCTCGGGGCGCTGCAGCCCTTCGGTAATGTCGTCGATTCGCAGGCTGGAAGTGTTGGAAGCGATCACCGCCTGTGGCGCGAGCGACGACTGCAGCTCGCCCAGCACGCGGCGCTTGATCGCCAGGTTCTCGACGATGGCCTCGACCACGATGTCCACCTCGGCGAAACCGGCGTCGTCCGTCTGGGGCTGGATCCGCTGCAGCACCTGGGCTGCCTGGGCTTCGTCGAGACGCCCTTGGCGCGTCTGTCGCGCCACCTGTTTCTTCGCCTCGGCCATGCCGAGTTCCAGCGCCTGTGTCTGAATGTCCTTCATGCGCACCGACACACCACGCAGCGCGGCCGCGATCGCGATGCCGCCGCCCATGATGCCGGCTCCGAGCACGGCGGCCTGGCGCACAGGTGGCGTGCCCTTGGACAAGGCCTTGACCGTCTTCTTCATGAACTGGTCATCGAGGAAGGCCTGGACCAGCGACGCCGCAGCCTGGGTCCGAGCGACATCGCCAAAGGTGCGGGCTTCGAGTGCCAGGGCCTCGTCGCGCGACATCGAGGCAGCGCGCAACATCATCTGGACGGCCATTTCCGCCGCCGGCTGATGCGGCGGGCTGGCGCGGCGCACTTTCGCGACCAGGTCGTCAAGGACTGTCCGATCCGGGACATTTCCCACCGAAGCCCGCTTGGCCGCTTGCCGTGCCGCCCAATCGACGGTTCCGGACATCGCACTCTCCAGCAGGTTGAGGGCAGCAGCACGCAGCGCCGTCGGCTCTGCTACGGCATCGACGACGCCCGCGGCGCGCGCGGCCTCCGCACCAGCAGGGCGCCCCGATGCCACCCATTCGCAAGCCGTGGCCAGGCCGGCGACACGAGACAGGCGCACCGTGCCACCGAAGCCAGGGAACAACCCCAGCTTCACTTCCGGTAGGCCGACGCTGGCGCTCGTGGACATCACCCGCAGGCTGCACGACAGCACAAACTCCAGCCCGCCACCGAGAGCGAAGCCGTTGACGGCAACGACGCTCGGCACGGGCAGATCCTCGATCGCCACGAAGACATCGTTGCTGCGAGCCACGCCAACCGCGATCTCCGCCGAGGGCTGGGTGAACTTGCGACCGAACTCCGTAATGTCCGCACCGACGACGAAGACTTCCTTGGCACTGGTGGCCAGCACACCGCGCAGGTTCGGCTGGCCTCGCAGGAACGCTACTGCCTCGCCAAGCTCGGCCACGGTGCGGTCGTCGAACTTGTTGATCGAATCGCCTATGCGATCAAAGACGATCTCGAACACGCCATCGCCGGAAACGGGCACCACCCGAACAGTCTGACCTTGGTACACACGCTGCTCCATGGCCGTCCATCCGACGGCGCTCGCGGTGAGTCTAGGCAGCGTGGTCTGCGTCGGGGATCGTCGGAAGCGACGAACGACGGTTTCTGCCACTGCCCATGCCGGCCGGCAGCACCCAGTATCGAAGTGTCTGAGGCGCAGACGCCTCAGTTCGCAGCTGTAGAGAGCGGCACGCGCGTGTCGAACTTCGAGCAGTTCATGGCGAACATGCTCTTGAAGTTGCGCACGTTGTGGTTCGACGAGAAAACCTCGCGCGTGAAGCCGTGGTACTGCTCCATGGACTCGGCGCTGACGATGAGCAGGAAGTCGAACTCGCCCGAGACCTCGTAGCAGGCCATCACGGCCTCCTCGGCCGCCATGCGCTGCTCGAACTGGGTGAGCAAGGCCGCGTTCTGCTGATCGAGCTCCACGGATACGAACACGGTCAGGGGCCGCCCAACCAACCGTCGATCGACGATGGCGACCAGACGCTGTAACACCCCGGACTCGCGCAACTGGGCGATGCGGCGCTGGCACGTCGCAGGCGACGTGCCCAGGCGATCGGCCATGGCCCGGACCGGCAGGGAGGCATCACGCTGAAGCAGGTTCAGCAATGCGGCGTCCAAGGCGTCCAGCGCGACGGGCTGACCCTTCTTGTCAGGACGTTGCGGCATGTTGTCGTTGGCGTGTCAAACGGTGAGACAAATGCATCACGAACTGGACTGATTGTGGTGAACCTGCTCGCCATCATGCCCGAACAATGGTCGCATTGACACACAGGAGATTCATCTTGGTCGCCATCGACGAGCAATCTCTGGAAGCCGATTGGGTGCGCTGGCGCCACGACTTTCACCGCTTCCCAGAGACAGGTTTCAACGAACGCCGCACGTCGGACCGTATCGCTCAGGTGCTGCAGATACTCGGGCTCGAGGTGCATCGCGGAATCGGCGGCACCGGCGTCGTCGCCAGCCTGACGGTCGGCACGGGCCAAGGCGCGATCGGGCTGCGTGCCGACATGGATGCGCTGGCCCTGACCGAAGCTTCACCCGGCCGCGCCCATGCTTCAGCCAATCCGGGCTGCATGCACGCCTGCGGCCACGACGGGCACATGGCGATGCTGATGGGCGCCGCTCAGTTGCTGGCGTCGCGGCGCGACTTCGACGGCACCGTGCGCTTCCTTTTCCAGCCCGCAGAGGAACATGGCCGTGGCGCCGCCGCGATGCTGGCCGACGGTCTGCTCGAGCGCTTCCCGATGGACGAGATCTACGGCGCGCACAATATCCCTGGCATGCCGGCCGGCCACTTCGCCACCCGCGTGGGCGGCATGATGGCCAGTGAGGACAACTTCGTCATCCGAATCACCGGCCGCGGCGGCCACGCCGCGCGACCGCACATGGCCATCGATCCCCTGGTCATCGGCGCGGAGATCGTGCTGGCGCTGCAGACCATCGTCGCCCGCTCGGTCGATCCGCGTCACCCGGCCGTGGTCTCGTGCACCGAGTTCATCACTGACGGCATCCGCAACGCCATCCCGACCGAAGTGGTGATCAAGGGCGACACGCGCAGCTACGCGCCGGAGGTGCAGACCTTGCTTGAAGCCCGCATGCGCGAGCTGTGCGACGGCATCTGCCGTGCACACGGCGCTGCATGCACGGTCGACTACACGCACGAGTTTGCGCCGACGGTGAACTGGCCCCAGTGCGTACCCTTTGCCGTGCGCGCCGCACACGCCGTGGCCGGGCCGGCGCGCGTCGATGCCGACGCACCGCCGATGATGATCTCGGAGGACTTCGGCCGCTTCCTGCAGAGCATCCCTGGCGCGTTCGTCTTCATCGGCAACGGGGATGGAGAAGATCCCGGCGGCGTACCGCTGCACAACGCACGCTACGACTTCAACGATCGCATCCTGCCGATCGGCGCACGCTGGTTCGCAGAACTGGTGCGGCAACGGCTCCCGAAGGACAGCGGTACTCGTTGAGAGCCCGTCCTCGAAACTCCGAACACTTCCTCTTCGGCTACCAGACCGATGTTGCACAAGAACGCCTACGCCACCCGTCGGCCCTACGACGCCGATCTTCGCGCCCTGCTCAGCCAGTTCGAAGGACAGGCCGCCCGTCGGCGGCTCTCCGGATGGTCCGGCGTGTCCCTGCATCCCACGCCTGCATGGTCCATGCCAGGCTTGGCCAAGGTGCTCGGCATCGCCAGTCTCACGATCAAGGACGAATCGAAGCGCTCGACCCTGGGCAGCTTCAAGGCGTTGGGCGCGCCCAATGCGCTCGTCAAGCTGGTGCTGCGTCGCTTCGCCGATCGCCACTGGTCGGATGCGGATGTCCTGGCTGGCCGGCACGCCCAGGCACTTGCCGACTTCGTCGTCATCAGCGCCACCGATGGCAACCACGGCCGCGCGCTGGCGGCAGCGGCGCAAAGCGTGGGCTGCCGCTGCGTGATCGTGCTCCATGCGCATGTCAGCGGAGAACGAGAACGGGCCATTGCCGCTTATGGCGCAGAGATCGTGCGCATTGCCGGCAATTACGACGAGTCGGTCAGCGAAGCCGCGCGCCTGGCCAAGGTGAACGGCTGGGAGGTGGTCTCCGACACGTCGTACGAGGGCTACGACGATGTTCCGCGCGACGTCATGCAAGGCTATGGCGTGATTGCCGACGAACTGCTGGCCGAGGCAAGCAGCCTCGACACCTGCCCGTGGACGCACGTGGTCCTGCAAGGCGGAGTGGGCGGTCTGGCGGCAGGCATCGTCAGCAGCTTCTGGGACCGGCATGGCGAGCGCCGCCCGCACTTCATCGTCGTCGAGCCCGAACAGGCCGACTGCCTGCTTCAAAGTGCCATCGAGGGCAGACCGGCGCGATCGCGTGGCAGTATCGACTCGGTGATGGCTGGCCTGGCCTGCGGCGAGACGTCGCCCCTCGCGTGGCGCTTCCTGCAGCCGGCGGTCGATGTTTTCATGACGGTGTCCGACGCACAGGCCGAGGCTGCCATGCGGTCGCTGGCCGACGGCGCGCAGGGCGATGTTCCGCTGGTATCGGGTGAGTCAGGCGTGGCGGGCCTGGCGGCGCTGCAGGCGCTTATGTCGTCAGCCGAGCACCGCGATGCGGCGGGACTCGACGCGAACTCGCGCGTATTGGTGATCAGCACCGAGGGCGCGACGGCGCCCAATGTGTATTCCCGCATCGTGTGTCGTTCGGCGGAGGACGTGCTGGCCGCGCAGGGCTACTGGCTGGCGCGCGAAGGGCTGTCACAGGGCTCGCTGATGGCGCGCATCGAGGCCCATGCTGCCATTGGCGCCATCGAGGGTGGTGGCGTCTGTCGCATCGCGCTCAGCGATGCAGATCGCCGGGGGCGTGACCAACTCGTGCGCTGGATGAAGGATCTGAGGCTTGACGTGCGCGTCGACGGCATCGGCAACATCTTTGGCATTCGCGGAGGCCGGACAGCCGGCGCCCCCGTAATGACAGGCTCCCACATCGACACGGTGGCCACGGGCGGCCGCTACGACGGCAACTACGGCGTGCTCGCCGGACTGGAGGTGGTGCGCTGGCTCAACGATCGCAAGCTGGCCACCGAACGACCGTTCGTGGTGGCCGCCTTCACGAATGAGGAAGGCGTGCGCTTCCAGCCGGACATGATGGGCTCGCTGGTGTACGTCGGCGGCTACCCGTTGCAGCAGGCCCTGGACACCATAGGCACGGACGGCCTTCGCCTCGGTGACGAACTCGCCCGCATCGGGTACGCGGGCGAGATGGCCTGCGGTGCCATCGTGCCGCATGCCTATGTGGAACTCCACATCGAACAAGGGCCGGTTTTGGAGGCCGAGGGCATCGACATCGGTGCGGTCGAGGATCTTCAAGGCATCTCGTGGCAGGAATTCACCTTCCTCGGCCAATCCAATCATGCGGGCACGACGCCGATGCGGCTGCGGCGCGATGCCGGCTACTGTGCGGCAGCCGTCGCAGTGTTCGTACGCGAGTTGGCGCAGCGATACGGCGGCAGCCAGGTGGCGACCGCGGGCGCCATCAACCTGCAACCCAATCTAATCAACGTGATCGCGGCTCGTGCGACGGTGACGGTGGACCTTCGCAACACCGACGAAGCGACGTTGCAGCGGGCCGAACAGGAACTGGCCGCATTCGTGCATCGTCTCGGGGCGGAACAGTCGGTGTCGGTCGAGGCACGGCGACTTGTCCGCTTCGCGCCGGTGCAGTTCGATCAGGGCCTGGTCAGCCTGATCGAAGACAGCGCCAATCGTCGAGGTCATCGCGTGCGTCGGATGACTTCAGGGGCCGGTCACGACGCGCAGATGATGGCCCGGATTTGCCCGTCCGCAATGATCTTCGTGCCCAGCGCTAAGGGCATCAGCCACAACCCCCGGGAGCACACCGAGCCGGCGGACTTGGTACGAGGCGCGAATGTCCTGCTCGACGTTGTCTTACGACTCGCTTGTGCAACCTGAGTTCAGCCCCGCGCAACGTACTGTCTGCAGTCTGTTTGGCCTTCGATGGACGGCCTCGCCTTGTCGGTCAATCTTCCATCGGCCGCTGACAAGGTCGATCATGTGCCGCAACGGCTCGCGGACTGTCAGCCACAGCAGTAGCGGTAAACCGCAGTTTCGAGCCTGTATTAGCGAGCTGCGCCGAGTCCGTGAGCGGCGGGCAAACGCAGGTCGCGAACCCGGGTGCTGTCATGGCAGGCTACAGTTGAGTTGCTGCACGCACCACCAATGGACCCCCCGCAAGGCGCTGCACGCACGACCTGTGGGGTATTCCGTGGGGTGTTTGGGCCGGCAAAGAACAAATATGACTGCACGACAACCACTTGGCTTCGCACTCGAAGTTCAGGTGCAGAACATTGAGTGACGTTTCGGGGGGTGTCATGCCACCCCAAAGCGACCACCTAAGCGGTTGATTTTCAAGGGAAATATCTTTCATGCGGTAGCACGGCGTCCCAGGCAAGCGCAAGCTTTCTGGCGGGTTTTTCGGCGGGTTCGAGGGCGAACCCGCCATGTTCCGAGGCAGTTCCGGAACGCGAACCCGCCAAACACTGCTGAAGGCCGCGCCATGACTGGGTTTGCACAGAACGTTTCGGACAGGACGCTACGGGGCTGGTTGAACGCCGGGCCGGTGGACAAAGGGATCGGCGGAGGGCTGATCTTCTTCGCCAAAGAGCCCTCCGCTCGCAAGGGCCAAGCCTCATGGATCTTGCGCTACCGCATCGGCGGTCGACGATGCGAGAAGGTGTTGGGACGCTACCCGGACCTCTCCCTCAAGGAGGCGAGAGAGCTCGCTCGTAGCAACCGAGCGCAGATTCAGCAGGGCATCGACGTCGGCGCGCACAAGCGCCTGGAGAAGCTCAAGGCGCTTCAGATGGAGGATGTCCAAGGCCTCGGGCGGCTTTGGTACGAGCGGTTCATCCTGAAGAAGATCAAGAACCCTGCGGTCGTCGAGCGCGTACTGCGGCGCCACGTCTATCCGGTGATCGGCAAGCTGGCCATCAACGAGGTTCGCCCACACCACATTGATGGAGTCTTGACCAAGATCGTGGAGGCAGGCGCCCCGACTGTCGCCAACGACGCGATGCGCTACATGTTCCGGATGTTCCACTTCGCCGCCAAGCGCAAGTGGACTGAATCGAACCCCGTCTCCGGATTCGACATCTCCGACGCCGGCGGAACGGAGACCCCGCGGGAGCGCTGGCTCAGCTACGAAGACCTCACGGCGCTTGCGCAGGACATGCGCAAGACCGTCAACTTCGGCCGTATGAACGAGCTCGCCGTCTGGCTATTGCTCGCCCTTTGTGTGCGCAAGATGGAGCTGCTGTCCGCGAAGTGTGCGGACTTCGACCTCCGCAGGGGCCTGTGGAAGCTGCAGCCAAACCGCACCAAGACCAAGTCCTACATTGAGATTCCGCTTGCCCCACAGGTGGTGACGTGGCTCGAGGAGTCGATCATCTTCGCCTGCGGGAGTGAGTACCTGTTCCCGGCCCGTCGCCTCATCAGGATGAAGAATGGTCAGCCCCGCACAAACCGCTTCGAGCACGTCAGCCCCGACACCCTGAACGTCGCATTGAAGCGCCTTCCTCTCGAGGACATCGAACACTTCACGGTACATGACATGCGGCGAACCGCCCGCACGCAACTGGGCGCGCTCGGCGTGGACCCCTTCGTCGCCGAGCGCGCACTGAACCACAAGTTGCGCGGGACACAAGGAATTTACGACCGCCACGACTACCTACCCCAACGTCGTGAGGCGCTGCAGCAGTGGGCCGAGATGCTTGGAGCCATCAGCAGGGGGGAACCCGTCAACTTCCGACTTGGCCGGACGGGCGACGCTCCCAGCCAAGCAGGAGCCGTCGGCGATCTACCGGGACGGCTGCCTAATGCCCTCGTGGCCAGGAGAGCCGCCAACGAGTGACCGGAGAGGTGAATACCCGGGCGCTCTTCGGAAGCGATCAACCGAGAAGC
>ERZ761602.2090-NODE-2090-length-32989-cov-6.910366_pt1 | contig 32989 bp, 28 predicted proteins | sample MGYA00512165_ERZ761602 | MGnify/ENA primary metagenome ERZ761602 (study PRJEB28899, sample SAMN02445085) | bioreactor sludge metagenome | biome: EBPR sludge; isolation source: Thorneside wastewater treatment plant | place: Australia: Brisbane, Thorneside...
GTGCATGGAGTTGATCGGCCGGGAGACCACGCTGAGCCGGCTGGCGCAGGCGGAGAGCCTGATCCCGGTCGGCTAAAGCAGCCTCGCGCGAGACATGCAAAAGGCCCGCGGCTGCCAGCGCCGTGGGCCTTTTAGTTCGCGGTCGCGGCCAGCGCCTACTCGCCGCCCGGTTGGGCCTTCTCGATCTTGGCCCAGGTGTCTTTCAGGCTGACGGCGCGGTTGAAGATCAGGCGGTCCGCCGTGGCGTCCCAATCGACGCAGAAGTAGCCCAGGCGCTCGAACTGGAAGTGCGCGCCTGGCTGCGCGGCCCGCAGGCCCGGTTCCACGCGGCACCCGCTCAGCACTTCGAGCGAGTCCGGGTTCAGGTCGCTGACGAAGTCATCGTGCGCGTCCGGGGCCGGCGATTTGAAGAGCCGGTCGTACTGGCGCACCTCGGCCTCCGCGGCGTGCGCGGCCGAAACCCAGTGCAGGGTGGCCTTGACCTTGCGGCCGTCCGGGGCATCCCCGCCGCGCGTGGCCGGGTCATAGGTGCAGCGCAGTTCGGTCACCTGGCCGGCCGCGTCTTTGACCACGCCCACACACTTCACGAAATAGGCCGCGCGCAAGCGCACCTCCCGGCCGGGCGCCAGGCGGAAGTACTTGGGCGGCGGCGCCTCGCGGAAATCGTCCTGCTCGATGTACAGCTCGCGGCTGAACGGCACCTTGCGCGTGCCGGCGGACGGATCTTCCGGGTTGTTGACCACGTCCATGTCTTCCGCCTGCCCCTCCGGGTAGTTCTCGATGACGACCTTGAGGGGCTTGAGCACGGCCATCCGGCGCGGGGCGCGCTTGTTCAGGTCCTCGCGCAAACAGTGCTCCAGCAGGGCGATGTCGATGGTGCTGTAGTTCTTGGCCACGCCCACCCGGGCGCAGAACTCGCGGATGGCCTCCGGCGTGTAGCCGCGCCGGCGCAGGCCGCGCAGCGTGGGCATGCGCGGGTCGTCCCAGCCGCTGACGTAGCCCTCCTTCACCAGCCGCAGCAGCTTGCGCTTGCTCATCACGGTGTAGTTCAGGTTCAGGCGCGCGAACTCGATCTGGCGCGGCGCGAAGATGCCGAGCGCGTCCAGGAACCACTCGTACAGCGGCCGATGGTCCTCGTACTCCAGCGAGCACAGCGAGTGCGTGATGCCCTCGATCGAGTCGCTCTGCCCGTGGGCGTAGTCGTACATCGGGTAGAGGCACCAGGCGTCGCCGGTGCGGTGGTGCGGCGGCTCGTGGAGAATCCGGTACATCACCGGGTCGCGCATGTTCATGTTGCCGGAGGCCATGTCGATCTTGGCGCGCAGGGTGCGCGCGCCGTCCGGGAACTCGCCCCGGCGCATCCGCTCGAACAGGTCCAGGTTCTCGGCGACCGAGCGGTTCCGGTAGGGGCTCTCCTTGCCCGGCTCGGTCAGCGTGCCGCGGTGGGCGCGCACCTCGTCGGCGCTCAGATCGCAGACATAGGCCTTGCCAGCCTTGATCAACTGCACCGCCCACTCATACAGCTGCCCGAAGTAGTCGGACGCGTACAGCGGCTCGCCCGCCCACTGAAAGCCCAGCCAGCGGATGTCCTCCTGGATCGAGTCGACGTACTCGACGTCCTCCTTGACCGGGTTGGTGTCGTCGAAGCGCAGGTTACAGACGCCGCCGAAGTCCTGGGCGATGCCGAAGTCGATGGTGATGGCCTTGGCGTGACCGATGTGCAGATAGCCGTTCGGCTCGGGCGGGAAGCGCGTGCGCACGTAGTTGAAGCGGCCGGCCTGCAGGTCCTCGGTCACGGCGGCGCGGATGAAGTCGGTGGATTGCGGTTGATTATTCGTCATAGCTCACATTTGGCTGGGTCGGGGCTGGAAACGCCCCTAAGTTTAGCGCAGAATAAGAAACGCGCCGGAACGCGCGGCTATTTACGTCATCTTCGCCGCGGAACGTTTACAGTCGCCCGGCCCTGTGATAAAATGCCCAAACACTGGGGATTCGTCTAGTGGTAGGACAGCAGACTCTGGATCTGTATGCCGTGGTTCGAATCCACGATCCCCAGCCACCGTGACTCCCGCTGTACCAGAGGCAGCGGGAGTTTTTCTTTCTCCGCCCGGCCCTTGAGCCTGACCGTATGTGGACTCTCCCCAACCTGCTGCTGATCTCCGGCGCCTTCACCCTCGGCCTGGGCCTGCTGCACTTCTTCTTCCCAGTCTTGTTTGATTTTGAGCACGCCCTGCCGGACGAGGGACCGCCGTTGCGCCCGTTCGTGCTCCCGCCGATCCGCTACGCCACCACCCGGCGCGACGTGCGCGGCATCGCCTGGGTCATGAACCACGCCGCCAGCTACGGCCTGGTGACCATCGGCCTGCTGGATATCTTCTGGGCGGCCTGGTGGGGCGAGCCCTGGCGCGGCCTGCTGCTGGGGTGGATTGCGGGCTGGTGGGGCCTGCGCGCCGGCTCGCAGCTCTACCTCGGCCGCCGCCGCGGCGATTGGCTCATCCTGGCCGGCTTCGCGGCCCTGGGCCTGCTCCACTTGGCCCTGCTCCTCGCGCCTTAGGGGCGCCTCCGGCAAGTCGACACCCCCTGATTTGGTGGCTGAACCACTTAGGTTACAATCCATGCCATTCCGCCCGGCGCCGCCGGGTTACCGAGGATCACGCCGCATGCGCCAAAGCCAACTCTTCAGCACCACCCTGCGCGAAGTCCCGTCCGAGGCCGAAGTCGACAGCCACCGCTGGCTGCTGCGCGCCGGCTTCATCCGCCCGCTGGCGGCCGGCCTGTTCAGCCTGATGCCGCTGGGCAAACGCGCCGTCGCCAAGATCGAGGCCGTCATCCGGGCCGGCATGAACGCCATCGGCGGCCAGGAGCTGTCTATGCCCGTCGTCCACCCGGCCGACCTGTGGCGCGAGACCGGGCGCTGGTACCAGATCGGCGACGAGATGGGCCGCTTCCGCGACCGCGCCGGCCGCGACATGGTGCTGGCGATGACGCACGAAGAGGTCGTGGCCGACCTGGTGCGCAAGGAGATCCGCTCCTACCGCCAGCTGCCGCTGCTGGTCTATCACCTGCAGACCAAGTGGCGCGACGACCCCCGCCCGCGGGCCGGGCTCATCCGCGTGCGCGAGTTCACGATGAAGGACTCTTACAGCCTGGACGCCGATTGGGACGGGCTGGACAAGCAGTACCGCGCCCATTACCAGGCGTACTTCGACATTTTTCGGCGCTGCGGGCTGGACGTGATCGCGGTCAAATCCGACGTGGGCATGATGGGCGGCCAGCTGGCGCACGAATTCATGTACCTCACGCCCATCGGGGAAGACACGCTGATCCTGTGCGACGCCTGCGGCTACACGGCCAACCGCCAGGTGGCGCGGCTGCGCAAACCGGCGGCCGCCCCGGCCGAGCCGCTGCCGCTGGAAAAGGTCGCCACGCCCGGCGTCAACACCATCCAGGGCCTGGCCGACTTCCTGAACATCTCGGCCGCGCAGACCGCCAAGGCCGTGTTCATGGTGGCCGCGGTCAGCGACGGCGACCAGACCGTGGACAAGTTCGTGTTCGCGGTGGTGCGCGGGGACATGGACGTCAACGAGACCAAGCTCGCCAACGTCGTCCGGGCCAAGGACTTGCGGCCGGCGCGCGAGGACGAGATCCGCGCGGTCGGCGCCGCGCCCGGTTACGCCTCGCCCATCGGCCTGGACCCGCGCCGGATACTGCTGGTGGTGGACGACGCCGTGCCCAGCTCGCCCAACCTGGTGGCCGGCGCCAACGAGACCGGCTACCACCTGCGCCACACCAATTACGGCCGGGATTACACGGCCGCGCTCGTGGCCGACATCGTGGCCGCCGACGACGGCAGCGCCTGCCCGGACTGCGGCGCACCGCTGCGAGCCGCGCGCGGCGTGGAGGTCGGCAACATCTTCAAGCTGGGCACGCGCTACACGGAAGCGCTTGGCGCGAACTTCCTGGACAAGGACGGCCAGAGCCGGCCCGTGATCATGGGCTCGTACGGCATCGGCGTCGGCCGCCTGCTGGCCTGCGTGGCCGAGCAGTACCACGACGACAACGGCCTGATCTGGCCGCTGTCGGTGGCGCCTTTCGCCGTGCACCTGTTGGCCCTGCCGGGCGGTGAAGCCGCGGCGGAGACGCTCTACCAGGCGCTCCAGGCGGCCGGCGTGGAAGTGCTCTTCGACGACCGCGACGAGCGCGCCGGGGTGAAGTTCAAGGACGCCGACCTGATCGGCCTGCCGCTGCGCGTGACGGTGAGCGAACGCGCCCTGAAGAATGGCGGCGCGGAACTCAAGCCGCGCCCTTCCAAGGACAGCCGGATTGTGCCGCTGGACCAGGTGGTCGCGACCGTGCAGGGCGAGATCAGCAGCCTGCAGGCGGCCCTGGATCAGCGCGTGGTGCCGGTGCCCTTCCGCGAGTGAGCGCCTGACCGGCCCGGGGACCTTCGCCCATGGCCAGCCTTCTCGCCGAAGTCGCCCACCGCCCTTACCCGCTGCCGTCCGGCCCGTGGGTCATGCGGCAGACCTGGTACAACCTGCTCTTCGCGCACTGGCCGGTGCCGGCCGAGGCGCTGCGGGCCACGGTGCCGCCGCAGCTGGAACTGGACCTGTTCGACGGGCAGGCTTGGCTGGCGGTGGTGCCGTTCGGGATGAGCGACGTCTACCCGCGCTACACGTTCCCGGTGCCGGGGTTATCGCGGTTTCTGGAATTGAACGTGCGCACCTACGTGCGCTGGGGCGGGCGGCCGGGCGTGTTCTTCTTCAGCCTGGACGCCGCCAACCCGGTGGCGGTGGCGCTCGCGCGCGCCTGGTACAAGCTGCCGTACTTTAACGCGCGGATGGAGATGCGGACGGCCGCCGGGGAGTGGCTGGATTACACCAGCGAGCGCGTCCACGCCGGCGCGCCGGCGGCCGGCCTGCGCGCGCGCTACCGTCCGGCCAGCGACGTGTTCTTCTCCACGCCTGGCTCGCTCGAGGCGTTCCTGACCGAACGCTACTGTCTGTACACCGTGGCCGATGGCGCCGTCTACCGGGGCGAGATCCACCACGCGCCCTGGCCGCTGCAGCGCGCCGAGGCCGAATTCGCCGTGAACACGATGGCGGCCCCAGCCGGCTTCCCCCTGGCCGGCCCGCCGGCGCTCCTGCACTTCGTCCGCAGCCTCGACACCGTCGAGTGGCCGATCACGCGCGTCGCCGGCTGAAGCCGCGGCCTACAACCGGTCCATCAATTCCTTTTTCTTGTTCTGGAACTCGGCTTCGGTCAGCACGCCGTGCTGGCGCAGCGTGTCCAACTGCTTGAGCAGGTCCACCACGGCCGGGCCGCGGTCTACCGGCGCGGGGGCGGCGGCCGGCGCGGGCGCAGCCGCCGGCGTCGGGGCCGGCGGGCGCGGGCGGACGTCCCCGTTCCCGGACTCCATCTGGGCCTTGGCGTTGAGCATGGCGGTCTTGAAGGCCACCGGGCTGGCCAGGCGCGCGAACTTGTTGACGCCCAACTCGCTGGCCGTCAGGATCTCGATATCGCCGTAGTCCAGCAGGCGCCCCCAGACCGACTGCTTCATCTTGACGTCGTTGACCTTCTCCAACGACGAGTCGGTCACTTCCTTCTCCAACACGCCCTGCAGCTGAATGACGCGCCGGGTGGTGACCACGTACAGGCGGTTGCTCCAGGTCAGCACATCACGCGTCAGGCTGGCCAGCGGCAGGAGCAGCAGCAGGTACGCCAGCGCCATCAGCGGGTTCAGCACCCACAGCGACCAGATCAAGGAAATGAGCACCAGCAGCGCGATCGTCAGCACGGTCTCGCTGGCGATCTCGGCCGCCAGCACGAACCAATGCTGACGCGCCACGCGCAGCACGCTCTCGTCCTTGCCCAACAACCGCGCCAGATAGCCGTTTGTTTGCTCTGTCATGGGGTCTCCTGTGTGAATCAGGCCGACTGCGCCAGCACGTCTACGAGCACCTGGCCGCGCGTCACGGTCTCGCCCTCGCGAACGGGCACCGCCGCCACCCGGCCGGCGTGCGGCGCCGGAATGCGGATCTCCATCTTCATGGCTTCCAGGACCACCAGCGCCTGCCCGGCCTCCACGTCGTCGCCGACGGCCACCAGCACCCGGCGGACCACGCCCGGCATCTGGGCTTCCAGCGCGTCGTGGCGCGGGCCGGCCGCCGCCCCCCGCCGGGCGCGCGGCCCGGTCGCGGGCACCGTCAGCGCAAACGTCCGCCCGTCCACGGCCGCCCAGCGCTGCGCGCCGTGCGCGGCCACCGGCACCGTAAAAACGCGGCCGTCCAGCGTCAGGCGCACTTCGCCGTCGCGCACGCCCACGGCCTGCACGGGCAGTTCGCGCTCGCCCAACCAGATGCGGTAGCCGTCGGCGGTCTGCTCCACACGCACGGTCAGCGTTGTCTCGCCGTGTTGATAGCGGAATTCCATGCTGGCTCGCTAACTCCCCGCGCCGCGCCCCTGCCCCAGCCGGAAGCCGTCGCTGCGCGCCCACGGGCTGGCGTCATTCGATGCGGCCGGCCCGCGGGTGTCCGCCCGGCCGTTCTGCGCGGCGCGCCAGTCTGCCAGCGCCAGGGCGGCCAGCGCCGCCTCGGGGACGGGGACTTGGGCCGGCCGCCAGCCCGCCAGCTGCTCCTGGACAAACTGCGTCGTGGCCGCGCCGGCCGTGAACTGCGGATGCGTCAGAACGGCCCGCAGATATTCGACATTGGTGGCCGGGCCGAGCAGCGTGTAGCGGGCCAGGGCGGCCTCCGCGCGCGCCAGCGCCTCTGGCCGCGTCGGCGCATAAGCGATGACCTTGGCCAGCAGCGAGTCATAGTGCGGCGGGATTTCGTCGCCAGACTGGAAGCCCGCGTCGACGCGCACGCCCGGGCCGTGCGGTTCGCGCGCCAGCCACAGCCGGCCGGAGGAGGGCAGGAAGTCCTGGGCCGGGTCCTCCGCGCACACGCGGCCTTCCACGGCGTGCCCGCGCTGGCTGATCTGGTCCTGGGTGAAGGGCAGCGGCTCGCCGGCCGCCACGCGCAACTGCAGGTGCACTAGGTCCAGCCCGGTGACGGCTTCGGTCACCGGGTGCTCCACCTGCAGGCGCGTATTCATCTCCAGGAAATAGAAGGCCCGTGTCTCGGGGTCGACGATGAACTCGACGGTGCCGGCGTTCTGGTAGCCGACCGTGCGCGCCGCCGCCACGGCCGCCGCCGCCATGCGCTCACGCAAGGCCGGGTCCTCGGCCAGCAGCGGCGCCGGCGACTCCTCGATGAGCTTTTGATGCCGGCGCTGCACCGAGCACTCGCGCTCAAACAAGTGGACGACCTGGCCGTGCGCGTCGCCGAAGACCTGGAACTCGATGTGCTTGGCGCGGTCGAGATACTTCTCCAGGAAGACGGCCTCATCACCGAAGGCGGCCAGGGCCTCGCGGCGGGCGCCGGCCAGGGCCTCGGGCAGGTCCGCTGGCGCGCGCACCACGCGCATGCCGCGTCCCCCGCCCCCCCCGGCGGCCTTCACCAGCACCGGATAGCCGAGGCGTTCGGCCGCGGCCGCGAAATCGCCGTCGGCGCCGCCGGCTTGATAGCCAGGCACCACCGGCACGCCGGCCGCCTGCATCAGGGCGCGGGCGTCGGTCTTGCTGCCCATGCGCCGGATCGCATCGGCGGGCGGCCCCACGAACACCAGCCCGGCCGCCTGGACGGCCTGGGCAAAGTCGGCGTTCTCGGCCAGGAAGCCGTAACCGGGGTGGATGGCCGTCGCCCCGCTGGCCTGGGCGGCCGCGATCAACAAATCGCCGCGCAGGTAGGAGTCGCGCGGCGCGGGCGGGCCCAGCCGCACGGCCTCGTCCGCCAGGCGCACGGGCAGGGCGCCGGCATCGGCGTCCGAGTAGACGGCCACAGCCCGGACCCCCAGCTCGTGGCAGGCCCGGATGACGCGCACGGCGATTTCGCCGCGATTGGCGATCAACAGCTTCGCGAACACTGCGGCAATTGTAAAACAAATCCGGGCAGGAAGGCGGGAGCGGCCGCCGCCGGGCGGCGGCGCCGGTGAGTGCGCTACAGACCGAACGAGACGCGCGCCGTGCGCAGCAGAGGCTGGATCGCATCGTACAGCCGCGCGTAGCGCGCTTCATCCAGCCGATAGGCTTGCAGCGCGGCCGAGTCGGGTTGCGGGGCGGCCGGGAAGCCGTCGCCGCGTTGCGCCAGGCAGGTATCGACGAGGTGCAGGGCGGCGGCGACGTTGGCGCCAGCGCCCGCCTGCCTCGGCGCGTGATGGTGCTCGATGGCATCGATGACCATCTCCGGCAGCCGCCAACGCCGGGCGATCAGGGCGCCCAGGCGGGCGTGGTCCAGGCCCAGACAGGCCCGCTCAATCGCCGGGGTCGGGACCTGCCCGGCCGCGGCGGGCAAAGTCTGCAGGACCGGATCGAAGACGCGCAGGCCCACGTCGGCCAGCAGCCCCGCCGTGTAGGCGGCTTCGGCCACCCCCACGCTGTGGCTGGCGGCCAGGTAGCGGGCGCCCACCGCCATGCCGATAGCGTGCGACCACAACTGGCCGCGGTTCAGGTGGTAGGCGGGCAGCGCGGCATCCAGGAACGAGGCGGTCGCCATCGGCAGCAACAGTTGCTTGAGCTGCACCAACCCGACGTAGGCGACGGCGCGTTTGACGCTCGAAATGCGTTGGGCGGGTGAAAAGTAGGCGGAGTTCGCCAGGCGCAGGACCAGACCAGACAGGGCCTCATCAAACTGGATGACGCGCGCGATCTGGTCGGCGTCGCTGTGGGCGTCGTTGATGACGGTCAGCGCTTTCTGCAGCACGCGCGCCATCGGCGACGCCCGCTCGACCTGGCCGATGAGCTTGTCTACGTCCACGGCGGCCGGTGCCGTCGGCATAACTGCCTCCCCGCTGGGCGGCCACAGAGGTGGGCCACCTGTTCCCCTGGTATCGGCAGCCGCCGGCGCCGCCTGCAGGCGGCGCCGGCGGGAGTTGGTTGGCGCCGGCTACATGCGAAACACGCCGTAGCGCGTCTCGGTGCGCGGGGCTTGGGCACAGATGGCCAGCGCCAGGCCCAGCACGCGCCGGGTCTCGACCGGATCGAGGATGCCGTCGTCCCACAGGCGCGCCGTCGAGTAGTACGGATTGCCCTCGAACTCGTACTTCTCCAGCGTCGGGCGCATAAACTCGGCCTGTTCGTCCGGCGCCAGCGGCGGCTTGCCCTCGCGCGCCAGCTGATCCTGCTTGATCGTCAGCAGCACGCTGGCGGCCTGCTCGCCGCCCATCACACTGATGCGCGCGTTCGGCCACATCCACAGGAAGCGCGGCTGGTAGGCGCGCCCGCACATGCCGTAGTTGCCGGCGCCGAAACTTCCGCCGACGACCACGGTCAGCTTGGGCACGTTGGCGTTGGCCACGGCGTGCACGAGCTTGGCGCCGTCGCGCGCGATGCCGCCGGCTTCATAGTCTTTGCCCACCATGAAGCCGGTGATGTTCTGCAGGAAGAGCAGCGGGATAGCGCGTGCCGTGCACAGCTCCACGAAGTGCGCGCCCTTGAGGGCCGACTCACTGAACAGGACGCCGTTGTTGGCCACAATCCCGACCGGGTAGCCGGCCAGGGCGGCAAACCCGGTCACCAGCGTCGTGCCGTAGTTGGCTTTGAATTCGCGGAAACGGCTGCCGTCCACCAGGCGCGCGATCAGCTCGCGCGCGTCGTAGGTCTCGCGGAAGGTGCGCGGCAGCAGGCCGTAAAGCTCGTCGGCCGGGTAGAACGGCTCTTCGCCGGCGGACGAAGGTCCCAGGGCCAAAGACGAGCGCTGGTCCGGGGTCGTCCGGCCGCCCGCCCCCAGCGTCGCCACAATTCCCCGCGCGATCTCCAGAGCGTGGTCGTCGTCCTCGGCGAAATGATCGGCCACGCCGGACTTGTGCGTGTGGACGTAGGCGCCGCCCAGCGCCTCGGCGGTGACGTCCTCGCCCGTGGCCGCCTTCACCAGCGGCGGCCCGCCCAGGAAGATCGTGCCGGTGCCGTTGACGATGATGGTCTCATCGCTCATCGCCGGCACGTAGGCGCCGCCGGCCGTGCAGCTGCCCATGACCACGGCGATCTGCGGGATGCCCTTGGCGCTCATGCGCGCCTGATTGTAGAAGATCCGCCCGAAATGCTCGCGGTCCGGGAAGACCTCGGCCTGCAGCGGCAGGAAGGCGCCGCCCGAATCCACCAGGTACAGGCACGGCAGGTAGTTTTCCTCGGCGATTTCCTGGGCGCGCAGGTGCTTCTTGACCGTCAGCGGAAAATACGAGCCGCCTTTCACCGTGGCGTCGTTGGCCACGATCATCACTTCGCGCCCGCTGACCCGGCCGATGCCGGTGACCAGGCCGGCCCCGGGCGCCTCCCCCGCGTACATGTGCCAGGCGGCCAGCGGCGCCAGTTCCAGAAACGGCGCGCCGGGATCCAGCAGCTTGTCGATGCGCTCGCGCACGAAGAGCTTGCCCTGGGCGGCGTGGCGTTCGCGGTACTTCGACCCGCCCCCTTCCCGCCCCTGGGCCAGGTTTTGGCGCAGCGTCTCGGCCAAAGCGCGGTGGTGCGCGGCGTTCGCCTCGTAGTTGGCATCCTTGACAAGTTGGGTGGGGAGACTTTCCATGGCGGGCAAACTCAATTGGACCAGAGTAGAGGTTGGCGACTGGCGATAGTATACTGTCTTCGCGTCTCCGGCCGGGACCGGCCGGGATGACCCTGCCCTGAGTACGAGACCCACCCCCATGCCCAAAACCCTATCCCGGACTGATCCCAACTTACTCGACGCCGTCCAGCGCCACACGCGCACGCAGCGCACCACCGGCGGCCTGCTGATTGCTTATGGCCTGATCACCCAGGTGGTCGGCTTCATCGGCACCTCCCTGCATCCCGTCGGCGGCCTGCCCTTCATCGCCATCGGCTTCTTCTGCCTGGTGTGGGGCGACCCGGCCCTGCTGGCGGCCGCGGGCGTGCTGTTCGCGTTCAGCATCATCCCCAGTGCCGCGCCGGCCATCACCCTGCTGGGCCCAGATCCGCTCGTCCAACTGACCGGTATGGTCGGCCTGGAACTCATCATCTCAATTGGTGTCAAGGCCGTCCTGGCCTTCTCGTCGCTGCAGCAATTCCTGCTCTTCCGCCTGTTGTACGGCACCGAGACTGCCACCAGCGAAGAAGCCAACCTGGCCATCATCCCGCCGATGGTGGCCAATCGCAGCGACCGGCTGGCGCGCTGGGCGCGTTCGGCCGGCGTGATCGCCGCGGCCTGCGGCGGCGCCGCGCTCGGATTTCTGCTGCTCAGTCCGGGCGCCCTGAGCACGACCATCGCGGCCGATTTAGGCGGCGCGCTGGCCAGCGTCGCCATCGGCCTGGGCCTGGGCGCGGCCTTCTCGCCCACCCAGGAACGCCCGGCCGCGCTGCTCGGCGTGGGCGTCGGCCTGCTGGCCTACCTGACGGCCGCGTACGTGCTCCTGCAGCTGGCCTGACCGCCGGGCGCGGCTACTTCAGGCGGCTGGACTGGGGCATGTGGGGTTTTTGGCCGGCTCCCTCGACTTCGCTTCGCTCCGCTCGAGATGCCTGAATCTGGCCAGCCGTGGCAAATACACCCGCTGGACTGGAACGGTTGCCTTTCCCTGTGTCTGCACTACAATGGCAGGCAATGTCCGTCCGGTTCCGGAACTCCATCGTACTCATCTGCCTGGTGCTGTTGGCGACGGCCTGTGACGCCCTGCCGATCCCGCAGTTCACGCTCGTTACGCGCACGCCGCCGCCGCCGCCCGGCCCAACCCTGACGCCGGCGCCCGGCGGCGTGGTCAACTTCCGCGTGCGCGTGCCGGGCAGCACGCCCGTCGGCGCCACCGTCGTGGCCCAGGTGTTGGACGAGATCAGCGGCGGATGGACCACCGTGCCGCTCACCGGCAACGGCGAAGTCTGGACCGGCAGCACGCTGGCGACGCTCGGCCGCGGGCTGCGCTACCGCTACGCGCGGTTGGCGCCGACGCCGGCTCAGGAGGCCACGCCGACGGCGCAGCCGGTGCCCTATCGGCTGTTCCAGGTGGACCAGGCGGCCGACACCATCGAAGACAGCATCGCCGCGTGGAACGATGCGCCCTTCGCCGGCGAGCAGGGCGCCATCGTCGGCGTCGTGCGCAACAGCAATACCGGCCAGGGCGTCGCCGGCCTGATCGTCTCGGCCGCCGGGCAGCTTACCCTGACGGCCTGGGATGGCAGCTACGCGTTCTACAACGTACCGGCCGGCCGGCAGCGAGTGACGGTGCTGGCGCCGGATGGCGCGCTGCGGCCGGCGCAAGGCGCCGTCGACGTCCCGCCCAGCCAGATCGCGACCCTGGACCTGGCCGCGCCCGATCCCAACGCCGTGCACATCACGTTCGTGGTCCAGCCGCCGGCGGGCACCGACCCGACCGCGGTGGTGCGGCTGGTGGGCAGCCTGGCCCAGGCCGGCGACGTTTTCCTGCCCAACAGCACTGGCAGTTCCGTCGTCGCCACGCGCGCGCCCACGCTCTCGCCCCTGGGCGACGGCCGCCTGGCCGTCATCGTGCTGGCGCATCAGGGCACTTTGCTGCGTTACAGCTACACGCTCGGCGACGGCGTGTGGAACGGCGAACTGGACGCGAACGGCGGCCGCCGGGTGCGCGAGTATGTCGTCCCCGCCGCCGACGCCATCGTCAGCGACACCATCACCAGTTGGCACGCCGGACCGTCGGCGCCGGTCACCTTCGAAGTGACCACGCCCGCCACCACGCCGCCCAACGACAGCCTCGCCATCCAGTTCCGCACCCAGGCCTGGTCGCCGCCGCTGCCGATGTGGCGCGCCGGCGTCAACGTCTGGCGCTTCGTGCTGTCCAACCCGGAGAGCTTTGACGGCAACGTCTTCTACCGCTACTGCCGCAACTTCGCTTGCGGCGCCGCCGACGACGCCGCCACGGCCGAGGTGGGCGCGCTCAGCCGCGCCTTCACGCCGACGCTTCTGCCGCAGACGCGCAAAGATACCGTCTCCACCTGGCGCTGGCAGACGGCGGCGCCGGCCGTGGACGCCGTGCTGCCGGCCCCGGCCCCGCGGGCCGGCTTTGTGGCCGGGCTGGACCTGGCGGAGGCCTGGCAGCCCAACGCCCTGCCCCTGTACGGCGAGACCGTCCGCGGCGCCCAGGCGCTGGCCGCCAACACCCTCACCGTCTTCCGGCGCGGCACGCTGCGCAATCTGCTGCCGCCGATCTACGCCGACGACCTGGCGCTGTCGATGCCGCCGGCCGAACTGCGGGCGCTGGCCGAGCAGGCCCGGCTGGCCGGCCTGAACGTGACCGTGCACCCCGTGACCTGCGCGTACACGCCTTACGGCGCCTGCGAGTACTGGAACGGCGTGGCGTTCACGCCCGAGTTCTGGAACAACTGGTTCACGGCCTACGAGCGCTATCTGCTGACCCAGGCCGCGGTGGCGACGCAGGCCGGCGCCACCGCGCTGGTGGTGGCCGACTTCAAGCTGCGGCCAGCCTTCCCGGGCGAACCGGAAGCCGCGGCGGACGCCGACGCGCGCTGGCGCGACCTGCTCAACAAAGTCCGCGCCCGTTTCCGCGGCCAGCTCGTGGTTGAGCTGCTCATGGGCCAGAGCGTGTGGCCCAACCCGCCCGCGTTCGTGGACGCCGTCGACGCGGTGCGCGTCTTCTGGTGGGCGGCGCTGGCCACCAACAACGCCACCGCGCCCGCCGATTTGGCCGCCAATGCCGGCGGTTTGCTGGACACGCAGGTGTGGCCGCTGCAGCAGCGCTTCAACAAACCGCTCAGCCTGAGCCTGGCCTATTACTCCGTCGACGGCGCCGCCACGCAGTGCCTGCCGCGGCCGGACGGCCAGTGCCACGCCTTCACCGATTTCGATCCGGCCGCCGCTGACGTGGTCCGCTACAGCCTGGACCTGCGCGAGCAGGCCGAGGCCTACCAGGCCGTGCTCTCGGCCGCCTATACGCGACCGTGGGTGGCCGGTGTCACTGCCTTCGGCTACAACCCGCTCGTGGCGCTGCAAGACAAGTCGGTGTCGGTGCGCGGCAAGCCGGCCGAGACGCTGTTAGCGGCCTGGTTCCTGCGCTATCAGGGCCGCTGAACATCCGGCGTCTATCTTGACACGCGTTACGCCGCCTTTTATAATGCGGTGCGTCGCCTGCCAGCCGGCAGGCTTTCTTATGCGAAGCCGGGCGGGCCGCAGACCTGCCCTGAAGCACAGTTGTAGAAGGACCCGCCATGCCACCCCATCCAAAACGCAAGCATTCCAAGGGCCGCCGGGACCGGCGCCGCGCCCATGACGCCCTCACCGCCCAGCAGGTCGTGGCCTGCGCTAACTGCGGCGAGTCGCGCCTGGCGCACACCGTGTGCCCCAACTGCGGCTTCTACGACGGCAAAGAAGTCGTCGCCAAGAAGAAAGACAGCAAATAGGCCCAGCGGCCGTGACCCCGTCACGGCCGTTTTTGTTTTAAGGGGAACGGACGGCCCCGTCCGGTGTTGACTCTACCGAGGCGGATACGCCCAGCCCCCCGCCCAGGAATGCAGGCATGCCGATCTTGACCGCCGCCGCCACCGCTTTCGTCTTCCCCGGCCAGGGCTCACAGACCGTGGGCATGGGCCGCGAACTGGCCCAGGCCTCGCCGGCGGCACGCCAGGCCTTCGCCGAAGCCGACGACGCCCTCGGCTTTGCGCTCTCGACGTTGTGCTGGGACGGGCCGGACGCCGACCTGAATGCCACCGTCAACACCCAGCCCGCCCTGCTGGCCTGCTCCATCGCCGCTCTGCGCGCACTGCGCGAGAAGATCGGCGGCTTTGAGCCCGCCTTCTACGCCGGCCACTCGGTCGGCGAAATCACGGCGCTGGTGGCCGCCGGCGCGCTGAGTTTTGCAAACGGCCTGCGGCTTGTGCGGGCGCGCGGACGCGCCATGGCCGCGGCCGGCGAGCGCTCGCCGGGCGGCATGGCCGCCATCCTGGGCCTGGACGCGTCCGGGCTGGAAGCCGTGTGCGCGGAGGCCAGCGCCCTGGCCGGCGGCGTGGTGCAGGTGGCCAACGACAATTGTCCGGGCCAGGTGGTGATTTCCGGCGACGTGGCGCCGTTGGAGAAAGCGATGGAGTTGGCCAAGGCCAAGGGCGCCAAGCGCGCCATGCGCGTGGCTGTGAGCGTGGCCGCCCATTCGCCGCTGATGCAGTCCGGCCTGGCCGACTACGAAGCCGCGGTAGCGGCCGTGCCAGTGCAGGCCCCGCGCCGGCCCGTGATCAGCAACATCACGGCCGAGCCCCTGCCGGATGTGGCCGCCATCCGCGCCGAGCTGCCGGCGCAGCTCATCACCCAAGTGCGCTGGACCGACTCGGTGCGCTACCTGGTGGCGCACGGGGTGACGACGTTCCTGGAACTCGGCTCCAAGGACGTGCTCACCGGCCTGCTTAAGCGCATCGACGCCAACACGACCGGCCTGGCCGTGGGCGCCCCCGCCGCACTGGACCAGATTGAAGTCAGCCCGCCGGCGTAGCCGCGCGGACTCGCTGACCGCGCCTACCGGCGCAGGCTCCGCAGCCAACGCCGGACCCGTTCGGTGAGCGCCGGCTCAGGCGGCCGCGGCCGGTACGCCGCAATCTCCACCGCTTCGGTCAGCGTATCCAGATCAGAGCGCCCCAGGCGCTGCGTGAACTCGCGCGCGGTCTCGGCCGGAGCGCGGTAGCGGCGCAACCGGCGCTGCGCGGCGCGAAACGCGGCCAGGATCTCGCGCCGGCCGGGGTCGGCATCCAGCGGAGCAGCGGCCCGGCGGCGCGCCAGCCAAGCCCGCAGCCGCGGCCAAAGCCACGCCAGCACTACGCCCAGCAGCCCCAGAAAAACCAGCGCCAGCAACGGCCCCGCGACTACGACGGCGGCCGCCGCCCCCGCCGCCGCCAACTCCCCCACCGGCAACCCCAACCCGTCCAACATCCCGGAGAACACCCAGCGCGCCACCGGGGCCGTGTAGGGCGCCGGCGTCCAGCCGGGCGTGGGGTCAAACGGCACCCAGCCGTAGCGCGGGAAGTAGACCTCCACCCAGCCGTGCGCGTCGCTCTGCCGCACCGTGTAGTAGCCGGAGAGAGGGTTGAAGTCGCCGGGGCCGTAGCCGGCCACGATGCGGGCCGGGACGCCCAGCCCGCGCAGGAGCACCACCATGGCGGTGGCGTACTGCTCACACACGCCGCGCCGATCTTCAAACAGGAAGGTGTCCACGACTTCGGCGCCCGGCTTGTATGGCGGCGGGATGAAGTCGTACGGGATCGTGCGCAGGTAATCGCGGATGGCTGCGGCCTGATCGTAGACGGTGGGCGCCTCGGCCGTGAGGGTCTGCGCCAGAGCGCGCACCCGCTCCGAAATGTTGTCCGGCAGCTGCCGGTACTTTGCGGCGACGTCGTCCGGGTACTCAGTGCCGGCGGCGCGCAGGCTGGCCGCGTCGAAGATCGGCCGGCGCGAGACCACGGTGTACACGGTCCCGGCGCGCAGCGGCTCGCCCACGCGCAGGCCGACGCCGGCGTCCAGGCTGACCGACTCGGCGCGCATGTACAACGTCACCGGGCGGTAGGCGGCGAAGACCAGGTTGGGCTGATCGCGCACGATGTAGTACGACTGCACGATCTCCTCGCCCAGGATCTGGTCGCCGACGGGGAGCTGATGCGTGACTGTGTCGCCGATACGGCCGACCCGCGTAACGCTCGTATCCGACTGCGACCAGGCGTAGCCGTTGTAGGTGTCGTACGAATGGCTGCGCCAGTAGCTCCAGGCCGGCGAGCGCACGTACATCACCACGGCGTCGCTTAGGCCGCCGCGGTAGCGCAGGTCCAGGTTGGTGTCGAAGCCGTAGTAGTAGTCCTCGTTGGGCTCATAGATGCCGTTGACCTGCACCAGCGGCACGGCCGGGTTGAGCACCTGGGCGGTCGGGCCGCCGCGGATGGGCAAGTTGAACGAAAAGGGCGGGATGATCGGCCGGCTCGAGAACTGCGGCAAGAATGCGAAGACGACGACGGTCAACACCAGGACCGCCGGCACCAGGCCCCACGGCCAGGCCGGCCGCCGCCCCCGGGCCGCCGCGCCCGTCCCCGGCGCGGCGTCCCCGCCGCCGGCCAGCTTCGCGCCCCGGCGGCCGTCCTCCATCTCCGCCTGGTAGAAGACCGCCAGGGTCAGGCTCACAAACGCCGGCAGGAAGAGCAGGAGCGAGTAATCGCGGCTGACCGTGGCGCCCGCGTACAGCACCAGCAGGCTCATCCCCAGCGACGAGAACAGGTTGAGGCGCGAACGCAGATCGAAAGCCGTGATGGCCTGGGCCAGGAGCGCGAACTGAATCTGCGGCAGGTTGAAGCCGGCCACCAGGCCGACGCACAGGTACAGCGCGGCCAGGTGCAGGGCCACGAACAACCCGGCGCGCACCCGCTGGTCCGGAGCCGGGCGCTGGGCCGCCCGCGCGCTGTAGCGATGGCCCCAGGCCAGGACGAGCGCGGCCAGCAAGCCCTCCAGCCACAGCCCGCCGTTCCAGGCCACGGCCGCGATCGGCGGGAGCGCCGCCAGGAACACGCCCTGGCGCAGCGCGGCCGACTGCTCGGCCGTGCCGGCCTGGGTGTAACGGGCGCGGAACTGACGCAGATACGCTCGCAATCCCATTAGCGCCTGTCCCTGTTCACCAGCGGGCCGCCGCCCGGTCATCGCTCACCAGGTCCCGCTCCCAATCCGGCAGTCCGCCGAGCACGCGCACGGCCACGCCGCTGGCCCGCAGCGCGCCGGCCAGCGCCGCCGCCTGGCCCACCAGGTCCGGCGCAAACGGCGCCGGGTCGATCAGCACCGCCAGCACCTCCGGGCCTTGCTGCTTGAGTTCGATCAGCGCCGCGCCGGCGGCCTCGTCCGGGCTGGGCAGGAGCGCGGCCACGAACACGGCCGGGGCCGCCCGCTGCAGCACGTCGGCCAGCGGGCGCTCGCCGTCGGCGGGCAGGCGCGCCAAGTAGTTCATGGCCGCCCAACGGCCAAGCGGACCCGGCGGCGCCGGCCAGGCGCGGCTGTTGCTCACCAACGTCACGGCCAGCGCGCGCCGCTCGGCGTAGTGGACGAGGGTGGCCGCCACCTGGATGGCCAACTCCAGCGAATCCGCGCCGGTCGGCCCGAGGGCGGAGGCCGCGCGCACATCCAGCGCGATCGTCAGGCCCGGCTGCGTCTCCTCGGCGAACTCTTTGACGATCAGGCGGCCGGCGCGCGCCGTCGAGCGCCAGTGGACGTGGCGCGGCGAATCGCCGGGGCGGTATTCCCGCACCCCCACAAACTCGCTGCCAAGTCCGACCGTCGCCAGCGGGTTCTGCACGGACGGGCGGCGGTCCAGCAGCGGGAAGCGCGGCAGCTCGCGATAGGCGGGAAAGACCAGCACGCCGGCGGGCGCGCTCAATTGACGCCGCGCGGCGAAGAACCCGAACGGGGCGCGCGTGCTCACCGGCAGCGGCGGAAACTCGAACCAGCCGCGCCGCGCACAGACGGTGGTGTAACGCAGCTCGGCCTGGCCGCGCGCCGGCACGCTGAGGAAGAACGGCTGCGCCTGCTCGGCGGGCGGGGCCGCCGGGCAGACCTCCTCGCCGCGCAGCTGCGCCGCCGGCAGATTGCCGGCGTTGTGCAGCGTCAACGTCACCGCCAGCGGATCGCCGACGTGGCGTTCGCGGTCGGCGCCGCCGCCGGCCTCGTCCAGCCGGCGCGTAGCCGTCAGCGCGGCCAGCATCCGCCGCGGCAGCCCGGCCGTGGCCAGCCACACGCCGACGCCCAGCGCCGCGAAGACGTACAGCCAGCTGACCTGGGTCTGATTAGCGAAAAGGTACAAGACGACGGCCAGGCCCAGGATGGCCCAGCCGCGCCGCGTGGGACGGGGGATGAAGAGCGGGAGGGCGAAGCGGCGCGTCCGGCGTTTGGCGGTCACAGTGCCTCCGGCCTGGAGCGGGCCGCGCCCTCACCGCAGGCGGCCGAGGAAGAACAGGACCAGAGCGCCGACGGCCATCCCGGCGAAGAAGATCAGCGGGCTGTCGACGCCGGACCAAGCCACCAGCAGGCCGCCGATGAAGGCGCCGGCCAGCGAACGGCCCCACCAACTGCGCAGCATCCGGGCGTAGCGATTATTGCGATCGGCTAACATGGCACTCTCTTGAATAACTGGCCGGCTTACATCGGCACGGGCACGCGCCCGAGCAATTCTTCCACCACCGCCTGGCCGGCCGCCAGGCCGCGTTGGCGCGTCAACAAACGGTGCGCCATCGCGGCGGCGGCGACCGCTTTCACGTCGTCGGGGGTGGCGAAGGTGCGGCCGGCCAAGAGCGCCAGTGCCTGGGCCGCGCGCTGCACGGCCACGCCGCCGCGCGGGCTGACGCCCAGAACCACGTCGGCGTGCCCGCGGCTGGCCATCACCAGGTCCACAATGTACTGCTTGACCGGCCGGGCGACGTCCACGCGCAAAACGGCTTCCTGCAGGCTCAACACCTCGGCCGGCGACAGGACCGGGCGCACGGCGTCCAGCGGGTTGCGGTGCTCCTCCTGCTCCAGGATACGCAGCTCGGCCGCGGCGCCCGGATATCCCAGCGACAGCGAAAACAGGAAGCGGTCCAACTGCGCCTCCGGCAGCGGGAAGGTGCCGGCCGTCTCCACCGGGTTCTGCGTGGCGATGACAAAGAACGGCTGCTCCAGGCGCCGCGTCACGCCGTCGGTGGTCACCTGCCCCTCCGCCAGCGCCTCCAGCAGGCTGGACTGCGTGCGCGGCGTGGCGCGGTTGATCTCGTCCATCAGCAGGACGTGGGCGAAGACCGGGCCAGGGACGAACACGAACTCCTGACGGTGCTGGTCGTACAGGCTTGAGCCGGTGATGTCGCTCGGCAGCAAGTCCGGCGTGCATTGCACGCGCTTGAACTCGACGTCCAACGAGCGCGCCAGGGCCTTGGCCACCAGGGTCTTGCCGACGCCGGGCACATCCTCCAGCAGGACGTGCCCGCGCGCCAGCAAGGCCGCGATGATCAGGCGCAGTTTGGCGCGCTCCACCACGGCGGCCTGCTCGACATTGTCACTCAGCCGGCGGATAGTGTCCCCCCACCCGGCTTCAGACGCGGCCGAGCGCGGATTGGACGCCGCGGAGACGGTTTTAGTCGTCACCATGCCGGGATTGTATCACGCAGGTTTGGGCCGCTGAATTGCCGAGTTCGTGCCGGGGCGGTATCATCTTGGGGGCACGAAAGTGCCGCGTGGGCGACGGACGATGGCTGGATCGTCCGTCGCCAAGTGTCTCTCGCCAAGGCAGACTGTATGTCTTCTTCCAATACCCGCACGTTGATCTTCGTCGGCGCCCACCCGGATGACGAGTCCTTCGGCCTGGGCGGAACCCTGGCCGAGTACGCTCTGCGCGGCGTGCGCGTGCTGTACGCCTGCGCCACCCGGGGCGAGGTGGGCTCAGCCGACCCGGAGCACCTGGAAGGCCACGCCTCGCCCGGCGACATGCGCTGGGCCGAGTTGTTGGCGGCCGCCGACGCGCTGGGCCTGGCCGAGGTGATCCACCTGGGCTATCGCGACTCGGGGATGCCGGGCTCGCCGGACAACAGCCACGCCGAGGCGCTGGCCGCGGCGCCGCTGGAGGCCGTCACCGAACGCGTCGTCCAGGTCTTGCGCGCCCAGCGGCCGCAGGTGGTGATCACGTTCGACCCGATCGGCGGCTATCGCCACCCGGACCATATCGCCATCCACCTGGCGACGGTGCAGGCCTTCCACGCCGCCGGCGACCCGGCCCGGTATCCGGCGGCCGGGCCGGCCTACGCGCCGCAGAAACTCTACTTCCAGGTCTTCCCCAAGGGCTTCCTGAAGGCGGCCGTGAAGGTCCTGCCCTTCCTCGGCCAAGACCCGCGCCGCTTCGGGCGCAACCAAGACATCGACGTCACCCAGCTTCTGGAGGAGTTCCCGATCCACGCCAACGTGCCGATCAGCCCGGCCGCCCTCGAGCGCAAGGACCGGGCCTCAGCCTGCCACAAGAGCCAGTTGGGCGGCGGGCCGCCGTCTAACGGCCTGGTGCGCTGGCTGATGCGGCGCTGGAACCAGCGCGAGAGCTACATGCGCGCCTTCCCGGCCGCCAACGGCGCCGACCCGGAGACCGACCTGTTCGCGGGCGTCGTCTGAGCGCCGTTTCAACCTCTCTGTAGAACAAAAGCCGGGGGCGCCTCGCGCGAGGCGCCCCCGGCTTTTTTGTTTATCGACCCACCCCGGCCTCAGCCAGCCGGCACAGCCGCGGCCACAAAGGCGGCCAGGTCCGCCTTGAGGCGGGCCAGCGACGGCTGATGGACGTACATCATGTGGCCGGCCTCGTAGTAGGCCAGGCGGATATTGGCGCGCAGGCTCTCGTCCAGGCCAAGGTGGTTGAAGGTGTGCTCGGTGGCGAAGTAAGGCGTGGCCAGGTCATAATAACCGTTGCCGACGAAGACCTTGAGATACGGGTTGAGCGACATCGCCCGGCGCAGGGTCTCGGCCACGTTGACGTACTGGTTCTGGTGCTCGGCGTAGCTCCAGGTCTGCCACAGCGTCGGGTGCAGGATCTCATACGGCAGGTCGGTTTCGAACTTCAGCTCACCGCGCACGTACTCGTTGAAGGCCGCCGTGTATGGGCCGAGGATGGTGGCGTAGCTCGGGTCTTCCTCGAAGCGTTCGCCGGCCGCGTCGCGGTCGATGCCCTTGAAGCGGCTGTCCAGCCGGCCCACCGTGCGGCGCTCGTCGCGCAGCAGCTCTTTGACGAAACGGAAGATGTTGAGGCGCAGATCGGTGCGCTCGATATAGTCCGGCGTGAGGCCGGTGTAGCGTGCCAGCTTGGCCACCACCTGAGCGCGCTCGGCCGGCGTCAGCGCCGCGCCCTTGAACAGCGCCAGCGTGTACTCGCCGGCCGCGAAGGCCTCCACTTCGCGCAGCGTCGCCGCCAGGTCGGCCTGCAGGTCCGGGGCCAGCCGGCGGTGATACCAGGCCGTGGCCGCATAGGTCGGCAGGAAGAGCACGTACGGCAGGTCGTTGCCGGGGTTGAAGCGCGCGGTGGAAAAGTCCAGGATGGACGAGATCAGCATGACCCCGTTCAGGTACAGGCCCAGCCGGTCCTGCAGGTAGCCGGACAGGCCGGCCGCGCGCGTGGTGCCGTAACTCTCGCCGATCAGGAACTTGGGCGAGAGCCAGCGCCGGTAGCGCGTGGTGTACAGGCGGATGAAGTTACCGACGGTCTCGATATCGCGGCGCAGGCCGTGGAACTCGCGGGCCTGCTCGCCGGCCACGGGCCGGCTGTAACCGGTGCTGACCGGATCGATGAAGACCAGGTCGGTCACGTCCAGCAGCGAGTGCTCGTTGTCCACCAGCCGGAACGGCGGCGGCGGCAGGTTGCCGACCTCGTCCATCCACACCCGGCGCGGCCCGAGCACGCCCAGGTGCAGCCAGACCGACGACGAGCCGGGGCCGCCGTTGAACGAGAACGTGATCGGGCGCTTGGCCCGGTCGGCCACGTCGTCCCGCGTGTACGCGACAAAGAAGAGCGTCACCTTGGGCTTCTCACCCTCGGCCTCGCCCGCCTTCTCGCCTTTCTTCTCGACCTCTTCTTTCAGGACCAGCGTGCCGGTGGTGACCGTGTACGGGATCATCTGGCCGGCCAGGGTGAGCGTGTGGTGCGTCTCCACCAACGTATCCTGGGGCTCGGCGGCGGCCGCGGGCTTGGGCTCGGCTTCAGGCATCAGGTTGCTCCTCTAGGCAGTCGGCTGATCGAGCGGGGTCTTGGCGATCGTGATCACGCAATTCTCATCGCCGCGCGCTTTGCACGCCGTCTCCTCCACCGAAAAGCGCAGCCCGCCCGAGGCCCAGTGGGCGGCCTCGTCCAGCAGGCCGGCCGCCAGGTGGCAGCAGACCGCGTCGCTGCGGCGGCCCCAGCAGACCGGGCAGCGTTCGATGATCCACAGATAGCGCGCGCCGTCGTCCGACACCCGCACCACCTGGTCGCTGAACTGATTGAAGACGCGGGCGAAGACGTCCAGGCCGACGCGGAACTTCATCCCCAGCGGGATCAGGCGCCGCGGCAGGTCGGAGATGCCAATGACGGGGTCGAAGTCTTTCAGCCCGAACGCAAACGTCCCCTGCCCCACGCGGTAATTCAGGCGCCGCCCCTCAGCCGGGCCGCAGACCTGTTCCACGGCCGCCTGCAGCGCGCCGAGGGCGACAAACGAAAAGCGCTTCTCCAGATTGTTGGGCAGCAGGGAGCTGGTGGCCAGCCCCGGCAGTCCGGCCGCCTGCAACACCGCGTTGAGGCGGTCCCGGCCCAGCTCCTGGCGCAGCGCAGCCAGCAAAACCCGGCCCATCCGGTTGGGGTAGTAGTAATCGGGCATGCGCGGTCAGGGCTGCAGCAGGACGACGATGACCTCGGCCGGGCCGTGCACGCCCACGGTCAAGGTCATCTCGATGTCGGCGGTGCGGCTGGGGCCGGTGATGAACAGCCCGGCGCTGCGCGCCCGCAGCTGCTCGGCCAGGTCCGGCCGGGCGGCCAGCCAGGCGGCCAGCGTCGGGTACAGCTGGGCGGGCGTGATCAGCGCGATATGCGCGCGCACCGACATTGCGGCCAGGCGCGGGCGGCCCGGCCCGGCCAGCAGCACCAGGGTGCCGGTCTCGGCCACGGCGGCGTCCGCGCCGGTCAGCCCGAGCGTGATCGGCTCGAGGTCGTCCAGGGCAGCCGCCCGCCCGTCCGCGCGCGGGATGTCCGGTGTGACCGGGTCCAGGCCGGCGGCGCGCAGAGACTCCCACAAGCCGGGCACCGGCAGCTGCTCCAGGCTCCAGGCCAGGAGCCGGTTGGTCTGGCGCTCCCGGGCCAGGCGGGCCACCACCTCGGCGGCCTGCGCGGCCGGCACGGTCAGGAACTGGCCGCTCAGGGCTGTCAGCTCGGACGCGAAGCGTTCCGCCAACTCGGACGCCGACCAGTCCGAGGCTGGCGGCCTGACCGGGTTCTCGTCCAGGTTCGGCCGCGCCGGCAGCGGCGCGGTCTGCAGTGAGCGCCGGATATTCTGCAGGATGTGAGCGCGTGGATCAGACATGAGGATCAGCGGTGACCATCGGCGGCGCGGGCGGAGCGCGTCAGGCGCGCGGGCCGGCGTCCGTGTTTGAACGGCGTTGCGCCCAGCGCGCGCGGAAAGGCTGGGCCGGGATGGCCGGGAAATCGCGGCGCAGCGTCCAGGCGTTGAGAGGCGGCGGCAGGCTGCGGATCCAGCCCTGGCGCGCCAGCAGGCGCGTGCCCAGGCCGCCGAAAAATTGCGCCAGCCGGTACAGCCCCGGCACGCTCATCCCCAGCGCAAACAGCTTCAAACCCGCTTTGAGCCAGGCCGGCGGCTGGCCGGCGCGGACGTGGCGGGCGCGCACCGCCAGGAGCATGCTCGGGATGTCGATGCGCACCGGGCAGATATCGCGGCAGGCCCCGCACAGCGTGCTGGCGTTGGCGAGCTCGTTAAACTGCGCCCCGAAGAGCGCGGGCGAGACGATCGACCCGATCGGGCCGCTGTAGACGGCACCGTAGCCGTGCCCGCCAATCTCGCGGAAGACCGGGCAGACGTTGAGGCAGGCGCCGCAGCGGATGCACAGCAGCGCCTCGGCCAGTTCCGTGCCCAGCGTGGCCGAGCGGCCGTTGTCCACCAGGACGACGTGGAATTCCTCCGGGCCATCCGGCTCGCCGGGGCGGCGCGGCCCGCTCACCAGCGAGACGTAGGACGAGGCCTTCTGGGCCGTGGCCGAACGCGGCAGCAGCCGCAGCAGGATGTCCAGGTCGGCCAGCGTGGGCACCAGGCGCTCGAGGCCCATCAGCGCGATATGGACGCGCGGCACGTCCTTGCTCAGGTCGGCGTTGCCCTCGTTGGTGACGATCGCGATCGTGCCGGTCTCGGCCACGCCGAAGTTGACGCCCGTGATGCCGACGTCGGCGCGGAAATAGACCTGGCGCAGATGGCGCTGGGCCAGGGCCGTCATGGCCTCCACGTCGCGCGTCGGCGGCATGCCGAAGCGCTCGTGGAACAGGTCGGAGACGTCCTCGCGCCGCAGGTGGACGGCCGGCGTGATGATGTGGGACGGCGTCTCGCCGCGCAGCTGGATGATGAACTCGCCCAGGTCGGTCTCCACCACTTCCACCCCGGCCTGCTCCAGGGCCGCGTTGAGGTGGATCTCCTCGCTGACCATCGACTTGGACTTGGCCACGCGCGGCGCGGCGGCGCCGGTGGCGCGCACCAGGTCCAGCACGATGCGGCGCGCGTCCTCGGCCGTGGGCGCCCAATGCACGCGGCCGCCGTTGGCCTCCACCTGGGCCGCGAAATGCTCCAGGTGCTCGTCCAGCCGGGCCAGCACGTCCAGGCGAATGGCGCGCCCGCGATCGCGCACGGCCTCGATGTCGTCCAGTTCGCCGAAGCGCTGGTTGCGGCCGGCGATGCGGCGTTCGGCGTTGCGGTCCAGCGCGCCCTGAAGCACCGGGTTGTGCAGCGCGGTTTCGATGCGATCGTGAAAAGCCAGCGGGGAAGTGGTCATACGCTCAGCGGTTGACGTGATAGGCGGAGGGAATGTACTCCCACGGATCGATTCTAGCAAACTCGGCCAACAGCGCGGAGGTGAGGGGCGCGCCGGGATGCCGGGCCTGGCGCCAGCGCAGGAAGGGGTGGATGCGCAGGCGCGCCCGCCGGAACTCCTCCAACACCAGTTCGGCCGTCACCCCGCACTCGTCCAGGAAACCCTGGCGCTCGAACTCAGCCAGCACCGGCCGCACGTCAAACGGCACGCGGCGGAAGGTGGCGCGCCAATCGTCGCCGGCGCTCTCCAACAGCAAGTAGGCGGCGCGATGCACGCCGCCGGGCGCGCCATCCAGCGGCACGCCGACCGAGCCCGGGTTGAGCACGCGCCAGCGGCCGACGCGGCGGTCCATGGGCAGATGGGTATGCGCGGCGATCACGACCGGCTCAGCCACACCCTCCAATTGGTGCCCGATCTCGGCCTCCGGGCTGTCCGGGTAGATCGGCTCGGCGTTGTGGCGCGGCGTGCCATGCACCACGCGCAGCGGCGGGCCGTCTGGGAAGCGCAGGCTGAGGGTGTCCGGCCAGGCCGCGACCACGGCCCGCCCGCGTCCATCGATCTGCCGCCGGAGCCAGGGCAGGAGCGCGTACTCGGACCAGGCCGCCGGCATGCGCGGCGTCTGATAATCCAGCAGGTAAAACTCATTGTTGCCACGGATCACGGCCCAGCCGGAGGCGACCACCCGCGCCAGAACGGCGGCCGAGTGCGGCCCCCAGTTGATGACGTCGCCGGCGACGACGACGTGGTCCACGGCGAAGCGCGCCAGGTCGGCCAGCACGGCTTCCAGGGCCGTCAGGTTGCCGTGCAGGTCGGCGAGCACTGCCAGGCGAGTCATCGCGAGTTCAGGCCAGGGTCTCGGCCAGCCAGTGCTTGAGCGCGCGCATGGCCGGCGGGTTCATCTTGTGGCCGACGTCGTACTCGCCGTAATCGGTGGCGGCGCCGGCGCCGGTCAGCAGATCCCGCACACGGCGGGCCTCGTCCACGGCCACGGTCTCATCGGCGCGGCCGTGCGCCAGGAAGACGCGTTTGCCGGCCAGCCGGCCGGGCGTGGCCCAGGCGGCCGCCTCCGGGGGCAGGAAACCAGACAGCAGCGCCGCGCCGCGCGCCAGCTCCGGCGCGGCCAACAGCAGCGTGCCGGCCATGGCCGCGCCCTGGCTGAAACCCACCAGCGCCAGGCGCGCCGGATCCACCGGATACGCGCGCGGCAGGTTGAGCACGAACTCGCGCAACGCCGTCTGGCCGCGTTCGAAGGAGGCCGCGTCGCCGGGCTTGACGGACCAGCCATAGCCGCCGTCCACGGTGAAGGGCGCGCGCGGGCTGAACAGGGCCGCCCCGGCCGGAGCCGACGCGGCGAAGATCCACATCACGGTCTCGTCGCCCAGCCAGCCATGCACCAGAACGACCGCCGGCGCCGGGACCCCGGTCTCCGGCACGCGGGCGCGATACTCCAGGTTGAGCGTAGTCATGCCGTCATTTTACCCTTTGAAGCGGAGGCGGCGTTTCGGGTAAACTGAAGCCCGGCCCCTGGCCATACTTCCTAAGAAAAGGTGCGCGACTTATGCGACGCGTCTTGCTTGCCGTGAGCCTGATAACTCTCCTGGCCTCCGCCTGCGGTTCCGCCGCCGCGCCTACCGCGGCGCCGACCAGTGCCGCCACTCAGGCCGCGCCGGCTTCTGAGGGCGCGCGGCTGACCTGGCATCGCGAGGGCGGCCTCGCCGGCTTCTGCGAGGTGCTGACCGCGACAACGGCGGGCGAGGTGCAGGCCGGCCCGTGCAACGACGAGCCCGCCGTCGGCCAGCTCACGGCCGAGGAGCGCCTGCAGCTGCAGACCTGGGCCGTGACCTTCGCGGACGTGGTCATCGTCTTGGGCGACCCGGCTGTGGCGGACTCACTGCTCACGACATTGGAGATGAGCGGCCTCGGCCAGGGCCAGCCGACCGAGGCCGAACAGCAGGCCATGCTGGATTGGTCCCAGGCCGTGTATACGCGCCTGCGGCCTCCGCCTTAAGGCGGAGCCGGTCCGGCGGCCTGGCGGCTCAATGTCAGGAACCCGATTCGGAGCGCGGGCGTCTTGTTTCGTGAAAGGAAGGACGAAATGAGACGCCTGTTGTTTTCTCTCGCGATCATGGCTTTGCTGGCCGCGGCTTGCGCGCCGCTGGCCCAACCGACCGAACCGGCCACGGCCACACCGCCGCCGCCGACCGCCACGCCCACGCCCACGCCGGCCCAGCCGGTTCCGGATGTCGCCGACCTGACGCCGGCGCAGCGCGCGGCGCTGGAGGCTTTGCGCAAGGCTCTCGGCCTGCCCGCCGACGCGGTGACTCTGATCGGCACCGAGGCCGTGGAGTGGCCGGATAGTTGTCTGGGCATCCGTTACATCGACGCGCTCTGCGCGCAGGGGACGGTGCCCGGTTACCGCCTCATCGTAGCCGCCCAGGGCCAGAACTACGAGTACCACACCAACCAGGACGGCAGCCTGGTGGCGCCCGAGCAGCCGATGCCGGCCTCTGACGCGGCCGTCCAGGCCGCCGTGCAGGCGCTGCGCACCGCCTTGGGGCTTTCCGACGAAACCGTGACCGTGGTTGAGCGCACGCTGATGGAGTGGTCCGATTCTTGCCTGGGTATCGCCCATCCGGCCATGGCGTGCCTCCAGGCGTTGACGCCCGGCTGGTTCATCCGGCTGGAAGCGCAGGGCCGCGAGTACGCCTACCACGCCAACGCCGACGGCAGCCTGGTGCGGTCGGCCACGCTGGCCCTGCACTGGCATCGCGAGGGCGGGATCGCCGGTTTCTGTGACGACCTGTTCGTGGAGTGGTCGGGTGCCGCGCGGCCGCAGGCCTGCAAGCTGCGGATCGCCTACCCGGAGGGGACACTGACCGATGCCGAACTGGCCCAACTGCTGGATTGGGCCACCCGCTACGGCACGGTGGCGCTCACCCTGGGCGATCCGGTTGGGGCCGCCGACGCCATGACGGTGACGCTGAGCTTCAGCGGCTTCGGCGAAGGCCAGCCCGAGGCGGCCGAACAGCAGGCCATGACGGAGTGGGCCCAGGCCGTGTTCACGCGGCTGACCGGCCAGTAGCGGCCGCTCCGCGGCCGCAACAAAAAAGTGGTTGCCCGCTGCTGCGCGGCAACCACTTTTGATTCCGGCGCGGCGCGCTCAGCCGACCAGCGTCTCCAGGCGGTCCACCAGCCCAGCCAGGACGCCGAAGGCGGTCTCGACCGTCGCCGGCGCGGCCAGGTCCACGCCCGCGCTCTTAAGGGCGTCCAGCGGGTAGCGGGCGCTGCCGGTCTTCAGGAAGCCCAGGTAGGCCTCGGCCGCGCCCGGCGTGCCAGACAGGATGCGCTGGCTGAAAGCGTTGGCGGCGGCGATGCCGGTGGCGTACTGGAAGACGTAGTAGTCCGTGTACAGGTGGCCGAACGTCGCCCAGGTCATGCCCACGCGCTCGCGGTCCACGGGCATCTCGCCGCCGTAAGCCTCGGTGAACAGATCGGCCATCAGGTCGATCATCGTGGCGGCGTTGAGGCCCTGGCCGCGCTCGATGCGCTCATGGGTGGCCAGTTCGAAGCGGGCCAGCGTCGGCATGATAAAGAAATAGCGGTGGAAGTTATAGAACGCCTCTTCGATCAGGCTGATCTGGAAATCCCGGTCCGGCACCTGCTGCAGCAGGTGGGCGCGCACCATGGCCTGGTGGAAATTGGAGGCGACCTCGGCCGCGAAGAGCGAGTAGCCCGAATAGATCTTGGGCTGGGTCTGCCAGGCCAGATACGAGTGCATGGAATGGCCCAGCTCGTGCGCCAGCGTGCTGACGCTGAAGATATCGTCGGCGTAGGTCATGACGATGAAGGGGTGCGTGCCCTGCGCGCCCCACGAGAACGCGCCCGAGAACTTGCCCTGGTTCGGGGCGTAGTCCACCCAGCGGTCCTGCTGGCAGCCCTGGCGCAGCACCCGCACATACTCGTCGCCCAGCGGCGCCAGCCCGGCGCAGATCCAGTCCACGGCCTGCGCAAACGGCACCGCCGTGCGTTTGGTCGTCAGCGGCGCCCAGGTATCGTACGGCTGCAGCGTCTCCACGCCCAGCGCTTTGCGGCGCAGCCGCCAGTAGCGGTGCCAGGTGGGCAGGTTCTGGCGGAAGACCGCGATCAGGTTGTGGAAGACGGCCTCCGGGATGTTGTGCTCGAAGAGCGCCGCGGCCAGCGTGGACGACTGCCGGCGGGCGCGCATGCGGAACACGCCCTGCTTGATCGACGTGGCCAGGTTGCTGGCCAGGCCGTTCTTGTGGGCCAGATACTCGTCCATGTAGTGCGTCCAGGCCGTGCGCCGCGCCTCGCGGTCCGGTTCGGACAGGATCGTGTGGATCGAACCCTGCGTGACCGCCACCGGCTGGCCGTCGGCGGCCGTCGCTGGCGCGAAGGTGAAATCCGCGTCGGTCAGCAGGCTCTCGGTGATCGCGGTCCCGGCGAAGGGATCGGCCAGCATCCCGAGCAGCTCTTCCACCTCGGCAGAGCGGACGTGCGCCTGCTTGCGGAACAGATCGGCGAAATACTGCGCGTACCCGGCCAGGCGCGGCTCGGCCTGCTGCCAGGCTTGCAGGGTCGTCTCGCCGATGGCCAGCAACTCCGGCGCCACAAACGCCATCGCCGCCAGCGCCTGCCCGTACAAGCCCTGCGCCCGGCTGAAGCGTTCGGCGGCGTCGCCGGCGGTGGTGTCGACGTAGTAGTCGATGGCCGTGTAGGCCTGCAGGATGTCCACGCGCGCGCGCAGCCGGTCGACGGCCTCCAGGGCCTCGGCCAACCTGGCCGGCCCGGCGGCCAGCCGCCCCTGATGCTCCTGCAGGCCCGGCAGGGCCGCGCTCAGGCTGTCGAACTCGGCCTCCCAGGCGGCCAGTGAGGCGAAGACGCTCTCGGAATTCCAGGTTTGCTCGCGCGGGACTTCCCGGCGCGGCGGAACGGCGATCGTCATAGACTAGGTCCTTTCACGGATGAACCGGGCGCCCGTCAACGCTGGGCCAGGATCTCGGCCAGATGTCTGCACTGGACCGGGACCCCGTCGCGGTGCAGGCCGCCCTGGATGTGCATGAGGCAGCTCAGGTCACAGCCGACCAGCGTCGCGGCGCCGGTGGCACGGAGGTTCTCGATCTTCTTGTCCAGGATCGCGCCAGACAGGTCGCCGTGCTTCACGGCGAACAAACCGCCGAAGCCGCAGCACTCTTCGGCGCCGGTGAGCGGGACGACTTCGACCCCGCGCACGCTGGCGAGCAGCGTGCGCGGCTGGTGGGTGACGTGCTGGTAGCGCAGCAGATGGCAGGAGGCGTGGTAGGTCACCCGTCCCTCGCCGCGCGCGCCGACGTCGGTCACGCCCAGCACGTCCACCAGGAACTGCGCGAACTCGTAGGTGCGGGCCGCCACCGCGCGGGCGCGCTCGCGGTTGGCCGGGTCGTCGCGGAACAGGTCGGCGTAGGCGTGGGTGATCATGGCCGCGCACGAGCCGGACGGCACCACGATCGGGTCCGGCGCCGTGGGTTCAAAGACGTCCAGGAATTGCAGGGCCACCTGGCGCGTCTCGGCCCGGAAGCCGCCGTTGTAGGCCGGCTGGCCACAGCAGGTCTGGCCGGCCGGGAAGCAGACCTCCACGCCCAGCCGCTCCAGCACCGCCACCACGGCTTCGCCCACCTGCGGGAAAAGCGTATCGGCGATACAAGTGATGAACAGGTGGACGCGCTGCGGGCGAGGTGTGGAGGGCATAGCGATCGACCGGCCGACGGAGAGATGGGGTCATTATAGCGGGCCGGACGACTTTGGGCGAACGCCGGCACCTTGTGGAATCAGCCTGCCTGCGTACAATCCCGCCACGCCTTTCCGGCGCCGCGCCCGGTGCCAGGCGCAGGTGACCCGCCATGACCCATCGCTCCGTCCTGTATGAACTCGTCGTCCAACTGGACACTGGCGCCTGGGGCGTCGCCTGTCCCACCGATCAGACCCTGGGCGGGCCGGTGGCTTACGGCTGGGACCGCTATCAGCGCGACCCGGAGTCGCTGACCTTCGGCGGCGGGCTGCTGGCCGGCTCGCCCCTGCCCGGCACGCGGCGCCTGATCTTCTGCGGCTACTCGCCCCAATGGGAAGACTTCTACGTCTCGGCGCTGGGCGGCGCCATGTACGTCCTGCGCCGGTTCGGCGTCAACTTCGTCTGGCTGCGCGGCCGGGCACCGGTGGACTCCGTGCTGATCCTCAACCTGCAGGCCGGCGCCTACTCGGTGCGGCTGGAGCCGATCGACCCCGAGGCGCTGTGGGCGGGCTGGACCGATCCGGCCGGGCGGACCTGGGAGGGCTTCTACGCCCTGCAACAGGCCGTCTTCCACAAGTACCGCGCCGAGTATCAGAACGACTGGCTGCGGGTGCTGGCCGTGGGGCCGGCGGCGCGCCTGACCAAAGAAGGCGCCATCGGCTCCAACGCCGTGAAGCGCGGCGCGCTGAGCCCGATCGACGACTGGGCCGGCCGCGGCGGGCTGGGCTCGCGCCTGCTGCAGCATCACCGCATCGCGGCCGTGGTCTTCGGCGGCGACTGGGTGGACCCGGACATGCAGGCCGGCAAGGAATTGGATCAGTACTTCGTCGAGCGCTTCGGGATGAAGGCCATCCAGGCTGACCTGGTGCTGAGCGAGAAATACCGTTACGTGCCCAAGTTCGACACCGGCGGCACGTTCGGCGTCAACATGCACACCGCCGACGACCGGCTGTTGAGCTTCAACTACCAGTCGATCTACGCCGGCGAGGCAGAGCGCCTCCAACTCCATGACGAGTTCGTCCTGGACCACTATCTTCAGCAGTTCAACGACGAGATCATCGCCCCCCGCAATTTCGACCATTGCGGCGAGCCGTGCGCGGTGGCCTGCAAGAAGTACCTCGGCGAGTACAAGAAGGACTATGAGCCCTACGCGGCCCTCGGCCCGCTGTGCGGCGTGTTCGACCAGCGCGCGGCCGAGCGCCTGAACAAGTACGTGGACACCCTCGGCCTGGATGCCATCCAGGCGGGCGGGACCGTGGCCTGGTTCATGGAACTCGTCGCCGCGGGCCTGGTCCCGGCCGGCGATTTCGGGCTGCCGGAGGCGGGGCCGCGCGGGTTTCCGGTCACCGCGGGTGCCCCAGCGCCCGATCTCAATCCCCGCCTCCCGGCGGCAGACACGTTCGACCTGGCCGCCGACTCGGCCCACAACGCTGATTACGCCATCGCCGTCCTCAAGATGATGCTGTTCAGCGAGGCGGGCGCGCCGTTCCGCCAGGGTCTGCGGGCGGCGGCCCATGGGTTGAGCGAACGCTACGGCCGGGAGGTGCTGGAGCGCGCGGTCTACACCGCCCACGGCGCGCACGGCTGTATGGTCCCCAACCAG
>ERZ761602.2092-NODE-2092-length-32945-cov-10.569352_pt1 | contig 32945 bp, 25 predicted proteins | sample MGYA00512165_ERZ761602 | MGnify/ENA primary metagenome ERZ761602 (study PRJEB28899, sample SAMN02445085) | bioreactor sludge metagenome | biome: EBPR sludge; isolation source: Thorneside wastewater treatment plant | place: Australia: Brisbane, Thorneside...
GGATGATGATCGTTTCCTTCCTGACCCTGGTGATCGGCAACAATCAGGGCATGGGTGACATCGAGCACGCCAAAATCTATGACTTCTACGTGCCCGAGCGCGCGCTGCAGTTGTTCGACGGTCCTTCCAAGGACATTTCCGACATGTGGCGCATCCTCGGTCGGCCGCTCAAGGACGGCGGCTACATCGCCGGCACGATCATCAAGCCCAAGCTCGGCCTGCGCCCCGAGCCCTTTGCCAAGGCTGCGTACCAGTTCTGGCTTGGCGGCGATTTCATCAAGAACGACGAGCCGCAGGGCAACCAGGTGTTTGCGCCGATGAAGAAAGTCATGCCGCTGGTGGTCGACGCGATGAAGCGGGCGCAGGACGAAACCGGGCAGGCAAAGCTCTTCTCGGCCAACATCACCGCCGACGATCACTACGAAATGTGCGCCCGTGCCGACTACATCCTGGAAACTTTTGGGCCCGACGCCGACAAGGTCGCTTTCCTGGTTGACGGCTATGTAGGCGGTCCGGGCATGGTCACCACCGCGCGCCGTCAGTATCCCAACCAGTACCTGCACTACCATCGCGCCGGTCACGGCGCGGTCACCTCGCCAAGTTCGAAACGCGGCTACGACGCCTATGTGCTGGCCAAGATGTCGCGTCTGCAGGGCGCCTCGGGAATTCACGTCGGCACCATGGGCTACGGCAAGATGGAAGGCACCGCCGACGACCGGGCGATTGCCTACATCATCGAGCGCGACGAGTATCAGGGCCCGGCCTACCTGCAGAAGTGGTATGGCATGAAGCCGACCACGCCGATCATTTCCGGCGGCATGAACGCCCTGCGCCTGCCCGGCTTCTTCGCCAACCTCGGCCACGGCAACGTCATCAATACCTCGGGCGGTGGTTCCTACGGCCACATCGATAGCCCCGCCGCCGGCGCGATCTCTTTGCGCCAGGCCTACGAGTGCTGGCAAGCGGGCGCCGACCCGATCGAATGGGCCAGGGAGCACCAGGAATTTGCGCGTGCCTTCGAGTCCTTCCCGGGCGACGCCGACACGCTATATCCTGGCTGGCGCGACAAGCTTGGCGCGCATCGTTAATGCAGGAACAGGACCAGGCAATGACCGACAAGGAGCAGTTCAAGGTTCGCGAAGAGCCTTTCTATCAGCCGCAGGGCAAGGAGGTTGCGCTCTACGAGGCGGCGTATGCCGCGCGTTTGCCGGTGATGGTCAAGGGGCCGACCGGCTGCGGCAAGTCGCGCTTCATCGAATACATGGCCTGGAAGCTCGATCGGCCGCTGATCACCGTCGCCTGCAACGAAGACATGACCGCCTCCGACCTGGTCGGCCGCTACCTGCTCGAAGCCGACGGCACGCGCTGGCTCGACGGCCCGCTGACCACCGCAGCGCGCATCGGTGCCATCTGCTATCTCGACGAAGTCGTCGAAGCGCGCCAGGACACCACCGTCGTCATCCATCCCCTGACCGACCACCGGCGCACCCTGCCGCTCGACAAGAAGGGCGAACTGATTCGTGCGCACGCCGATTTCCAGCTGGTGATCTCCTACAATCCCGGCTACCAGAGCCTGATGAAGGACCTCAAGCAGTCAACCAAGCAGCGCTTTACCGCTTTCGAGTTCGACTACCCCGATGCGGCGCTGGAGATTGCCATCCTGGCCAGCGAGAGCGGCATCGATGAAGGCGTCGCGGCGCAACTGGTGAGCGTCGGCGCCGCCGCCCGGCGTCTCAAGGGGCATGGCCTCGACGAGGGCGTTTCGACGCGCCTGCTGGTCTATGCCGCCACCCTGATCAAGGGCGGCGTCGCTCCCGTCGACGCCTGTCGCATGGCGCTGGTGCGCCCGATCACCGACGATCGCGACATTCGCGACACCCTAGATCATGCGATCGACGCGATCTTCGCCTGAGCGCGGTCGCCAGGCATAGGTTCAGGCAATGGCCCCTCCAGAAAAAACCGCCGACCCGTCCTGGGAGGAGCGCCTGCGCGGCTACCGCGAGCAGCTCGCCTGCGGCTTCCCGCAGGTCGGCGAAGTCTTCGAGGGCTGCATGCGCGAGGCGCTGGCGGTGCTCTCGCCCGAAGGCGTTGACGGCTACCTCGATACAGCGCGCTTTCTCGGTGGCATGGGCCGCGGCGTCGATCCGGTGCTGGCTTTCCTGGAAGAGTGGCCGCCGATCGCTAGCCGGGTCGGCGAAGCGGCCTTGCCGGCGATCACCGCCAGCATGCATGCGCTCTGGAAATCGCCCAATGCCAAGGCGATCACGCCCTTCCTGCAGACGCTGGCCGCCGTCGCCCGGCGTCTGCCTTCGCGCCAGCAGCTGCAGCGCTACCTGGACCTGACGCAGGAGTTCACCGAGCGCACGACTGGTTCGATTCACGGCATTCATCAGACTTTCGCCAGCCCCGGCCTGCCCGATTTCTTTGCGCAGGCCCCGACGCTGCTCAAGCAGCTGTCTATCTCCGGGCTGCGCAACTGGGTCGATTACGGCATCCGCAACTACCCGAATCATCCCGAGCGGCAACGCGACTACTTCAGCCTCAAGTCGGCGGACAGCCGCGCCGTGCTGCAGCGCGAGCGCTACGGCACGCTGTTGGTCGACAAGGAGCGCCTGCTCGACCTCTACCTGCGCGGGATATGGGGCGACAGCGCGCAACTGGTGCCCTATCCGGCCGATCCCGATCAGCCGCAGCGAGCGCAGCCGTATTACGACGCCTCCGGCATCCGCCTGCCCGACGTCCTTGACGACGCGCCGGGCGTTTCCGGCATCGACCGCTACCGTGCAACACTGGCCCACATCGCTGCTCATCGTCGCTGGAGCACGCCGCTGTTCGCCGACAACTGCAGCCCGATGCAGCGCATGGCGATCGAGGTCTTCGAAGACAGCCGCATCGAGGCGCTGATCATGCGCGCCTACCCGGGCATGCGCCGCATCTACCTGGCTCTGCATCCCACCCCGCTGGCAGGCGCCTGCGACCCGGAAAACACCTCCTGCCTGCGCCATCGCCTGAGCATGCTCTCGCGCGCGCTGCTCGATGCCGAACATGGCTACCAGGATGGCGAGCTGCTGAAATTCGTGCGCCATTTCCACGAGACGATGGCCCAGGGTGAGTCCAGCAGCGAGGAAATCGCCGAGCTGGCACTGGCCTACATCGCCCGCACTCGTCGCCAGAGCGACCAGCTGGCCGATGTACATTTCACCGATACCGAGATCGGCTATCGCGACGACAACCGCCACCTGTGGCGATTCCACGAACTCAGCGACGACGAGGAAATGTTCGACGAGCAGCGTCCGACGGCCATCGCTGACGATGTCGATCGCCTGCCGCCGCGCCACTATCCCGAGTGGGACTATCAGAGCCAGAGCTACCGGCCGGACTGGGTCAGCCTCTACGAATCGCTGCATCCCGCGGGCGACGCCGGGGATATCGACCGCCTGCTCGAAAAGCACGCCGCCCTGGCCCGGCGTCTGAAGCGTTTGCTGGACCTCCTCAAACCGCAGGACAAGGTCCGCATTCGCTACCAGGAAGAGGGCAGCGAACTTGACCTCGATGTCGCCCTGCGTTCGCTGATCGACTTCAAGGGCGGCGCCAGCCCCGATCCACGTATCAACATGAGCCACCGCAGCGACGGGCGCAACCTGGCGGTGCTGGTCCTGCTCGACCTCTCGCAGTCGCTGGCCGACAAGGTCAAGGTCGGCGCCAGCGGCGGCGAGCAGAGCATTCTCGAACTGAGTCAGGAAGCGGTGTCGCTGCTCGCCTGGTCGATCGAGCAGCTCGGCGACCCTTTTGCCATCGCCGGTTTCCACTCCGACAGCCGCCACGACGTCCGCTACCTGCACCTCAAGGGCTACAGCGAGCGCTGGGGCGATGTCGTCAAGGCCCGCCTGGCAGCGATGCAGGCCGGCTTTTCGACGCGCATGGGTGCCGCCATGCGCCACGGCGCGCACTACCTGGCGGCGCAGAAGGCCGACAAGAAACTGCTGCTGGTGCTCACCGACGGCCAGCCCGCCGACGTCGACGTCCACGACGAGCGCCTGCTCATCGAAGACGCGCGCAAGTCGGTCGAGGAACTCGACCAGCAGGGCATCTTCACCTACTGCATCAACCTCGACCGCAAGGCCGACGACTACGTCGGTGACATTTTCGGCCGGCGGTATACGGTGATCGACAACATCGAGCGCCTGCCGGAGCGGTTGCCGGAGCTGTTCATGGCGCTGACGCGCTAGCGGGGAGGTGCCGCGGCGAAGCGAGTGAGCCGCGGGGGAAGGCAATCGCTTAAATAAGCAAGTTGTTGCTTTTAAACAGTTTGCAGTTTTGTAAGACGGCTGGTGAAGTGCGTCGCTTGAATGAAGTCATGCTATAGAATTACGAAATGTACAGCATTCCTCAGCGAGGTGCGTCATGCAGGTCAGCAAATGGGGCAAGAGTCTCGCGGTTCGGATTCCCGCTGCCGTTGTCGAGGCCATGAGTTTGAAAGAGGGCGACGAGATCGAGATTGAGGTGGCTGGTCCGCAGGCTTTCGCGATTGCCAGGAAAGCCGACGTTGCCGAACTCCTCGCGCGGCTCCGGAAATTCCGGGGCCGCTTGCCCGCCGACTTCAAGTTCGACCGGCTCGAAGCCAGTGAGCGAAGCTGAGCACTTCGTCGATACCAACGTGCTGCTGTATTTGCTTTCATCCGACGAAGTGAAAGCGCAGCGAGCCGAGGAGATCATTCAGGCGGGCGGCGTGATCAGCGTGCAGGTTCTCAACGAGTTCGCCTCGGTGGCTGCGCGAAAGCTGGGGATGTCGCTTGCCGAGATCCGCGAGATACTGGAGACAATCCGGCAAGCCCTGCGTGTCCTTCCGCTGACGGAACAGTCGCACGCATTGGGTCTGGAGCTTGCCGAGCGCTACCGATTGTCGATCTTCGATGCGATGATCGTGGCTTCGGCCTGGCTTGCCGGCAGTTCGGTTCTCTGGTCCGAAGACATGCAGCACAAATTGGTCATCGAACAGCGGCTCGTCGTCAGGAACCCGTTTCGCTGATTGGCAGGCGGCCATACTCCAGTGCTGGCAAGCAGCCAGCGAAGGTAATCAACACGGCGCTGGCGGACGGGCTCCGGTGAGTGGTGCGATCAAGGGCCGAAATGTGGCGTAAGCTTGCAGCGGGCGTGTCCTCGCAAGTCAGCCGCTGACACACACCGAGTGCTTTTTCCCAACACGGCTGTCAAGCTGTTGTGGCAGTCGCCTCTCACGCAAGCGAAAGGAACCGCAATGGCACGAATCGAAAAGGATTTCCTGGGCGAGAAAGAACTGCCGGATGACGCCTACTACGGCGTGCAGACCCTGCGCGGCCTGCAGAACTTCCACATTACCGGCATCCCGATGTCGGCTGAGCCGTTCTTCGTGAAGGCCTTGGGCTATGTCAAGAAAGCGGCGGCGCTGACCAATCGCAATCTTGGCGTCATCGACGCCAGGATCGCCGATGCGATCATCGGGGCCTGTGATCGGCTGATCGCCGGCGACATGGACGGCCAGTTCGTGACCGACTTCATCCAGGGCGGCGCCGGCACCTCGACGAACATGAACGCCAACGAGGTAATCGCCAACCTGGCACTGGAAAGCCTCGGCCATCAGAAGGGCGAGTACGAGTTCGTCAACCCCAATGACCACGTCAACTGCGGGCAATCGACCAACGACGTCTATCCGACCGCGTTTCGGCTGGCACTAATCCTGCGGCTGAGCAGCTACATGGACGCCTTGCGCCGCCTGGAGGACGCTTTCCACGCCAAGGGCAAAGAGTTCGAAGGGGTTCTGAAAATGGGCCGCACGCACCTGCAGGATGCCGTTCCAATGTCGCTCGGGCAGGAATTCCACGGCTGGGGAACGACCATCGGTGAGGAGGTGCACCGCCTTGCCGATGTGCGCCAGCTGTTGCACGAGGTCAATCTGGGCGCGACGGCGATCGGCACCTCGGTGACCGCTGCCTCGGGCTACCCGGAAATGGTCACCCGCTGCCTGTCGGATCTCACTGGAGTCAAGCTGATCCTGGCCGGCGACCTGGTCGAGGCAACTTCCGACACCGGTGCCTATGTGCAGTTGTCTGGCGTCCTCAAGCGCACCTCGGCGAAGCTGACCAAGATCTGTAACGACATCCGCCTGCTCGCCTCGGGTCCGCGCTGCGGTTTCAACGAGATCAATCTGCCACAGATGCAACCTGGTTCGTCAATCATGCCGGGCAAGGTCAATCCGGTGATTCCGGAGGTCGTCAACCAAACCAATTTTCTGGTTATCGGGCTCGACCTGACCGTGACGCTCGCCGCTTCCGCCGGCCAGTTGCAACTCAACGTCATGGAGCCGGTGATCACCTTCGCGCTGTTTACGTCGATTGCCACGATGGAGCGCGCGGTCAACAGCCTGCGCGTGAACTGCGTTCGCGGAATCACCGCCAACGCCGAGCATTCGCGCGATATGGTCCTTAATTCGCTGGGCATCGTGACCCTGCTGAAGCAGCCGCTGGGCTACAAGCAGTGCGCCGAGATCGCGCGCGAAGGCTACGAAACCGGCAAATCGCTGCAGCAAATCGTGGTCGACGAGCGCAAGTTGCTGAGCCAGGAAAAATGGGACGAGCTGTTCTCGTTCGAGAACCTGATCCGCGGCAACCTCGGCAAGTAGGGCGAACGACTTGATGCGCTTCTCAAGCGACACGGCGCCAAGCGTAGGGTGCTGGCTGCTCGGCACACGAGAGGCTGGGCAGCCTCCCTGAGTGAGCGGTAATGAACCTGACCGGGGCCCGCTCCCTGGTCGCTATCTGGAGAAACGGTCGTGACACTGGCTATTTTTCTGCAATTCGTCGTCGTCCTCGCGGCGATCTGGATGGGCGCACGCTACTGTGTCGCACTGGTCGTCTTGCTGGGCTTTTCCCGGACTTGCGCCACCTGCCCGGTGCCAAGAGCGCCATCGGCATGCCGATCGTGATCGAGGTGGTGATGATGTCCGTCGCGGCGATCATGCTGATGCTGACAAAGGTGAATGTCGACGAAGTTCCCAAGACGGCGACGCTCCGCGCCGGCGTCGTGGCGGTCATCGGGATTTTCGGTCTGGCGTGGCTGGGTGACAGCTTCATTGCCGCCAACAAGGAGGTCATCGTGCCGGCGATCGGGCATCTGGCGGAGGTCGCGCCGTGGACCTTTGCCTTCGGCCTCTTCTTCGCATCGGTCCTGCTTTATAGCCAGGCGGCGACGACCCGGGCGCTGATGCCGCTGGGGATCGTGCTCGGAATCCCACCGCAATTCCTGATCGCGATGTTTCCTTCGGTCAACGGTTATTTCTTCATCCCGACCTATGGTTCCCTGATTGCGGCGATCAACTTCGACTTGTCAGGGACGACCAGGATCGGCAAGTACGTGCTCAATCACTCGTTCATGATCCCGGGCCTTGTGGCCACCGCTACCGCCGTGTCTAGCGGCCTATTGTTGGCACGGCTGATGTTCTGAGCGGTATGTCTGCACTTGGCCGGGCGAGTTCTCAGCCACCATCAGCCCGATGCCATCCCTGCGTCCGGATGAACAGGGCGTAGGGCGGTCACGGCCAGGCGGCCAGGGCTGGATGCACCGCTCGCCGTCGGGAGGAAGAAAACTCCCGTAGCGTTAGAAGGATTCAACGACGATCTTGCCTTTCGCCTGGCCTGTTTCGATGAGCGCGTGGGCGGCCCGGATGTTTTCGGCGTTGATCGGGCTAAGGACCTTGTCGAGCGTTGTGCGAATGCGCCCTGCGTCGATTTCCCTCGCCACATAGTTCAGCAGCTGGTGCTGCTCGATCATGTCCGGCGTTGCGAACATGGCGCGGGCGAACATGAACTCCCAGTGCAGGCTGGCGGCCTTCATCTTCATGCCAGCCATCGGCATCGGCAGGTCGGTGTCATCGATGGTGACAATCGCACCCTGCGGCCGGATCAGTTCAACCGCTGTTTCCCAATGGCGCATGTCATTGAAGATGGCAATGTGATCGACATGTTGAAAGCCGAGCGCACGCACCTGTTCGACCATCGCTTGGCGGTGATTGACGACATGATCCGCGCCAAGCTCCTTGACCCAGCTTTCCGTCTCCGGGCGCGAGGCCGTGGCGATGACGACCAGCCCGGCCGCCTTGGCAAGTTGAATGCCGATCGAGCCAACACCCCCCCCAGCGCCGATGATCAGGACCGACTGTCCCTTGTCGGCACCCTCGCGATCGATGCCGAGACGGTCGAAGAAAGCCTCATAGGCGGTGATCGTCGTCAGCGGCAGCGCTGCGGCTTCGGCAAAACCGAGGCTCTTCGGCTTGAATCCGACAATGCGCTCATCGACCAGCTGGAATTGCGCATTGGAACCCGAGCGGGTAAGGTCGCCGGCGTAATAGACTTCATCGCCGGGCTTGAACAGCGTGACCTCCGGGCCGACGGCCTCGACAATTCCGCTGGCATCCCAGCCAAGGCGCGTGCGCGCACTTGCCGACCAACTGGCCCTGGTGCTTCAGAGTCTTGAACAATGCAGCGGAAATCCCGGCTGAGCGGGTAGCGGACGCTTCGGCGGCTCGCTCAGCTGTGCCGCCTGGATGAAAGCCCGTGCGCTGCGGTAAGCGTCGCTGCTAGCTTCCGCTGTACGCCGTGTAGGCCTGCCAGGCGGCGAGCAGCGCCAGGATCAGGAAGAAAACGCCGCTGATCCTGTGCAGCAGCACGATCGGGATCTTCTGCAGGATGGTGCGACCAGCCAGGATTCCCAACGCCGAGGTCGCGGCCAGTGCCGCGGTCGCGCCGAGCCAGACGGCGGCCGGAACCTGGGTGCTGCTCAGGGCCACGACGGCAAGTTGCGTCTTGTCGCCGAACTCGGCCACGGTCAGCAAGACGAAGGTGGTGAAGAAAATGCCATGGCCGCTTTTCTCCTCGACTTCCTCATCGTCGCCGTCGTCCTTGGCACGCAGGGCGTGCAGGCCAAAAATAGCGAACAGGAGGGCGACGATCGCGCCGACCAGGTATGGCGGCAACCAGTTGGCAATCGCCACCCCGAAGACGACCGCCAGGGTATTGAGCAAGGCGAAGGCGGCCAGGGCACCGAGCATCACCGGCGTTGGTCGATGCCGTGAGGCCAGGGTCATGCACACCAGCTGACTCTTGTCGCCGATTTCGGCGGCGGCAATCAAGGCAAAGCTGGTGGCCGCCGTGGCCGACAGGTCGACGAGGTCGCCAGTGCTCAATAGGGATGCCAAGGATTCCATAATGCTCGCTCGCTTGTCGATCGGGTTTTCCGGAAAGGCCTCTCGGCTGTGCTCCTCCGACGATGGCGGAGCAATGATCAAGGCGTCGAGAGGGCGCGAGTATAACCCGGCCTGGTAAGGCCGCAGGCATATCGAGATCACGAATTGGCGTCATGCGCCGGCCGGGCCGGAAGCAATGCCGCGGCAGCTGAAGCTATCTCCCGCGGTGGCTCTGCGTCGCACGGTGTACGTAGAAGCTCTGCGGCTCGGACGTGAGCAGCAGCTTGCCCGAGCGGTCCATTATCGACACCTGGAGTTGATGCTGGACGTCGTCCTTGGCGGCCGCCTGCCATTCCGAGGCGCTGAGTTCAAACTGCGCGGTCGGGTAGGTGCTGGGTAGCGCGGCACCATCCAGGCTGACGACGATGGCGTCGCCTTGTTCGGCCCGTAGTGCGGGTTCGATTGCGAGCTGAACCGAGATCTGGCCGGTATTCGAGTGGATCGTGCCGCCGCTTTCCGGCTGGGTGATGGCCAGTGTTTGGTAGTAGACAGCAGGCGGCTCTGCCGGGGTCTTTGCGGGCGGCTTGGGTACGGCTGCCGGTGCGTCGCTGATGTTGATCGGCGGCAGTTCCACCTCGGTGGCGCCCGGGCTCGGCAAATCCCTGCCTTCACTCGGCAGGTCGGAGAAGACGGGGCCGTTCTTGCCCTGCGTTTCGTAGATGGTTTGCGCTGCGGCGCTGGTCGCGACGAAAATCCCCAAAAGCAAGTACGGAACCGTTTTCATGGCAATCATCCAGTCGTGTGTTGCGGGTCATGGCGCTATGGTGATTTGGAATATAGCATTTCCAAGAGTTCTACCGCTGCTGCGGCGGCTGACGTCAGCGCCGGCAGCTTGCCCTGTACCCCGGGGCGAGTGCCCAGGGTCGCCTGACGAGGAAAACGAAAATGGACCTGAGCGTCTATCACTGGCTCCTGATTGCCGCCTTTGTCGGCATTGTGATCTGGGTCTTCGGTCGCAAGCGCAAGGCGCGCTTCGAGGAAGAGGCCCGGATTCCTTTCGAAGAAGGGAAAGACTGAGGCGCGAGCACGCCGCGCGCTTGCCGGTTTGCCGCCAGGAAGGCAACGGTGGCAGCTGCGTCGGGCGACTTGTGTCGGCTCCCAAGGGACAGCCGGCGAAGCGGGAATGTGACGCCGCTATCGCAAGTCCTGCGGCATGCGCTGCTGCAGATGATATCCTGTGTGCCGAAGAGGGCGCGCCCGTGCCGGCGCATTTCAAGCGATTGCCATGGCGTCGCGATCACGGCGGAGCAGCGGCTCCGATCACTGTGACTAAACCAAGCTAGGAGAACGTTTCATGAGCAAGCTCGTGGTAATTGCCTACGATGATCAATTCAAGGCCGAAGAGGTGCGTACCAAGCTGCGCAAACTGCAGCAGGACCATCTCATCGATCTCGAGGAAGCTCTTGTCGCCGTCAAGGATGACCAGGACGAAGTGACCCTGCTGCAGATGTATAAACCGGCCGCCGAGCTCGAGGTGCGCAAGGGCTTCTGGAACACCCTGGTCGGGGCGGTGGTGATGAACCCGGTGCTCGGCATGGCCAGCGATGCCCGCGGTGGCGCGATCAGAGGCGCGCTGGCGGGCGCCGGCGTCGACGAGCAGTTCCTGAAGGATCTCGCGGCGACTTTCAAGAACGGCAGTTCGGTACTCTTCGTGCTGGCTCGTCAGGCGAGTCCCGAAAAGCTGCTGACCGCCCTGCAGGGCACCGGCGGCAAGCTTCTCGAGACCACCCTGTCACATCAGGACGAAGCGAAGCTGCAGGCGGCGCTAAAGGCCGCGCCGGCCGGCAGTTGACAGTGCTCGCCCCCTGCCGGTCGACAGGGGCGACACGTCGCCTCGCCTGCGGCGGGCGGCGGTCCAGCCGGTGATGCTTCGCCGATTCAGTGATTTGCCACGCGCGCCGTTTTGCCTTAAAAGGCTACATAGGTGTCGAATCTCGTGGGTTTTTCGGGCCATTCCTTGATCTTGGAGACGGTGCCGGAACTTCGGCTGGAGAGAACGCAGCGCACGCCTGAAGTCGGCTGCTGATCGCCCTTCCCGGCCCTGGTGCTTGCTGCCACGGCCCGCAACAATCATTCTGAAAAGCAAGACGAAAAAGGAGAAAAAATATGAAGCGTATATCGAGGTTCCGATCCCGATTTCTGGCACTTTCCGCCGTACTGGCGGTTTGTACCGGCTTGACTTTCGCCGTCACCATGACTTCCGGCGAGACTGCTAGCGAGAAACTCAGCGCGACTCCGAGTGCGACTCCGAGTGCGACTCCCAGTGCGACTCCCAGTGCGACTCCCAGTGCGACTCCCAGTGCGACTCCGAGTGCGACTCCGAGTGCGATTCGGAGTACGACACCCAGTGCGACCCCGGCCGTGACTCCGGCCGCGCCCGCCAGCGCCAGCACCAGCAAGCCCAACATCCTGTTCATCATGGGCGACGATATCGGCATCATGAACGTGGGAGCCTACCATCAGGGCCTGATGGTAGGCGAAACGCCGAATATCGATCGCATCGGCAAGGAAGGTGCGAGATTCATGACCTATTATGCCGAGCAGAGCTGCACGGCCGGTCGCACCGCCTTCTTCACCGGCATGCATCCCTTGCGCGCGGGCATGGTCATGCCGCAGCTTCCGGGTGCCACGAGTTCGCTGTTGCCGGGCACGCCCTCGCTGGCAAAATTCCTGCTGGATCTCGGCTACAACACCGGCGAGTTCGGCAAGAACCACCTTGGCGACAAATCGGCTTCGCTGCCGACCGCTCACGGCTTCCAGGAGTTCTGGGGCTACCTGTATCACCTCGATGCCATGCAGGGAGTCAGCTTCCCGGACATCAACAAGTCGCCGACCGCTCAGAGCATCGTACCGCCGTGCAAGAATACGCCGGTCAAGGGTCTTGCCGAGGCGCCCGGCGCCATCGATCCGCGAGACGGGCTGTGCATGACCCCGCCACGGCCGGTTATGCATTGCACGTCCGCCGATGGCACCGAAATGAACCAGAGCTGCAAGGACCAAGGGCCGCTGACGCTGGAACGCTCGAAGACCGTGGACGAGGAAATCTCCGCCCAGGTCATCGCCTTCCTCGACCGCAACGATCCCAAGAAAACCGGCAAGCCGTTCTTCGTCTGGTATAACCCGGCACGCATGCACGTCACCACCATGCTCTCGGACAAGTATCTGGACATGCTGGGCGAGAAGGGCGGCAAGGACTGGGGCATCAACGAAGCCGGCATGAAGCAGATGGACGACAACATCGGCTACGTGCTGAAGAAGCTCGAGGATATGGGCCAACTCGACAAGACCATCATCGTCTTTACGACCGACAACGGCGCTGAGGGGATCACCTATCCTGATGGAGGCATCACGCCTTTCAGGGGCGGCAAACTCACCACCTGGGAAGGCGGTATGCGGGCGCCGATGCTCGTGCGTTGGCCAGGGCACATCAAGGCTGGCACCAACCCGGACCAGATATTCTCGTCACTGGACTGGCTTCCCACCTTGGTCAATATTGCCGGCGGGCCTTCGGGTGACGGGCTGAAGAAGCAGATTGAGGCCGGCACCTACCCCGGCATCGTCAAGACCACGCTCGACGGTGTGGACCAGCGGGCCTACCTGGAAGGCGAGGCAGATTCGGCACGCGACACCTTCTTCTACTACACCGGGGCACAACCTTCGGCGGTGCGCTACAAGAACTGGAAGTTCTACTACACGATGGTTTCTTCCAATGCGCAGGATGCCTTCAGCAACCCGGTGACCTATCACTGGACCCAGGTCAACAACCTCAAGCGTGATCCCTTCGAGAGGTCGGTCGCGACGGTCGATGGTACCCTCATGGGCTACGGCGGCGCCCTGGCTGCGCCGAGCACTGCGTTCATCTATGACTGGAACCTGCTGCCGATTGGGCAACTGCTTTGGCTGAAGGAACTCGAGACCTACAGGAGCTTCCCGTCGCTGCAGACTCCGGCGAGCTACAACCTGGATAACGTCATCAAGGCGATGCAGGACGCGTCGCACGTCAGTCACGCGGGTCGCTAGCCGATCCGTCAAGGGATCTGATTGAGCAGTCATGCAGCGGGCGGCCTGAAAGGGTCGCCCGCTTTTTTGGGTGATCAATGCGCTCGAGCCGCAGTTCTGAAAGGCTCCGACCGCCGGGAATTCCGTATCACAGACCAAGAAGCAGCGCTGGACGGTCACCAGCACGAAAAACGACTGGAAAAAGATCTTCAGTTTCGAGTGAGTCAAGCGCACGGGGCAATCTGTGCTCCGTTCCCAGCTCCGCCTTGCCTCCGCGGAGCGGCAAACGTTTCCCAAGGAATCATCAATGCAATCGATCAAATCCCGAGTTCTGCTGGCCGGCGCGGTTTCACTGCTGCTCCTGGGCGCCTGCAACTCCGAGCAGAACGAAAAACCTGCGGCAGCGGCCGTGAAGGGAGTGGTCGTGGCCACCGTGAACGGCACCGCGATCAACAAGAGCCGTGTCGACATGATTATCGAACACGGCGCCGCCGCTGGCCAAGCGGAGAACCCGGACACACCCGAAGTCAGGAAAAGCATTATTGAAAAACTGGCCATGCAAACCCTGATCGCCGAGGAGGCGGTGAAGAAGGGCTTGGACAAACTGCCGCAAGTCAGCGAGCAGCTCGATGTCCTCCGGCAATCGGTTCTGGCCGACGCCTATGTGCAGGATTTCATCAAGAACAGTCCGCTCAGTGACGAGCTGTTGAAAGCCGAATACGAGCGTATCAAGGCCACCGTCACTGGCAGCGAATACAAGGCGCGCCACATCCTCGTGGCGAGCGAAGCCGAGGCGAAGGCGATCATTGCCGAGCTGAAGAAGGATGCGGCATCATTCGCCAAGCTGGCCATGGAAAAATCCGCTGATGCCGGCTCCAAGGTACGGGGCGGCGATCTCGGCTGGTTCGACGTGAGCAGTATGGTGCCGGAGTTCAGCAGTGCCATCAGCACGCTGGAAAAGGGCAGCTTCACGCAAGAACCGGTCAAGACCCAGTACGGCTATCACGTCATTCTTCTGGAAGATTCCAGGCCCATCGAAGCGCCTCCCTTTGAGGAAGTCAAAGCCGATCTGGCCCAGCATCTGCAGCAGCAGAACCTCAAGAAGCAACTCGATGATCTCAAGGCCAAGGCCAAGATCGAGCTTGTCGAAGCGCCTGCGGTAGCCGCCAAATAAATCAACTTGCTATGATCGTTTCACGCAGGGGCTGCAGGGGATTGCGGGACTGGTCAATGCCGCTGCTGAACACAGCGCCGCTGTCGCGATGTTTCAATCCCATTAATTACCGTCGAACTGGGAGGAGCATATGGCCAATACAAGCACTCAAGCGGGGACTCCAGCTGCCAGCGGACCCGATCTCGAGAAGATCCCGGTCGAGCAGGTCTTGTCGACCCTGTCTGTCAAGCCCGAGCAGGGCCTGAGCGCTGCAGAAGCGCGGCAGCGTGCGGCCAAGTACGGGCCCAATGCCATCGTCGAAAAGGAAAAGAGCCTCGGCGAGCAGGTTCTCGGCTACTTCACCGGCTCGATGGCCTATGTCATCGAAGCGGCGGCACTGGTCTCCGCACTGCTCGGGCACTGGGATGATTTCGTCATCATCGGCTCCCTGCTGCTGTTCAACGCGGCACTCGAATACTGGCAGGACCGCAAGGCCTCGAACGCGCTGGCCGCCCTGAAGGCGGGTCTGGCACCCGAGGCGACGGTGTTGCGCGATGGCAAGTGGAGCACGGTGCAGGCGTCGACCCTGGTGCCCGGCGACATGGTCAAGATCCGCCTTGGCGTGATCGTGCCGGCGGATCTGCGCCTGACCAGTGGCGACTTCGCCTCGATCGACCAGGCGGCGCTCACCGGCGAGTCGCTGCCGGCCAGGAAGCAGGTCGGTGACCAGGCTTACTCGGGCAGCGTCGTCAAGCAGGGCGAGATGGAAGCGGTGGTCATCGCCACCGGCACCAATACCTTCTTCGGCCGTACCGCCAAGCTCGTCTCCGGCGCCGGCGCAGTCAGCCACGCCCAGAAGGCGATGTTCCAGATCAGCAACTTCCTGATCGTCGTTGCCGTCTGCCTGACGCTGGTCCTGGTCGCCGTCAAGGTCTATCACGACATCGTGATCGCCAAGGACTGGAACCTCGCCGACGCCCTCGGCATCCTGCAGTTCGTGCTGGTGCTGATGGTCGCCTCGATCCCGGTGGCGATGCCGGCGGTGTTCTCGATCACCATGGCGCTCGGCGCGCTGGCGCTGTCGAAGCAGCAGGCGATCGTCTCCAAGCTGTCGGCGATCGAGGAGATGGCGGGCGTCGACATCCTCTGCTCGGACAAGACCGGCACCCTGACCAAGAACCAGTTGAGCCTCAGCGAGCCGATGCTCTTCGCCGCCACCGACCCGCAGGACTGCATCCTGGCGGCGGCACTGGCTTCGAAGCTCGAGGACAAGGACGCCATCGACACCGCGGTGATCACCGCGCTCAAGGACCAGAGCGTTCTCAAGGCCTGGACCTTGGGCAAGTATGTTCCCTTCGATCCGGTCACCAAGCGCACCCAGGCGACGGTCAGCGACGCCAGCGGCAAGTCTTTCATGGTCGCCAAGGGTGCCCCGCAAGCGATCGTCGATCTTGCCAAGGCGCCCGCGGAAATTGCCGAGAAGGTCAAGCAAGCCGTGGACAAGTTGGCAGCGCAGGGGGCGCGTGCCCTCGGCGTGGCGCGCTCCGCCGATGGCGGCGCGAGCTGGTCCTTCCTCGGCATCCTGCCGATGTTCGACCCGCCGCGCGACGACTCCAAGGAAACCATCGACAAGGCGGCGGAGAAGGGGGTGCGGGTGATGATGATCACCGGCGACGATACCGCCATCGCCATCGAGACCGCGCGCCAGCTGGGCATGGGTACGCACATCATCCCGGCCGCGGATGCCTTCCCCAAGGACATGGACCCCGACAACGTTCCGCCGGCGATCATCGACGCGATCGAGCGCGCCGACGGTTTCGCGCGCGTCTTCCCCGAGCACAAGTACGCCATCGTCAAGGCCTTGCAGTCGCGCGGCCATCTGGTGGCGATGACCGGCGACGGCGTCAATGACGCGCCGGCATTGAAGCAGGCAGACTGCGGTACAGCCGTTTCCGGCGCCACCGATGCCGCGCGTGGCGCCGCGGCACTGATTCTCACCGCTCCCGGCCTGTCGGTGATCAATGGCGCCATTGACGAGGCGCGGCGCATCTTCGGGCGCATCAACAGCTACCTGACCTATCGCATCGCCTTGACCCTGGACATCATGTTCGTCGTCGTGCTGTCCTCGCTTTTTCTCGGCTTCTCACCCTTGACTGCGATCATGATCGTCCTCATGTCTCTGCTCAATGACCTGCCGATGATGACCATCGCCTATGACAACACGCCGGTCAATCCGCGACCGGTGCGCTGGGAGCTGCCGCGCATCTTCGGCCTGGCCTCGATTCTCGGTGTTTTCCTGGTGGCCGAGTCCTTCGGCCTGCTGCTGTTTGGCGTCAAGGTGTTGTCGGACCCGCACTTGCAGGCGACCTTCGGGCTGGCGACGCACGCACAACTGCAGACGATGATGTTCCTGCAACTGGTCGGCGGTGGCCAGCTGCTGCTGTTCATTACGCGCACCGAGCACTGGTTCTTCCAGCGGCCCTACCCGGCCGCACCGCTGCTCGGGGCCGTCGCCGGCACGCAGCTCACGGCGGCGCTGATGTGCGGCTTTGGTGTGCTGGTACCGGCAATTCCCTGGACGCTGATCGCCTGGTCGTGGCTCTACGTGGCGGTCTGGATGTTCATCCTTGGCAGCGTGCGCATCATCTACGACCGCTTCGCCAGCTACCGCACCGCGCGCCACCTGAAGAGTGTCGCCGTGGTCAATCAGTCGCTGCACGCACACCTGGCCACGGCCGACAACCGCTGATCTTGAGCAAAGGAGAAACCCTTCATGGACTTCCGCAAGCAATTCGTCGTCAGCCCGGGCAAGAAGCTCAAGCTGGCTGCCATCGACCCTGCGCAGAGCGGTGGGCAGCTCTCGAATGAGGCGGCGCAACCGGAGATCAGCAAGTACGTCACGCGCATGGCCGAGATGCAGGCGCTGCTCTACGCCAACGCCGACCAGTCGCTGCTGGTTGTACTGCAGGCGCTCGACGCAGCCGGCAAGGACGGCGTCGTGCGCCACCTGTTCAGCGGCATGAATCCACAGGGGACGTCGGTGTTCGGCTTCAAGCAGCCAAGCGCCGCCGAAGCCGCGCACGATTTCCTGTGGCGCGCGCACCAGCGAACGCCGGGCAAGGGCGAGGTGGTCGTCTTCAACCGTTCCTACTATGAGGACGTGCTGGTCGTGCGCGTGCACGACCTGGTCCCGAAATCGGTGTGGTCGAAACGCTACGACTTGATCAACGACTTCGAGAAGCTGTTGACGCAGAACGGCACGCGGATTCTCAAGTTCTTCCTGCACATCAGCCCCGAGGAACAACTCGAGCGCTTCAAGCAGCGGCTCGACGACCCCGCCCGCAACTGGAAGATCAGCGAGTCGGACTACTCGGAGCGCGAGCTGTGGCCGAAGTACACCGAAGCCTATGAAGACGCTCTCGAGAAAACCAGTACGGCGCACGCGCCGTGGTACGTCATCCCGGCAAATCACAAGTGGTTCCGCAACCTCGCCGCTTCGCAGATCATCGCCGAGACGATGGCGGACATGAAGCTCAAGTTGCCGCCGACACGGGTCGACCTCGACGAGGTGCGCCGCAAGTATCATGTGGCAGCTGCGGCAGCGGCGGCGCAGCAAAAGAAGAACGGCAAGGACTAGCGTGCGGCTTGCAGCGAGTTACGGAGGATGGCAATGACTACAGCGAGCGAGGGCAAGCGCTTCCGGCTACCGCTCTTCCAGGGCATCCTGCCGATCGACCGGGCGGGGGTGGGGCGCGACATCATCGCCGGCTTCACCCTCGCCGCGCTGTCGATTCCCGGGACGATGGGCTACACCAAGATCATCGGCACGCCGGTGATCACCGGCCTGTACACCATTCTCATCCCGATGTGCCTGTTCGCCATCTTCGGCTCATCGCGCCATCTGTCGGTGAATGCAGATTCGGCCACGGCGGCGGTGGTTGCCGCCGGTCTTGCCGGCATGGCCGTGCGCGGGTCCAACGAATGGCTGGCGCTGTGCAGCCTGCTGGCACTAATGGCGGCGGTGTTCATGTTTGCCGCGCGCGTGCTGCGCCTGGGCTTCCTCGCCGATTTTCTCTCGCGTACGGTGCTCACCGGCTTTCTCACCGGCGTCGGCGTGCAGGTCTCGCTGCTCGAAGTCTCCGGCTTGCTGGGCCTGCCGCGGATCAGCAACCATCCGCTGTCGCAGATCGTGCACGACGCGCAATCGATCGCCCAGACAAATCCCTATGCGCTGGCGACGTCGCTGGCCGTGCTGGCGGTGATCCTCGGCGGCAAGAAGCTGTCGGAGAAGATTCCCGGGGGCCTGATCGCCGTCCTTGGCGCCATCGCCGTCAGTTGGGCGCTGGGTCTCGACGCTCACCTGGCAACGCTGGGTGCGGTGCCCAGTGGCCTGCCGACGCTCGGGCTGCCACAGGTCGACTGGAGCTGGCCGCTGCTCTGGAAGCTGGCGCCGATCGCCCTGGCCTGCTTCGTCGTCATCCTCTCGCAGAGCGCCGCGACCTCGCGCGCCTACGCCGCCAAATACAATGATCGCTTCGACGAGAACATCGATATGGTCGGGCTGGGAATGGCCAACCTTGGCGCCGGTCTGTCCGGGACCTTCGTCGTCAATGGCAGCCCGACCAATACGGCGATGGTCGCCAGTGGCGGTGGCCGCAGCCAGATCTCGCAGATCACGACCAGCGTCATCGTCCTGCTGGTCCTGCTCTTCCTGACCGGACCGCTGGCGCATTTGCCGGAGGCAGTGCTTTCGGCGATCGTTTTCCTGGTGGCGGTGAAAATGATCGACGTCAAGGGGATGACGCGAATCTTCGTCGAAGCGCGCGCCGAATTCTGGGTTGCCCTGGTGACAGCGGCAACGGTCGTCGTCGTTGGCGTCGAGCAGGGCATCGTCCTGGCGATGATCCTGTCGCTGCTCGATCACGTGCGGCGAAGCTACCGCGGCACCAACGCCGTGATCGCCGCGGACAAGCGGAAGAAGGGCTGGCAGACGGTGGCGCTGAGCGCGCCGCAGCAGATCGCGCCGGGCCTGATGGTCTATCAGTTCAGCCACAGTCTCTACTATGCCAACGCTGGACAGTTCGCCGAAGAGGTCTTCGAACTGACGAAGAGCAGGGGGCAGCCGCCTTTGACCTGCCTGTGCGTCGAAGCGGCAGCGATCGGTGATGTCGATTTCTCCGCAGCAGCGATGTTGCGCGATACCGCCATCCTGCTCAGGGAGCAGGGCATCCGGCTGGTATTTGCCAACCTCTCCCCGGATGTGCGCGGGCAATTCGACCGTCACGGAATCACCGAGACCCTCGGCGAGCACGCCATCTATGGCTCGATCCATGCCGTGGTGGCAGAGTACGAGGACAAGTCTGGCGCAGCCGAGGCGCCGCCAAGCGCCCGTAACGGAGGTGCGGCACCGGCGTGATGCTCAGCCTGAAGCCGATCACTACGATCACCATGGCCACCGGCACACCATTGCTGCGCTTGGCCCAGGCAGCCGGTCTGTTCGGTGAACATCCGTCGTCCTTCCCGAGAGGGTAGTAGCCAGACGGCGCCACGGTCGCTATGATCGCTCGCGTATTGACCTGCCTGTGCCGCAATCGAGCCAACGCGGAGGTCACCCCTCATCTACAGGTGGCGATTCGCCACCTGTAGATCCCCAAGACAGTGGCCGGGTCGATTTCTGGCTCCAGGCTCCCGCAATTTCATAGAGACGACAGATGAAACCAATATCCCTATTCGTGCTAAGCCTGCTTGCCACAGCCGTCCCGGCAGCGTACGCACAACTCCCGCAGGCAAGCATGGCGTCCATTTCGACGCCGGACACCGTCGAGTCGCGCATCGGCACGCTCGACTTCAAGGATGGCGCACCGAGTCAGGCGACTCTGGACAAGGTCTATGACAACCTGGACTTCATGCACGCGACCAGTGCATTCCTGAACACCCTATCGGGCGTCAGCATCCACTCGGCTCGAAAAGGCCTGCTGAGCGTCGGCGTCAAGGACAACGAAGTCATCGTCTTCTCGGACTTGATGGATGCCAAGTCCCTCTTCCTGACGGCCAACGCCGATACCGTTTACGCGATTGGCGTGCTGGACCTCAGCAAAGGGCCGATGGTGCTCGAAGTGCCGCCCAGCTTTCTCGGCACCATCGACGACTATTGGTTCCGTTGGGTCACCGACCTTGGCCTGCCCGGTAGCGATCGGGGCGAAGGCGGCAAGTACCTGGTGCTGCCTCCCGGTTACGACGGTCCCTTGCCGGATGGCGGCTTTGCCGTCGCCCACGCTCGCACCACGCGGGTCCTGTGGTTCGGGCGCATGTTCCTCGAGGACAACCAGCCGAAGCCTGCCGCCGACACGATCAAGAAGTACACCAGGATTTATCCTTACCAGGCCGGTGGGGTGGGCACACCGATCGCTGAGTTCCTGGCCGGCAAGGCGAAGCTGGGGCCGGTCACGCCGCCGCCGCCGACCGTGTTCCACGACGGTAGCGGCAAGGTGATGAATACCATTCCACCGAACGACTTCAGCTACTTCGAATTCCTGAACGAAGTCGTGCAGCAGGAGCCGGCAAGCTCGCTCGACCCGGAGTTGATGGGCCCGATCGCCGCCATCGGCATCGTCAAGGGCAAGCCCTTCGCCCCCGATGCGCGGATGAAGAAGATCATGAGCGAGGCGGTCGCGCTCGCCAACGCCACGGCGCGCAGCCTGTTCATGAATCCCCGCGAGCGGAGCTGGTATCACTACCCCAATTCGTCCTGGGTGAATATGCTGTTCGTGAGCGGCTACGAGTTCGAGACGCCGATTCCGGAGATCACGCGGGAAGGCGTCAAGCCCTTCCCGCCTACCGGCTACCGCCAATTGGACGCGCGCAGCGCATTCTTCTACGGCATCACCGGCATCACGCCGGCCATGGCCATGCGCTTGCCTGGCATCGGCTCGCAATACGTCTGGAGCATGCTGGACGCAGACAAGAACACCCTCGATGGCGCGAAGACCTACAAGGTGACCCTGCCCAAGGGCATTCCGGCCGGGAAATTCTGGTCGCTGACGCTCTACGACACCATGACGCGCTCGATGCTTGACACGCCGCAGCGCTACCCGCGCGCCGGCAGCCAGAGCTATCCGTCGCCGGCCGCCGAAGCGGGCGCCGATGGTTCGACGATCGTGTACTTCGGGCCGACGCAGCCGCAGGGCGTGCAGCGCGGCAACTGGATCCAGACCATGCCCGGCAAGGGTTTCTTTGCGATGCTGCGCCTGTACAGCCCGCTTGAACCGTTCTTCACCCAGGCCTGGCGGCCGAGCGAGGTCGAGCTGGTTCGCTAAGCGACTCGCCTGGCCGCTTTACTGTGAAAGTCGCACAAGCGACTCACGAAACTCCCTTCTCCTTTCGCGGGAGAAGGGTCAGGGGAAGAGGGCCACGCGCAGGATCTGCCCGGCGAGCCTGGCGACAATCACCAAGTCATGACCTCTCCCAGTGCTCCTGCGCCAGGATCCGCCGGCCACGATAGCGCTGCAGCAAGCCTTCCGCGACGAAGGCGATGACCAGGAAGGAGAGGAAGATCGCGAACGAGCCGGGGGAAGTCTGGTAGGTGTCGAAAGCCCAGACCGCGATCGCGAGAAGGCAGGCGACGATGCTCAGCAGGATCGCGATCCGGTGCCAGCCGCTGCCTTTCAGGAGCCGCCAGGCGCCGAAGTTGACCAGCGAGTACACCAGTAGCGAGGTCGCGCTGCCCAGCGACGCGACCGTCGTCAGCGTCAGGAAGTTGACCATCAGCAGGGCGAGCAGCGCGGAGATGGTCAGGCCGCGATAGCTCATGCCGATTTTTTGCCCGAACCGTGAAGGCAGCTGGCCGTTCTCAGCCAGCGTATAGGTGATGCTGGTGACGCCGAAGAAGCCGCCGTTGAGACAGGTGACGGTTGCCAGGATGGCGCTGATCAGGAGGGCGTGGAAGCCCATCTCGCCGAAGTTGTGTCGGGCGACGACCGCCAGGAGCGTTGCCCCGCTCGTTGTCAGCTCCGGTCCATCGACCGTGGCCGTGACCGCCAGGGCGAGCGCCACATAGAGCAGCAGTACGATGGCGATGGTGCTGTACATCGCCCGCGGCAGGTCGCGCGCCGGTTTGTCCATGTCCCCGGCGGCATTGCTGACCACGGCAAAGCCCGTAAAGGCAAAGAAGGTGAGGCCGAGGCTGCCGAGTATCGGCGTGGCTGCGGGCCAGGTGTCGACCGCGAGCCGAGCCACCTCCGCGTGCATCGACAGCCCGACGGTGAACAGGGCGAGGACCGCCAGATTGGCGAGGACGACCAGCCGCTGGGCGGCGCTCACGAACTTGGCGCCGATCAGGTTCAGGGCAGCCAGGCCGACGATCAGAGTGGAGCCCAGGATGCGTTCCCAGAGGAGCAGATTCACGTCGCCAAGGCCCAGGAGCTTGGCGGTGAACTTGCCGAAGGCCAGCGAGATCATCGCCATTCCGATCAGCTGCGCGATATAGAACAGGATCGAGCAGCCGCCCGAGAAGAGTCCCGGGCCGTAGGCCTTCACCAGGTACTCGACCACGCCGCCGCGCGATGGATAGCGCACGCCGAGTTGTGCGAAGGAGTGTCCGGTGAGCAGCGCAATGATCCCGGCGACCAGAAACGACAGCCACACCGCCGATCCCGCCTTGGCCGCCGCTTCGCCCATCAGGGCGAAGATGCCGGCTCCGACCATCGAGCCGACGCCGAGGGCGATCGCCCCGCGCAGGCTGATTCGTCTGCTGTTGTTTTGCTCGCTCATGGCCCCCTTCCTTAAGCGTCTTGAAGCGCGCCGACTGACTGCAGCGCGGCAGCCAGACGCTCAGTTTGGCGTCGCGCGGCAACGCGTGGCCAGCGCGAGGATTGCGCTCTCAGGGACGGCAAGTCATGCCAAATCCATCTGCCAGAATGCCCGGCTCGCGTGGCCGCACGAGCCCTTGCAAAGCATGCCGATTCGGCGGACCAGCTAGTATACTCGCAGCCTGTTTTGCAGACACAGCGGACGAAGCCGCGGCCTAGCCGCAAGCTTGCGGGCCCTCGCTTCACCGATGCCGCGGCCATGAGGCAGGCGGCGAAGGTGTGCTCGTTCTCCTCGTGAGTTCATTCGGGTGCGGTAGTTTCGGTAGGGAGCCGTTCAGCTTGGCCAATACGACAACGATCGAGAAAACCGCACGGGAGCTTACGGCCGAGGCGTCGGCCGCCGCCCGGCTGCCGGACGAGGCGGGCAAGCTGGCTCCGCTGGCAGAACGCGCTGAAGCGGAGTTGTCCCAGCTTCCCACAGCCGTCGAGAACGCTCCCCACGAGCTTGCCCAGCTTCCCGCAAAGGTCGTCAAGCAGTTGCCCGGCGAGCTGGCGTCGACGGAAGCCTACGTCGAAGCGAAGTTGCCGGTGATCGAGGCGCTGCCTTTGCCGGACCTCTTTTTTGGCGGGGGGGTGCTGGTCGCCGTCGTCGTCCTGCAGGCCATCGGCTTGCGTCTGCTCACCGGCCGCTTCGACAAGCTTGCGCAGCGCATCGAGCTGCGCCCCGCCTGGTGGAGCGTTGACCTCTTGCTCGGGTTCACCGTTTTCAGGATGCTCGGCCTGCACCTGTTGTCGATCATGCTCTGGTCGGCAGCCCTCGTTTACGGCGGGATCATCCCTGGATGGGCGGCCGCTGCACGCTTCGCGGCGCTGTCCTACACCACCCTTGGCAGCCACCTGATCCTGACCGATCAGTGGTACATGCTCTCACCGATCATCGCCATTTCGGGCATGTTCACTTTCGCCTGGACGGCCAGCGTCCTGGTGAGCATCGTCGGCAAGTGCAACGAACTCCGTGCCGTGGTCCGGGCGGCGCGACAGCAACGGCGCGACGCCAGGAGGCAGGCCACGATCACCGTGCCGCCAGGCGACCCGGCCGAGGCAGGCGGAGCAGAGGCGGGCGCATCGCGAAGCGGGTAGGAGCGAGCGGCGTCGGTTTGCTGTTTCGGGATGAAGGCGTGCCGCCCATCGTCGTCGAGTGGGGTGTTGGCGAGTTCGTGAGCAGGCTTTCGGCGCGCTTGAAAGCAGGCTCGACCCTCCCGGTGGCTGGAATTCCTATCCTGCACCATGGGTGCAACACTGCCCCCTAGCCGGCGCTGGTCAGCAGCGCTCCCTGGCGGTGCACGCGACCAAGCGCTTCGAGCGTGTCGACGATCTGCGACAGGCGTTTTTTCCAGGCACCCTTGCCGGTGAAGCGCGCTGCCAGTTCCGTTTCCGAAAGCGGAGCAGCTGCGCCTGCCAGCATGTTGGCGACGGCGGCGACCTGCTCGGGTAGTGCGGCGGGCCAGGGCAGGCGTGCGGTGCTGCTTGCCGGGACGGCCGCGGCGGCCAGCGCAGCCTGTTTGCCGGCCGGATCATCGATGCCGAGCGGCGACTGGCTCGCCACTGCCTGCGGGTGCTGGTATTCCGGCCGCAGCCAGCGCACCTCACCGCGCGCTTCTTCCGCCAGCCGCTCGGCGTTCAGCGCGGCCAAGCGGACGAGCAGGGTTTCGCTGGCGGCGTCTTTCTGCGCCGGGTCGGCGAGGGCCGCGCGGAGATCGCTCCAGCCGTAGGCGTCGAGAACGGCGGCGTCGAGTTCGTCGTGCAGGGTTTTCAGCACGCTGACCAGGCCTTGCTCGTGGATGGTCTTTTCCCTGGCGTTGAGCGGCTCGCCGCTGCGCAGCTTTTCGAGGACGTTGTACATGCCGGTCAGTGTCAGGCTGGCGTGGGCTTCCTGTTGGCGTTTGCGGTGGGCGTCGAGTTGTTCGGCGAGGTCGCGGATGCGGGCGGCTTGCTCGGGGTTTGCGGCGGGGAAAGGGAAGGGCTCGAAACAGCGGGTCTTGTTGTAGCGTGGGTCGTTCCCGACGCCAAGCCGGCCGCCGGCAGCTAGCGCCCAAGTGGCGTGGGTGCAAGACGAGAGCACACCCAGATGCAGGGCATCGGCGCTGGCGAGGCAGACGAGCATGTTGTCTGGCGCCATGTCGGCGTCGAGAAACTGGAAGGTGCGATGTTTCGCGGTCTCGACGGTGGCGATGTAGCGCGGCAGGCCAACGAGCATCTTACGAAGTTCCTGGCGCGGTTTGCCATGTAGCCACCAAAGTCGTGCGTAGCCCGCCCCGTCGGGTGTCCCGGCCTTCGCATCACGCTCCGGTTTGACGCGTTCGAGCACCCACTGATAGGTCGCCGGATAACGCGAACGCACTTCTTCGGCGGTGAAGCCGAAGAGGTCGATCAGCTTCACGTCGCGCGGCCGGTCGGTCAGGTCGCGGCCGTTCCTGTACTGCTTGATTGGTGCGTCGACATCGAGGCGCATTGCTTCTGCGGGCGTGACGATGAAACCAGCACCAATGAGTTGAAGACCACGCCCAGTTAAACCACCGTTTGCCTGAAGAGCTTTCGCATTGGCTACGCTTGTCCCGATGCGCAAGTCAGCGTGCAGTAGCCCGACCTGCTCCTGTAGTTCGACGTCCAAGCCATCACTTTTGCCTTCGCGCTCCGCGGTCACGTTCAACAGCCGGCCTTCGCTGTTGCCCGGCACTCCGACCGTCATCGCGATGCGCACGGCGGCGCCGTCGGCGCTGTCGACCCACGGGTGGTCGGGCACCGCGAAGGCCAGCGACACGCCCTTGTCGAGCGCAGCGTGAACGACCCGGCGGTTGAAGGTCTGCCTGAGGCTGTTGGTGGTGATCAAGCCGAAGCGCTGCACCTTGCCCTGGGCGACCAGTTGCGCCGCGTGGTGCCACCAGAACATCACCAGATCGGCGGATTCGGGAACCTCTTTCCAGGCCTTGCGCAGCGCTTCGACGTAGCCGTCGCCGAGCGCGGCACGCATGCCGCCGGCGCCGATGAACGGCGGGTTGCCGACGATGTAGTCGGCCTGCGGCCATGTCGCCTTGCGCGGATTGAGATAGCGCTGCAGCGGCGTGCGCGCGTTTTCGTCGGGTACCTGCTCGCCGGTGACCGGGTGCGCCTTGGTCGTCACGCCGTTCCAGCGGCTGACCGGGACGCCGCGCTCGTCGACGACCGTTTCGACGCCATCGCAGGCGAGGACGGCGTCGCGGCATTCGATGTTGCGGAAGTCCTTGAGGATCGGTTGCGGCGGCAGGCCGCTGCCGCTGGTGCGGAAATGCCATTGCAGGTAGCCGATCCAGAGCACCAGTTCGGCGATGGCTGCGGCGCGCGGGTTGAGTTCGAGGCCGAGGAACTGGTGCGGGTCGACGGTCAGTCCTTCGGCTTCGAGGCGTTGCTGGCCGCGTCCGAAAGCGTGCAACTGGTCGAGCACCTCGCCTTCGAGGCGCTTCATATGTTCCAGCGTCACGTAGAGGAAATTCGCCGACCCGCAGGCCGGGTCGAGGACGCGAATCTGGCACAGGCGGTGGTGGAAGGCGTCAACCTCGGCACGCGCGGTGTCGAGTTTTCCCTCGTTGGCGAGCAGCAGGGCCGCCGCCTGGACATTGCGCCATTGGCCGCGCAGCGGCTCGACGACGGTCGGCAGGACCAGCCGTTCGACGTAGGCCCGTGGCGTGTAGTGGGCGCCGAGCGCGTGCCGCTCGCTGGGCGTCAGCGCGCGTTCGAGCAGGGTGCCGAAGATCGCCGGTTCGACCTGCGTCCAGTCGGCGTGCGCGGCCTGCAACAGCAGGCCGATCTGTTCGCGATCTAGGGCGATCACTTCCGGCTGCTTGAAGAGCTTGCCGTTGAAGCGCGGCAGCGTGGCGCGCAGGACGACCGAGAAGCCGCCGGCGTCCATCTCGCGCCACAATGCGGCGAGTAGCGGCACGAATTGCTGCGGACTGCTCTGCAGGGTTTCGAGCAAGGTGGTGAACGCGCCCTGGCCGTTCTCCCGGGGCAGCAGGCCGACGTCTTCGGCGAACATCGAGAACAGGCAACGGGTGAGGAAGCCGGCGACGAGTTCGGGGTGGTGGCCGGCGCCTTCGAGCGTTCGGGCGATGCGCGCCAGATGGCCGGCGATCTCGCGCGTGACGCGCGCCGAGACGCGCGTCGGGTCCAGCGCCAGCGGGTCGCGCCACAGGGTTTGCAGGCGTTCGCGGATGCCGCGCTCGGCGAGATCGGCGAGCCTGATGCGGTGCGAGCGCGGGTCGGGGAAGGGGGTGTAGGTGGCGCCGGAACGCGTGAAGTCGGCGTACAGCTCGATGACCTGGCCGACATCGATGACGATCAGGAACGGCGGTCGACCCTCGTCGGCCGGCAGCGCGCGGGCATAGCCTTCGGCCTGGCCGCGCGCCCGCTGCAGGGCGTCGTCGAAACCCTTGCTGGCGGCGGCGAGGCGGATCTTCTTGGCTTCGAGAACGAAATGGCCGCGCTTGTAGCAGTCGATGCGCCCGTTTGACGAACTGCCGTCGCCGTGGCGAAAACTGACCCGGCGCTCGAAGACGTAGGCGTTGTCGCGCGTGTCTTCATGCGCCGGGTCGGGGGAGGGGACGTCGAGCAGCCGACAGAGGTCGGTGACGAAGAGCTGGTAGTTGGCCAGCTCGGAACCGTCGGCCGCGCGCCAGCGGGCGACAAAGGCGGCGGCTTGCGCCGTATCGGGATCGGCGCTCAGGCTGGCTTCGGTCATGGGCCGGGATTATGACATGGAGGATGAGCTCGCTGCGCTCCTGCCTCGCGTCAGTGTCGTGCTGTCGTGTTGACTAGACTTCCGCCATGCATGGCAGCGTCGCGAGAGCCTCGTGGTGGTGGGCGGAAGTCCGGCGTCACAGCCGCCCGCAGGTCATTGCGAGGAGGCGAAGCCGACGTGGCAATCCAGTTCCATGCTCTCACTCCTTCCCGCCGCATTGATCTATTGAGTACGCGAAAAGCAAAACCTCTGGATTGCCGCGTCGGCTGCGCCTCCTCGCAATGACGGTGGGTGGGCGGGGGCGGATGGTGGCCGAAAATCCCATCACGAATGCCGCACACGAGCGGGCTCATTTCGCCACCCTTCGAGCGCGTCGAGCGTGGCCTGTAGGGTCGGCAGCAGCACGATGCCGGTCGCCGCTGTCGCGCGTTGCGCACCTGCACCGCCAACCCACAGGTCGATTGCCGTGGGCAGCATTTGGCGCAACTGGCTGACCAGCGCGCCGACCTGTCGCGCCGGAAAAGCAGCGGAAAGCGAGATGGCGACGATGTTGGCCTGGTGGGCGCGGGCGGCCATTTCGATGTCGACCAGCGGCGTCTGCGTGCCCAGCGAAATGCAGGTCGCGCCCTCGAGTGCCAGCAAGGCCTCGACCATCAACAGCCCGAGCACGTGTTGTTCGTCGGGCGGCGTGGTCAGCAGGATGCGTGGTGTGCCGCCCGCGGCCGGCAGGTTGCCGATCGCCTGCCGCAAAAGCGACTTGATCTGCTCGCTATAAAGATGTTCCTCGAAAACCTCGAATGCTCCGCTCATCCAGGCTTCGCCGACGGCGTCATTGAGCGGCGCGACGACGTCGATGATGAAACGCTGCAGGCCGAGTCGCATCATCGCCTGCTTGAGCAGCCGGCGCAGCGCCGCAAGGTCGTTCGCCTTGACCAGCGCGATGGTCTGGCCGATCACCGCTTCGTGCTGCCCGGGATCGCTTCGCGCGGGTGATGCGCCGGCGTTGCACAGCGTGGCGAACTCCTCCTCACTGGCTGCGCACAGGCGACCCGGGCGCAGGCCTTGATCGATCAAACGTTTCATCATCCGCAGCCGTTCGACCTGCTCGGCAGGATAGAGGCGCTCACCGTGCTCGTCGCGAGTCGGCTGCGGGAAGCCATAGCGGCGCTCCCAAACGCGCAAGGTGTCCTTGCCGAGACCGGTGTCGCGCTCGACAGCGCTGATGTTCATGGTTGGAAGCTGGTTCATATCGTGCCGGGAAGTGTTTGCATGAAAAACGCGCAGAGCGTTGCGAAGACGCGGAAGATAGCCTAGATATCTCTAGTTGTCCAGGACATTATCGAGGGCGGCAGCGCTGCTTGCCCCGGGGGGCGGCTGCCATCCGGCTTCGCGATTCTCAATGGCCTGGCAGGTGCCGGCCACAGGTGGTTAAGCAATCCATGTTGTAGCGGATCTGTTGCCGACTGGCCCAGGAAAAGAAGAGCGGCAGCGAATGCTTCGGCCGGCCGCGCTTGATGGTCGACTGTTTCCGACTTCCGCCACGGTCAATTCGCGAACTTGCGTTCCTGGTGTTTCCCCAATCTGTCCTGGACAAAAAGAGAAAAACCGTTGACAAGATGACTGTTGATCAATAGAGTGGACTCATCCCTTTGTGTCCTAGACAAAAAGATGTGTCTGTACATACCTTTCATTGCTGAGTGCGACCTGAAAATGCTCCGTTCAGATATTGATCCTCAGGATTCTGTGATGAAATTCAGAGCCATGCGTGGTTGTCAATCAGGCCCGTAGAACTTTCGATGCCGTGCCGCCCACCGCTACGGGTCTTCTCTTGAATGTCGTAGACAAAAAGTTCTGGCGCGTCGCGGCGCAGTCGTGCTGCCAGGCGCTCCCTCCAGCCACCCGCGTTCAGGATAAAGTCATGTTCAGGTCGCCTTACTTTCTTGCCTTCGCCCTCGGTTTGGGCGCCGCGCTGCCGGCAGTGGCGGTGGAGCCGTGCCCGCCCTTGCTCGATCACAGTTTTGCATCGCTGCAGAAGCGCCAGCCGCAGTCCCTGTGCCAGTGGCGGGGCAAGGTCTTGCTGGTGGTCAACACCGCGACCTATTGCGGCTTTACCTCGCAGTACGACGGTCTCGAGAAGCTGTACGCGCGGCTAAAAGCCCGCGGCCTGGTGGTGCTTGGCTTTCCGTCGAATGACTTCGGTGATCAGGAGCCGGGCAGCAGCCAGGAAATCGCGGATTTTTGCCGGCTGACCTATGGCGTGCAATTCCCGATGTTTGCCAAGACGAGCATCGTCGGCGCCAACGCCAGCGCCTTCCATGCGCAGCTCGCCACCGCGAGCGGCGAAGCCCCGCGATGGAACTTCCACAAATACCTGATCGATCGCAGCGGCAAGCAGGTGCTGAGCTTTGCTAGCCGCGTGCAGCCGGACGACCCCGCGCTACTCGCCAGGATCGATGAGTTTCTTGACCAGCAGTGACCGCCGCCGAAGTGCTGCTACCCACCGATCACTCACTTTTTCGCCTTTGGAGACTACGCCATGAACGCACCTGACCACTTCTTTCTCCCTGACATCCAGGCCAGCACCGATCAGCGGCAGCTGGCGATTCACAAGGTTGGCGTCAGGGGCCTGCGCTACCCGCTGGCATTGCTCGACGCGGCCGGCAAGGTGCAGAACACGGTCGCCAGGCTGGCGCTGTCGGTCGCTCTGCCGCCCGAGCTCAAGGGGACGCACATGTCGCGCTTCGTCGAGCTGCTCGAAGAGAAGCGTGCGCCGCTGAACGTGAATCGCCTGCTGCGCATGCTCGACGAAATGCTGCTCCGGCTGGATGCGCAGAGCGGCGAAATCGAACTTGCCTTTCCCTACTTCATCAGCAAGGTGGCGCCGGTGTCGGGCGTCGAGAGTCTGCTTGACTACGACCTGCGGATGATCGCCGAGAAGCGCGCCGGGCAGGGGTGCGAGCTGACACTCGAGATCGTTGCGCCGGTGACCAGCCTCTGCCCGTGTTCCCGGGAGATCAGTGCCTACGGCGCGCACAACCAGCGCTCGCACATCACGATCAGCGCTCGCCTGCGTTCGGGGATGTCTCCCGAGGAACTGGTGCGGCTGGCCGAGGAGGAAGCCTCGTGCGAAGTCTTCGGACTGCTCAAGCGAGTGGACGAGAAATGGGTGACCGAGCGCGCCTACGACAACCCGAAGTTCGTCGAAGACCTGGTCCGCGACATCGCGCTGCGTCTGATGAAAGAGCCACGCATCGCGCAATGGACGGTGAAATCGGAGAACTTCGAGTCGATCCACAACCACTCGGCCTATGCCGAGATCTGCGGCGAAAATCCTGAATGCGCCTGAACGACAGGGAGATGACCATGCGTAGTGCACAGCGTATCGCCGTCGTCGGTTCCGGGATTTCGGGTCTGGCCAGTGCCTGGCTGCTGTCCCAGAAACATCAGGTGACGCTCTACGAAGCGGGGGACAGCCTGGGCGGGCACACCAACACCGTCGACGTGACGCTGGAGGGTGTCTGCCACCCGGTGGATACCGGGTTCCTGGTCTACAACACGCACACCTATCCGAACCTGACGGCGATGTTTGCCCATCTCGGCGTGGCCAGCGTCGAAACCGAAATGTCCTTTGCGGTCAGCCTCGACGAGCCCCGTCTGGAGTGGGCGGGCAGCAGCCTGGCCACCGTTTTCGGGCAGAAGCGGAATCTGCTGCGACCAGACTTCTGGCGGATGCTGGCCGACATCGTGCGCTTCAACCGCGAGAGCGTCGCCTGGCTCGAGGGGCACTGCGACGATGGCCTGAGCCTGCGCGAATTCCTGGCTGCAGGTGCTTACTCGCGCTCCTTCGCCGAGTGGTATCTGCTGCCGATGGCGGCGGCGATCTGGTCCTGTCCGGCCGGGCAGATGCTCGACTATCCACTGGCCAGCTTCGTGCGTTTCTGCCGCAACCACGGTCTGCTGCAGGTTTTCGACCGGCCCTTGTGGCGAACGGTCAGCGGCGGCGGGCGGCAATACGTCAATAAGCTTGCCGCCTGTCTCGACGATATCCGCCTGGCGACGCCCGTGCGCGCCATAGACCGCAGCGCGGCCGGTCTGATCGTGCGCAGCGATGCCGGTGCCGAGCATTACGATCAGGTGGTTCTCGCCTGCCACAGCGATCAGGCGCTGGCAGTCCTCGGCGAGGCGGCGACGCCGGCCGAGCGCCGCTTGCTGGGTGCCGTACGCTATGCGCCGAATCGCGCCGTGCTGCACACCGACGCCGCGCTGCTGCCGCGCTCGCCGGCGTTGTGGTCGGCGTGGAACTATCTCTCCAGCGGCCAGGAACTTGACCAGCGCCCGGTGAGCGTTTCCTACCTCATCAACCGCCTGCAGCCGCTACCGTTCAAGACACCGCTGATGGTTTCGCTGAACCCGCAGCGTCAGCCGGCGAGCGAGCGGGTGATCGCCGAATTCGACTACGAGCATCCGATCTTCGACCGCGCGGCGATCGCCGCGCAGCGCGACCTGCCGGCGGTTTCCGGTGCGCACGGGGTGTGGTTCTGCGGCGCCTGGAACGGCTACGGCTTCCACGAGGACGGTCTCAAGTCGGCCTTGCTGGTGGCCAACGCCATGGGCTGCCGGGCGCCGTGGCAGGGTGTCGATGCGGCTGTTCGGGTCCGCCCGGCGGCAGCACGGAGCGAGGGACTGGCGGCATGAACGCGGCACCGGCTCGGCTCTTCTTCGGGCAGGTGATGCACCGGCGAGTACGGCCGGCGGCCAACCGCTTCGTCTATTCCATCTATTTCTGTCTGCTGCCGCTGGCGCGCATCGAGCAATCGAGCAGTGCCCTGTTCGCGGTCAATCGCTGGAATCTCTTCAGCTTCCATTTCGCCGACCACGGTGCACGCGACGGCTCGCATCCGCTGCCCTGGGTGCGCCAGCTGCTGCAGCGCGAAG
>ERZ761602.2094-NODE-2094-length-32930-cov-7.112243_pt1 | contig 32930 bp, 30 predicted proteins | sample MGYA00512165_ERZ761602 | MGnify/ENA primary metagenome ERZ761602 (study PRJEB28899, sample SAMN02445085) | bioreactor sludge metagenome | biome: EBPR sludge; isolation source: Thorneside wastewater treatment plant | place: Australia: Brisbane, Thorneside...
GCCGTCTTCCTGAAGCGGATTGAACGGCGGAGTCGGTGTCGGACTTGGGGTCGGGGTCGGCGAAGCTGTCGGTGAAGGAGTCGGCGTCGGGGTCGTGAACGAGTTTCCATCAAAGTTGCCGGGGTTCGTATCGTTGAGATTGCCTGGCGTAGAGGTCGTGGCGTTGGAACTGAATGCGATCCAACGGCCATCATTACTGATTACGGGCCGTGTATTCACGATCTCAACGCGAATGTTGTTAAATGACGGATTCAGGCTCGTGCTGAAAAGGACGCTCTTTGTGTCAGTGATCTGAAAGATCTGCCGCTGGGCGTAATCGAAAAGAAAGATCTCGCGGTTGCCGTCTGCATTGCGGGGATTTACCGTCGCCAGGTTCCCGCGGGATTCGAAAACGATGAAGCGCCCGTCACCACTAATGCCACCGGCGAATGATTCAGCAAAAGAATCGGTGAACTGGCCGATGACCGAATCGACCTGGCCCGAGATCACCGAATAAAAAGCAAAAAATGAGAGGCTTAAAATGCCAAGAATGACGCGAAGTTTCACTAACTCCTCCAACGGGCGGCCTTCCGCCTGAACAAAGTAAATAACTCTATACGAAAATCGACAAACAAACTTCACATTTTAGGCTCTGGGCGGCCATTCTGCAAGCAGTTGAAACGTCCGGAGCCGATCATGAATCTTCTAAAACGGGTTTTCGATGCTTAAAGTGCCGCTTTAGGTTGTAATTCCAAATACTCGCGGGTTGAATTACTATCTAAGTGCTGCTCGGCGGCAACGCTTTTATGGCCGGACATCCTCGAAAGTTCATGATCGTCGCCGGTGAGGCTTCGGGCGATCGTCACGCGGCGCGCGTGGTCGAGGAACTGCGGCAAATTTATCCCAATGCCGATTTTTTTGGAGCCGCCGGACCGAAAATGAGAGAAGCGGGAGTTTGCGATGTTGTTCGGTCCGATGAACTTTCGATCGTCGGGCTGATCGAGATCGCAAAGGCTCTGCCGATCTTCCTTCGGGCTCGTAAAAACCTGCTGGAAGCGGCACGAGCGGAGCGGCCCGACGCGGCTATTCTGGTCGATTTTCCTGATTTTAACCTTAAGCTCGCTAAATCGCTGAAAAAGCAGGGCATTCGCGTCGTCTATTACGTATCGCCGCAGATATGGGCGTGGCGGGCTTACAGGATCCGGTCGATCCGGCATTATGTCGATCTGCTTCTGACGATCCTGCCGTTTGAGAAAGGTTGGTATATGGAACGAGGTATCCATCACGTCGAGTATGTTGGCAATCCGCTTGCTCGCGAAGTTCACGCGACCGAGGAAAGGCCGGAGTTCTGCCGCCGCAATGGCCTCGACCCCGAACGGCCGATCGTCGCGCTTTTGCCGGGAAGCAGACACAAGGAGATCGTACGGATATTGCCGGAGCTTTTACGAACGGCGGCCCGGATGCTGCGGCAGAATGGCGATATTCAGTTCTTCATCGCCTTCGCTTTCGAACGGCATCGCAGCGAACTTGAAGCGGCACTTAAACTGCTTGCTGAGAACGAACGCGCGGTGTTGAAAGATATTCGTTCGGTTTTCGGCGAGACTTACAACGCGCTGAACGCTTCAGATGCCGCCGCCGTGACAAGCGGCACGGCAACACTCGAAACCGGCATCATCGGTACTCCGATGGCGATCGTTTACAAGTCGTCGGCCATCAATTACAAACTGCTGCGTCCGCTCATCCGGGTCGAACATTTTGGGCTGATCAACCTGATCGCGGAGCGGCGGTTAGCCGCCGAGCTGATCCAGGATGACTTTACCCCGGAAAGCCTTGCGGCGGAGCTTTTCCGTTTGCTTTCTCCGGAGGTCAATGAAAATGTACAGAAGGAATTAAAGGCTGCGGCAGATAAACTTGGCCACGGCGGTGCTGCAAAGCGTGCCGCCGCGGCCATTCGAGATCTACTTGAAAAGTGATCAAGGCTTGCCCTGAAGTTCGGCGACCTTTTTCTCGTCGGCTTCGGCCAATTGGATCTTGTTTTGCTCGCGATACATACGCGAACGGGCGACATATGCGTTGACGAGTTTCGGGTTCGTCTCGATCGCTTTTGTCAGGTCAGCGAGTGCACCGGCGTCATCATTGAGCATATAGTTCGTGATCGCCCGGTTCAGGAAGCAATCCGCTAGCATCATCTTATTGGCCGGGTTCGAGTCGATATACTTTGTGTAATCGACCTTCGCCATCTGGAAGTCCTGCTTCTGCGAGTAATAGACCCCGCGATTGTAATATGCGGTCGAATCGGCCGGATTCAGCTCGATCACCTTTGAGAGGTCCTCGATCGCTTTCGCGAAATCCTGCTTCGTTCCGTTGGCAATGCCGCGGCCTTCGTAGGCGGCAACATAGGCCGGATCCAAAGAGATGGCTTTCGTGTAGTCGGCGATAGCTTCATCGAACCGCTTCATGTCGCTGTAAAGATTGCCCCGGTTGGTGAAGAACCGGGCACTCGCCGGATTCAGCTCGATCGACTTGTTGTAATCGGCGAGCGAAGCTTCGTTCTTTCCGAGCTTGTGGTTTGCGATCGCCCGGTTGTTGTAGCCATCGGCGAGGTTCGCCTGTCCGGTCATTTTTGCACCCAGATAATTGTCGTATGCAGCAACGGCCTCTTTGAACTGGCCCTTGAGCTGATAGGCAACGCCGAGGTTATAGTGGTTCTCTGCATCTTTCGGCTTATCCTTGACCGCTTTTGAGTAAAGTTTTATCTGGCAGTCGTAATCGGTGTCGGCACAGGGTTGGGCCGGTGCCTGAGGTGCTTGGCCAATTGCCGTTGCGGCGAAAATGGTGAGGGCCGCTGTAATCAAAATTGATCTCATTGATCTTCGTTTCCTTCCTTTATTTTCTCGAGTGCCTTCTTGAGGTCTCGTAATTCTTTCTTGAGCCGTTCAAGGCCCTTTACGTGGGCGTTCTGTCGTTTGTATTCGTCAAGCGGCTGGATGGGCGTTCCCCACCAAACTCCGGGCCGAACTATCTTTCCCGGCAGCACGCCGGCCTGCGAACCGATCACCGCTCCGCTTTGAACGCGGACGTGGTCGCCGAAGCCGACCTGGCCGCCGATGACACAATCGTCCTCGATCGTAACGCTGCCGGAGATACCGGTTTGGGCGGCGATCACACAGCGCTTTCCGATCTGCACGTTATGGCCGACCTGGACGAGGTTATCGATCTTGGTCCCTGCTCCGATGCGTGTTTCGCCGAGAGCACCGCGGTCGATACAGGTATTCGGCCCGACCTCGACATCGCTTTCGATCACCACGGTGCCGATCTGCGGGAACTTCTGATATTCGCCTTCTTCGTCGCGGACATAGCCAAAGCCATCGGCTCCGACCACGACTCCGGCATGGAGTATCACACGATCGCCAAGCGTGCTGCCATCTTCGACGAAGACATTCGGATGGACCACGCAGTCATTTCCGATCGCGACACCGTCGCCGACCTTTGCCCCTGCCCGAAGCTGTGTGCCACTACCGATCGAGCTTCGTTCGCCGACGGTGCAAAAGGCTCCGATGAAAACGCCTTCGCCGATCTCTGCATCCGGAGCGATGACCGCACTTGGGTGTATCTCGGGCTCGCGTCGCTTGGGCGGGTGCAGCCGGGCCGCGACGCGGGCGAACGCCAGCTTCGGGTTGCGAACCGCGATAAAGCTCTCCGCTCCGGCTACCTCCTCACACCCCTCGCCAACGATGACGCAGCCGGCCGTTATTTCAATATCACCGGGATCGCCCTGAATGAACGCGACCTGGCCCGGACCGGCGGAGGCGATATCGGCCGCCGCGGTCACTTCAACATCGCCGCAGCCAAAAAGCCGTCCGCCGATGATCTCCGCGATCTCACGTGCTCTCATCGGTTCAAAAATATCTGTTTTTGCAGGATTTGTCAGGCAGCTCGCTCCGCAATATCGATCGCAGACTGCAGGAAGAACTCGATGCCTTGTATCTCTACCAGACCTTCCGACTCCATCCGCCGGAGGATCGAAGCCGATTCGCTGTCCAGGAAAGTAAGATCTGCCAGATCGACCGTTACTAAAATGTCACCCGAAAAACGAGCCTCGCGAACGAGCTTTTCGAGAAGCTCGGCATCCTCAAGATACATATCGCCCTCAACGCGAAAGTAAACGCGTCCGTCGGATTCGAACTGGTTGATCTGGGTCGCCATCGTTTAGCGTTAGATGCACATTCTACGCTAAAGTTCGCAAAATGTTGCAATGTCAGCGGACATTTTCGGATGATTATTCGCTCAGTGTTTTCGGGAGTTTTTCCCGCGGGCCGCGCGCCGGACGGGTCGCGAAAAAGACGCCGCCAAAGACGAGCACCGCCGACGCGATGAACTTCAGATCGATGACCTCGCCGAGAAAGAGCACGGCAAGCAAAAAGCCGATCAACGGCTGCAGATAGATATAAATGGCAACTACCGAAGGATCGACCTTTGAGATGGCAAACGCGTTCAACAAATACGGGCCGGCGGTGGCGACGATGGCGATGTAAAGCACGAGCCACCAGATCATCGGCTGGATATCAGAAATACTGACGGACGATATCGACCAAGCACCGAGCGGCACGCAGACGGCGGCGGCGAAGATAAAGACCCACATCATCGAGCGAAAAGCGCCGTTGCGGGTGATCACCTCCTTTGATGTCGCGACATAAATGCCGTAAGAAAACGAGTTGAGAATTATCAGGAAATCGCCGAGCGTTGTCTCGGACGAGAACGAGGCGTTCCGCGGATCGATAAGAATTACAACTCCCGCTGCGGCAAGGACGACGCCGAGCGCCTTTGTCCAGCGGATCCGTTCGCTGCCGATAGCTGCACCGATGATAATGGTGAAGATGGGGATCGTGACGGCTAGAAGGGAAGTATTCGATGCTTTAGTAAGCGAGAGTCCGCCGATGAAAAGAAGCTGGTTAAATGTTACGCCGAATAGGCTTAGAACCGCGAGCCGGACATAATCAGACCGCTCCTGAAGCCAGATCCGCTGCCGGTAGAACTGAACCGCTAAGAGTATCAGCGCCGTTATGCCTACCCGAAAACCGACGAGCGAAACGGCCGGCAAAACAGCAAGAACCACCTTCCCGATAACCGGCAGCGAACCGAAAAACGCCTGCACAGCAAGCAATGCCGCATGCGGTTTGAAATCTAGTTGTTCTGCGCGTTTCTCCAAAGTAGAATAGTATGCACGGTTCGTCCGATTATTCCACGTTCAGCGTCTAAAAGCTTATGCAAACACGTTCCAGCATTTTGCGCATCATCTTTCTAATTTGCCTTACTTCACTATTTTCCTTTGCGCAGGCTTCGGATCCGCTGGCCTTTGACGAGCTTGTTACGTCACTTAAGGAATCGAAAGTCGGACTCCCGACCGCCAATCGGATTTTGAAAAAGCAGGTCGAAGATCGGGGACTAGCATTTGAAATATCGGAACGGCTCGAAGCGGAGTTGAGGAATGCAGGCGCCACGGACGAACTTCTTACCACCATCCGGTTTTGGTTTTGCGACAAATATACCGAGCTTGCGGATCGTTGCTCGGAAGATGACATCGATTGCAGAATCGCGAATTACACGAGGGCACTAGAATTTCATCCTGATGACGATGTCGTCCTGATCGACCGTGGAAATGCATTTCACGACAAGGGCGATTATAGTGCTGCGATCAGAGACTATACGGAGGCGATCAGGATCGATCCAAAGGACCCGGTCGCATTTTCTAATCGCGGAAATTCGAACTATCGTGCCCGCGAAATGAAAGCGGCGATCGAAGACTTTACGCGATCGATGGAGTTGGACCCGAAAAACGGCAATCTGTTCTACAATCGAGGGCTCGCCTATTTCGATCTTGATGAATACGAAAAAGCGGTGAAGGACTTTTCGTCTTTTATAGCGTTTGCCCCAAAGGACATAGATGGATACGAAAATCGAGGGGATGCTTTTCTTGAACTGGGACGTTTTGAGGAAGCACTTAGTGATTTCAACAAGGCGATCGCGATAGACGGCAAGAAGGCGGATCTTTACGTAGGCCGCGGGCGGGCGTATATCGGAAGCGGCAAATATCAAGCAGCGATAAAGGAGTTTGATAAAGCCCTAAGCCTCGACGAAAAAAATGCTTACGCCTATCACAACCGTGGGTACAGCAGATCGCTGATATCGGATTTCGAGGGAGCTATTCGTGACTTTGACCGTTCAATCGAGTTAAGGCCGTTTGCAGAGGCGTACATCGACCGAGGATTGGCGCATATAGGCAATAGGGATTTCACAAAAGCTCGTCAGGATCTAACCAAGGCCATCGAGCTCGAACCTGATAACCATCTGGCCTATTTCCATCGGGCTGAACTTGCAGTTGACGGATTGAAAGATCTGGAATCAGCCCTCGTGGATATCCAGAAAGCCATAGAGTTGAAGCCGAATTCTGCCGACGCGTATTTCGTTCGCGGGGTCATATTCATAGACATAGACGACTACGATTCCGCGCTTGCAGATTTTGACAAGTGTATTTCATTGGATCCAAAAAATTCGGGTGCCTTTGCAAACCGCGGTGTTATACACTTGCGGATGGAGAACTTTGAAAGCGCAGTGCGCGACTCCTCCGAAGCGATCAGGCTCGACCCAAAGAACCCCGTCGCCTACGAGAATCGGGCGATCGCCTACGAGGCTCTCGGTGAAACGAAAAAGGCTGCCGCCGACAACAAAAAGGCTGAAGAACTGAAGAAACAGGCCGCACCCTAGTACAAATTTTGTTTGAAAAAAAAGGCCGCGGGTAAATTCCCGGCGGCCGATTTTATTTTCAAGATTTTCCAAACTAAAGCAGCATCATTGCCGGGGTTTCGAGCATTTGCTTGAAGGTCTGGAGGAACTTTGCTCCGGTTGCTCCGTCAACTACGCGATGGTCGCAGGACATCGTGACGTGCATCAGGTTGCGGACGGTGACCTCGCCATCGCGGACGACGGGCGTTGGGGTCGAGGCACCGACGGCGATGATCGCGGCCTCGGGCGGGTTGATGATCGCAGTGAATTCCTTGATGCCCATCATGCCGAGGTTGCTGATCGAGAAGGTCGCTCCGGTGTATTCCTCGGGCTGAAGTTTCCGTGCCTTGGCCTTGGCGGCGAGGTCCTTTATCTCAGCCGAGATCTCAGCCAGCCCCTTCAAATTTGCTCCGCGGACGACCGGCGTGATCAGCCCTTCGTCGATGGCCACGGCAACGCCGATGTCGGCCTGATCGTAAAAGCGGATCGACTTGTCCTGATACGAGGCGTTCACAAAAGGATGCTTGAGGAGCGACATCGCCGCGGCCTTTACGATGATGTCGTTAACGCTGATCTTCGCGTCGTCCTCGAGCGAGGCGTTGATCTGCTTACGGGTCGCAAGGACGTTGTCCATCTCGATCTCGACCGTAAGATAAAAGGTCGGGATCGGGCCAATGGATTCCGCAAGCCGCGTTGCGATGACCTGCCGCATCTTGGATGTCGGCTCGTCGCTGTAACCCGCGGCACCGACAATGGTCGAAGGTGTAAAGGTCTTCGCCGCTGCGGCGGCCTTCGTTCCGCCTCCGGCGAGTGCCTCTTCAATGTCGCGTTTGATGATGCGGCCCTGCGGGCCCGAACCCGAAATGTTCCGGAGGTCGATCCCGTTGTCCGCTGCCATACGGGCAGCGATCGGCGAAACGATCATCCGGCCGCCATTCGATTGCGGATCTGTGATTGCAGATTGCGGATTTGGCGAATGCACGCTCCTTACGGAGCTTGTTTCTGCCTTTGCTGCAGACAACGCTCTTTCCGAATCTGACTCTGATCTCTCTGTGACCTCTGTGGCAGATTTTCCGTTCGATGAGACTTCGTTTAACAACGCCGAGATGTCCTCGCCTTTCTGCCCGATGATAGCGATCGCCTCCCCGAGTGCGGCGGTGTCGCCCGCAGGCTTAAGGATCTTTAGCAACGTACCGCCGGAAAGAGCGGTCATCTCCATCGTCGCCTTGTCGGTATCGACCTCGGCAAGCGTTTCGTTAGCGTCGAAAGTATCACCCTCGTTCTTTACCCAACGGGCGATCTGGCCCTCTTCCATCGTGGGCGAAAGCTTCGGCATTAAAAATTTTTCAGCCATAATTCGAGTCACTTTCCTTCAGAATCCGAGATTCCAGAAAGTTTGTAAAGATGATTGAACAAGCCGGTCTTCAAAGTTTTGTTTTTATGAACCGGAACAGAAAGCCTCACAACTGAACCAGCCTTGCCGTAGATGTGGTGACTTCCCTGGATTCTCAACAAAGTCCAACCATTCTTCTCAAGAAGGTTGCAGAACTCTTTACCTGAAAGCGGCTTCATACGGCGATCTCGAGCAGGCGAGTACGGTCACCGACTTGGATTGGCTGTACGTCAACCGACAAACAGCCCTCGATCGCCTCATAGAGGTTCGCAAGAAGTTCCTCAAAGGTATCGCCCTCCGTAGCACAGCCGGGAATCGCCGGTACCTCAGCCCAGTATCCGCCTTCTTCCGCTTCATGAACTACGACTTTTAGCTTCATAACAACTTAAAGATAACAGACTTCCTTTACCGCGGCGACGATCTTATCAACGCTTGGCAGTGCGGCAGCTTCAAGGTTTTTTGCGTACGGCATCGGGGCCTCGACGGTCGAGACGCGCTTGATCGGAGCGTCTAGATAGTCGAACGCGTGGTCCATAACTTGATATGTGATCTCGGCACCGACGGATGCGAATGAATGCGATTCCTCGGCGATGACCAGCCGGTTCGTCTTCTTGATCGAAGCGACGATGGTGTCGATATCGAGCGGCTTGATCGTCCGCGGATCGATCACCTCGACCGAGACGTCGAACTCCTGCTGGATCTTCTCCGCGGCGTCGAGAGCCATCGGGACGGTCATCGAGCGGGCAACGATGGTGCAGTCCGTGCCTTCGCGTTTGATGTCCGCCACGCCGAGCGGAATAGTGAAATCATCGTCCTCGGGAACTTCGCTCTTCATGCCGTACATCCGCTCCTGTTCCATGAAAATGACAGGATTGTCGTCGCGGATAGAAGACTTGAGTAACCCCTTTGCATCGGCCGCGGTCGAGGGCATCACGACCTTGAGGCCCGGGAAGTTCGCGTAGAAAGCCTCGAGGGCCTGCGAGTGCTGCGAGGAGACCTGGAACGCCGAGCCATTTGGGCCACGGAAAACGATCGGCACCTTGAACTCGCCGCCGGACATATAAAGCATCTTCGCGGCGTGGTTAATGATCTGGTCCGCTGCGAGGATAGAAAAGTTGAACGTCATGAACTCGATCACCGGCCGAAGGCCCGCCATCGCCGCGCCGACGCCCAAGCCCGCAAAGCCGAGTTCGGTGATCGGCGTATCGACGACGCGCTTGTCGCCAAACTCTTTCCAGAGCCCGCGGGTCACCTTATAGGCGCCGTCGTATTCGGCGACCTCTTCGCCCATGATAAAGACGTTCTCGTCTCGTATAAGTTCTTCACGCAATGCCTGGTTCAGTGCATCGCGAATAGTCAAAACTGCCATAATTTTTGTAAAGAACCGTTGGTGTCAATTCGGTGCTGGCTCGAAAAAATGCATGTAACTGCGATTGAAGCAAGCCGACCCGATCGCTAGTCAATTCCCAGCTCCTTTTTTACTTCCTCTATAGTGAATGACGGTTCATCTTTATTCTCCTCTCTCGCGATCCGCAAGGCGGTCAAGTCCTTTGCATCTTCGATCCATTCCTGCAGAGCGACGAACTCTTCATAAGGTATAACCGCGAACTGCCGCTTACCTTTTGCGGTCAAAAACTCGGGATGTAGTTCGATCGTTGTCATAGCTTTAATAAGATTCACGCCGGTTCAAAACTCGTTGAATAAATATCGTATTCTCGTCAAGGTCAAACAGCACCCTGAAATCACCAACCCGAAGCCGGTATTGAGGCGAATGATCAGTCAATTTCTTTACATCTCCACTTAGGTCATTCGTCAACGCCTCGATCTTGTCGATGATGCGTTTGCTCGATCGCTTGTCGAGTTTACGCAGATCTTTCAACGCCCGATTTCCAAATAGAAGACCGTATTCAATTTTATCTGAACTATGCGTACACGTCGGTCGTCAGTTCACTCTCGCTCGGATACGGACTCTCCTCCGCAAATTCGATCGCCTTCTTGGTCGCCTCTATCGCTTCCTGCCTAATGGCCTCGAAGTCCTTATCGGTGAACACTTTCGCGGTCTTCAGGCTGTCCTGGAAGAGCACGATCGGGTCGCGTTCCTGGTATTTTGCGATCTCTTCGCGGGTCCGATAGTTGCCGGGGTCGGACATTGAGTGGCCCATATAGCGATACGAGCGAACTTCCATCAGAGTCGGCAGCGATTCCTCACGCGCACGTTTGATCGCCCTGAGCGTTGCGTCGCGGACAGCCATCACGTCCATGCCGTCAACGAACTCATTCGCCATTTCATAGCTCTCGGCCTTTTTGGCGATGTTCCGCGAACTCATCGCCCGCTCCTGCGAGGTGCCCATTCCGTACTGGTTATTTTCGCAGATGTAAATGATCGGCAATTTCCAGAGCTGTGCCATGTTCAGCGATTCGTGAAAGATGCCCTGATTGACCGCCGCTTCGCCGAAGAAACAAAGCGTGACCTGTCCGCTTTCTTTGTATTTCGCGGCGTAAGCCATCCCGGTCCCAACGCCGATCTGGCCGCCGACGATGCCATGGCCGCCGTAGAACTCATGCTCCCTGGAGAACATGTGCATCGAGCCGCCCTTGCCCTTAACGCAGCCGCCTTCCTTGCCGTAAAGCTCGGCCATAACGGCCTCGGGCTTGATCCCCTTGACCATCGCCTGGACGTGGTCACGATAGGACGTGATCACCATATCGTCCGGATTCAATGCCATCATTGAGCCGATCGCGATCGCTTCCTGGCCAATGTAGAGGTGACAGAAGCCGCCGATCTTGCCCATCCGATAAACCTCGGCCGCTTTCTCCTCAAAAACGCGGCCGAGCACCATCTGGTAAAGCATTTCACGCAGGAGCTTCTTGTCGGTCTTCTTTATCGCCTCGATCTGCGATTTGCGGCGCTTCTCATATTCGGCCTGCATCATATCGACGACGGCCAGTCGGCCGTTGCCGTTCGATTCGGCCTTCGCCGGCTTTTTTGCCGCGGGCTTTGAGGATGATCGTTTTGAACCTGTGGTTGCTGCGGTGCGTGCCAATTGAGCCTCCAATTAACTCTGAAACGGTTATTAATTCGATAAAATGCGTAAACCAAAATTATAAGCGAGAGCGAATAACAAAGGCAAAGCATGTGGGACAAAGAGGCCGCATTGTGGTTTCAGGAATATCTTCGGAAGTATTAAGATTATCGTTAATGATGCGAAAGGCACCATTTATAGCGTTCGTTGCATTCATTCTTCTTGTCGGCGGCGTGGCGGCACAGAACCCAACACGATGGGTGCTCGATTCTCCGGTTAAAGGAAAGGCGATCAAGTCCGGTGAGGAATTTGAGGTAAAGGTCAAAGCCGAGGTCGAGCCGGGCTGGTATCTTTACGGGCTAGATCAGCCGGAAGGCGGCCCGATAGCGACGCGCGTCACGCTGCCCGAAGGGGTCCCGTACGAGCTTGTCGGCCAGGTCGGTTTTCCGCCGCCAAAGACAAAAGAAGACCAAAATTTCATAGTTGACGGCAAACCGCTGCTTACGAAGTATTACCAGCAGTCGGTCGAATTTACCGCGAAGCTGAAAGCGACTAAGGACATGGCGGCAGACGACATAGCCATTGATGTCCGCTTTCAGCTTTGCGATGACCGCGTATGCCTGCCGCCGAGAACGAAGCGGGTTAGCTTTGCAGGCGAGGCCGACGTTCGCGGCGGTGTCGTCGTCTCGGCAACTCCGGATGTCTCCGAAGAACCGCCCTTGGCGAGCGCCGTCACCGCCGATTCGGCGCAGCAAACGCCGACCGACCTTTGGCCCTTTATCTGGCTCGCGATCACGCTTGGAGCACTTTCGCTGCTAACGCCGTGCGTTTTTCCAATGATCCCGATCACGGTCTCTTATTTCACGAACCATGCTTCAGGGAGCCGATCCAAAGCAGTTCGACTTGCAACCATTTATTCGCTCGGGATAATCGCGACGTTTACGTTATTCGGGATGCTTCTGGCCGTCTTTGTCGGTGCGGCCGGGATCAATCTTTTTGCGGCCAATCCGTGGGTCAATATTCTGATCGCGGCGATATTTCTCTTTTTCGCTTTCAATTTGTTTGGTGCATACGAGATCACGATCCCGAACGGCATCCTCACAAAGCTCGATAACCTGACCCGTTCGACCGAAGGCGAGGGAAGCGGCATCATCGGCGCGCTGCTGATGGGCCTGACCTTTACGCTGACGTCGTTCACCTGCACTTCGCCGTTTGTCGGAACGATCCTGGTTGCCGCGTCGCAGGGCGATTGGCAGATGCCGATGCTCGGGATGCTCGCCTTTTCGACCGTTTTCGCATTGCCCTTCTTCATACTTGCTCTAGTCCCGCAATGGGCATCGAGCCTTCCGCGGGCTGGCGGTTGGATGAACTCGGTCAAGGTCTCGATGGGTTTCCTTGAGGTGGCGGCCGCGATGAAGTTCATCTCGAACGTTGATGTCGTCTGGAAATGGGGCTTTTTCACACGCGAGGTCGTGCTGGCGGTCTGGGTCGCGATCGGGGTAACGCTGACGATCTATCTGCTCGGCAAATTCCAGCTTTCGCATGATTCAAAGCCCGAGCGGATCGGTGCATTTCGTCTCGCGTCGGCTGTCGTTAGCCTTGCGATCAGCTTTTATTTATTGACTGGGTTATTCGGCGCAAGGCTCGGCGAACTCGAGGCGTTTCTCCCGCCGGACATCAGCGGAAACCCGACCCGGTCGTTGCTCGGCGGAACCGGCGGCGGCGAAAAGCTTCAGTGGATAAAGAACGATTACGAAGGAGCCTTGGCGAAGGCAAAGGCCGAGAATAAGCTGCTTTTTGTCGATTTCACCGGCTACACATGCACTAACTGCCGGTGGATGGAGGCGAACGTATTCCCAAAGCCCGAGGTCGAGGCCGAGTTCAAAAATATGGTGCTCGCCTCGCTTTATACGGACGGTTCTGGCGAGATATACGAGAGGCAGCAGCAATTTCAGGAAAGCCGATTCAAGACGGTCGCTCTGCCGTTCTATGCAATACTCGACGGCGACGGCAAAGTAATGGCGACGTTTCCGGGACTGACGAGAAACGTGTCCGAGTTCGTTGACTTTTTGAAGAGAGGTCAACAATAATAACGATTCTTCCCGTTCTTGACGAGCGATGAATCGAGTATCTATCAGCAACCTCATTTCGGGCCTTTGCGAGATCCCGGACGCGGAGTTCGTTTGCGAGACCGTTTACGACTACCTCTCGGCAAACCCGATCGATACGGACACGATCCAGAAATATATGTTCTGGAGCGACAAGTTCTACACCCGTAATCTGATCTACAAGGACGACCGGTTCGAGATGATGGCGATCTGCTGGGAACGCGGGCAGGTCTCGCGGGTGCACAACCACGCGGAGCAGCGGTGCTGGATGACGGTGCCGATCGGCCGATTGAAGGGGCAGAACTTTGCGGTCGAAGCGATGGACGAAGCCACCGGCTTCTGCAAGCTGCGCGAGACGGATTCGTTCGAGCTTGCCGAGTGCCTTGCGGCAAAGGTAGAACTCGAAGAGCCGATCCACCAGATACTCAATCTGGCCGAGTTCGACGAGCGGGCCGTAAGCATTCACATTTACTCAAAGCCTTTCGATACCTGTATTTCCTATTGCCGAGACACCGACACCTTCAAAACCGTAAAGCTCGCCTATTCGAGTATCGACGGCGAGCTTTGCAGCGGAATTCAGCTTTGATCGACACGATCATTTTCGCTTCCATCTGACACCGTCTTTCGTATCTTCAAGAATGATTCCTTTCGCGGCGAGTTCATCGCGGATCTCGTCCGAGCGGGCAAAGTTGCGGTTTCGCCGGGCGTCCTGGCGTTCTTCGATCAGGACTTCGATATCGGCATCGAGCATTTCCGTCACCTCTTCGCCGAAGATCCCGAGAACTGCATCGAATTTCTTGATCGCCTCAAGCACCGCCACCCGGTCGTCGCAAAGCAACTGTTCGGCGGCAAGAGCAGAGTTCATTTCACGGACAAGATTGTGGATCGCCGCAAGGGCGACGGCAGTGTTCATGTCATCGTCCATCGCTGCTTCAAACTCTGAAATCTGCGTTTTTATTTGTTCAGCAACCGCCGGGTTCGAGCCGTCACGCACCTTTGCGTCATGCACAAGCGCGCGGAAATTGCGGAGCCGTTCGACGGTCGCCTCTGCACCCTGAAGCCCTTCGAAGGTGAAATTGAGCTGCTTTCGATACGGCACCGAGAGCAGCAGATAGCGGATCGCCAGCGGCGAATATCCCTGTTCTTTCAGATCGCGAAAGGTGAAAAAATTCCCTTTCGATTTCGACATCGTTACGTCGTCGATCTTAAGGAATTCGCTGTGTATCCAATAGTGCGAGAACAACTTACCGGTCGCACCTTCGCTCTGGGCGATCTCGTTCTCGTGGTGAGGGAACTGAAGATCCTGCCCTCCGGCGTGTATGTCGAAGGTCTCGCCGAGATACTTCATCGACATGGCCGAGCACTCGATGTGCCAGCCCGGGCGGCCGCGTCCGAAAGGCGCGTCCCAACCCGGTTCCTCGTCCTCGCCGACGAGCTTCCAGAGGGCAAAGTCGCGGGCGTCCTCTTTCTCGTATTTGTCGGTATCTATCCGCTCACTCGCCCCGTGGATGTTTCCCGAAAAATTGATCTTCGAGAGTTTGCCGTATTCCGGAAAGGCAGAGATGCGGTAATAGATCGACCCATCGGATTCATACGCCTTCCCGTTCTCGATCAGCCGGGAGATGATGTCGATCATCTCGGCGATATGATGCGTGGCCCGCGGCGTGACCTCCGGGCGTTCCATCCCGAGAGCATCGAAATCCTCCCAAAAATATTGAATGAACGGAGCGGTGAACTCGTCTATCGAGATGTTCCGGGCCTTTGCTTCGTTGATTATCCGGTCGTCGATGTCGGTCAGGTTAAAGACATGGGTGACCGCATAGCCCTTGAACTTAAGATAGCGCCGAAGGACGTCGCCGAAAATGAAGGTGCGGAAATTGCCAATGTGGGCAAAGTTCCAAACGGTCGGCCCGCAGATATACATCCTGACCTTGCCGTCCTCGATCGGCTGAAATTCCTCGACCTGCCGCGATAATGTATTGAAAAATCTAAGCATACGTGTTCGATCAGAACGAAAATCTCAGTATATTCGTTCGGGGAAGGCGTCTCAACAGGTAGGCTCATTCTTCGGCAAGATCAAGCAGCCAAATGTCAGATTCACTATCGCATGCCTCGCAGGCCCGTTCCTCGGATCAGCCCATACCGACGACGGTTTTGGCGGGAATTAGCGAGCGATGGATCTCTTCCTCCAACGACCACTCTTGAAAAAGGTCCGGGCTGATATATTCGGCCCGGGCCTCTTCCGAAAATAGCCGCTCGCGGGTGAAGAACCGTAGCGGGAAGTCCTTATCAAACGCGGCGACAAGTGCGTTCGTCCGTTCGACCGGCGAGGCTGCGCGGGTCATTAGGAGAAACGCGTAAGCCGTCCGCATCCAGAAGACCGTGATGGTCTCGTGGTACGGCATTTCCTTCGACAGATCGACGCCAAAGCCTTTCTCCAGCAGCCGAAGGATTCCTGATCGCATCTTGTCCGTGCCGGCCTCAAGTCCGTATTTATCGGCATAGAAAAGCCCGACCGCGAGATGCTCGGCGTGCCGCCAGTCCTCTCGAGCGATGGTTGCCGATTCAAAGCTCGCCACCAGGTCGAGAATCTCTTTCTCGTTTCTAAAATAACGCATAGCCAAAATTCTCCAATGCAAAAAAGCGAAAGCGTCCGGATGTGATGCAGACGCTCTCGCTTACTTTGAAAGACGCGGTTAACACCCGGAAGCGGACAAATGTCACGCAACCGAATAGCCGTTAGAAAAAATGGTTGCGGAGGCAGGACTCGAACCTGCAATCTTCGGCTTATGAGGCCGGGATTTTGTCCAATTAAACTACTCCGCCGCAAAATGAAACGGCCGATCGATATGACCGGCCGCAAATGAAGAAAGATAGCGAACGATGTCAGGCCGCGGCCCGAACCTGCTCTTCGCCGAGGTCGTCCATGAAAAGGTATTTTTTCCACTCCGGCCGCGATTCGGCGTAGTGGCAGAGCAGAACGTGGTCGAGCCCGAGCCTCAGCAGTTTCTGCGAGGTCAGCAGCGGCATGCGGGCCTGCTCCGGCGTGCGGTTGCCCTTCCGCTGGTTGCAGGCGACACAGGCCGTGACCAGATTTGCCGGCGTGCTTTCGCCGCCCTGTGCCCGCGGGAGAATGTGATCGAGCGTCAGGTCCTTGGCGAGCCGATGGTCGCCGCAATACTGGCAGCGATAGCGGTCGCGGATGTAGATCCGGGCACGCTTCATCGTCGTTTCACGACGCGTGCGGCGGACATTTACATAATGCCGAAGGCGAATAACGGATGGGACACGGAACGTCGTCGAGGGAGAGCGGAGAACGTTGTCGCCGTCGTGCTCTTCGATGAAGACCGCGCCGCGAAACCACAGACACACCGCCCGGGCAACACCGATCGTGCCAAGCGGCTCGTAAGAAAAGTTCAAAAGCAATACTCTTCCTGTAAGCAAACTTAACCTCCTCCCTTATTCAGGTTTTACTTTAATATCAAAATACGAATTCTGGCAAGCACAATATATTGTGTGTAACCAAAAATTCAGACGCGTGATTTAGGGCTCAAGGCCCCAAGATGTTGAGCGGATGGACCTTCGCGGATCATCGCGTTCGTTTCACTTCAATAGACAACAGGTGTAAATCGGACTATAACTATTCCGCTTTATCGAAAATTTGCGGGCGATCTGCGATAGGGAGCAAAAGAAAGCTAAGGTTCGAAACATTATCGCGGTGATAGTCGGTATCCTCGCCGGTGGCGTCGTAAATATGGGGATCGTCACACTTGGTCCGATGGTGATACCGCCGCCGGGAGCGGATATGTCATCTGCGGACTTGCCGCCGCGATGCCTTTGCTCGAAGTGAAACACTTCATAGCACCGTTCCTCGCCCATGCTCTTGGTTCTTTTGTCGGTGCGTTGGTCGCGGCCCTGATCGCGGTCAGCCACAAGATGGGAATCGCCCTCGGCATTGGGGCATTTACAATGCTCGGCGGAATAATCGCGGTCCTGATGATCCCGGCACCGCTTTGGTTTGTGGCGGTAGATATTATCTTCGCCTACATCCCGACCGCATGGATCGCAGGGAAGTTGGCAACTTCGGGCCGGGGATAGTTTTTCCGAACCGCGGTCAATTATAGAAGGTTGAAGCCCGCTTTTATCGTGGTGGTTCAGGGCGGCTTTCTGCGCTCGACAAACCGGTATTCGTCGTTTTAATTTATTTATTTCCCACGGCGTTTTACAAAAACTCAATATTTGATTAAGACGATGAATTCACGAACCGTTCGCGATTTTTCCGTCCCGACCGATATTTGGCCCACGGTTGATAGATGGGCCGGTGAAGAAGGATTCGAGCTGCTCGAAAGCTCGGGCAATAAGCGTGTTTACCGGCATGGATCGGGCCTTATAGTGCTGCCGACGATGCTCGAGATCTCATCCGAGGATGGCAAGGTCCACCTTGAGACCTGGATCAAAAGCAATCCGATCAATCGGCTGCTGTCGCTCTTTATGACGCCGAATGAGATCGCTCTAGAAACGGGCGGGATCACTTTCGCCGCGGCACGTTCGTTGGCACGGAAATCGGTCAACCGGCTGCTTGTACATCTGGGCCAACCGCTGATCGCCTAAAGACGGCAACGGTGGTAAATTGGTCGCGATGGTATCGATCGGCGACTTCATCCCGGAGTTCGACACTCGCGAGCGGTTCGAGCGGCGGGTGAAGGCTCCGCCCGAGGCCGTGATGCGGACGGCGTATGACTTTGATATGCAGTCGATCTGGTTGATCCGGGCGATCGTCAATGCCCGCAAGGTCGTGCTCGGCGGCACATGGGAGAAACGACGTCCACGCGGGCTGGTCGAAGAAACTCGGGAACTCGGCTGGGGCACGCTGGCCGAAGAACCCGGCCGTTTGCTGATCTGCGGAGCCGTCTGCCAGCCGTGGTTCGGCGATGTTGTTTTCACGCCGATCCCGCCGGAAGAGTTTGCCGCCTACAGCGAACCCGATCAAGTAAAGATCGCCTGGACGCTTGAGGCCGAAGTGGCCGAGCCCGGCGTAACTCTTTTCATCCACGAGGTCCGAGCCGCCGCCACCGACGACGAAGCCCGCCGCAAATTCCTAAGATACTGGCGCTGGGCCCGCTTCGGCATCGTCGCGATCCGACTATTACTTCTCCCGGCGATCAAGAAAAGGGCTGAAAACGCTTCTAACTAAGGGCACGAGTTCCAACAAACTTAAAAACTAAATCCGACGCTCAACGTCATGCTGCGTCCGACGAAATTCACTTGTCTTGCCCCGTTAATGATTATGATGCCGCCATCAGATGCGCCGGAAAGCGAACGCAGAAAATTTGGCGAAGACATATTTCCTATAGGTGTGCCTCGGTTGATTATATTGAAAAGATTGTTAACACGAAGTGTGAAGCTGAGCGATTGCTTCGGCGGTTTCTTGTTGGCTTTGTCTTCGTTGAAGCCGAACTGCTTGGAGATGTAACTGTTAAATATGATGTTCCTCGGGCCTCGGCCTAGGTTTCGCGGGATCAAAGTATCATTCGGCGACGGATTAGGATCAAGAATACCATAGGGCGTCCAGACAAGGTTTGGCTTGCTAAGGTCGCTGGCGAAAGCCGGCCGTTCGCTGAAAAAACCATCTCCGTTGGTATCGCGACCCGTGACGATATTGAATCTCTGTCCCGAACTGATCGAAAAATCACTACCGAAGTTGATTTTTTTCGACTTCAAATTATACCAATAGAATGCGCTGAAGCTATGATTTCCGTCGAATGGTTCGGATCCGTATTCCTGACTAAAATCGTAGGGATCGAAAGGGGAGCCGCTGCTGCTTACGGCATTACTTTTTGCCTTGGCAAAAGAGTAACGGATATTCGCAAATAAGTTCTGCGATTGAGGAAATCCGAGGCTGATCGTAAATCTATCTGTATCAAACTTTCCGATAGAGCGTGTTTCGTAGATATTACCGACGTTACCAAATGGCCTTACCGCGGTTGAAGGGTCTTGCGGATCATAAGTTCCCGCAAGTGGAGCATTGATATTTTGTGTAACTGCCTGGCGAAAGGTGCGGCCGCGTGAAAATGAAAAATTCAAATTAAACCCCTTCGGCATTTTCTTTGCAGCGGTTACGCTGAGAAGAGATTGATAAGGTGTTTCAAATTCGTCGTCAATGAACCTTTGTGTCCGCGGCAGAGCAAATTGCTGGAGCTGATCGACCGTCGGGACATTAGGGAAGAGATCAAGAACATTGTTTTCGGTGATCAGATATTGCGAACGAGCGGGGTCGCTGGCCAGCCTGACCCCAAGAGTGTTATTCAGCGCGTATCTTAAAAAAAACAGCCCATAGCCGATGCTGATACGCGGCAAAGTGTAGAGCGGCTTTTGGTCTTTTTTTGCTTTTGGCGACCAGATCAGGCCTAGTCGTGGGGCTAAATTAAATCTGCTGTCGATATTCGTTTGGCTTTCATAACGAAGGCCGAAACTCGCCGAGATCGTTTCCGAAATTCGGTAACCGTTCTGCACGTACAATCCGTAATCGTACTGAGATACTTTGATCGTCGGATCGCCGCCCGAGACTGTTAACTGGCTGGCACCGCCGCCAAGTTCTCTTATCCTTGCATTTGAAAATCCAAGCTGCCGAAAAAGCAAAGTCCGGCGATACGCTTCGAGGCTGTCGATCTGTGTCGTTCGTACGCTTCCGTCAGGGTTCAATACGGGGTTATTGTTCGCATCCAAAACCGGAGCCACACGACCGCTAAAAGTAAATGTGCCGCCGAAATTCGCTGTCGAGTTCTGATCTATCTTCTCTCCGCGGAAACGAAAGCCAAATCCGAGCGAATATTTTCCCATTTGCCAGGTCGTCTCGTTCACCGTATCAAACCGGAGGTTTCTCCTGGAGGAATTTTGCTGAGAACCGCCGCCAAAGAATGCGTCAAGAACATTGATCGCAGGCGCATTGCTTCCGCCAAAACTGTCATCCGTAAAATAATTCAGAAAAAAGCGGGATTGGTTAACGATATTCGGATTTATCAAGTAGGTGTCAGAGAACTGCAGAAAGTGATTTTGTGATTCGTTGTCATTCGCCCGGCTCGGAAGCGAAAAACCGCCAACGTTCTGCCCATTTGACCGAGAGTAACCTATTGTATAGGCGAAGTTGATCTTATGTTTTTTGGTCGGATCGGCATTGATCGATAAACTCAAATTACTCGAGCGGCTCGGTCCGTCATAAGATTCCCTGAATACGACTGGAATCAGACCCGCATCCAACACGATAGCATTGACTATCGAGCTAGAGTCACTTTCGCTGTGACTGCCATAAATGAAGAAATTCGCTTTCTTGCCGGCTAGCGGACCGGAAAGGCTCCCAAAGAAACTCCTCGATTGAAACGGCACCCGGCGGCCTAAGAACGGATCTGCTGCGTTGAGCCGCGAATCGGCAAAGCTAAAACTTAAAAACTTTCGGAATCGGTCCACATTAGCCCTTGTGAAGATTTCGATCCCGCCGCCGAACGGGTTGTCGTACTGAGCTGAGAAAACGTTTTGATTGACCCTGATCTGCTGTATCGCTTCCTTTGGTGGAATCGCTCCGCCTTGAACACCATTGACGGTCACAGGCAGGTCTTCGCCCGTGATGACCTCGCCTAACCTCCTGATAGCTTGTTCGAGGGCTTCCTGATCGTCGGGAAGATTTGCGATCTGGTCCTCAGTTATCACTGTTGTTTTGCCAGTTCGCTCGGCATCAGCGGCATCGTCCCCAATGTCAACCGTTGATTCGATCGGTGCGATGTCGAGGATGACCTCGACTCTCCTGGTTTCGCCGCTGGCAAGGATCAGGTTCTGCGTTTCGCCCTGAAAACCCTCCGCCGAAACTTCAAGACGATATTCCCCGGCGGCAAGTTTGAGAAATTGACCTGTTCCCTGGGAATTCGATTTGATCTTTTTGTCTCGTCCGCCTGTCCGGCTTAGGACGATATCCGCGTCTGAGATCGTACTCCCGAGCTGGTCTTTGACCAAAACGATGACCCTTGCTTCGCCATCCTGAGCGGGTACAAATGACGTGAAAGCAAGTACCAATACAACAACGCACGATATGGTTTTCATGGAAGAAACTACATCTCCTGTTAATTCTGTATGCTTATGTAGTAAAAGGTCCGAACAGAGATTGACACGCAAATGCACTAAAATAGTTGCATTAAATTTTATGCACTAGAAAAAAATAGCATATTTACTGTCGTCGTAGGCCAAAAAATGGAGCACCGCGCCGGATTCGAACCGGCGTCATCTGCTTGGAAGGCAGAGGTCTTAACCATCTAGACGAACGGTGCTTGTGTCTCGATCTGTTATGCCAATTCCGTGGAAAGTCGATCTAATGGAGAGTCCGGAAGAATTCTCTGCATGGAAGCGATTATGGCAGTCCATGCCGCATCGGAAAGTCGAGGATGTAGCGAAAATTGATGTTCATCGCTATCTCGGTTACGACTTCGGGAAACTGATTTCGGCAACGATCTCACTAGCTCCGGAACAGTTCATTGAAGGGATCTATTTTCCTGTAAACGAATGCCCGATATGTTTGCTTACCACAACTCCAGATGACTCGATCGCTGCAAGCTTAAATCCTACATTTGAACAAACACAAGGCTTGGGCGTGTTTGTGTGGGTACACTCGGAATGTTTCGAAACGCTTACGTTGTCGTACGAACCGACGACCTTTCCGGCTTTATCGCTCTAACTGCTTCACGAACGCTGTGTCATTTTCAGATCATCACCTAGGGTTTCGCAAAGCCTTCACCCAAGGCTTTAATATCGGTCGACATTGGCGACATGATGCCCACTGAAGCGGGAACTCAAAACTTGTCCCTCGACGCAGAAGGCCTGTAACTGCTCGACAGCGACTTGGCGATTTTAGTTTTTCTCATCTCCTTAATTGCTCGCGAGCACGATTTATCCACCAACCTGTCCGTTTGGACGGCGGGCTTGCGTCTGCATAATTCGGGAAGAGGTGTACTCAAATGAAAACAGGTAGTTCAGTAAAGCAGGCCAACTTGAAAAGCGAGCGTAACGCCCCGCTGGCGATGAGCGGCGAAGAATTTCGCGTCCTTGGCCATCAGATGGTCGACCAGATCGCCGCGTTTCTTGACGGGATCCGTGAGCGTCCGGTAACAGTCGCTAGCTCGCCAATTGCATTGCGGCAGTTACTTGGGTCGGATGAATTGCCGGTCAATGGCGCGAAGGCCGATGAACTATTCACCGAGACTTCCAGGCTTCTTTTCGAAAATTCTCTCCTTAATGGCCATCCGCGATTCTGGGGATATATTACGTCGTCCGCCGCCCCTATCGGTGCTTTGGCCGATCTGCTGGCCTCGGCGGTGAATCCAAACGTCGGAGCCGCGGTGCTTTCTCCGGTGGCGACTGAGATCGAGGCTCAGACGGTCCGCTGGCTCGCTGATCTCATAGGCTACCCACGGGATTGCGGCGGGCTGTTGGTAAGCGGCGGAAATATGGCCAATTTCGTCGCGTTCTTAGCAGCAACAAAGGCGAAGGCCTCTTGGGATATCAAAAACGACGGTACCGCTGCGGCAGAACGCCGGCTTGTTGCCTATGTTTCGACCGAAACGCATATATGGATCGACAAGGCGGCCGAGCTTTTCGGGCTTGGCAAAAGTTCTATTCGACAGGTGCCCGTTGATGCGGATCAGAAAATGCTTGTCCCGGCACTGATCTCGGCGATCGAGACCGACATTAGCAACGGACTCCAGCCCTTCATGGTAGTCGCTGCTGCCGGAACAGTTGGAACAGGGGCCGTCGATCCGCTGCCGGCGATAAAAAAGGTATGCGAGAGGTATGGCCTCTGGTTGCACGTCGACGGTGCCTATGGAGCACCGGCCGCAATGCTTCCTGACGCGTCCGAAGACCTTCGTGGACTTAACCTTGCAGATTCGGTCGCACTTGATCCCCACAAATGGCTCTATAGCCCGATCGAGGCCGGATGCACTCTTGTCCGCGACAAGCGGTACCTGATCGATGCATTCAGTCACCGCCCTGCATATTATAATTTTAATGGCGACGGCGAGAACGACCCGATAAACTTTCACGAATACGGCCTGCAGAATTCACGCGGATTTCGGGCTCTGAAGGTCTGGCTCGCGATCAAGCACGTCGGTCGCGAAGGTTACGAGAAGATGATCGGCGATGACATCCGGTTGGCAACGGAGCTTTTCCAGTTCGTTGAGGCTGAACCCATGCTCGAAACGGGTTCGCACAACCTTAGTATCACGACTTTTCGGTTCGTTCCTAAGGACCTCGACAGCGGCACAGCCGAGGGCAGCGAGTATCTGAATAAGCTGAACACCGAGATACTCAATCGCATTCAGAAAGGCGGGGAAGTATTTGTCTCGAATGCATTGATCGACGGCCGATATTTTCTTCGAGCCTGTATTGTAAATTTCAGAACAACGACCTCAGACCTTGAAGCGTTGGTTGAGATCGTTGTGAGAATTGGGAAAGAGGTTGATGCAGAACTGCGGTCTGCGACGATCGCGGTTTAGCATCATCCGGTCACCGTTTCTTCAAAGGGTCAGAATCGAAGACCGGGAGCAGGAACGATGGTTTAGGTTCGGAGTTCCAGCTTTAGCTGACTACTCTCGCCGAAGAGAATTGCTTTCAGCGAGAATAGCCCGCTGAAGCGGGAACTCCAAACTTAGCCTTTGACACAGATGACCTGTTTTAGCTCGGCGACGACCTCGACGAGGTCGTGCTGGGCACGCATTACTTCCTCGATGTCCTTATAGGCACCGGGGATCTCATCGACGACGCCTTTGTCCTTGCGGCACTCGACGCCCTCGGTCTGCTTTTTCAGGTCCTCAATGGTGTACTTCGCCTTCGCCTTGGTACGCGACATCTTGCGTCCCGCACCATGCGAGCACGAATTGAACGATTCGGCATTACCACGGCCTTTGATGATGAACGATTTCGCTCCCATCGATCCCGGGATAATACCGTAGCGGCCGTCTTCGGCGTTGATCGCACCCTTTCGGGTAACGTAAACCTTCTCGCCGAAGTGCTCTTCGACCGCGACGTAGTTGTGATGGCAATTGACCGCAAACGGAGCGCGGACACTCTTGTCCGCATCGCCGGTTCCTCCGGCGAGATCACCCGTTCGCGACGAAGCGTCGCTCATGCGGACAGGAGTGTCCGCACTCCATCCGAACATCCGCCTGAACGATTTGATCAGTCGGTTCATCATGATCTCGCGGTTCTTCATCGCGTACTTCTGTGCCCAGTCGAGGTCGTGCCAATAGGCCTTGAACTCGTCCGTGCCCTGGATGAAGTAAGCCAGGTCAGGCGAGGGAAGTTCGTTAAGCCGGTGCAGCGATTTCGCGGTCGCGATGTGACGCTCGGCAAGTTCCTTACCGATGTTTCGCGAGCCCGAATGCAGCATCAGCCAGACGTTGTCTTCCGTATCCAGACAGACCTCGATAAAGTGGTTTCCGCCGCCGAGCGTTCCGAGTTGGACCATCGACTTTCGCTTGCGGTCCTGGATCTTCGGGTGAAGATCACCGAACGCTTCCCAGCCTTCCCAACGCGAGGCCTCGTCAACCGATTCCTTGTACGCGTTGAACCCGACCGGGATCGCTCGCTCTATCTCGTGGCGAAACTCCGCCATCTTCCGGTCGAGAATCCCGCTCTTGAACGGCGTCTTTACCGCCATCATCCCGCAGCCGATATCGACCCCGACCGTTGCGGGGATAACGGCGTCCCTGGTTGCGATGACCGATCCGACCATCGAACCTTTACCCAGATGCGCGTCCGGCATTAGTGCAACGTGCTTGTAAAGGCACGGCAGACGCGATACGTTGCGGAGCATCGCTTCCTCCTCGTGGTCCAGCCCATGCGAGACCCACGAAAGGACATCAGCCTTTGCTCCGCTAATGTTTAGTTTGTTGTATGGCATATGAATTCTCCATGTCTGATCGCCCGGCGAATGCGAACTCGGCATTCACGGAACGGAAATTGCACTGTACAAGCAAGAACGAACGTTTTTAAGACAGTGTGCCCATACTCGTTGATCGAACCGACGCGAATATGGAGGTTTTATGTTCCGAGGTGTTATTTATATTCTCACATTAGGTATTTTTCTTTCCGCCGGCATCATTACCGGCACTCGATATGGGTCAGGCCAAACATTTGCAGTTCCTAGCTCGCAAACCCCGACGCCTACTCCGACGCCTACTCCGACGCCATGCCCCACGCCGGAGGATCCTGATGAACCGTGTCCGACCCCAACTCCAACGCCTGACGAAGAACCAAGCCCTGAACCATCCCCATCGCCAACAATCGAACAGCCCTCTCGATACTGAATCGATCTGCAGCACCCTTGCCGGACCAGCAGTTCGGCAAGCGGTGTCGCTGATCAATGGGGCAAACCGCAATGCCAGGCTTTACAGTTCGACTTTCTGATCATCGGGATTATCTGTCAATTGAAAGGCGGAATAACGACCGGTAGGGAGTATGACCCAAGAGCAATGGGCACACTCGCTACCGCTCAATGTTCTGCCTGCTGAGATGGTTGCGGCGGAAGGATTCGAACCTTCGCCCACGGGTTTATGTGACCCGCGCTCTACCGCTGAGCTACACCGCATCAAAAGGATCAAGGATGACGGATAAAGGACGAGGCACGTAAGTAATGGGACCTTTATCCCTTCTCCTTTCTCCTTTCGCCTTTAAATTGGCCGATCGGGTGGGATTCGAACCCACGATCCCCTGCTTAAAAGGCAGGTGCCTTGACCGGGCTTGGCTACCGATCGGGAAGGGCAAACGCGGGGCTGAGGCCGGAAGGTCAACAAGCCGCGGGAATACGGTGTTTTCTTGCAAAACAGGTGTGTACGCATTCCCGCAGGCTCTCGTCTCCGCTCAGCCGCGTTTGGTTTGGTAAGACCGCTATAATTTTTGAAACTCGGAAGTAACCTTAGCCGGCCGGTCCCGAGGTGAACCGGCCGGTTGCGACGGCGTGGGAGGATCAGTGGACCGCGGCCAAGGCACGCTCGTGCCTCGGTATTGCCTCGCGGGCATTAATGACCTCTATCTCAAGCTCGATCGCCCGCTTGAACTCGTTAACGACCTCCGCAAGCGTTCTGATCTTGTAAAGGCTGTTCTCGCGTTCTTCGACCGAGCGGAGATCGAAATATAGCTCGATCTCTTCGCTGCAGTCGGCGATCTTGAGAGTTATCTCATGCCAGTCGTCCGAGTCTTTGCAGCAGACGCGTTTTTCACGGGCGTCTTCGACGACTGCGATGACATACGCCCGCATGTTGCTGAACTTGTTGAGGAACTCGCGTCGCTCAACGTGATATTTCTTGGCCATTATCTTTTCCTCTGGTCAATTTGCTGAATGTCTTTGCTTTAGGGGTTCCGCGCGACACACAGCAAACTAGGAAAAGCTGTGCGGTCACGTCGCGATAAATGTGCGACTCTTGAGTGCAAACATAGGTGTTATCTCCTTTGGTAAACTGGCCGCCCGCTTACGCAGGCGGTTCTGACTGGCGGGACCGAACGGACTCGAACCGTCATCGTCTTCCTCGACAGGGAAGTGCATACGCCCTTCTGCCACGGCCCCTCTAACAGTTGTCAGTTGTCGGTTGTCAGTTGTCAGTTTTTGAAGCTGGCCTTCGTCTGACCACTGACCACTGAAGTTTGGGTGGATCGACAGGATTTGAACCTGCAACGGCCTCGTTCACAGCGAGGTGCTCTTCCGGATTGAGCTACGACCCACATATCGATTTGGGATTTGGGACTTGTGATTTCAGATTCCGCATTCCGAAATCCCAATTCCGCATTTGTTGGAGCGGGCGATCGGATTTGAACCGATGATGAACGGATCTGCAGTCCGCCGCCTTGGGCCGCTTGGCTACGCCCGCACACCGATTTCGGATATTGGATCTGGGATTTCGGATTTCGTGAAAACTCGAATCTGAACGATACCGAGATGAGCTAAAGACCCTCAAATCCACATTCCGCAATCACAAATCCGAAATCGAAAATGGTACACGCGGAAGGATTCGAACCTTCAATATCCGGTTTCTAAGACCGGCGCCTTTTCCGATTTGGCCACGCGTGCAGAAAAATTGGTCAGAGCGGCAGGATTTGAACCTGCGAACACTTGTTTCCAAAACAAGCCCGTATAGCCATCTGCGGAACGCTCTGTAACAGTGGTCAGTGATCAGTGGTCAGTCGTCGAAGATGGTGTTCGTCTGACGACCGACGCCTGAACGCTGACAACTTTTTCTGGCTTCGGGGGAAGGATTTGAACCTCCATTTACTGGTTCAGAGCCAGCCGTCCTGCCGATTAGACGACCCCGAAAGATCAGTTGTCGGTTGTCGGTCGCCGGTCTTCGGATCGGTTATCGACAAAGACCCAAAAGCGACAGACAACGAAAAAATTGGAGGAAACGGTAGGACTCGAACCTACAACCTGCTGATTCGTATTCAGCTGCTCTGATTCCGTTGAGCTACGTCTCCTGAAAGTAGTGACGAGGGAAGAGTGGCGAGTGACAAGCCTCAAAAAGCTCGTCACTCATCACTCGTCCCTTGTCACTGAAATACGGCTATTCAGTTGTCAAACATCGAAAAGAAAAGGAGCGGCTTACTCCGGGGTCTCCGTGACCCGGGCGTAACCGCTCCTAAAAACTTCGCAACGAGAAACTCTCGTCTTCCTTTCGATGTTTCGGGAGCGGGAACGCCGCTCCCGCTGTGTCAAACTATTTGTTCGGTGCGATCAAGATCGCGCCGTTTCGGTTGATAATTGCCTATTTCGAGGCTCGCACACGCGAACGTATTCCAACCCGTTCCGGGCAGCATCAAAATGGCCGCCGTGAGGGTCGGGAATATTCTCGATGTATGTAACGAACTTCGGGTCATCAACTGATCTCCAAAAAATTTGCCGCGCACTTTCCGCGACAGGTGAAGAGTTTTAGCACGACAAAAAATCGCTTGTCAAGCATTTTTTGAGAAAAAATTTCAGGCAGGCTAATTTGAGCGAAAATGTTGGAACCCTTTCGGTTTCATTTCCGACGCCACGCCGTCGCGGATAAGTTCCATCCTCCCAACATTTGCGGTGATCTCTCCGATGCAGGTGAGATCCGCGAATTCGGCCGGCAAATTTTTTTTCGGATCGGCGGTGAAAAGAAGCTCAAAATCCTCACCGCCATCGAGGGCTAGATGTAGTTTTTCGTCGAAGGAACTGAAAATTGAATCAAGCCGAACGTCGATCGGAATCTGCTCGGCAAAGATCACGGCTCCGGCGCCGCTCGCCTCGCAGATGTGCCCTAGGTCCGATGACAGCCCATCGCTCAGATCGATCATCGCCGAAGCGGGGAGTTGACTCGAAACGCCCAGACGCGGCGCTGGACAAAGCTGCCGTTCAATCATCTCACGCACCGTTTGCCTTAGGTCCTGATCGGGCCGGGTTCCGGATTCCAGCAGCTTAAGACCGCCAGCCGCGCCGCCGAGCGAGCCGGTCACGTAGATCTTGTCGCCGGGTTTTGCACCGGAACGCGGTATCGCCCGGCCGCGTTCGACCTCGCCCAAAACGATCGAATCAATGACAAATTTCTCGGGAACTCGAGAGACATCGCCGCCGACCAATTCTACGCCAAAATCCCTCGCGAGGCCGTGCCAACCGGCATAAAACCGATCGAGAAAGTCACTTTTCCAGAGTCTCTCCGGCACACCAAGCGAGAGCATCGCAAATGTCGGCTGGCCGCCCATCGCGGCAATGTCCGAAAGCGATACAGCAAGCGCTTTATGGCCCAAAAACTCGGGAGTAGTCCACCCGATCCGAAAATCGACATCCTCGACCAGCATATCCGCCGTGATCAAAAGGTCGGTCTTGCTGTCCTTCGGGAGCACGGCGCAGTCATCACCGATGCGGCCCAGGCCGTATGATTTCTTAATGTGATGGATGAAGTCGAACTCGGACCGCATTTTAAATAGATTGACACAAGTGCCGTAAATACATACAATAACGGCGGTTTATTTACTACCGACTTTAACACAACTTAAACAAAAACATGGGGCAAGCAGCGGTGGCAATACCGGAAAAACTCTATTTTAAGATCGGCGAAGTGTGCGAGATCGTAGGCGTTCAGGCACACGTTCTACGATACTGGGAGACCGAGTTTTCCCAGCTCTCGCCGCAGAAGAACCGTTCGGGCCAACGCAGCTATCGTCGCCGTGATGTCGAGATCGCCCTTCGGATCAAAGAGCTTCTTTACGACGATCTTTTCACCATCGCCGGTGCGCGAAAGAAGCTGCAAGCCGAATCTCGTGCCGAGGCTCCAAAGCTGAAAGTTATCCGCCCCGAGCCGCCGGGAGAAGCGGGCTCGCCAAAGTCGGAAGCTCCCGGTCTTTTCGATGAGACGATCGACGACGCGGATGAGATCACGCTTGACGACCGGATCGAAACTGCGGTCGAGACCGTTCGTGCCGTCGAGAAAGACCTTGGGCCCGACCAGCGGGAAGCGTTGAAAAACCTCGCCCAGCATCTTCTCGAGCTACGGTCGATGCTGAAGAACGGTCGTTAGACTATGCTTCGCAGCATTTGCCTGATGGGTTTGACAATCCACGCACTCGAATCTAAAGTTGAAACTTCGCGATCGGGATGTAGCGCAGTCTGGTAGCGCGTTCGCTTGGGGTGCGAGAGGTCGCTGGTTCAAATCCAGTCGTCCCGACCAATAAAGACGGGGCCTTCAGCGATTTCTGAAGGTCCCGTTCTTCCACGATGGTGGCAAGATGGTGGCAGTTTCGGTTTTCACGCCTTTCTCCGATCAAAATTTCCAGTAACAGATCATAACTTTTCACGGTTTGTGCAAGGATTCGCCAACTGGAGCAAAAGTGCGCCGGTCGGTGCATTTTCGTTTCATTTTTTTCCTGAATCACGGCTCCTGAACTGGCATTTCTTCAGGCACGTCTATTGCCAATTTTGGCGTTCGGAGGACATAGCCAATGGTTGAAGTAATTACCATCGAGAAAACTGAACTGATCCGTTTGATCGATGAGTCGGTTGCGGGGGCGATCGAGAAAGCGATCAGTACAGCGAAGCCGCCGGACATTATGACAAAGGCCGAGATCGCAAAGTATCTCAAGAAGTCGAACGCGACCATTAATCGATGGATGCGATACCACGGTCTCCCGTATCACGGGGTCGGTCGTCCTACCTTCAATCGAGTGGAAGTGGACGAGTGGCTCGCCCAGATCTGATATAACCATGGCAGTTTACAAACGTTATAAAGGTAAGAAAATCTCGTCGAAACATCCGGCTTACGCGACGGCGAGATGGTGGGTCTATAAACGAGTTAAGGGATATGGAACGATCCATCAGGGCGTTCCAGAAGCTCGCACGCGAGAAGAAGCTGAGCTCGCTGAAAGGCAGCTTCTCAAGCAGCTGTTCGACAAGTCTTACGGCATCACCGACACAACGACGACCTTCGAAAGCTTTGTCGAGTCGACCTACAGGAAGTACGTTGAGCAAAATAATGTGAACAAGGTGGCAAAGAATCAGTACATACGCGTGCTGTTGGGTCACTTTGCTAACCGACCTTTACATACGATCACTCCACAGGATTGCCGCGACTGCCAATTCAAACTCCAAACCAAGTCAAACAAACGGAAAAAGAAAAGCTCGCTCTCACCCTCATCCATCAACCGAATAATGTCTACGGCCTCGAAGATCTTTAGCCTCGCGTGTGAGGAAGGAATTCTTGATCGGAATCCGATGCAGTACGTCAAGGCGCTTCCGGAACCGCCACCTCGCAAGCGACTGCTGACCGCACAGCAAAAGGAAAATCTGTGGCAGGAGTTGGAGAAAGATCAGCTGATGATCCGCCTTGTGATATTGGCGGTGAATCTGCCGCTTCGGCGTGGCCAGTTATTAGCCTTGGAAGAGAGCGTAATCGATTTCGAGCAAGAGCAGATCGGCGTTATTCGATCCAAGGGAAGGCCGCCAAGGTTGGTCCCAATGAATAAGACCGCAGCATCAACGCTGCGGGCCATGATCTCGGAAGGTCAATTGCCTTTTCCGCTCAAAGATTTTCGCAAACGCTGGCACCCGTTACTCATTCGGGCCGGCATCAACAAGCCAGGCGGAACTCGCGAAGAAAACTACCATTTTCACGACCTGCGGACATACTTTGCGAGCGAATTGATCCGCCGGAACACAAATCCGCTCGTCGTACAGAATCTCTTCGCTCACTCAGACATGAGCATAACGAACATCTATGCTGAAACCGATTCCGATATGATGCTCGAAGCCGTTAAACGACTCGATGGGTCAATGAAGAGAATCCAATCTACTCAGGACGACTTCGTGCTGGTTGAGCCGCACAAACCGGGTTACGCTTCGGCGACGCGGGTAAACGCCTCCATAAAAGACGAATCGACGAAAGGAACTTGAGCGTAACATAGCGAGGAGCCTTCCAGATTCGCAAGGAGGTGGCCCTTTCCTAGCAACCTTTCTGCTCCTTTCTCGCCAAGCGCGATCTCCGAGGTTCCTTCGGAATCGACGCGAAGAATGAGGCGGTTACCAAGGTTGGAACGTAGCTGCATTGGCATTACGTTTGCATCGGGGCGTTGGGCCGCAAAAATCAAATAGATACCGGCCGCCCGCGCCTTTACCCCCAGGCGCGCTACAAGGGTTGAGACACCTGCTTTGTAGTCTTCCACCATCATCCACTCGGCGAATTCATCGTGAACCAGCCAGATGACCGGCAGGCGCTCGGACTCGGACGCTTTGCTGTTATACGCACGCAAACTGTTCGTCCTGGATTCCTTGAACAGCGAGTAGCGCCTATCCATCTCCGAAACCAGCGACTCGAGCCGTGAGAGCGCCGCCGACTGGTCGTCGATGATGCCGTTTCGGATATGAGGCAACCCATCAAACTGGAAATAGTCCACCCCCTGCTTCGGGTCTACCAAAACAATTTCGGCTTGCGCGGGCGTGTTCGTCGCCGCTATCCCCAAAATAATGTTCTGCATCAAAACTGATTTTCCGCTCCCCGTGGAGCCGGCGATCAGGGTGTGCGGGGCATGCTCCTTCCCAGGGGAAAGGTAGAGTAAATTGTTATCGTCTTCGCGAACGGCGATCAGCAACTCTTGGTTCCCATTTTCCGAATCAGGGTGCCATCGCTTCCACAATTCCTGCAACTGAATAACCTGACGATTTTGCCGTTCGACGGAGATCGACACCAGACCCGGCTCCGGTCGAACGGAGATGACGTTGATGCCGTAAGTGGTTAGAAACTCGGAACGCTTCTTTAACACCTGCTCCACCGTCAGATCAGAACTTCCGGCAAACTTCAGGAGCGCTGCGTTGGGGGTCAGTAAAGAGTTCTCGAGCTTCGACCTAAGCTGAAATTGCTGAAGGGCCGCTTTCGTCCGACTCTCGATCTGCTTGAGCCAAGCTACATCGTCTTCGGTTTGTGACGAAGGGCCATGAGCGGCTTCAAGAAGCTGTTCGATCCGAGGGTAAGTCCACGTGCGGCTAGTTTCAGTTTTAGGCGGAAGATCAACAACCGGATCCTCCAGACGAACCGTGCCGGACTCGGAGGTGAACCCAAGAGGTTCGGGCCCGGCGTGGTCCGTTCGCGCTCGGGACGCGTTGAC
>ERZ761602.2096-NODE-2096-length-32923-cov-6.139406_pt1 | contig 32923 bp, 24 predicted proteins | sample MGYA00512165_ERZ761602 | MGnify/ENA primary metagenome ERZ761602 (study PRJEB28899, sample SAMN02445085) | bioreactor sludge metagenome | biome: EBPR sludge; isolation source: Thorneside wastewater treatment plant | place: Australia: Brisbane, Thorneside...
CCCCCCACACCAACTAGGAGCAGCCCATCGAGTTGCCGCAGTTCAGGCACTTGTAGCAAGCGCCGTTGCGCACCGTGATGTGACCGCAGCCATCGCAGACCGGGGCGTCACCCATCATCTCGTCGAGCTGCGCGTCGAGCGCGCTCGCCGCGGACTCCGCGTGCGTCGCTCCGTGCGAACGCGCGCTCGAGAGCATCGCCGCAGGGCGGATGGACTCCGGCCCCTCGAGATCCTGGCCGCTGGTCTCGGCAGGGTCTTCGATCTTGCTCTCGGGCACGACGTGCGCGAGGTCGTAGCGGCCGAGGTACTCGACGCCGAGCACGCGGAACATGTAGTCGACGATCGAGGTCGCGACCTTGATGTTGTCGTGCCCCTCGACGACGCCCTGCGGCTCGAAGCGCGTGAACGTGAACTGCTCCACGAAGGTCGACAGCGGCACGCCGTACTGGAGGCCGACCGACACCGCCATCGAGAAGCAGTTCATCAGCGAGCGGAATGCGGCGCCCTCCTTGTGCATGTCGACGAAGATCTCGCCGAGAGAGCCATCGAGGTACTCACCCGTTCGGAGGAAGATCTTGTGACCTCCGACCTTCGCCTCCTGCGTGAAGCCCTGGCGCTTCTTCGGCAGGCGAACGCGCGTGCCCGTCGGACGCACGAGCGTCGTGAGCTGCGTGGGGCTCGTGTGCGCGACCCCGGCGTCGTCGGCGTCCTTCTCGGTGGAGCTTCCCGAGAGCGGCTGTGAGGCCTTGCATCCGTCGCGGTAGAGCGCGACCGCCTTGAGCCCGAGGCGCCAGCCCTCCTCGTAGATGCGCTGCACCTCTTCCACGGTCGCGTCGTTCGGCAGGTTGACCGTCTTGCTGATGGCCCCCGAGAGGAAGGGCTGCACCGCGGCCATCATCTTCACGTGCGCCATCGGCGCGAGGTAGCGCTCACCGATCTTGCCGCAGCGGTTCGCGCAGTCGAACACCGGGTAGTGCTCGATGCGCAGGTGGGGCGCGCCTTCGATCGTCATGCGGCCGACGATGACGTCGTTCGCCTCGTCGATCTGCTCGCGCGTGAAGCCGAGGAAGCGCAGGAGCGAGAAGCCGGGGCGGCTGCGCATCTCCGGCGTGACGCCGAGGCGCTCGTAGGTCTCCTCGCCGAGGATCCACGAGCCGAACGCGAGCGACAGATCGAAGACCCCGGGCAGCGCCCGCTCGACCTTCGCGAGATCGTCGTCGGCGAGACCTCGCTGCTTGAGCGTCGCGCGGTTGACGTGCGGCGCGGCGAGCAGGGTGTTCGTGCCGGAGACGTAGGCGACGATCTCCTGCGTCTCGAGCTCGCCGTAGCCGAGGCGACGGAGCGCCTCGGGCACCGACTGGTTCACGATCTTGAAGTAGCCGCCACCGGCGAGCTTCTTGAACTTCACGAGCGAGAAGTCGGGCTCCACGCCGGTGGTGTCGCAGTCCATCAACAGACCGATCGTGCCCGTGGGCGCGAGCACCGTCGCCTGCGCATTGCGGTAGCCGTGCTGCTGGCCGAGGCGGACCGCCTCGTCCCAGTCCTCGCAGGCCGCGCGCCACAGCTCCTCGGGGCACTTGTCACGGTCGATGAGGTAGGCCGCGTCGCGGTGCATGCTCATGACGCGCAGCATCGGATCGCGGTTCTTCGCGAAGCCGGGGAAAGCGCCGCGCGTCGCGGCCATCTCCGCGCTCACCGCGTAGGCCTTGCCACACATGATCGCGGTGAGCGAGCCCGCGAGCGCGCGCCCCTCGTCGCTGTCGTAGGGCAAGCCGAGCAGCATGAGGAGCGTGCCGAGGTTCGCGTAGCCGAGCCCGAGCGGGCGGTAGTCGTGCGAGTTCTGCGCGATCGACTGCGTGGGGTACGAGGAGAAGTCGACGAGGATCTCCTGCGCGATGAAGAAGATGCGCACCGCGTGGCGGTAGGCCTCCACGTCGAAGCGGCCGTTCTGGTCGAGGAACTTGGTGAGGTTGAGGCTCGCCAGGTTGCACGCCGAGTCGTCGAGGAACATGTACTCGGAGCAGGGGTTGGACGCGTTGATGCGGCCGCTGTTCGGGCAGGTGTGCCACTTGTTGATGGTGGTGTCGTACTGCACGCCGGGGTCGGCGCAGCCCCACGCGGCGTCGGCGACCATGCGCCACACGTCCTTCGCGGAGTAGGTGTCGACCACCTCGCCGCTCGTGCGCGCGCGCGTCTGCCACGTGCCACCGGACGCCACGGCCTGCATGAAGCCGTCGCTCACACGGATGGAGTTGTTGGAGTTCTGCCCGCTGACCGTGTGGTAGGCCTCGCCGTTGAAGTCGCTCGCGTAGCCGGCCGCGATGAGCGCTTGCGCCTTCTTCTCCTCGCGGACCTTCCACTGGATGAAGTCGACGATCTCGGGGTGATCCATGTCGAGGCAGACCATCTTCGCGGCGCGGCGCGTGGTGCCGCCGCTCTTCGTCGCGCCGGCGGCGCGATCGAGCACCTCGAGGAAGCTCATGAGGCCCGAGCTCGTCCCACCACCGGACAGCTTCTCTTGCTTCCCTCGGATGCTGCTGAAGTTGGTGCCGGTGCCAGAGCCGTACTTGAAGAGGCGCGCCTCGAACTTCACCAGGTCGTAGATGCTCATCAGATCGTCGCCGACGGCCTGGATGAAGCACGCCGAGCACTGCGGGCGCTCGTAGGCGTTCGCCGTCTCCTCGAGCGGGACGACGCCGGGCATGGTCGCGCCCTTGTGCCCGCTGACGACGTCCCACGCGACGGCGTAGTTGCCGCCGCTCCCGGTGATGCCGTAGCGATGGAAGAGACCGCAGTTGAACCACACCGGGCTGTTGAAGGCGCCCTTCTGGCTCACGAGCATGTGGGACAGCTCGGCCTCGAAGGCGTCTGCGTCCTTGGTGGTGGCGAAGTAGCCGCCGAGCTCCTCGCCGACCTCACGGATCGTGCGCGCGAGGCGCGTGACGACGTCGCGCACGCTCGTCTCGCCCTTCGCCTTGTCACCGTGGATGCCCGCCTTGCGGAAGTACTTGGAGACGACGATGTCGGTCGCGAGCTGGGACCACTCGGCCGGGATCTCGGCGCCTTCCATCTTGAAGACGACCGAGCCGTCGGTGTTGGTGATGACGCTCGAGCGGCGCTCCCACACGACCTCGTCGAGCGGATCGACGCCCTTGGTCGTGTAGTGGCGCTCGATCTCGAGGCCCTTGAGCCTCGCGCGCCCGGCGCTCCGCGCCGGCTTGGCAGCCGACCGCACCGAGGCCGAGCGCACCGAGGCCGACCGCACCGAGGCCGCCTTCACCTCGGCGCGCGCCGCCGAGCTCTTCGCGCCCTTCGCGTGGCTCGCGCTCGCCCCCTCGCCTCGCTTGTCCTCGCCTCGCACCGCGCTGCGCCCCTGCTTCGCTCCACCCACCACCGTCGACTGCGCCATTCGCTCCTCCGTCCTCGCCTTTCGTCGTCCCTGCTCTGCTTGGTTCTTCATGGGTCGAGCTGCCTCTCTCCGCGGTGCGTCGAGAGCGAGCCTCGGGCCGAGTCACGAGGGCGGCATCCGGCCCGCCGACTCGCCCAGCCGCACGGAGGCTTCGCTTCGATGGCGCTCAGACCACTGTACATCCGTTCAACCGAGCGATCCAGAAAGCGACCCCTCGGCCGACTGAACCGCCTCACCACGCGTGCCTCTCCGGAAGGCCCCGCCCCCTTCACATGCTCGGTCGGCCCAACCCAAGGCGCTTCGGCTCAGCCTCGGCGCTCCCGCTCGGTCTGAGCGCTTCGGCTCAGGACCGATGTCCACCTCGCGGGCCGTTCAGGTGGCCCGACCGTTCAGCGGGAGATGGGTGTACCCCAACATCTAGTGGTGGGGCAAAGGAAAAACACTACATGTAGAGAAGTCTCCAAGATCACTCGGATCTCTCCTGAACACCGGGCCCGTGTGCACAGGCTCTCCGGACCCTGTCCACAGGCTCTCCGGAAGCCTCCCCCAGGCCGCCTCGCCGAGCCGGCCCGGGCGCGCCTCCGGATGCCGCGCCAGCGCACCCGCGAGCACGGCGACGGGGGTTTCGGGCGCCTCGAGCACGCCATGCGCCGTATGCTCGCGCGGACGATGTCCCTCGTGCACTCGGACGAGCTCCGCCTGGTTCCGCTCGGCGGACTGGGCGAGATCGGGATGAACTGCCTCGCGCTCGAGCAAGGAGAGGACATCCTGATCGTCGACTGTGGGGTCACGTTTCCGAGCACCGACTCGGGCGTGGATCTGTTCCACCCTCGCTTCGACTGGCTGCTCGAGCGCCGAGCTCGTGTGCGCGGGCTCGTGCTGACCCATGGGCACGAGGACCACATCGGGGCCGTGCCCTACTTGCTCGACGCTCTGAGGGTCCCGGTCTGGGGACCTCGCCACGCGCTCTCGCTGGTGCGCCACCGGCTCGAGGAGCACGACGGCCTCGCCGACGACTGCGACTTCTTCGAGACGCGCCCACGCGAGCGCTTCCACGTCGGGAGCTTCTCGCTCGAGCCTCTGCGGGTGACGCACTCGATCACCGAGGCGACGGCGCTCGCCATCGACACGCAGGCCGGTCTCGTGGTGCACACGGGTGACTTCAAGCTGGACGAGCGTCCGACCGACGGCGAGACGACGGATCTCGAGCGGCTCGGCGAGCTCGGCGACGCGGGCGTGCGCCTCTTGCTCTCCGACAGCACGAACGTCGACAGCCCCGGCACGAGCACGAGCGAGCAGGTCGTGGGCGAAGCGCTCGAGCGCACGGTCGCCGAGGCGAGCGGCCGAGTGGTCGTGGGCATCTTCGCGAGCAACGTGCAGCGGCTCGCGCTGATCGGCGCGATCGCCCGGAAGACGGGGCGCAAGCTCTGCCTGCTGGGCCGGAGCGTGCTCACGCACGTGCGCGTCGCCACCGAGACGGGCCACCTCGACTGGCCGAGCGATCTCGTCGTCGCTCCCGAACAGGCGGCCCAGCTGCCGCGAGCGCAGGTGCTGCTGATCGCGAGCGGCACCCAGGCCGAGCCCTTGGCGGCGCTCGCTCGACTCGCGCAGGGCGCCCACCCCAAGCTGACGCTCGAGCCCGGTGACCGCGTCGTCTTCTCGAGCCGCATCATCCCGGGCAACGACCGCGCGGTGTACGAGCTCTACGCGGCCTTCGCGCGACGCGGCATCGAGGTCCGCAGCAGGGTCGACGACCCGGGCCTACACGCCAGCGGCCACGCCCATCGAGAGGAGCTCTGGCGCATGATCGAGCTCGTGCGCCCGCGGTCCTTCCTCCCGGTGCACGGCACCCGGCACCACCTCGAGCGCCACGCGAAGCTCGCGCGCGCGCTCGGCATCGACGACGTGCTCGTCGCCGAGAACGGCGACGTCGTGCAGCTCGGCCGAGAACGCCCGCTCGAGCGCGTGGCGCACACGCCCATCGGGCGCGTGGCGATCTTCGATCGCACGCCGCTCGCCGACGAGATCCTCCGGGAGCGCACGCAGCTCGGGCGCGCGGGCGTGGTGACGGTGGCGGTCGCGCTCGACGGCGCGGGGCGCCTCGTCGCGGGACCGGAGCTGCGCTCGCTGGGCGTGCTCGGCAAGCTCGAGGCCGACGTGCTCGAGCGTGCGTCGCGGGCGGTCGCGGCGCGCCTCGAGCGCGGCGACGACGATCGGGATCGCGGGGGGCTCGCCGAGAGCATCCGGCTGACGGCGCGCCGGAGCATCGAGGCCGATACGGGACGGCGGGCGATCGTCAGCGTCTCGATCCTGAGGCCCCGGTGAGCGCGCCCGACCCGACGGAGCGGTCCGCGGCCAGCGCGAAGGCCCGAGAGGTCGAGGCTCGCTCGCTGCCGGAGCTCGGAGGCCCGGAGGGACCGCTCGTGGTGCCCGTCGACCCCTGGCTCGAGGTGCCTCGCCGCGTGCTCGCCCTGGTCGCAGACGTACGCGCCGCCCTGGAGCAGCTGCTCGCGGAGCCCGGGACGCTGCCCGCCGAGCGCCCGGCCGGCGGACCCACGAGCGAAGCCGAGGCCGTCCACGACTTCCGCGTGGCGCTCCGCAGGCTGCGCAGCGTGCTCAAGCCGCTACGCTTCACCTCGGGCCGCAAGGCGATGCGTGCGCTCGCCGATCGACTGCGCGCCGTCGCCGCGAGCACCGGGGAGCTGCGTGACGAGGAGGTCCTGCGCGAGACGCTCGGAGAGCTCGAGCTCGACGAGCAGGTGCAGAGCTCGCTCGACCGATGGATGCGCGGGCGCCGCCGTCGCGAGTCGGGCCTGCGCGCGAGGGTGCTGCGCTCGCTGCGCTCCGAGCACGTCGTGGGCGCGAGTGACGGCCTCGAGGCGACGCTCACGCTGCTCTCGACGAAGCTCGACGCGCCTCCCAAGCGCCTCGTCGGCGACGGCGCCTTCGCACGACGCGCCCTCGTGGAGGCCTACGCCACGGTGCTCGAGCGCGCGGCCGGCGCCCACGCGGCGGGGAGCGACGCGCTGCACCAGCTCCGCATCGCCTTGAAGCGCCTGCGCTACTCGGCCGAGCTCTTCGGGGACCGCTGCTCGATCGATGCACGCAGCGTCGAGAAGCGCGCCGCGAAGCTCCAGAAGCTGCTCGGCCACGTGCACGATCTCGAGGAGGCCGAGCGGCGCATGGGTCGCGCTTGGGGGCTCGAGGCGCCCGCGCGCGCCGCGGTGCTGGCTTCGCTCTCCGGCGCGCTCACCGCGACGCTCCAGCGCTGTGCGCGCGACGTGCCACGCGAGCTCGCGGGCATCCACGCGGCGATGCAGCCCTTGCTCTGAGACCCGAGCCCAGGCTGCAGTCGCCCGGCTGCGCGAGGGGCCTCAGCGCTCGAAGCAGGCCGAGATTCCCTGCCCGACGCCGATGCACAGCGACGCGAGGCCCCGCCGCGCACCGTCGCGGCGCATCCCGTGCAGCAGCGTGACCGCGATGCGCGCCCCCGAGCAGCCGATCGGGTGCCCGAGCGCGATCGCACCGCCCGTCGGGTTCACCCTCGACGGATCGAGCCCGAGCGCACGGATGCAGGCGAGCGCCTGCGCCGCGAAGGCTTCGTTGAGCTCGACGCGGTCGAGCGCGTCGGCGCTGAGCCCGAGACGCGCGAGCAGCTTCCGCGTGGCCGGGATCGGCCCTTCTCCCATGAAGTCTGGGTGTACCGCCGCGGTCTGGGCGCCCAGGTAGCGGGCGAGCGGCTCGGCGCCGCTCTGGGCGGCGACCTCCTCGCTGCACAAGAGGAGCGCCGCGGCGCCGTCGTTGAGCGGCGACGAGTTGCCCGCGGTGACGCTGCCACCCTTCCTGAAGGCGGGCTTGAGCTTCGCGAGCCCCTCGAGCGTCGTCTCCTTGCGCACGCTCTCGTCGCGATCGACGCTGAGCTCCGCACCCTTGGCCTGAGGCACGCGCACGGGCTCGATCTCGCCGTCGAAGAGCCCCGCGTCCCAGGCGCTCGCTGCGCGGCGCTGTGACTCGAGCGCGAAGGCGTCCTGATCGTCACGCGAGATGGCGTGCTTCTCGGCGACGTTCTCGGCCGTATCGCCCATCGACGACAGCGGGAAGCGCTCGCTCATGCGGGGGTTGGGGTAACGCCAACCGAGGGTGGTGTCGTAGACGGGCGGCGGGCTGCGATCGAAGCCACGCTCGGCCTTCGGCATGCTGAAGGGCGCGCGCGTCATGCTCTCGACGCCGCCGGCGATCACGCAGTCGGCCTCGCCGACGGCGATCATGCGCGCGGCGTCGGCCAGCGCCTCGAGACCCGAGCCGCAGAGCCGGTTGACGGTGACCGCAGGGACCTCGAAGGGCAGCCCGGCGAGCAGCAGCGCCATGCGCGCCACGTTGCGGTTGTCTTCACCGGCCTGGTTCGTCGCGCCGAACACGACCTGGTCGAGGCGCTCGACGGCGCGAGTCTGCCGGCGCGCGAGCGCGCCGATCACGTGGGCGGCGAGATCGTCGGGCCGCACGGCGGCGAGCGCGCCACCGTAGCGGCCGATGGGCGAGCGGACGGCGTCGAGGACGTAGACTTCGCGTAGCGCTGACATCGGGCGGGAGCCTACACGCCACGAGCTTCCGATGGAGCACGAGCGGTGGCGCGGGTTGCGTGCGCCGGGCGGCGGAGGGGGATTTGTCCGCCGATGCTCGCCGTGCGAGCTTCGCGGCGCATGTCCGAAGCCCTCCCCTTGGACGCCCAGTGGCTCGCACGGCTCGCCGCTCGTGCGGAGCGCTGGGCCCAGGCCGAAGACGACCGCTGGGGCAAGCCGGAGCGTGATGACTTCGCGAGCTCGCTCCGGTGGGGCTCGGCCTGGGCCGCGACGCGCTTCGCGCGCCTCGCCTGCGCTCGCCACAACTCCACGCTCGTCGACGCGCTGCCCTCGCGGGTGCGCGCCGCGCGAGGCGCCGGCGAGCCCTCGAGCGAGCCGCCGGCGGTTCCGAGGCGCATCTCGCTCTCGAGGCCCGAGCCCGCGACGCTGCTGCGCGCCTTCGCGACGCTGCTCGCACACGGCGGCAGCGAGCTCGCCATCGCGCCCAGCGCCGCCCGGATGTGGCGACACTTCGAGCCCTCGCTCGGCCCGCGGCTCGAGGCGCGGGGCGTCTCGCTGCGAGTCACCGACGACGAGCTGGACCTCGCCTCGGGGCGCTCCTCGGGCGCCGCCGTGTCGCTCGACGCGATCCCAGGCAGCTCGGCGCCGGGCTGCGAGGCCTTCGCGAGCCATGCGATCGACGTCGTGATCGCCCCGTACCTGCACGATCGGCGGGATCTCGGGCGTTTGGCCGACCACCTCGTGAGCGAGCTCGCCGCGCCCGCGCCGGGTGTCTCGGGGCTGCGTCTGCTCGTCGCCAGGACCTGGCTGCAGCGCGCCGTGCTTCGAGAGCAGGTCGAGGCACGCCTCGCGCGGCTCTGCGACGCACGCGAAGTCACCGAAGGCGGAGCGAGCCGGCTCCGTTGGATCGACCGGACGGAAGACGCCATGGCGGCGGACGCGATCTCGGAGCGAGCGCTCGACGCCTCGAACACCGCCGAGCTCTTCGATGCGGCGCGGGCCTGCGCCGCCGATGGCTCGAGCTCCCCCGTCGCGGCCTCGGCCTACGTGGCGCCCTTCGCCCTCGAGCCGGAAGCCGCGAGCGAGAGCTTCGAGCGCTGGCGCGCCGCGCACCCGGCGCGGGTGGTCGTCTCGAACCAGCGCGCCAGCCACGCCTTCGCGCTCGGCTGCGTGGCCTGGAGCGACGGCGCGCACCTGCTGCCCGCGCTCGACACCGCGCTCGCCGTGCGCGAAGCCGCCGGAGGCCTGGCCCGTAGCTTCGTGGATGCCCCCTTCCTGTCACCGCTGGAGGGCAGACGCATGCTCGAGGCGCGCCTGCGCTTCGAGCGCTCCATCACCTCGTTCGCCGCCGTGCGGCTGCGCGCCTTCGACGGCTTGGCGCGCTTCTGAGGCCCGGCGACGGGCGCTCAGCGCATCGCGGCGAAGGCCACGGCCGCGAGCAGGGCGAGCCCGAGCAAGGCGAGCCCGTAGAGCCGAGGGTCGACCGAGGGGCGCGCTCCAGCCGAGCCTGAGCGCTCGAGGTCGAGGCGCTGGGCGCCGAGCGAGGGCTCACCGCTCCGGACTCGAACCAGCAAGACGTCGAAGCCGGCCGAGCCCGCGAAGGCCGGCACGACACGGACGCGCACGGGGCCGACGCCCCCTGCGAGCGACAGGTCCACCGTGCGGTCGAGCTCCTCGGGTACGACGAAACCACCGCGGTTGTCGCAGCCTCCACATCCCCCGCCCTGGCATCCGTCGCAGCTCAGCCGGCGCGGCACGAGGAAGCGCACGCGTGAGGGCTCGCGCAGCCAAGCCTCCGGAAGGCTCAGCGAGGCGCAGGCGCGCCGCGCGCTCGCTGCGTCGAGCTCGGCGGGATCGACGACGCGGCCGAGCGCTCGGCTGGGCTCGCTCCCGGGCTCCGGCACCGGCTCAGAAGTGCGCGGCGAACACGGGCACGCGCACCTCCGTGGCCTGCGCCACACCGAAGCGCACTTGCTCCTCCACCGAGTAGAGCGGTCGGACCTCGACGCCGGGCACACCGACGAAGAGCGAGCCACCGTCGACGCCGACGAGCGTGGCGGCCCTGCGCACGCCTGGGGTGCGCGGGGCGCGCTTCGGCGACTTCGAGGCGTCGCTCTGGATCTGGAAGCTCGCCCCACCTTCGGCCGGCGGGACCACGGGGGGCGGCCCCGAGGGCTGCTCGACCGAGGGATCGCTCTCGTCCTCGTAGTCGGTGAAGGTCGTGGCGTTGAGCGACACGACCAAGGCCGGGATCACGAGCGCGAGCCCACCCGCGAGCATGTAGAGCGGCGCTTCGGCCGGCGGCCCGGCCTGCTCGACCGCGAAGCCGCCGAGCGCCCCACCGACCGCGCCCACGCCACCGAAGACGACGTAGGGCCACCAAGGCTCGACGCCGGCGAGCCCCATGGGGATCGTCACGACCTCGGCGCCGAGCAGCGCCCCACCCACGATGCCCTTGCCGTCACCGACGACGGGACCTTCCGCGCGGGCCTCCGGCATGCCGCCGAGCACGCTCGTCGCCGCGGCGGCGAGCGCGACCCAGGCCGACAGGCGGCCGCCTCGTGCTCGCGCGGCAGGGCGATGCGCGGCGCCGACGAGCGCTACCTCCCCGGCGGCCCCCGACGCGGAGCCGGAGGGCGTGGACGTGCGGACTCGCGGAGTTCGAGGCGTCTTGCTCATGGTCATGCTCATCCCATCGCGTGAGGTCATGGCGTACGGGCCTCGTCGAGGAACCTCGCTGCGAAGCGAGGAGCCTCGGCGCGGTGCGCGCCGGGGCGAAGATTCCCTCCCCCGAGCGGCCCTCGCCAGTCGCGAGCAGCAGGCTAGCACGAGCGCCGCGCGCGCCAGAAGAGGAGCCGCAAGGCGCGCTCGGCGCGGGGCGCCCGACCGGTCAGCGCGTTGCTAGGCCTGAGCAAGGGTGGTAGGTTTCGCGCAGAGGTCGGCGGGCTCCTGCGCTTCGCAGCGGTCCTGACCGAGAACGACCATGGGCCGCTTCGGAATCACCGAGATCCTGATCCTCCTCGGCCTCGCGATCCTCTTCTTCGGAGGCTCGCGAATCGCTGGCATCGGCAAGGGCCTCGGCGAGGGGATCAAGAACTTCAAGAAGGGCCTCAAGGACGAGGACGAGCCGGCGAAGTTGCCCGAGCACGAAGACAAGGCCGACGGCGGCGAGAAGAGCTGAACGCTCACCGACCGAGCGGAGCGCCCCGCCTCCGCTATACTGCTCGGTGATGCGTCTCCTCACGCGGGTCGCCCGAGTCGTCTTCTTCCTCGGCGCGCTCGCGCTCGCCTCCTTCTTCGCAGCGAAGTTCGGCCCTGGTGGTCTGTGGCGCGGCTTCGACCCGGCGCTCGCCACCACCGGGCAGCCGACGCGTGCGCCCTACGATCTCACGCGTCTCGAGGCCGTCAACGAGACGCTCAAGATGGTCCGGAAGAAGTACGTGGACCCGGACCGCGTGAAGCCGAAGCAGATGCTGCTCTCGGCGCTGAACTACGTGCAGCGCGACGTGGCGCAGGTGCTGGTGCACCAAGAGGGAGCCGACGAGGTCATCGTGCGCGTGGGGGCCGAGTCGCGGAGCTTCCGCGTCGACAACGTCCAAGGCCCCTGGGACGTGGCCGCCAGGCTGAGGGAGGTCTTCAGCTTCCTCCAGAAGAACCTCCAAGGAGAAGACGTCGACCTGCGCGCGCTCGAGTACGCGGCCTGCAACGGCATGCTGCACACGCTCGACCCGCACAGCGTCTTTCTCACGCCCGAGGCGTTCAAGGAGATGAACGTCCAGACCTCGGGCGCCTTCGGCGGGCTGGGCATCGTGATCTCGGTGCGCGACCAGATGCTCACGGTGATGCGTCCGATGCCCGACACGCCCGCGCAGCGCGCGGGGCTGCGGCGCATGGACCGCATCGTGAAGATCGAGAACGAGTCGACGCTCAACATGCCGCTCGACGATGCCGTGAGGCGCCTGCGCGGCGAGCCGGGAAGCAGCGTCACGGTGTGGATCCTGCGCGAGGGCGACGACGGCTTCACCACGCCTCGGGCGATCCAGCTCAAGCGCGAGGTCATCAAGGTGGCATCGGTCGACTCACGCATGCTCGACGGCGGCGTGGGTTACATGCGGCTGAAGAACTTCCAGGCGACGACGCTGGACGAGGTCGAGGGAGCGCTCGAGGCCTTCCGCTCGAAGGGATCGATGCGTGGGCTCGTGCTCGATCTGCGCGGCAACCCTGGCGGACTGCTCGATCAGGCCGTGAAGGTGGCCGACAAGTTCCTGCCTTCGGGTGTGATCGTCGCGACGCAGGGCTCGAGCGAAGGGCGCGACGAGCGCAAGGCGCGGCCACAGGGCACCGAGCCCGACTACCCGATCGTCGTGCTCGTCGATGGTTCGAGCGCGAGCGCCAGCGAGATCCTCGCCGGCGCGCTGAAGAACCACCGCCGCGCGCTCGTCGTCGGCGAGCAGACCTTCGGCAAGGGGAGCGTGCAGCTCGTCTTCTCGGACGTCACCCCGGAGAAGGCCGCGCTCAAGCTCACGATCGCTCAGTACCTCACGCCCGGCGACGTCTCCATCCAAGGCGTGGGCATCACCCCCGACATCGAGCTCGATCCGATGACGGTCGACCCGCTCGAGATGGACCTCACCGTCCAGCGCGACGGGCTCCGCGAGAAGGAGCTGTTCGCGTCGCTCGGCAACGAGCGCGCTGCGCCGGCAGGGCGGCCCGAGGAGGTGGTGCGCTACCAGTTCACCTCGGCAGAGCGTGAGCGCCTGCGGGATCTCGGCGGTGACGCGGAAGACGAGTTCCGCAACGAGTTTCCGGTCCGCTTCGCGCGGGAGCTGGTGCTCGCCGTCCCGAGTGGGATCTCGAGCCTCGAGCAGCTCGCCCAGGCGCGCAAGCTCATCGAGCGCGTGAAGCGCGAGGAGCTCACCAAGGTCTCTGCGGAGCTCGAGAGGCTCGGAGTCGACTGGGCGATGCCCGAAGGCGGCACCAAGACCGCGCGCGCGGAGGAGCTCTCGGTGAGCGCGCGCACGAGCCGCCCGCGCGACGAGGTGGTGGCCGGCGAGCAGATGGACCTCGAGGTGACGGTCAAGAACCTGGGGAAGTCGCCCGTGTACCGGCTCCGCGCGCAGACCGAGAGCGCGAACGGCTACTTCCAGTCGAAGGAGCTGGTGTTCGGAAGGATCGCCCCGGGTGAAGAGAAGGTCGCGCGGGTGCCGCTCGGTTGGTGCGACATCGAGGGTCGCAAGGTCGGCTCCACCGCGCCCACGCCGAAGGATGCCAAGCGCGTCTGCAAGATCCCGATGGACGCCGTCGAGCGCAGCGACGGGATCACGATCCGCTTCGAGGCCGAGGGCGGCGAGGCCCCCACCGCGGCCGAGGTGCGACCGACGGTGCGCGCGCTGCCTCGACCCCTGTTCAAGTACAGCTACCACATCGTCGACGACCGCGCGGGCAACGGCGACGGGCGCGTGCAGCGCGGCGAGAAGGTCAGCATGTACCTGAAGGTGAAGAACGTCGGCGCGGGGCCCTCCTACGAGTCGCAGGCGAACATCTCGAACCTCTCCGGCGACGGGCTGCTCCTGCACGAAGGTCGCTTCGACATCTCGAACATGAAGCCCGGCGACGAGCGACGCGTGACCTTCAGCTTCGACGTGTCCCCCGAGCTCGCCGAGCCCGAGGCGGTCGTCGCGCTGAGCGTGGGAGATCGGGAGCTGCGCGAGTTCGCGACGGAGAAGGTGAAGATCCCGATCGAGGCGCCGCTCACGCTGAGTGAGCTCGCGCTCGTGCGCGTGGCGGGTCCCGGGGGCGCGCTCTTGCGAGAGTCCCCGCGCGACCAATCGCGTGCGCTCGGCAGCCTGCCGGCCGGGACGGCCGTGTCGGTGAGCGCGCGGGCCGCAGGCTTCGACAAGGTGCGCATCGAGGGCAGCCGCTTCGCCTGGGTCGCGAGCGGAGAGCTCGTCGACGGCTCCGGTCAGCCCAAGCTCCCGCTGCGCTTCGACGCGCTCTACGTGCACACCCCGCCGGAGCTCGACATCCAGGTCGCCGAGCTCGCCACGAAGGCCAAGAGCGTGAGGCTCAAGGGACGAGCCTCGAGCAACGATCGCCTGCTCGACGTCTACGGCTTCGTGGGCTCACGCAAGTTCTTCTACCAGCCCAACCGAGGCTCCAAGGACCCTCGAGTCGCGGACCTCGACGTCGAGGTGCCGCTGAAGCCGGGCGTGAACATCATCCACGTCGTCGCCCGCCAGAGCCCGGACTCCACGACCCGGCGCATGGTCGTCGTGCGACGCGACGCAGAGGACGGCTCGCTGCTCAGCGCGCCGAAGGGCGACGACTCCTACGTGCCGTGGGAGACGGGACCGATGCCGGACTGAGCTCGGAGCGGTCCGGGGTAGAGCGCGTGCGCTGCACACTCCACCCGCGGCGAGCGCGGCATCGTGCGGGGCTCAGGCGCCAGGCGCGCTCGGATCCCCGCCACGCGGCGGGCCGAGTCGGAGCGTGGAGAGCGTCACCGAGACGAGGAAGGTGACGGCTCCGAGGATCGCGATGCCGGTCCCGATGTTGAACGCGTAATGCGCGGTCGACGCGCCCGCGATCCCCATGACGAGCACGCCCAAGATCACCAGACCCACACCGATGACGGGGTCGGGCCCTGGCAGCTTGCTGCTCTTGCCCGTGTGCTCGCTGCTCGTGCTCTCGCCCATGAATCGGATGGTAGATCAGCCGCACCCGCTCGGCTAGCCGGGGGGCCGGGTACGGGAGACGGCGCCGACGCCGAGCCGCGAGGCGGGCGCACCGCGGACAGCGCCGACGAGCGCCCCTCAGTCCTTCGGGTTGAAGAGGTCGTCGAAGGCCTCGTCGAACTCGTCTGGCGCGCCGCCCGCTGCGGCGCGGCTGGCCGTGGGCGGCTTGTGGTCGCTCGCGCGCTCGAGTGCCGCGATGCGCTCCGCGACCGAGCCACGCGGGTCGCGGTACGAGGGGTCGATGCGGGCGGCGAGCTGGAAGTAGTAGATCGCCTGTCCCGCGTCGGTGCGCGCGTCGTAGGCGTTGCCGATCTCGTACAGCAGCGCGAGCTCTTGCTCGGGCGTCTTCTGCGAGGCGTGCAGGCCCTTCAGGAACGCGTCGATGCCCGGCTCGATGTTGCCGCGCTCCATGTGCATCATGCCGATCATCGACTGGCAGACGCACTCGCGTGAGGGGTCGCGCGAGGCGAGCTCGAACTCGGTGATGGCGTCGGCGACGAGCCCCATCTCCTTGTAGGCCATGCCGAGATCGTAGTGCGTCGCCGCGTCGCTCTCGGCGATCTGCGAAGCGATGCCTGCCTTGAACTGCTCGAAGATCGCCTCGACGCTGACCTGCTGCGGCGAGCTCACCGGTGCGGCGGTCGTGCTCGTCGCGCCGCTCAGATCGTCGAGCGCATCGAGCGCGTGCGCGATGTCGAAGCTGCGATCCGCGGGCTCGTAGGAGGAGCCGGGATCCGTCTCCGAGCTGAGCGAGGCCTCTCGTGACTCCGCGCGCGCGGCCTCGATCTCGCGCTGCTTGTCGAGCAGCAGCGGGTGGTGAGGCAGCTTCGCGAGCTGCTCGCCGAGCATGTTGGCGGCCTCGTCGAGCATGCCCTGCGCGATGAAGAACTCCACCTCCTCGAGGGCGGACTCGTCGAGCGGCTCGGCGGCTTCGCGGCTCGGCTCGTAGGGCTCGTCGTCGATCGGATAGGCGGGCAGTGCGCCGCTCGCCGCCATGGCGTCCGGCGCGAAGGGCTCGTCGAGCTCGGCGGGAGGCAGCGTGCCCGAGGCTCCGAAGTGGCCGAGCAGCTCGGGGCGCTGCTGCGACATCACGTCGTCGGCGCCGAGTCCCTCGAGGTCGTAAGACGGGAGCGGGGCGCGCGGATCGTAACGGTAGGGCTCGTGCTGCGCGGCAGGAGCCACTTCGGCGGAAGACGCGTCGTAGCCCGTTTGCGCTGCGTAACCCGGAGGTGCTGCGTAGCCAGGAGGTGCTGCGTAGCCCGGAGGCGCCGCGTAGCCCGGAGGTGCTGCGTAGTCCGGAGGCGCTGCGTAGCCCGGAGGTGCGGCGTAGCCAGGAGGTGCGGCGTAGCCAGGAGGTGCGGCGTAGCCAGGAGGTGCTGCGTAGCCCGGAGGTGCTGCGTAGCCAGGCTGCGCATGTCCTTGCGGAGCATAGGGATCGGCCGCGTAGCCAGGCTGCGCATGTCCTTGCGGAGCATAGGGATCCGCGGCGTAGCCGGGCTGCGCGTAGGGATCCGCGGCGTAGCCGTGCTCGCCGTAGCCCGGCTGCGGGTACTGCGCTGCCGGATCGAAGGCTGGGGGCTCCGTGCCGCCAGCGGCTTCGTGAGCTTCGACCTCGTAGCCCGCGCTCGCGAGCTCGGGCACGGCGTAGCCGAGCGCCTGCAGCAGCGAGAGCGCCGGTGGGCAGCCCGGCTCCAGCAGGAGGACCTCGTCGAGCAACCTCGCGGCGCCGTCTGCGTCGCCGAAGTCGGCCATGGACCGCGCAAAAGCGAGCAACTCCGCGATGGCTTCGTCCTGGCGACCTGCCTCGATGAGCACGTCGCAGAGGCGCTCTCGCGGCTCGTGCAGCTGAGGCTCGCGCTGGGCCAGGTCGCGCAGCGTCGCGATGGCTTCGTCGTACCGGCCGGCGGCGCGATAGGCCTCTGCGTGGCCGAGCGCTTGCCTCGCGTATTCCTGCTCGGGGGGGTAGGACGCCCGCAGCGGCACGGGCTCTTCGTCTTCCTCGACGAGGTCGAGCTCGTCGTCCGCGAGCTCCACCTCGTCGAGCTCGTCGAGCTCGTCGATCGCGTGCTGCCCGACGCCACCGGCGGTGGCGGCAGCTTGCGTGGCGGGCGCGCCCACCGGAGCGAAGGGCCCGCGGGGCGCTTCGGCCGCAGGAGGCGGCTCGCTCATCGCCGGGGCGGGCACCGACGGTGCGACGCGACCGAGCGCCTCGAGCTGACGCACCCCTTCGTCGTTTGGAGCGCGCCGCTTGAGCTCCGCGAGCAGGCTCTCGAAGGCGGCTCCTTCGCCGGCGTCGCGCGCGATGCGCGCGGCCTCTTTCTGGACCTCGACGGCCTTGGTGGGTTGGCCGAGCTGGTCGAAGGAGCGCGCGAGCAGGCCGAGCGTCGGCAGATCCTTCGGGTTCTCCTTGAACGCGATCTGCAGCTTGGTGAGCGCAGCCATCGCGTCGTTCGCTTGACCGCGGTCGAGGTAAGCGGTCGCCGCCGTGCGCGCGTAGCGGGCGTCTTGGCGGTGCTGCAGCAAGCGCTCGAGCACCCGGAGCGCATCGTCGATGCGCTGCACGCGGAGCAGGATCTCGCTGGAGGTTCCGTAGGCCTCGACCGCGCTGTCGAGATCGCGCACGCGCACGTAGGCGTCGGCGAGGCGGATGTGCGAGATCGGGTTGCTCGGATCGATGCCGACGATCTTCTTGAAGACGTCGATGGCGTCGCGGTCCCGGCCGAGGCGCTGCAGGCGCGTCGCGATCTCGTCGTAGTACGCGAGCGCGTCGCTCTTCAGGTCGAGCTGGAGCAACAGCTCGGCGAGACGCGGCACGATGTGCCCGAAGCGGTCCTCGAGGTGAGGCGCGTGCTTCTGGATGATCTCGCGGATCTGCTTGTAGACGGCGACGGCTTTGACCGCGAAACCCTGGGCGGAATAGAACTGCCCGACGTGCTCGTAGGTCGAGACCGCGTCGGCGTAGGCCGCCATCTTCAGGTAGAGGTCGCCGATCTTGAGGAGCGTGCGAACGTCGTTCGGATCCTCCGCGACCAGCTTCTGGAGCTCGGCGATCGCCTTGTCGAAGCGCTTCTTCTCCGTGAGCTTCTGCGCTTCTTGCAGGATCTTGTCGCGGTTGATCGCCACGCCGGACTCCGAAGGCTCCTCTGCCCGACGCGATCGAGGCGTGGCGAGGGGCCGACCCCACGGAATCTACATCACCGGCCCCTCGAGCGGCACGCTTATCACCAAAGATCGCGCGGCAAAGCGCGCCGAAGGCGGCCCTGGCGCCCGGCCCACTTCAGGATTCCCCATGAACCGAGCCCAGCGGGCCCGGGCGCCCCTGCTCGAGGGTCCTCGGCGCATCTGGGTCGGCCTTCGCGGCGGGTGCTAGACTGCCCGCTGATGAGGCTCAGGCAGGCCCAGACCGGCTCGCGCGACGCGGCGTATGCGACCGTCGCGCCCCGAGTCCCCTGAGGCCGTCGGCGGATCGGGATGCAGCGCATGCGACATCGCTCCTTCGTCGCGGTGGTCGGTCACGGGCCGGACCTGGTGCGTGAGGACGGCGCGGCCCAGGTGCTCCGCACCCTCGGCGCCGAGGTCCGCTGCCTCGACCTCTGGGCCGATCCAGCCGAGCTCTTCACGGTCGGCGACGACGCCGTGCGCTGCGTCGTCGTCGAGGTGGGCGCTCGCCCCGATCTCGGACAGCTCACCTTGCGTGCCCTGCGGCACGAGCCTCGCCTCGAAGAGGTCGGCGCGCTGCTCGCCATCGCCCACGAGCAAGTCGCGCGCTTCGACCCTCAGTGGGGCTTCGACGACTTCGTGCTCACGCCCCTCGTCCCTGCGGAGCTCTACGCGCGTGTGCGCGCCGTCGAGTGGCGGAGGAGCGAGTTCTCCAACGAGGAGCGTACGAAGATCGGTGATCTGGTGATCGATCGCGCCGCTCACGAGGTGAGCGTGCAAGGCGCGGGGATCTCCCTGACGGCCCGCGAATTCGCTCTGCTCTGTCACCTCGCCGAGCGGAGGGGGCGCGTGGTCTCCCGGGAGGAGCTGCTCGAGCACGTGTGGGGCGACGACTACGACGGCGGGCCCCGGACGATCGACATCCACGTGCGCAGACTGCGCGCGAAGCTCGGCCCGGCGCTCGATCTCGTGACCTTCCGTGGCGCCGGCTACCGGCTCGGCGGCCCGAAGCCGAGCGCCGCGGAGCGCGCCCAACGGGGTGAACCTTGAAGCCGATCCTCGCCCTGAGTCTCGGTTGTCCCAGCAGCATCGGGCCCGAGGTCGCCGTTCGAGCCGCGCTCGACGCGCGCGCCTGCCTCCCTGTGCTCGTCGGCGACCCTCGCCTGGTGCGACGCGAGCTCGAGCGGCTCGGTGTCGACGCGCCGCTCGCGCTCGTGAGCTCCACCGCCGAGGCACGCGCGGCGTCGGGCGCGCTACGAGTGCACGCCGAGAGCCCGCGCCTCCGGGGCAGGCTGCCTCCTTACGGCAGGCCCGACCAGGCAGCCGGCGTCGCGCAGCTCGCCTTCGTCGATCACGCGCTCGAGCTCGTCGTGCGCGGCTTCGCAGCGGCGCTCGTCACCGCGCCGGTGTCCAAGTCGGTGATCGCCTCGAGCGGCGCCCCAGGCGCTGCGAGCTTCCGCGGACACACCGAGCACCTCGCGGCGAAGCTCGGCGCAGATGAGGTCGTGATGGCCTTCTGGTCGAGGCGTCTGGTCACTTCGCTGGTGACCACACACCTGCCGCTCGCGCGCGTCCCAGGCGCGATCGACGCGCGAGGCGTGGCCAGAGCGACCTACTGGCTCGCCCACCTGCTGCACGAGCTCGGCCTCGATCGGCCGCGCGTCGCGATCGCGGCGCTGAACCCCCACGCGGGCGAGGGCGGGCTCCTGGGCGAGGAGGAGCTCACCACGATAGGCCCCGGCATCGAGCTCGCGCGCGAGCGACTCGCCGTGCGCGGCCTGGAGGCCGAGCTCAGCGGGCCGCTCGGCGCGGAGAGCGCGTTCCGGATCGCGAACGAGCGGGGCTTCGATGGTGTGGTCGCGATGTACCACGACCAGGCGACCATCCCGAGCAAGCTGCTCGCCTTCGGGGACGCGGTGAACGTGACGCTGGGGCTGCCGATCATCCGCACCAGCGTCGATCACGGCACCGCCTACGATCGCGCGGGCTCGGGTGAGGCAGACGCCTCCGGCATGCGCCGCGCGATCGAGCTCGCGACGAGGCTCGCGCGCGCTCGAGCTCAGCGAGCGCGCGAGTCGAGCCAGAGCGTGACGGGCCCGTCGTTGTCGACGACGACGCGCATGTCGGCGCCGAAGCGCCCCGTCGCGACGATGACGCCGAGCGCGCGCACACGCTCGACGAAGCGCTCGAAGTAGCTGCTCGCCTCCTCGGGTGGCATCGCGCTCGAGAAGCTCGGGCGGTTGCCTCGACGGAGATCGCCGTAGAGCGTGAACTGAGAGACCAAGAGCACCGAGGCCCCCGGTACGTCGGCGAGCGCGCGCGCCATCTTGCCGCTCTCGTCCTCGAAGACGCGAAGCTTCGCGAGCTTGGAGGCCATCCACTCGAGGTCCGCGTCGTCGTCGCCCTGCCCCGCGCCGACGAAGGCGCAGAGCCCCACGCCGATCTCGCCGACGATCGCGCCCTCGACCTCCACGCGCGCGGCGCGCACGCGCTGCACCACGATCCTCATGGCCGGCTCCCTCCGTCTCTCGCAGGCTTCAGCGCCCGAGCTGCTTCTGCAGCCGGGCGAGCGTCGCGAAATACTCACTGCGCGAGTAGGGCTGGTTCAGGATGTGGAAGTCCTTGCCGACGAGGCCGACGCAGCCGAAGCAGTAGCTGCAGGCCGTGCAGTCGAAGCAGCGCACGAGGTAGCTCGACTGCATGCAGCGCTCCGAGTGGGAGCAGTGGTTGCACTGCGAGAGATCGCGGCTCGAGCGACAGTGGGTCGACGAGACGAGTCGCTCCGAGTCGGTGCAGTAATGACAGCGGTAGAGCCCGACCGAGCGCGCACAGAAGGTGCACTCGACGCAGCGCTGACAGTCGGAGAGCTCGATCGAGCCGGTGTTGTCGGCGACGTCTCCGGCCGCGCGCACGAGGCGCCTCAGCTCGGCTTCGAATTCGGCGGCGGTCTGCACCATGGGGATGTGCCCGAGCTGCGCGTGGGGCGCGCTGGACGGCGGCAAACTACCACGCCGCCCCACGTCGCTGCAGACAGCGGAGAACTTGCCCGACCTCCACCTACATGACATGACATCCGTACCCCGCATGCGCGCCCTGCTCTCCACACTGCTGGCGGTGCTGTTCGTCACGAGCGCGCCCCTGCCGCAGGCGCACGCGGCGCAGTCTGCCCGGCCGGCGAACGCCAAGCGCTCGCCTCCGAAGGCGAAGCCCGCCCGCTCCTCGCAGCCTGGCTCCGCCTCCAAGGCGGCGGAGGGCACGCCGAGATCGAAGACCAAGAGCCAGGCCAAGCGCCGTACGAGACCCTGCGCCAAGGTCGAGACCGAGGTCGGGCGCAGCGAATTCAACGAACGGAAGACGGTGGAGCTGCTCGACTGCGAGGGCAGGCCGACGCGAGCTGCCCTCGAGCACCTGTCCAAGCTCGCCCGGCATCGCAGCGCCCACCGGCCCACCGCGCCCGAGCTCGAGAAGCTGCGCGACGTGGGAGCGTCGCCCAGGCGTGGCGTGGCCCTGCTCGACGTGGGGCTCGTCGAGCGCCTCGCGGCGCTGTCGCGTCGCTTCCCGGGCCGTGAGCTCGAGGTCGTGAGCGGCTTCCGGCCCGACAGCGACGGCAGCCAGCACCAGAAGGCGCGCGCGCTCGACGTGGTCGTGCGCGGCGTCGACAACCGCACGCTCTTCGAGGCCTGCAAGGACCTCGCCGACACGGGCTGCGGCTACTATCCGAACTCGAGCTTCGTGCACGTCGACGTGCGCGCGAAGGGCCTCGGTACCTCCTGGATCGACGCCTCGGGTCCGGGGCAGTCGCCGCGCTACGTCGCGCGTTGGTCGGATGGAGCGGTAGCGGGTCCGAAGAGCACCGGCGCCGAGACGAAGCCTGGGGTGCGTGTGGCCGAGGCTGCGCAGAAGCCTGCGTCGACGAAGGGCGCGCGCACCGCCGAGGCGAGGGCGCGCCGCTCGACGCGCAGTCGAACGGCGAAGCGCTGAAGGCGCGGCCGCGCGAGCGCCTCGCCGCCCCGAGCAGCCGACCTCAGTGCGTGCCGCAGCGCGCGAAGTTGAGGTCGTCGAGCATCCAGCCGCGCTCCCAACCCGAGCCGCCGTCGGCGGTCGAGTAGTAGAGCTCGACGATGCCCACCTGACCCGCGAGGTTGCCGAGCGGGACGGAGATGTCGTCCCACACGTCAAGCTCGCGGTTCACCGCAGGGGTCGCCCAGGCGTTGCAGAAGGCGAAGCTCGAGAGCGGGCCGCTGCTCGCGCAGTTGGCGACGGTCGTCCAGGTCGCGCCCCCGTCGAGCGAGACGCGGATGCGCTTGTTGTCGCGCTCGAGGATGTCGTCTTTGCCGCCTCGATCCTGGTGCCACGACTTGAACTCGAGCGCCGAGGGCAGCATCACCGGCGGCGTACGCGCGACGCCGAGCTCGGTCTCGAAGGCCGGGAAGCTGAAGCCGCGGCTACCGCGGTTGGCGAGGAAGGGCGGCGGCTGAGGCGCGGTCTGGAAGTCGGCGCAGGTGGGGGCGGCGCTCAGCGAATTGGGGCGAACGCAGGAGTCGATCTGCCACTTGCCGGTGAACGACCACGCCTGTTGCGTCGGGAAGTCGAAGTAGAGGAAGTCCTGCTCCGGCGGGCAGTCGATGCACTCGCCCGTTCCGCAGCCGCGACAGAAGCCCTCACCGCTCGCGCAGGTCTGGCAGACCTTGCCCTCGAAGGCGCTGTCGTCGGAGCTGCAGAAGCCGATGGAGTCGCACTGATCCTGGGCGCTGCACACGTCGCCCGATGAGCCGCAGAGGTTGCCGGTGTTCTGGGGCGCGATCGAGCACTCGGCGAAGGTGGTGTCGCAGGTGCCGGTCGCGCAGCTCGAGCCGAGGTGGCCGCACTCGGTGTCCTGCGCGCAGCCGCAGTCGGTCGCGAAGTTGAGCGCGTCGACGAACCAGCCCTGCTCGAAGTTGCAGCAGGCGTCGCGTGTGTCGTGACGGAACTGCACGATGCCGACCTGGCCGACGAACTCGGGCGGCAAGGGGAGCTGGATGAGGTCCCAGTCGTCGGCTGCGCGCACGCCGAAGAAGCTCTCGCAGAAGGGATAAGGCGTGGCGCCGCTGTCCGGGCAGACGGCGATCGTGGTGAAGCTCGCACCTCCATCGATCGAGACGCGTACGGCCTTCTTGTCGTAGAACGAGCCCTCGTCGACGTTCCAGGAGAGGAACTCGAGCGTCGCGGGCAGGACCGTGGGCGGCGTGTTCGCGAAGGAGAACTCCACCTCGAGCCCCGGGTAGGGGCGCGCGCGGTTGCCGTCGGTGCCGACGACCGGGCGCGCGAAGGGCACGGCGGCGTTCTGCTGGCTCGCGGGCGCCTCGCGGTAGACCCCCCAGTCGCCGGTGAAGGTCCACCCGGCGGCCGCGAGCGGGTGGCGGAAGGTCTTGTGGTTGGCGCGCGTGCCTCCGCAGTCGCCGCAGCTGCCGGCCGAGCAGAACGAGCAGGCGCCTGGTCCGGCGGCGCAGTCGCTGCAAGGCGTGCCGTCGGCGACGGTGTGATCGACGCAGCTCCCTTGGGCATCGCAGCTGTTCGCGAGGTCGCACTCGCCCGTGGGTGCGGCGCCGCAAGGCGTGCCCTCGGGGCGCGGCACCGTAGCGCAGCTGCCGAGCAGACAGGTCGGCGCGAGGCAGTCGGTGGCGAGCTCTGCGCAGTCCTCGGGCACCTCGCACTCTGCGCCTCCACCGGAGCCGCCACCGCCCTGCGACGAGGTCGTCGTCGTCGTGGAGGAGCCTCCGCCCTCGCCCGGCTGCACGTCGTCGGGAGCGTTCAGGAGGGAGCAGCCCGCGAGCGCAGAGAGCGCGGCGAGCAGGAGGCCGGTGCGCATCGTGGAGCCAAGCATCGAGGCTCACGATACCCAACCGCCCGCCCGACCGAAAGCGACGCGTGGTATGCGAGAGGAGGATGCCGAAGCGCAAGCCCGCAGGTCCGCCGGGGACACACCGCCCCTTCGAGGCGCTGAAGGCGAAGCGCGCGCACGGCGGCAGCCAGGCGCAGAGCCGAGCGCGCGCGCAGGCCTCCGAGGAGGCGCCTACGAAGCCCGCCGAGCCTGTCCGGCAGCGCGGCGCAGAGGCGCTGGAGCTCGCGGCCTCGTTGCGCGACGTGGTGCCGCTCTCGACGCGCAAGCAGCGCGTTCCGCGGACCGTCGATGCATCGACGCGCGCGGCGCGCGCGCCAGCGCGCAGCAGGGCTGTGGCCGACGACGGCGGCGCGCCGGCGATCGCGCCCGCCGAGCCGGAGCTCGCGGACTCGGGCTTCGAGCTCGTCGACGATGGCCACCTCCTGGAGGGACGCAGGCTCGACGTCGACCCCCGCGAGCTCGGCAAGCTGCGCCGCGGGCGCTACCCCGTCGACGGCACGCTCGATCTGCACGGGCACTCACTCGCCTCCGCGCGAGACGCCGTGAGCGCCTTCGTCGAGAAGAGGAGGCGCGAGGGTGATCGCGTCGTGCGGTTGATCCACGGCAAGGGCAGACACTCGCCTCGTGGCTCGGCGGTGCTGCGAGGTGAGCTGGGGGCTTGGCTCTCGCAGAGCTCCGCCGCGAGGCACGTGCGCGCCTTCGCCTCGATCGACGAGAGCCCCGAACCGAGCAGCGCCGTGCTCGTCTTGTTGGCGAAACCATGAAGCTCCCGCGAAACGCTCCGAGAGCATGGTGCGTGGGGCAGGCTCGGCTGGGCCTGGCGCTCGGCTTCGCCGCGTCGTTCCTCGCGACGGGCTGCTCCACCTCGCCTCCGGCGACGTCGCCCGCCGCCCGGATCGTGGCTCCGCCGGTGGAGCCCCGAGCGAGCGAGCCGGCGACGCTCGGGCTCGTGCGCTCGGCACGACAGGGGCTGCGCCTGCCGCTCCACGAGCTCGGCGCGTGGAGGCTCGACGACGCCTCGTCGGGGTGGCTGAGCGGTCAGAACGCCGAGGAGGAGGCGACGCTGCTCGTCCGGCTGTGGAGCGACGAGCAGCGTCGCAACCGTGAGAAGTGCGAAGCGAGCGCGCGTGAGCTGCGGCCGCTGCCGACGCTCGAGTCCATGACGCTGCTCGAGGAGCGCGGCTTCGACGTCCCCCCCGGCTTCGACACCGTCGCGCGTGTGGCGGTGCGCAGCGACGGCAAGTCCGGGCTGTACGGTGTCGTGCTCGCCTTCGGCGGGCGGGCGCGACGGTGCTTCGGCTTCGTCTACGTCACGCACGCGACCGGCGCGTCGGCGGAGCGCGTGGTCGGCGAGCGACTGGCGCGCGCGGTGGAGACGACGCTCGCGGGCGTCGAGCTCGACAGCCGGCTCGAGACCCCGGTGGGGCGAGAGCCCTTCGCTCCGGCGCGCTGAGGCCGACGAGCCCGACGCCGCCCTCAGCGATAGCCGAGCTTCGCGTCGATCGACGCGCCCTGCGCGGCGGACGCGAGCGCGGTCGCGAGCTCGAGCTCACCGAGGCCACGGCAGCGCTCCACGAGGGCCACGCGCTCGTCCCTCGAGAGCGCCGAGAGGTCGAGGCGGCCGAGCTTGGCGAGCGCGACGGCGCGCAGCGCGCGCAGCTCTTCGGAGCTGTCCCAGGCGGCGCTGCCGTCCCAGGCCTGGAGCAAGCGCTCGAGGCGTCGGGGGTCGTGCAGCGCGTTCTCGAGGCAGACCGGGGCGAGCACCTCGTCGAGCAAGCGTAGCCCCGTCGGCAGCACCGCCACCGCGCGCCCGGCCGCGCCGCGGCGATCGCCCGTGAGCAGTACGGCCCAAGCGCGCGCGGCCTCGAAGCTGCGCAGCTCGTCGCTTCGCAGGTGCTTCGGCTCGACGCCGTCGAGCGCGGCGTGGGCGCGGGCGAGGTCGGCCTCGCGCAGGGCCTCGAGGGCACGGGCGAGCGCTCCGAGCGAGCCCATGGGCAGGAGCGCCGAGGAGCCCGGCGCCTGAGCCGAGCCCAGCCCGGCTGGCGCCCCGCGCCGCAGGGCGAGCCCGGCGGGCGCGGGCGCCTGACCCAGCGCGATCAGCCTGCCGCGTGCGCGCTCCCTCACCGCGAAGTAGGCGAAGGCCGCCCCGACCAGCGCCGCGAGACCCGCGAGCGCCTCGAAGGGGTGCACCCAGGCCCAAGCGACCGAGAGCGCGAGGGCGAGCAGGACCAGCGCCCGGACCGCGAACCAGAACTGCACGGTGCGACGCGCGTGCAGCATCGGGGTGCTCAGCCCTCCGAGCAGCGGTGAGCCGAGCTGGGCCGGCCCCGGATCGACGCTCCCGAGGAAGAACCACCGCGAGAAGCCGCGCAGGAGGCCCGAGACGCCGCCCGCCGTGGCGGAAGCGCTGCGTGTCACGGCGTGCGGCGTGGCGGGCACGAGCTTCGACATCGGGCGCCCACCAGTCTCGCACACTCGGCATCGAGCGACGCGGCACGCGGTGGCCTCGCCGACTCGGGAAATCACACCCGCAGCGGCGCGGTTGGGTTAGCTACGGGCTCGGCCATGATCTCGACGCGCACCCTCGCCGCCTGCCTGTACGCCTGCGCCCTGCTCCCCGCCCTCGGTGGCTGCGGCTACACGAAGGAGGAGTGGCAACAACAGCTCGACGCCTACGAGCGCAGCGTCGGCCAGCGGCGAAAGGCGGAGGCCCGCGCCGAGGAGCTGGGCGTGGAGCTCGACCGCGCGCGCACGCGTGTGAGCGAGCTCGAGGAGCGGCTCCGCTCGATGGGCCTCGACCTGGACCTGCGCGAGGGTCAGCTCGATCAGCTGACGGCGACGCTCGCGGAGCGTGAACGCGCGCTGAGCGAGTACAGGATCCGCGCCCGGCAGCTCGAGGACGTGAAGGCTCGCTTCGAGCTCTTGAGGAGCAAGCTCGAGGCACTCACCGCGCTGGGGATCGAGGTCCGCATCCGCAACAACCGCATGGTCGTGAGCCTGCCCGGCGACGTGCTCTTCGACACGGGCAAGGACCGCCTGCGCAAGGAGGGCAAGGAGGCCCTGCGCAAGGTCGCCGAGGTCCTGCGCAGCGACCCCTCGCTGAGCTCGCGGGACTACCAGGTCGCAGGTCACACCGACTCGAAGGCGCTGCGCGGCGGAGCCTTCGGCGACAACTGGGGGCTCAGCGTCATGCGCTCGCGCCAGGTGCTGCTGTTCCTGCTCGACCCGAAGGAGGGCGCCCTCCCGCGCGAGCGCTGGAGCGCCGCCGGCTACGCCGACACGGATCCCGTCGCCACGAACGAGAGTGACGAGGGCCGGCAGAAGAACAGGCGCTGCGAGATCGTGTTGCTCCCGAGCGTGGCCGAGATGCTCGACCTGAAGGCGATCGCTGCGCGCCCCGCGGCGCGCCCGACCCCTTGAGCGCATGCCCACGCCGCTCCTCGGCTCAGGGACCGAGGCTGCGCGGGCTTGATCGCACCTCCTCCGACCTCGGCCCCCCTCGAGCGCTCTGACCCGAGCGGAATCTTGCAGCTCCGAGGAGCTTTCTCGCGCCGTGAATTTGGCCCTTCGCTCCCGCCTGTGCGCAGGTCGGGACGATGGCAGTACGATCGCGCTCGGACGGAGCCGCGCCCAAGCCGGCGCCTGGAGGGACGAACGCGGGTGCCCCGCGCAACGGGCCTTCCTACTTCCGCTCCCCGCGCGACCTTCCTCGCAACGTGCGCCGCGCGGCGCTCGCGGAGCGGCTCGCCGAGCGCCGCGGCTCGAGCCAGGGCGCTCGAGGCGACGAGAGCACCTGCTCGCCCACGCCTCCGCCGGTGAGCGTCGAGCCCGTGCGCGCTGGCGAGCCCCGCGCGCCCGAGCGGGTCGTGCTCCACGAGCAGCCGTCGCCCGAGCCTCGGACCTCGCGCGCCCTGCTGCTCGGGCTGCTCGCGCTCGCCGTGCTGGCGCTGGGCGCCATCGGGCGCGCCACCGACGGCATGCCGCTCATCGCGAACGCGAGCACGCGCGCGGCGCTCGGCGTGGTCGATGGGCTCTTGCGTGGTCAGAAGCTCCCGAGCGCCTTCGGCGCGGCGTGGGCGGCCGACGCCGAGCCCACCGAGACTGCGCCCGCCACCTCGCCGCTGCGCCGCGACGGTCACGTGTCGGTCCCCGGCGGCATCGTCGTCTTTCCGTCGAGCTTCACGCCCGACGAAGACGGCTCCTACGACCTCTACGTCCACTTCCACGGGAACACCTCGGTCGTGCGTGAGAGCGCCGAGGTCGCGAAGCTCGACGCCGCCGTGGCGATCATCAACCTCGGCATCGGCTCGGCCCCCTACGAAGAGTTCTATGCCGTCCCGGGCACCTACGAGGAGCTGCTCGACGGCGTGAAGAGCGCGCTCGAGCGGCGCGGCGTCGAGCACCCGCAGCTCAGGCGGGTCGCGCTCGGCGGATGGAGCGCCGGCTACGGCGCCATCTCGACGATCCTGCAGGTGCAGAAGAAGAAGGAGCTGCTCGACGCCGTGCTCGTCTTCGACGGCATCCACTGCGGCTGGGAGGGCGGCGAGCTCAACCGTCGGCAGCTCCGGCCTTTTACCCTGGCCGCCGAGCGAGCCGCCGCCGGCGAGCTCTACTTCGGTATCACCCACTCGGAGATCGACCCGAGGACTTACGCGAGCACCTCTTCGACGGCAGAGCGCATCGTGGAGACGGCCGGCGCTCGCTTCGAACCCCGCGATCCGGCGCGCGACGCCCCGAGCTACCTCTCGCTCGAGAGCATGAAGGGCGCGGTCGCCAAGAAGCTCGAGAAGCAGATGGAGCCCTACCGAGAGGCGCGGCGCGGCGAGCTCCACGTCGTGGGCTATCGCGGCGAGAGCAAGGAGCACCACATGGCGCACCTCTTCCAGATGGGCGCCACCTTGCTCCCGGAGCTGGTCGAGCGCTGGTCGAAGCGCTGAGCGTGCGCCCGCGACGCGCGCACGCTGCCGGCGCGCACGCTGCCGGCGCGCACGCTGCCTGCTCGCTCAGCCTTCCCAGGCGCTGCCGTGCAGCTCCGGGATCGTCGTCGACGAGCCGACCACGACCTGCGCAGGCGGGTTGCTCGTGCCGAACCAGGTGCCGTTCGGGCGGTTCTTCGGGACCATGTCGCCGACGCTCGTCGCGGTTGGGTCGAAGGCCTTGAGGCAGGTGTAGAGCACGTCGGAGGTGTTGCCGGCGGCGGCCAACGCACCGGGGGTGCCGCCGTAGGGCGTCGACTGGTAGTGCACGCCCGGGTAGGCGAGCTTGTTGCGTCCGTGCCCGGCGAGCAGCATCGGCTGGCGTGAGATCGAGTGCGTGAGCCCCTCGGAGCAGTCGCTGCCGAGCAGCACGATCGAGGTGTCGAGCAGGTTGTCGCCTGCGGGCTCCACGCGCTGACGCAGCTTCTCGAGGAAGGTCGCGAAGCGCTGCATCGCGTAGACCACGCCCTGGTGCACGGCCTCCTGGGCGCTGGAGTCGTGCGTATTGTAGTGGTGACCGACGTTCTGGCCGATCTCGGTGAAGGTCGTCTCCGCGGCGCCACCGATGAAGAACACGCTCGCCACGCGCGTGACGTCGCACTCGAAGGCGTAGGCGAGCAGATCGCTCATCGCTTCGTTCACGCTCGTCACCGGCTCGACGCCCGCGACGTCTTGGTTCGTCTCGCTGGGCAGAGACGGCAGCACGCAGGAGGGCGGCAGCGTGTTGATCTTCGACTCGAGCTCGCCCACGGCCGTGAGGTGCGCCTCGAGGCGCGCGCGGTCCATCGAGCCGAGCCGGCCCTGCAGGCGCTTGGCGTCTTCGCGAACGGCGTCGAGCACGGCGAGCCTGAGCGCGCGGTCGTCGGGCTTGGGCTCGAACTCGCTGAAGAGGCGCTCGTAGACCTTCTGCGGGTTGAACTCGGGGTAGAGCGGCTCGTTGGCGCTGCGGTGAGACAGCGAGTGCATCGTCGTGCCGCTGTCCATGATGCTCACGCGCTTCGAGATGCCGATCTGGATCGACTTCACCGCCGTCGGGCCCGCGATGCGGTCGGCGATCACCTGGTCGATCGTCGGGCCTCCTGCCTTCGAGAACAGGCCCGAGACCTCGGTCATCGTGTAGCCGTTGAAGGCCGTCATGCCCTCGTGGTGCGTGACGCGCACGGGACACCAGTTCTGCAGACCGGTGCACACGTTGACGTAGGGCAAGAGGTTCGCGCCGAGCGGGGCGAGCTCCTCGCTGGGGTTGGCCTGCCAGCCCGCGCCGATCGTGGAAGGCTCGAAGCGCTGGAGCCGCACGCCGTTGCCGAGGAACCACGACACGAAGCGCATCGGCAGGTCGTGCCCGTCGGCGAGCGCGGTGCCGTTCTCGTCGAGCATGGCCTCGAGCAGCGGCAGTCCGAGGATCACGCCGCCGCCCGCCGCCATGCCGCGGAGCAGCGTGCGCCGCCCGAGCTCGGTGCGCGCGCGGGTGGCCGTGGTTCGGATGAGGGGCGCGACGCCGTGCTTCTTCGGCGAGGAGGAGTCGGGACGATGACGGCTCACTTCAGCTCTCCCACGGTTCGGAACGCTGGGCTGGTCACGAGCTCGACCATGAGGCCGCGCAGGCTGTAGCCATCGGCCGCGAAGCGCTCGGCGAGCGCCTCGATCTCTTCTTTCTCGCCGCGCGTCTCGAGGTGCCCCATCGAGCCGCGGACGAAGTTCTTCACGAAGCAGGTCGTCGCGCGCTCGTCCTCGGCGAGGATGAGCCCGAGGTCGGCCGCGCCCGCGAAGCTGCCGAAGTCGCTGTACTCGCCGGCGGTGTCGAGCGGGAGCCCGCGGTCGTCGGCGCGGTACTTGCCGATGGCGTCGAAGTGCTCCATCGCGAGCCCGATGGGGTCGACCTTCTGGTGGCACGAGGCACAGGAGGGCTCCTCCATGTGGATCTCGAGCTTCTCCCTCATCGTCTGCGGCTTGCCCTCCTCTTCCGGCGGCACGGTGATGTCGACGCCGGGCGGAGGGTCGGGGATCTGGTCGCAGAGGAACTTCTCCCATACGAAGCGCCCGCGGCGCGTCGGCGAGGTGAACGAGGGCTGCGCGTAGCGCGCCAGGAAGGCCGGTTTGCCGAGGATGCCTAGCCGGCCCTGAGACTCGGGCAGCGTGACCTCGGACCAACCCGCCGAGGGCGCGACGACGCCGTAGAAGTCGGCGAGGCGCGCGTCCACGAAGGTGGACTGCGACGTGAAGAGCTCACGCGCGTCGGCGTCGCGGTCGAAGACGATGTCGCCGATGAAGCGGAGCGTCTCCTCTTGCATGCTGCGCGCGAGCTCGGCGCCCCACTCGGGGAAGAGGGCGGCGGTGCGGTTGACGTTGCCGAGGCTGTCGATGGCGAAGAGCTCGCCGTAGAAGCGGTCGAGCGCGCGGCGCGCCTCGGGCTGGGTGAGCATCGCGCGCGCGGCGGCGCGGATCTGCTCGTCGCTCTCGAGCTCGCCGCGATCGGCGGCGTCGAGCAGCTCGAGATCGGGCGTGCGGTGCAGAAGGAAGAGCGACATGCGCGAGGCCAGCTCCTGCTGCGTGAGCACACGCACGAGCTCGCGCGTCGGGTGCGGCTCACCCACCTCGACCTGGTAGAGGAAGTTCGGCGACTGCAGGATCGCCATGAGCTCGTAGCGGAGCCCGGTGTCGAAGTCGCCCTCGCCCCAGGCCTGCGCCGCGTTGGCGATCGCCACGAGGCGCGCCTTCTCGGCGTCGTCGAGGCTGCGCCGCCAGGCGACGCGGCCGAAGCGCGCGGCGACGTCTTCGTAACAGGCGGCCGTGGGCGCGCTGTTGACGCAGGGTGCGAAGCGCGCGAGGCCGCTGAGGTCGTCGAGCGCGGCGTCGGCGATACGGGTCGCGGCGCTCTCCCAGCCGTCGACCTCGCTCGAGCTGTACGAGAGCTCGGCTGCGGCGATCGACTCGAAGCCGCGGAGCTGAGGCGTGTTGTCGGGCTCGGGCACCAGAAGCGCCGCTTCGGCGCCCAGCAGGTACTCCATCGAGTAGCGGAGCTGCGACGGCGTCAGCCTGCGCACACCGCCGGGGGCGGGGTCGACCTGGTAGCCTGTCGTTCCTGCGCCCGTGCCGGCGGTCCCGCCGGAAGTGGTGTCGTCGTCGCCACACGCGACGAGCGCCAAGAGACCCAGCCCTGTGACGAGGCGAGAGAGCGTCGACAGCCTCACCTGAGACCTCCGATGTCGCGAGAGCCGGCCCCGCGAAGACCTCGATGGTAGCGGTCGTCGGTGGGGGAGCAACCTCAGAATGGATCACGGCGGGCGATGGGGTAGGCTCCGCGGCGAGTGCTCCGCCAAAGCGATGGCAGCGCCGGAGGCCCGGCGATCGGGCAGTCGCGGCTCGACGCAGCGGCCCGAGCCGCGCAGCTACGGTGGGTGCTACGGTGGGTGTGGGTGTGGGCGCTCGCGCTCTGCTCGGGGGGCTGCACGACGCAGACGATCCTCTGCTCGGCGAGCGACCTCTCCGGCTGCGTGGTCGACGAGATCGAGGTCTCGGGGAACCGCGACGTCGACGCCGACGACCTGCGCGCGAAGATCGCCTCGGGGGAGACAGGCGGGCTCTTCGAGGGGGTGCCGCTGCTCGGCGCCTTCGACGCGCTCACGGTCGAGTACGAGCGCTTCGATCGCTTCGTGCTCGAGCGCGACCTCGCGCGTGTGCAGCGCTACTACAGGGCGCGGGGCTACTACCGCGCCGTCGTGCGCGCCGGCCGCGTGCGCAGGCTCGATCCCGAGCCCAGGGCGCAGGAAGGCGAGCCGCTCGACGCGAACGCCGCCGTGAAGAACGCCCGCCTGGCGGTCGAGATCGTCGTCGAGGAGGGGCCTGCCGTGCTCGTGTACGGCGTGCATCTCGCGTTCGAGGACTGGGACGAGCAGCGCGCCGTCGACGTCGGCGCCGAGCTGACGCGCGCGAAGAACCGGCTGCGACGGTTCTCGGTCTTCACCGAGGAGCGCTACGAGCAGACGCGCGCCGACCTGCAGCGAGCCCTCGTCGACCTCGGCTACGCCTACGCACGCGTCGAGCCCTCGGCGAAGGTGGATCTCGAACGCAACGCCGCGGACGTCACCTACAAGATCCGCATCGGCCCACGCTGCACCTTCGGGCCGATCCGGATCGAGGGCCTCGGCGAGCTGCCCGAGTGGCAGGTGAGGCCGGCGCTCGGC
>ERZ761602.2097-NODE-2097-length-32896-cov-41.229682_pt1 | contig 32896 bp, 26 predicted proteins | sample MGYA00512165_ERZ761602 | MGnify/ENA primary metagenome ERZ761602 (study PRJEB28899, sample SAMN02445085) | bioreactor sludge metagenome | biome: EBPR sludge; isolation source: Thorneside wastewater treatment plant | place: Australia: Brisbane, Thorneside...
CCTGCTGATACTCAAGGAAAGCCTCCTCAATTCACCCCTAATCTAGGAAAGACCCGGGTTTGAATATCTAAATCCATCCTTCCCCGCATCACTCTTTCGGAATTCGGGGCAGTCGCCCCATCTGCGGAAATTTGCGGGCATTCGCGGCCATCTGCGTTAAAGAAATGAGGAACGCAGATTTCCGCGGATGAAACGCGGATTGGCGCAGATGGAGGAGTTTCCGAGAGGTCTTTCACCGTGCCCGCCGCAAGGTTCCCGAGAATCCGAAAACATGATGCGGAGAAGCCTAACCCAATAGGACCATGAAAAACGATTCCATGCGGGACGCGGCCGCCGCCATCGTCCGCGAACTGCGCACCGCCGGACACGAGGCCCTCTTCGCCGGGGGCTGCGTGCGCGACCTCCTCCGGGGCGCCTCGCCAAAGGACTACGACATCGCCACCAGCGCCCGCCCCGAGGAAATCCTGAGGATCTACCCGAAGGCCGGCACGGTCGGAGCCCATTTCGGCGTCGTCCTCCTGAGGCGCGGTGGACACCATTTCGAGATCGCCACCTTCCGCGAGGACGGCGAATACCGCGACGGGCGCCGCCCCGAATCCGTCACCTTCTCCACCGCCGAGGCCGACGCGCGGCGGCGCGACTTCACGATCAACGGAATGTTCTACGATCCAGTCGAGGAGCGTGTCATCGACCACGTCGGCGGGCAGACGGACCTCGGGGCCGGGCTCCTCCGCGCCATCGGGAACCCGCTCGACCGTTTCCGCGAGGACTACCTGCGCCTCCTCCGCGCGGTGCGTTTCGCCACCCTGCTCGACTTCGAGATCGAAGCCGGAACCTGGGACGCCATCCGCGAAGTCTCCGCCCGCATCGTCCAGATCAGCCCCGAGCGCGTCCGCGAGGAGCTCGACCGCATCTGGCGCAGCCCGAACCGCCTCCGGGGCTTCGACCTCCTCGTCGCAAGCGGGCTGATGGAGGCGGTCCTGCCCGAGATCCTCGACCTGCGAGGCTGCGGGCAGCCCCCGCAGTTCCACCCCGAGGGCGACGTCTTCGTCCACACCCGGCTCATGCTCTCGCACCTGCCGCCCGACGCCGCCCTGCCCCTCGTCCTCTCCGTCCTTTTCCACGACATCGCCAAACCGGCCACCGCGACCCTCGACCCCGCCGAGGGCCGCATCCGCTTCAACGGCCACGAGAAAGTCGGCGCGGAAATGGCCGACGCCATCCTCCGCCGCCTCCGCTACCCGAACGCCGTCGTCGAGACGGTCGTCGGGGCCGTCGCCCGCCACATGCAGTTCAAGGACGTGACGAAGATGCGCACCGCCACCCTGAAGCGCTTCATGGCCCGCGAGCATTTCGAGGACGAACTCGAACTGCACCGCGTGGACTGCCTCGGCAGCCACCGCAAGCTCGGGAACCACGAATTCCTCCGGGAGAAGCAGCGTGAGTTCGCGGAGGCCCCCCTCCTGCCGAAATGGTTCCTCCACGGCGGAGACCTCCTCGCGCGGGGCTGGAGTCCGGGCGCGGAGCTCGGCGAAGTCCTCACCGAAGCGCACGATTTGCAGTTGGAGGGAACGCACACCAGCCGCGAGGAGGCCCTCGCCTGGCTCGGCGCCCGCACGAAGGCGATAGTGATCGGCGGTTGACGGCGTCCCTTCCTTTCGCTCCATTGCGTGTCGAGATGAAGCGATTTCCCCTCCCCCTCCGTTGCGCCCTCGCGCTCTTCGCGCCCGCCCTGCCCGCCGCCCTCCTCGCCGAGGACGCCGCCGTTCCCAAGATCGTCTGGCACGACGTCTCGACTTGGGGCGTGGAAGGCCAAGGCTGGGTTCCCGCCGACCTCAACGCGCGCTACGACCGTCTCCCCGCCAAGGCGGAGAAAACCGTCCGCCCTCCCGTGTGGAGCCTCTCGCGCCACAGCGCCGGGATTTCCTTCCGTTTCAACACCGACGCGACGACCCTGCACCTCCGCCACACCGTCGGCGGGGCCAACCTCGCCATGCCCCACATGCCCGCGACGGGCGTCAGCGGCGTCGACCTCTACGCCCTCGACGGCGACAAATGGAAATGGGTCGAGGTCTCGCGCCCGAAGGAGGTCGAGACGACCCACACCGTCAGCGGGATCGATCCCGGCCTGCGCTCCTGGATGGGCTACCTGCCCCTCTACAACTCCACCGTGAAAGTCGAGGTCGGCGTGCCCGAGGGCGCGACCTTCCAGCCCGTGGCCCCGCGCACGGAGAAGCCGGTCGTCTTCTACGGCACCTCCATCACCCACGGGGCCTCGGCCTCGCGACCGGGCATGACCCATCCCGCCATCCTCGGACGCCGCCTCGACCGCCCCGTCGTCAACCTCGGTTTCTCCGGCAACGGCAAGATGGAACCCGAGGTCGGCGCCCTCCTCACCGAGATCGACGCCGCCGTCTATGTCATCGACTGCCTCCCCAACATGGTCGAGGCCGAGGTCGCCGAACGTGCCGAAGCCCTCGTGCGCCAGCTTCGCGAGGCGAGGCCGGACACGCCCATCGTCCTCGTCGAGGACCGCACCTACGCGAACAGTTGGATCATGAAGTCGAAGCGCGAACGCCACGCCGGCAGCCGCTCCGCCTTCGTCCACGCCTACGACGCGCTCGTCTCCTCGGGGGTGAAGGGGCTTTACTACGTCGAAGGCGAAAATCTCCTCGGCGACGACATGGACGGTACCACCGACGGCTCGCATCCGAACGATCTCGGCTTCATGCGCCAAGCCGACGCGCTGGAGCCGGTGCTGCGGAAGGTGTTGGGCGCACCAGCGCTGTAGCTGGCCTCAGTGAGGCCGGATCGGATGCCCCAACGACGCCCGACCGAGGTCGATGACCTCGGCTACAGGGTTCCGCCAGCGCCTGCTCACGTCCCCGCCCGACGCACCCTCTCCTTCGCCGCCTCGCATTCCTCGTTGAGGGACGCGGTCTCGCGGGCGAGTTGGGTCTTCAACTCAGGCACCTCGTGGTAGCGGCCTTCGGCGATGGCCTTGGCGACGAGGTCGTCCAAGAACAGTTCGCGCTCGGCGATCTTCGCCTTGTATTTGTCGGTGATCGCGGCGAGCTCGGCGCGTTGGTCGTCGGTCAGGGCGGGCAGCGGCTCGGTCTGGCCGAAGCGCTCCATGGCTCGTTCGTAGGCGCTTTTCATCCCGGATCAAGCCTCCGTCCCGGGGGATGGCTTCGCGGTTTTTTTCGCAGGCGCTTTTTTCTTCGGCGCTTCCTCCGCCTCCGCTGCGGGAGCTTCCTCGGCGGCGGGAGCCGACTCTGGCTCGGGCGGAGCCGCGCCGAGGCGCAGTTCCGGCGCGCTGTCGATCCGTTCGGCCAGCTCCGGCCAGCCGCCGGCTTTCTGGGTCTGGAAGATGCGCAGGTAGATCGCGACGACCTCGGGGTCGAACTGCTTCACCAGCGCCGCCACAGTGCTCTTGAGCTTTTTCGCGTCGAGGGTGTCGGGGAGGTCGTCGGCCGCGCCCTCGCCGTCGTGCGCGATCCCGAGCCCGTCGAGGAAGGCGGTGAGGAGCGGCTGGTGGGCTTTGAGGAGCCAAAGCTGCAGCACCTGGGCGGCGACCTCGCTACCGCCGCGCCATTTCACGTTCTTGAGCATCCAGTCGATCTGCTCGGCGACGGGCTTGCGCTGGATGAAGACGGGGCGGAGCCTCCGCTCCTTCGCGAGGGAGGCGAGGGTCGCCTTGTAGACCTCGCGCTGTTCGTCGCGGAGGTATTGGAAGACGGAGAGGGCCGTCTCGGGCTTGATCTCCTGGAAAATCTCGTAGGCTTGTTTCATCGGGAAGGGGGCGGGAAGGAATGCTCTTGCTTAACAAATCCTAAACATCACGCTTCTCAAGCGGCTTTTTCCGTTCTAGGCTGGCGGGCGATGGAACGTGGCTACGCCTTTTTCGACCTCGACCACACCCTGCTGCCGCACGACACGCAGGCGCTTTTCTGCAACCAGGTGCTGCGGCGCGAGGGTTGGCGGCGGGTCTGGCTGCTCTGGTTCCTGCCCTGCGTGCCGCTCGCGGCGTTGCGGATTCTGAGCCTGCGGACGATGAAGCGGCTTTTCCTCGGCTATCTCGTGGGAATGCGGCGCGAGACGCTGGAGGCGCATGTCGCGGCCTTTCTCGAAAGCGATTTCGCCGCCGCGCTCTATCCCGAAGTCGTCGCGGAGGTGGAGCGCCACCGGGCCGAGGGGCGCGTCCTCGTCCTGAACAGCGCCAGCCCCGAGTTCTACCTGCGCGGCATCGCGGAGCGCCTCGGCTTCGACCACGTCGTCGGGACGAAGGTGGAGCTGCCGGAGCAAATGCCCTTCCTCCCCGCGATCACCGGACCGAACAACAAGCACGGCGAGAAGATCGTGGCGATGCGCGCCCTCGGCCTCATTCCGGACGAGCCGGAGGTGCTGCCGGATTCCTGGTCCTACTCCGACAGCTCCGCCGACCTGCCCTTGCTGGAACTGGCCGAGCACGCCGTGATGATCCATCCGGGGGCGAAGCTCGCCGCCATCGGCGAGGCGCGCGGCTGGCGCACGATGACGCCGCGACGACCCTACGCGGGGAAATGGACGGGGCGGCTCGCGATGCTGCGGCAGGTGCTGGGGATCTATCGCGTGCCGGAATGCGACCGCCTTTGACAATCCGTTCGCCCTTCCCGCCGAATTCGGCTAACTAATTCCGCTATGTCCGACCAGTCTGAACCCCTCCCCGACGCCCCCATCCCGGCCCGCTCCTGGCTTTCCCTCGGTTCGGTCCTCGTCGTGCAGGCGCACAACGCCTTCAACGACAACTTCGTGAAGATCATCCTCATCGGCCTGACCGTGACCGTCGCGGCCGGGACCACCACGGCGAAATACATCGAGGACATCCTCGCGGCGATGATCCCCCTGCCCTTCATCCTCCTCGCGCCGCTGGCGGGATGGCTCTCCGACCGGTATGCGAAAAGCCGCGTCATCTCCCTCGCCCTGATCGCGAAAGTCGCCATTTTCGGACTTTTCCTCGCCGCCTTGGCGCTGCGGTCGGTCCCCCTCGCCCTCGTCGCCGACTTCCTCTTCCTCGTCCAATCGACGCTCTTCTCCCCGGCGAAGCTGGGCATCCTCAAGGAAATCGTCGGCTCGAAGCGGCTGGGCGCGGCGAACGGGCTGATGCAGATGCTCACGATGGTCGGGATTCTCGGCGGCATGGCCCTCGCCGGCTGGTGGTTCGACGCGGAGCTGGCGGATCGCAACGCGGCAAGCGGAGTCTCGCCGGAGAACGCCTGGGGCGCGGCGTTCCACATCCTGGCGTTGGGGGCGGCGGCCTCCCTCGTGCCCGTCGTGCTCTGCCTCTTCATCCTGCGCACCCCGGACCATCCCGGGAAGCGCTTCCACGCCTCGGTCCTAGTCAGCCACTTCCTCGATCTGAAGTATCTCTTCCAGCAGGCCGTCCTGCGCCGCACCGGGCTCTACATCGCCTTCTACTGGTTCGTCGCGAACTTCGTCGGCCTGACCTTCTTCGGATTCGCCAAAGAACTCCACCCGGACTCGGCCGAGGGCGGCGTGGCGAAGTCGGCGGCGCTCATGTTCATGATCATCGGGGGCGGGCTGATCCTCGGCAGCCTCCTCGTCTCCTTCCTTTCGCGGAAAGGGAACCGCCTGCCCCTTTCCGTCTTTGGCGGGATCGGCATGGCCGGCGGACTCGCCTTGATCGGCACGCTGACCCCGGAATCGACCGCCTGGTTCGCCGCCGTCGCCGGGATCGGATTCGCGAGCGGCTTCTTCCTCGTGCCCCTCAGCGCCCATCTCCAGGACCGGATCGACGCCGCGCACCGAGGCCGTGTCCTCGCGGCGCAGAACCTGCTGATCTCCCTCTCCGGAATCGTCGCGATCCTCGCCAGCACCACGATGAAGTTCGGCGGACTGGCCGTCTCGACGCAAACCCTCGTCCTCGTGCCCCTGACGGTCATCGTGAGCTTCGCTCTTCATCGCATGCTGAAGACCTCCGCCCTCCAGGCCGCATGAAGTTCCTCGCGCGAGCCTTCTTCTGCTACTCTTTCCTCCCACTGATCTGGCTCATCTACCGGATCCGGCGGATCGGGAGGGAGAACGTCCCGCGCCAGGGCGGCGTCCTCCTGCTGAGCAACCACGTCAGCTATATCGACTCCTTCGTCATCTACCTCTCCTGCCCGCGCCCGGTGCGCTTCGTCGTGCTGGAGTCCTACACGCAGGTGAAGGGCATCGCCTGGTTCCTGCGCCTTTTCGGGGCCATCCCCATCCGGCCGGAGAACGCGAGGGAGGCCATCGTCCGCACGGTCGAGGCGCTGGAGGCGGGCGATGTCGTCTGTCTCTTCCCCGAAGGCGGGCTGACCCGGCTCGGGGTGACGACGGAGTTCAAGAAAGGCTTCGAACTCATCGTGCGCAAGGCGGACTGCCCCGTCGTCCCGGTCTACATGGACGGGCTTTTCGAGTCGATTTTCTCCTTCGAACGAGGCCGCTATTTCAAGAAGCGCCCGCAATCCCTCGTCTGCCCTCTGCGGATCGCCTTCGGCCCGCCCATCCCGCCGGGGGAGGCGACGACCGACTCCGTCCGCCTCGGCGTGTGGGAGCAGGCGTCCATCGCCTTCGCCCAGCGCCGCGAGTTCCGTCGCCCCCTCGAAGTCGCGGCGGTGCGGGCCTTGAAACGCCGTCGCGGCCGCGTCCTCTTCGCCGAATACGGACGGGACGATCCGCGGCTCTGGACCCGCGCCCAGACCCTCGCCCTCGCCGTCTCCATCGCGCGGCGCTGGATGGCCCATTCCTCGGAGGAGGGCGAGCGCATCGGCATCCTCCTGCCGCCCGGCCCGATGGCCTCGGTCATCCATCTCGGTCTCGTCCTCGCGGGACGGACCCCGGTGAACCTGCCTTTCACCGTGGACCCGCGCGAAATCGAGGCCGCCGCCAAAAGCATCGCCCCTCTCGGCATCCGCACCGTCGTTACCTCGCGGGCCTTCATGCCGAAGCTGGTCGATTTCTGGCAGGGCGACGAGGGGGGCTTCGTCGACCTGAAGGCCCTCATCCCCTCTCCGGGCTCGCTCCTGACCCTCTTCGAACGCGCCCGCGCCGTCCTTGAGCCCGCCTGGCTCACCTGCTGGCGTCTCGACCTGAGCCGCCGCGACCCGGACCGCGAGGTCGTCGGTCTCGTCTCCAGCCCCGGCGACGAAGCCGTCTTCCTCTCCGCCCGCGAACTCCACCGCGACATCCGGCGGGTCCAGGCCGCGAATTTCGTCCGTCGCGACGACGTCGTCTTCACCGAGGATTCGCCCTCGCTCCCCGAGGGCCTCGTCTTCGGCTGCTGGGGGGCTATCCTCGGACGCGGGAGCGCCGTGAGCCGCTCCCTCTCGCAACGCGACGACGCGGAACTGCTCGACCGCGCCCTCCGCGAGCAGGAGGCCACCCTCGTCACGGGATCGGCGGCTTTCTTCCAATCCCTCGACCACGCTTCCGCCGCCGCTTCGGTGAAATACGGCCTCGTCTTCGGCCCCGTCGATCCCCAAGAACTCCGCGACAGCGAGGAGCGCCTCGGCTTCCCCCTCTGCCGCGCCTGGTCCGGCCATGGCCGCGTCCTCGCGCTGAGCCGCCCCGACCCCGACATCGAAGGTGCTCCATCGCAGAAAGGGAACGACCCGGAGTCCGTCGGACACCTTCTCCCCGGTTTTGTCGGAAAGGTCGAGAAAAAACGCCTCCGCTTGAGACTCTCCCCGGAGGGGGCTTGGCTCCCCGGCCCCAAGGGCGAGATCGCGCCCGAGGGACTGGTCCATCTCCACGAGGGTGCAGGCAAACGCCGCCCGCCAAACGGAGCGATGTCGCAAAGCTGAATTTTCGTTCCGTCGATACTGGCGCATCGGGCGAAACGCGCTACCCTTCTCGCTCCCCGCCTCTCCGACCCACTGAGCATGAAAGCGACGCGCTACCAGACCGACACCGCCGACCCCGCGCAATTCGCGCCAGGACAGCGATGGATCAGCGAAACGCAGGCGGAGTTCGGGCTGGCTTTGATCCTCTCGGCGGACAATTCCCACGTCCAAGCCTTCTACCCCGCCGTGGGGGAGACGCTGACCTACGCGGCGCGAAACGCCCCGCTGCGCCGGGTCGCCTTCGAGCCGGGGGACACGGTGCGCGATCAGGAGGGCCGCGCCTTTTCCGTCGCCGCCGTGCGGGAGGAGGCGAAGCGGCTCGTCTACATCGACGCCGAGGGCAACGAGCTGCCCGAGAGCCAGCTCTCGGACACGATGAACACGCAGCGGCCCGAGCAGCGACTCCTCTCCGGCATCAGCGACGATCCGCGTCTCTGGGCGCTGCGCCAATGGGCCATCCGCGTGCAGCACGAGGCCCGCGCCGGCGAGGCCCGGGGTCTCGTGGGAGGGCGCATCTCGCTGATCCCTCATCAGCTCTTCATCGCCGAGGAGGTCGCGAACCGCGCCGCGCCGCGCGTCCTCCTCGCCGACGAAGTGGGCTTGGGGAAAACGATCGAGGCCTGCCTCATCCTCCACCGCCTCCACCTCTGCGGACGAGCCTCGCGCGTCCTCATCCTCGTGCCCGACGCGCTCGTGAACCAGTGGTTCGTCGAACTCTACCGACGCTTCTCGCTTTCCTTCGCCATCTACGACGAGGAGCGCGCCCTCTCCATCGAGGCGGGGGCGAGGGGTGCGGACACCGGGACGGGGGAGCCGACCAATCCCTTCTTCGACGACCAGCTCATCCTCTGCGCGACTTCGTGGATCGCCTCGCATCCGCAACGCGCCGCCCAGGCCGCGGCCGGGGCTTGGGACCTGCTGATCGTGGACGAGGCGCACCATCTCGAATGGAGCCTCGAATCCTCCAGCCCCGAATACGACGCGGTCGAGGCCATCGCGAAGGGCTCGGCGGGCCTGCTGCTGCTCACCGCGACGCCGGAGCAGCTCGGGCGCGAGGGGCATTTCGCCCGGCTCCGCCTCCTCGACCCGGCGCGCTTCTCCGACCTCAACGAGTTCGTCCGCGAGTCGGAGAAATACCGCGCCATCTCCGACCTCGCCGACCGGCTCCGGAGCGGGGAGCCGCTGAAGGCGAAAGAACTGAAATCCCTCGCCACCCTCCTCGGCAAGGAGGTGGCCGACAAGCTCAAGGAAGACCCCACCCCGGCGCGACGCGACGCCGCGAGCTTCGCCCTCATCGACCTGCACGGGCCGGGCCGGGTCCTCTTCCGCAACCGCCGCCTCGTCCTCGACACCTTCCCGCAGCGCATCGCCCACCTCGCCCCGCTCGACTTCCGCGACAGCGGGGAGGAGGCCTTCGCCGCGAAGCTCGACTGGCTCGCCAAACTGCTCAAGAAGCACGACGACGAGAAATTCCTTCTCATCGTCCACGCGAAGGAGACCGTCGAAGCGATCGAAGAGGGCCTGCGCGAGCGCATCAGCGCCTCGGCCGCGGTCTTCCACGAGGGCCTCACCCTGCTGCAACGCGACAAGAACGCGGCCTGGTTCGCCAACGAGGAGGAGGGGGCGCGGCTCCTCATCTGCTCCGAGATCGGGTCGGAAGGGCGCAACTTCCAGTTCGCCCACCACCTCGTCCTCTTCGACCTGCCCGACGACCCCGGCCTGCTGGAGCAGCGCATCGGTCGTCTCGACCGCATCGGCCAGACCGGCGACGTGAACATCCACGTCCCCTTCCTCGAAGGCACCGAAGAGGAATTGAAGGCGCTCTGGTATCATCGCGGACTCGGGGCCTTCGAGCACACCCTGCACGGGGCCGGGGCGATCCACCGCGAATTCCGCGACGAACTCGCCCGGCTCGCCGAGGCCGATCCGGTGGACCGCGAGGCCTCCCTCGCCGCCTTCCTCGACCGGACCCGCGCCTTCAAGAAAAAGCTCGACGCAGATCTGGAGAAAGGCCGCGACCATCTCCTGGAGATGAGCTCCTTCGACCGCGACCGGGGCCAGGCGCTGGTCTCGCAGATCGAGATCCTCGACGAGGACAACCGCCTCGAAAACCTCATGCTGAAGGTCTTCGACCACTTCGGCGTGACCGTCGAGGACCTCGGCGACCGCAGCTACCTCCTCAAGCCCGAGCACCTCTTCTCCGCCGAGGCCTTCCCCGGACTTCCCGAAGACGGTCTCTCCGTCACCTTCGACCGCGCCCTCGCCCTCGCGCGGGAGGACATCGCCTTCCTCACCCTCGACCATCCCATCGTCACCTCCGCCCTCGAAAGCCTCGTCTCGACCGACCACGGCAACGCGGCCTTCTTCCGCATCGAGAACGCAGGCGAGCAGCTCCTGATGGTCGAGACCGTCTCCGTCCTCGAATGCGTCGCCCCGGAGCGGCTCCACGCGGAGCGCTTCCTGCCCGCGAAACCCATCCGCACCGTCGTCGACCAGAAAGGGCGCAACCGCAGCACCGACTTCGACCCCGAGCGACTCCGCCGTGACGGACGGCCCGGCCCCTCGGTCTTCCTCCGGGAGAAGTCTAGGGCGCTCCGCGCCACCGTCCCCGGCTTCATCGAGGCAGCCCAACGCGAGGCCGAGACCGTCGCCGCGCAGATCCGGGAAAGCGCCATCGAGCAGATGCAGGAGGCCCTCGGCGAGGAGATCGAGCGCCTCGAACGGCTCCGCTCCCTCGGCCACCCCGTGCGGGACGAGGAGCTCGACATCATGGTCGGATCACGCGCTGAACTGGAGAAATACCTCGCCGAGACCCCCTTGCGAGTCGATTCGGTGCGACTCATCCTCGCGATGGCTTAGGTGGAGTTGATAGTGGGTAGTTGAGCGTTGAGAGACGGATGCAAGGTGCCATGAAGGATCGGCTCGACAGGATTCCTCCTCTCAACCCTCAACCATCCCCTCTCAACTAACCCATGCCCCGTCCCACCAGAGGCCCGCGAAAACGGACGGTGCCGTCCCGGACGCGGCGGGATGCGCCCCCGTCCTTGGGGCGCCGCCTCCTCGGCCATCCTTTCGCGAAGTTCCTCACCGTCGCCGCCCTCGCCGTCGTCTGCGCGGCCCTCCTCGTGGCCGCGCTGGTTCTTTTCAACTACGACCGGCAGGCGGCCCGCTACGACCTCTCCGCCGTGGAGCGCCTGCCCCGTGAATCGACCGTGACCGACGCGACCGGGACCTTCCTCGGCTATCTCCACGGCGAAAACGTCGGCGAGCCCGTCCCCTTGGACCAAGTTTCGCCGTATTTTCTGAAAGCCCTCGTCGCGCGGGAGGATTCGCGTTTCCGCCGACACCACGGGATCGACCATTACGGCCTCGTCCGCGCCTGGCTGCGCAACTTCCGCGAAAAACGCACGGTGCAGGGCGGCAGCACCCTGACGATGCAGCTCACGCGCATGACCTACGGGCTCAGCGGGCGAAACATGCAGCGCAAGCTCCTCGAAATGGCGATCGCGCGGCGCATCGAGAAGCGCTACTCGAAGGACGAAATCCTCGGCCACTACGTGAACCGCGTCTTCCTCGGCACAGGGATGAACGGCGTGGAGCAGGCGGCGCAGGGCTACTTCGGCAAAACCGCCTCCGAACTGAGCCTCTCCGAGTCGGCCATGATCGCCGGGGTGATCCGGGCGCCAAACGGCTTCTCCCCCTTCCGCAACTACGACGCCGCCCTGCGGGAGATGCGCAGCACTCTTGAGCGCATGACCAAAGAGGGTCTGGTCACCCGACAGGAGGCCACCGCCGCCGCCTCCGAGCGGCCCATCGTGCTGCCCCAGGAGCGCTGGATGGAAATCCTGCGCCGCGAGGCCAAGATCTCCGAGCGGACCCATCTCCTCCGCCTCGTCGAGGAGCGCGTCCGCGAACTGCTCCCCTCCCTCGCCGGGGTGGGCGGGCTGTCCATCCGCACGACCTTCGACAGCCGCCTCCAAGCGGCGGCGGAGGCGGCGGTGGCGGCGCGGCTCGACGAACTGGAGGGCAGCCCCGGCTACCCCCACCCGCGCTTCGCCGAACATGGCGGCGGGGACCCCGCCTACCTCCAGGCCTCCGCCGTCGTGCTGGAGAACCACAGCGGGGCGATCCGCGCGATGATCGGCGGGCGGCGCTTCGGCCACAGCGAATTCAACCGCGCCACGCAGTCGCGGCGTCCCATGGGCTCGGTCTTCAAGCCTCTCGTCTACGGCGCGGCCTTCGAGCGCGGCCTGTTCCCCGGCATGGCCGTGAGCGACGCCGCCATCGCCCCCGGCGAGATCGAGTGGGACCGCAGCGGCTGGAGCCCGCAGAACGCCGACGGCGTCTACGGGGGGATGCTGCCCGTCGAGACCGGGCTGATCCAGTCGCGCAACACCATGACCGTCCGCGTCGGCGAACACGCCGGGATCGGGACCGTGCTCGCGATGATGGAGCACGCCGGGCTGGGCGAGGCCGAGCGGGCCGGGCCGACCCCGCCCCTCTACATCGGCACGGTCGGGGCGAACGTGCGGGACGTCACCAGCGCCTACTCCGTCTTCGCGACCGGGGGCATCCGGCATCGGCCCTTCTACATCGAATCCATCGCCGACCTCGACGGCACCGTCCTCTACCAGCACGAGGACGCGAACTACCGCGTCCTTTCCCCCGGAGCCGCCTGGCTCACCTCGAAGCTGCTCCAGAAGGCCGTCGCCGAGGGGGGCACCGGGGCCGGACTGCGACAGATGGGCTTCACCGCCCCCGCCGGAGGCAAGACCGGGACAACCAACGACTACGAGGACGCCTGGTTCGTCGGCTACGCCAGCCGGCTCTCCGGCGGCGTCTGGATCGGCCTCGACCAGCCTGCGAAGATCATGGACGGGGCCTACGGCGGTCGCATCGCCGTGCCCGTGTGGCACGACCTGATGACCGCGGCCGCCCGCATCGGCTACGAGTTCGAGAACCTGTTCGACCCCGGCGAAGTCGTCTCCATGGAACTGTGCCGGGAAAGCGGGCTGCTGCCACGCGAGAGTTGCGCGAAGGCCGGGAGCGTCTATGTCGAGGAAGTCCCCCACGATCTGATCCCGCGCCGCTTTTGCGACCGCCACTGACCGCCCCGCCCTTTTCCATGACCGCCTCCACTTCCGCCTCCGACCGGACCGAATACCGTCCCTTCCCCGCCTTCGCCCTCGTCTGGGGGGTGACGACGCTGGTGCACCAGCTCGCCTTCACCTTCTGGGCCGACTCGTGGAAGGGCTGGCTCCTCGTCCTCGCGGCCATCGCGGTGGTCTACCGCCCCGCCTGCGTCCTGCGCTTCACCGCCCTCGTCGCGGTCTCGCTCCTCCATCTCTGGGAGAAGCTGCCCTTCGTCCCCAACCACATCCTCTACGAGGGGATGCTCCACGTCATCCTGCTCATCGCCCTCGTCGGCTTCCTCCTCGGCCCCGGAAAAAGCGAACTCGCCCGCACGCGGAGGGTGTGGGGCCTCCCTCTCCTCCTCGCCCTCGCCGCGATCGCCTTCAAGATCGGCACCCTGCTCCTGCCGATCTTCCCCCAAGGGATGCTGCCGCGGATTCTCACGACCCTGCTCCTCCTGTGGGTCTCGGGGCGCTTCCTTTTCTCCCCGGCCCTCGTCGGGCGCGGGGACGAGTTTTTCCACCGCGCCGCCCCCGTGCTCCGAGCCGCCGTCGTCATCATGTATATCTGGGCGGTGATCCAGAAGCTGAACTGGGACTACTTCGATCCCGAGGTCTCCTGCGCCGGGAAGCTCCACCAGGAGATCGCCGCCTACTTCGGCGGCCTCGTCCCCACCGCGCCCTGGACGCTGCGGGCGGCGGCGGTGGGATCGCTCGTGCTGGAGCTAGGCATCCCGCTCAGCCTCTATTTCCGCCGCACCCGCTACCTCGGCTTCGTCGCCGCGGTCGTCTTCCACCTCTGGCTCTCGATCCACCCGGCCGCCGGAATTTTCAGCTTCACCTCGCTCATCCTCGCGATCCTCATGCTCTTCCTCCCGCTGGAGTGGGGGCAGCGTCTCCAGGATCTCTGGGACGCCCAGTCGCGCCGGATCGGCGGCGGCGACCTCGAAAAGGGGCGGCAACAGGCGCGTCTCCTCGTCGTCCTCGTTTTCTCCGCCACTCTGATCACCCAAGGAACGCTCTACCTCACCATCGCCCGCAGCTACGAAGTGTTCTGGACCGCGAACCGCATTGGCTTCTTCGCCTTCTTCGCCTGGGGACTCTGGATCGGAGGCTGCTACCTCGTGGCCGGATGGCGCGCCCGCCGCGAGGCCGCGCCGCTCCCCAACCGCGCCCGGTGGACTTTCGCTTGGATCGGGCTGGTCCCCGTCCTCCTCAACGGCCTCTGGCCCTGGCTCGGGGGGCGCACCCAGACCTCCTTCTCGATGTACAGCAACCTACGCTCCGAAGGGGAAGGCAATCACTTCTTCCTGAAGCGCGTCGATCTCTTCAAACTCCAGACCGACATGGTCGAGGTGCTGACTTCGGCCCCCGACATCCTCGGTCCCTCCGCCAGGCCTCGCGGCATCCAGCAGTTCGCCAACCTCGGCCACCGCATCCTTCCCTGGTTCGAGTTCCGCCGCCTCGTCAGCGAGATGGAGGGCGACTTCGAGGTGGGCTACATCCGCCAAGGCGAAGAAAAGTCACTGGGGCGAAAGGGCGGCGAAATCCATGGCGATCCCGAGGCCTTCGAACCGCTCCCGCTCTGGCAGCGAAAGTTCGTCTGGTTCCGCCGCCTCGAAACGCTCGAGGGGCCGATGTGCTGCACGCATTGAGGGGGATCCGTCTGCCGAGTGACCCGTTCCAGCGAGATGGCGTGGAAAGACTTCGGAGGACGCGCTAGCGCTGCAGCCGGGGTCATTGACCCCGGTCGGGCGTCGTTTGGACGTTCGGCGCGCGCCCGATGAGCACGGCTACAGGCTGGACTATCGCGAGACCACCTCGATCGTCTCGCGAGTCAGCTTCAGGAAGCGCCCGTGGAGCAGTTCCCGTTCGTGGGGCTGGAGTCTTCCGTCCCGTTTGAAGGCCCGTTCGAAGCGCTCCAGCTCGTCCGCCTTCACGCGGATGCGCGAGAGATCGCCGGGGGCCAGCCCTCCACAGGATTCCCCCCACGCCAGCAGTTCCCCGACCCATGCCTGATAGCCGTTGACCACCGGCGTGCGCAGTTCGTCGGGCACCTCGGCGAGGGGAATCGAATGGCGCTCCAGCTCGCCCCGGAAATAGGTCATGTTATCGGCCAATTCTTTTGGGAAACGCTCGTCGCGCACCCGCTTCGCCAACCATCGGTGGGTGTGATCTAGGATCTGCCGATGGATCGAAAGCAGTTCGCGCCCGCATTCCTCGGTGAGCCGATCCTCGACGAGGGCGGAGAAAATGGCGGAGTAATTCGCCGAAAACATCTCCGCCATCTCCGGCGGCAACCCCTCGCCCCGCATCTTCCGCTCGTGGAGGTAGAGCTGCTCCTGCACCGCGCTGAGCCGACGCAGCGGCTTGTCCCAGTGCTGCGAGATCACCGGGACTTTCCGGATCAAATCGTTGAGGGTGTTCGCCTCGGTGCGGACGACATCGACGAAGGAGTCGGCGCGCAACGAGGTTCCGGCCACCAGCAGGCAGAGGAGGGGGAATGCTCTCATAAGTCTCATCGGCAAGAATTGTCGTGAAAATGAATCTTATTTTTCATAAAATCAATTTATTTCGTATTTAGTTTAATTTTGTTGAATAGGTGTTTTGATGAAGCATTTTTAAAAAAGCTGAAGTCGGGGCCGTTCCAACCAAGCCTCCGAGCTAAGGCCCGCCAGCTCCCGCGCGTTCCAGAAGACGATGAAAACCCTGCTCCTTCTGCCTGTCCTCCTCGCCTCCCTCGCCGCTCCGGTTCTCGCCAATCCTTTCAAGAAAAGCGACGAGCAACTCGACCAGCGCATCCGCCGCAGCGCCGAGCGTTTCGTCGAAATGCAGACCAAGCCCGGAAAGCGCATTCCTGCCGACCTCATCGCCCGTGCCCGCGGCATCATCCTCCTGCACAAGGTGAAGGCGGGCTTCCTCGTCGGTGGCGAGGCGGGCAACGGCGTCGCCCTCGTCCGCGACCAGAGGACGGGGCTCTGGAGCGCCCCCGCCTTCATCTCCTCGGCCGAGGGCAGCTACGGACTCCAGATCGGGGCGCAGGAGTCGACCATCGTCCTCCTCCTGATGAACGAGACGGGGCTGAAACCCCTCCTCGGCGGCACGGTCGATGTCGGCGTCGATGTCGCGGCCACGGCCGGCCCCTTCGACGAAGGCGCGAAGATCGACACGACGACGATCAAGGACCCCATCCTCGTCTACGCGACGGCGGGCGGGCTTTTCGCCGGGGCGGCCTTCAAGGGCGGGGCCATCCTGCCCGCGAAAAAGCACAACGAGGTCTACTACGGCCAGACGATGAACGACATCCTTTTCAACCCGGCGGTCCGTCCCACCCCAACGGGCCGGCACCTCATCGACGTGATCGAGACCTACGCGGGGCGGCGTTCGAATTAGCCTCCCTGTCACAAGCCACTGTTTACCTTTCGCTTCACAGCCATCCCATGGTTGCCAACGGTTTCAGCGCCAAAGGCGCGGCCCCATGACAGCCCAGGCCGACGGCCTGGGAACCCGGCCACGGAAAACGGGAGAGGCTGAAAGCCCGATCCATCCCACCCCGCCAAGCCTGTCGCTGGATCGGGCCTTCAGCCCTCCCCTTGTCCCCGGACCGTCAGCTTGGGCCGCGCCTTTGGCGCTGAAACCGTTGGCAACCATGGGATGGCTGTGACTTTACTTTTCGCGGCGACCGCAGGTCGCCATCCGCTACCACCGCATCACCTTCCCCAAAAAGGCCTTCACCGTCTCCGACTTCGGAGCACCGAAGACCTCCTCTGCCGTCCCCGATTCCACCACTTTCCCGGCGGAGAGAAAGACCACGGCGTCGGCGGAGCCGCGGGCGAAACCCATCTCGTGGGTCGAGAGGACGGTGCGCTGCCCGGCGCGGCAGAGCTCCTCGACCAGATCGAGCACCTCCGCCTTCCTCTCCGGATCGAGGGCCGAGGTCGGCTCGTCGAGGAGGAGCAGGGCGGGTCCGTGCGCCATGGCCCTCGCGAGGGCGATGCGCTGCTGCTGCCCGCCGGAGAGCTCGGCGGGCCGCTTCGCGAGATGGTCGCCCATGCCGAAACGCTCCACGACCTCGCGGGCGCGGGCGCGGGCGGCGTCGCGCGTCCAGCCATGCGCCTCGACGAGGGGCAGGACGATGTTCTCCAAGGCGGTGAGATGCGGGAAGAGGTTGAAGGACTGGAAGAGGAAGCCGTTGCGCCGACGCCACGCGCGCTGCCCCTCCTCGTCGCGCGGGACGGCCGCCCCGTCGATGCGGACCGAACCCGAGTCGGACGTTTCGAGTCCGCCGAGGAGACGCAGCAGGGTCGATTTCCCCCCGCCCGATGGGCCGATCAGGGCGAGCACTTTCACCGCGTCGCCGAACGCGAGATCGATCCCGTCGATGGCACGGGTCGAGCCGTAGTGTTTTGTCAGGCCCTCGATCTCAATGCTCATAGCGGTAGCGTCGCTCCAGCCGCCGGCTCAGCAGCGAGATCGGAAAGGTGAGGAGGAAGTAGCCGACGATCAGCGGCAGGTAGGCCTCGAAGGTGGCGTAGGTGTTCGCGTTCGCCTCGCGAGCCTGCATCGTGAACTCGTGGACGCTGATGACGAAGAGCAGCGACGAATCCTTGATCAAGTTCGCGAACTGCCCCGCCGAGGCCGGAAGGACGCGCCGCACCGCCTGCGGGACGACGACGAAGCGGTAGGTCTGCGCCCCGGTGAGGCCGATGGCCCGCGCCGAGAGCCACTGCGAAGCCGGGACCGACTCGATCCCGCCCCGGAAGATCTCGGAGAGGTAGGCCCCGGAGAAGCAGGAGAGCACGACCAGCCCGACGCCGAAGCGGCTGTGCCAGCCCACCGCGTCGGCGACGAGGTAGTAGCCGATCAGGATTTGCGTGAGCAAGGGTGTGCCACGGATGAACTCGACATAGACGCGGCAGAGGAAGGCGGGCAGGCGATGCCCGGAGAGCTGCCCCGCCGTGAGCAGCACGCCGACGAGGACGCTCAAGACCAAGGCCAAGACGGAAATCAAGAGGGTCGTGCCCCAGCCCGAGAGGAGGTTTTTCCAATACGGCGCGAGGGCCTCCCAGCGGTAGTCATGCGAGGCCACCACCCAGACGACGAAGGAGAAGGTCGCGAGGAGCACGACCGAAACGAAGACGCTGAGAGTGGTTTTCCACACGGTGGCGAGGGCGGAGGATCAAGCGGTGGAGGCGGTGACGCGATGCGTCGGCACGGGCTGGCCGGGACGAAAATGCTCCAAGTGGGCGATGCGGAAGAGAAGGCTGCGGGCGATGGCGATCTCCGCCTCCAACGCGGCGGTGGCGGCTTCTTCGAGCGTGTCGGGATCGACTTCGGCGCGAATGTTCAGCAGCAGTTCGCCGTCTTCGAGCGGTTCGTAGAGTCGATGCGACAGTTCCGGCGCGGCGTCTCCGCGCACGAGGTTGATCGCGGCGATCTCGTAGGGGTCGCCGAGCGGGGTGAGGGTCGCCTTCAAGTGGGCGACCTCAGCTCCGGCGAACTCCAGCTTTTCCTTCAGCGCGCCCGCGATGGCCGTCAGCAGTTCGTTTCCGTCAAACTCATCGACGCCGCCGCCATCGGCCTTGATCTCCACGGTCGCGTTGAGCCAGCCGAGGAGGGCTTCGCCTTCGCCGTAGCGGTCGTAGTCGATTTCAAGGAAATGCGCCGCGTCCATCTCGGCGTCGAGGACGGCCTCGAACCAGTCCTCGCAGCCCGTGCCCTCGCGGGCCGAGACGACGAAGACCCGCGCACCTGGAAATTCACGCTCCAGCGCTGCGACGAGTTCGGAACGCTGCGCCTCGTCGAGAAGGTCGGCCTTGTTCACGACGATGAACTGCGCCTCTTCAAGCTGCTTGCGATAGATGTAGAGCACGTTCTCGGAGAACTTGCGCCCCTCGCGCAAGCCGAGGACCTGCGCGGCGCGGACGGGATCGACGAGGACGCTGAGCGGCGCGACGGCGTAGTCCTCGCCGTAGATCTTCCGCAGGGGCAGGCTCACCGTGGCAACGAGGTCGGTGCAGCTCCCCACCGGCTCGGCGAGGAGGACATCGGGCCGACTCGCCTCGGTGAGGTTTTTGGCCGCGTCGATGAGGGAGTTGAAACGGCAGCAGAAACAGCCGCCAGGAATCTCCTCGACGGGAAAACGGTTCGAGCGCCCGATGGCTGAATCGACGAGGCCCGCGCCCTGGTCGTTGGTGATCAATCCGACCCGTCGGCCTTTGGCGTCGAGATAGCGGGCGAAGCGTTGGATGAGAGTGGTCTTCCCCGCGCCGAGGAATCCGCCGATCATGAGGTAACGGGAGGCCATGGGGGAAGGTGGCGCGGTTGCCACAAGTTGCAAGAGTTCTTGGTTCTTCGTCCTTGGCTCTTGGTCCACTCCTACCTTTTACCTTTCACCTTTTACAGCGGCCTCCGGCCGCTAATACCCTTCGCTCTGCATCTTCTCGATCAACGCCTCCAGATGCGCGACGTAGCCATGGACGTCGACGCTGGTCTCTTCGGGTTCGCCCTCGACGGCGTAGAGCCAGCCATCCTCGTAGGGCGAGCTTTTCACGAGACAGGCGTCCTCGTCGAGGAGGGGATTTCCGCCAGCGAATCCCCCGTCCATCACGCAAAAGAGATCGCTCGCCGCTTTGAAGCCCTCGACATGGCCGATGGTCTGACCCGACGAAACCTGGTCGCCAACCGCGACCTCGTAGCGGGCCTCGACGAGCTCGCCGAGCATGCGGGTGGCGAATTTCGTGAAGCCGACGCGCCAGAGGCCAGGCACATCCTCGACCATCCAGTAGTGGCTGAGCGAGTAGCGGAAAGCCACCGGAAGGCGAGCGGAGAAGCGGGCGTGTTTGAAGCGGACGAATTCCATTTCAACCGAGGAACTTGGCGCGGAGAAACTCGCCCAGCATCGTCGCCTTGCCGAGGCGGTATCGCGTCGCGAAGACGCGGAAGCCGTCGCGCTCCATCGTGTCGAGGATGCCGGAGTAGATGCGCCGCATCAGTTCGGCGGATCGCAGGGCGCGGCGGTCGGCTTTCGGCAGGGTGGCGAAGACGGCGAGGGCCTCGCCGTAGTGGGCTCGCGCCACGGTCGCCTCGTGCTTCATGAGACGGCCGAACTTGGCCGCGTCGGGCGCGCCGGAAAGGATGGCCTCCTCCGTGAGACCGAAACGGCGCAGATCCTCCAGCGGCAGGAAGACGCGGCCTTTCCTCGCGTCCTCGCCGACATCGCGGAGGATGTTCGTCCATTGCAGGGCGTAGCCAAGCTCCTCGGCGTAGGCGCGGGAGCGGGAATCGACGCAGCCGAAAAGCGTCACGCTGACCAGCCCGACGGCGCTGGCGACGTGGTAGCAGTATCGCCGCAGCTCGGCCTCGGTCGCGAAGGTGCTCGGGGCGAGATCCATCTCCATCCCGTCGAGAATGGCGAGAAGATCGGCCCGCTGCGGATCGCGGCGTCGGAGCAGATCGGCGAACTCGCTTTCGATACCGGGACTCGGATCGGTCGCCGTCCCCTCGACGAGGGCACGCCAGCGGTCGAGTCCGGCACGGCGCTCCGGTTCCTCCAAACCCGGTTCATCGACGAGGTCGTCGACGACGCGGCAGAAGGCGTAGAAGACCTCCATGTCGCCGCGCACCGCGCGGGGCAGCACGGCGAGGGCGAAAGCGAGATTCGAGCCGCTGCGGCGGACGATCTCGCGGGCGCTGGCGGCGGTCGGGTGCAAGGGATTTCGCGGGGTCAATCGACGAAGCCGAAGTGGTGGCCGAAGGGGTAGTAGACGAAAGCCGCCCGCCCCACGATGTTCTCCTCGGGCACGACGCCCCAGTTCCGCGAATCGGAGCTGTTCGCGCTGTTGTCGCCGAGAGCCCAGTATTCGCCGGGACGCAGGGCGACGCCTGACGCTCCCCCGTTCAGGGTGTAGCCGGTGTAGTAGCCTTCCTGCGACATCACCCGGACGAAGCCCGGCTCGGTCCCGGTCTCGCCGTTGACCTTCAGCAGGGGCGGCTCGATCCCGAGGGTGTCGCCGGGGACGCCAGCGAGGCGCTTGATGTAGTGCTGCGAGCCTTGACGCGGGTCGATCCCGATCTGGATGCCGTAGATGTTCTGCGTGTCGAAGACGAAGACCTCGCCGCGCTTCGGTTTCTTCCAATGGTAGACCCACTTGTTCACGACGAGCTGATCCCCGGTGTCGACGTAGCCCTGGGCGATGCTGTCGCCCGCCTTGACCTCGAAGGCGCGGGTCCGGTTGCGATCGCGAAAGGGTCCGGTCGCGATGAGATCCTCGACCCGCGAGCGCGTGCCCGGGGCGCTGTAGACGCGTCCGCTCTTCGTCTTCAGATAGGTCCGGGTGAAGAAAAGGAAATGGGTCTTCTCGTAGAGATGCGCCTCGTCGATGATGATCCCGTCGTCCTCCTTCGCGACCCAATCGACATGGCTGCGACCGAACCAGACCGTGTCCCATATCCGCTTCGGCAGACCCGGCCGTTCGTAGCCCTCCGGCGCGTTGCGCCCGGCATTCGGATTCATCTCCTTCGTCGGATAGGCGATGATGCCGTTCAGGGTCGGCTGCATCGAGCCAGTCGGAATCTTGAACTGCTGGATGAAGTAGGCGCGGATGCCCATGGCGATGACCACGGCGACGAAGACGACCTCGATGTTCTCCTTCCACGCGGAGGGTCGGTAGTCCTTCACCGATTTCTTGCAGGTCTCGGTGAGATCCTCGGCGAGCACCTCCAGCTCGCGGCGCTTCTTCGCGCGGTCCTCGACCCCGGCGAGGAACTCGGCGTTCTTGCGGCGGATCTCCTCCTTCCGCTCCTCGTCGATGAGGTCGTCGTTGTAGCGGAGGAACTTGCGGACGCCCTTGACGAGGGAATGTCCCTCCTTGCGGCCCCGTTTGTCGAGGGGCAGCTCGGCGAGTTCTTCCTTGCTTGGTTTTTTGAAAAGGAACATCCGGTTAAAGTTTAGGGTTCAACATTCAAAGTTTCCAGCTCCTAGCTCCCGGCTAATCCCCCGACTTCAGCACCTTGATGAAGGCGTCCTGGGGGATGTTGACCTTGCCGATGGCCTTCATCTTCTTCTTCCCCTCCTTCTGCTTTTCGAGGAGCTTGCGCTTCCGGGTGATGTCGCCGCCGTAGCATTTCGCGGTGACGTTCTTGCGCATCGCGCTGATGCTCTCGCGAGCGATGATCTTCCCGCCGATGGCGGCTTGGATGGCGACGGTGAAAAGCTGCTGGGGAATGACCTCCTTCAGCTTCGCGGCGAGCTGGCGGCCACGCGACTCGGCCTTGTCGCGATGGACGATCACGGAGAAGGCGTCGACCGGCTCGCCCGCGATGAGCATGTCCATCTTCACGAGCTTCTCGGCCTGGTAGTCGCCATATTCGTAGTCCATGCTGCCGTAGCCGCGGGTGATGCTCTTGAGACGGTCGTTGAAATCGACGAGGATCTCGTTCAGCGGCAGGATCGCGGTGAGGAGCACGCGGGTCTGGTCGAGGGTCTCGGTATTGACCAGTTCGCCGCGCTTCTCGGCGACGAGCTTCATCAGCTCGCCGATGTAGTCGTTCGGCGTCATGACGTAGGCCCGCACCGTGGGCTCGCGGATCTCGACGATGTTCTGCGGCTCGGGGAGGAAGCTGGGGTTGTCGATCTCGACCTCGGTGCCGTCGGTGAGCTTCACCTGGTAGACGACGCCGGGGTAGGTCGAGATCACGTCCATGTTGAACTCGCGACGGAGGCGCTCCTGCACGATCTCCATGTGGAGCAGGCCGAGGAAGCCGCAGCGGAAGCCGAAGCCGAGCGCGGCCGAACTCTCCGCCTGGTAGCTGAAGGCGGCGTCGTTGATCTGGAGCTTGCCCATCGCCAGCTTGAGCTGCTCGAAGTCCTCCGACGACACCGGGTAGATGCCGCTGAAGACCATGGGCTGGATCTCCTTGAAGCCGGGGAGCGGCTCCTCGGCGGAGATCCGCGTCTCGGTGATGGTGTCGCCGATCTTGACCTCGTGCGACGACTTCATGTTCGCGATGAGGTAGCCGACGTCGCCCGCCACGAGCTTGTCGCGGGGCGACTGCTTCGGGGTGAAGACGCCGACCTCCTTGACCTCGTAGCTCTTCCCCGTGGCCATCATGCGGATGCCGGTGCCGCGCTTCACCTCGCCGCTGACGACGCGCACGTAGCTGACCACGCCCCGGTAGGTGTCGAAGACCGAGTCGAAGACCAGCGCGCGCAGGATGCCGTCGGCGGGCTTCTTCGGATGGGGGATGCGGGTGACGACGGCTTCCAAAATATCCTCGACGCCGATGCCCATCTTCGCGCTCGCGGGGATGGCCTCGTCGCCGGGGATGGCGAGGATCTCCTCAAGCTGCTTCCTCACCGCGGGCACATCGGCGCTGGGCAGGTCGATCTTGTTGATCACGGGGATGACGTGGAGGTTCGCCTGGTTGGCGAGGTGGACGTTGGCCACGGTCTGGGCCTCGACCCCCTGGGCCGCGTCGATCAGCAGCAGCGCCCCCTCGCAAGCGGCGAGGGAACGGCTCACCTCGTAGGAGAAATCGACGTGGCCGGGCGTGTCGAGGAGGTTGAGCTGGTAGGTCTTCCCGTCCTTGGCGAGATATTTCATCGTCACCGGGTGGGACTTGATCGTGATGCCGCGCTCGCGCTCCAGGTCCATGGAGTCGAGGAGCTGGTCCTGCTTCTCCCGTTGGGAAATGGTCGCGGTCGTCTCCAGCAGGCGATCCGAGAGGGTCGTCTTGCCGTGGTCGATGTGGGCGATGATGGAGAAATTGCGTGTCAGGTCGAGGGACATCGTCGAAAAGGGGCGAAACCTAGGGGCTTTCACCGGAAAGTAAATCCGAAGCTCGAAATCCGAAGCTCGAATTCCGAAACCGCTACGCGGGACCGCTGATTGGCGCTGATCTGCGGTCGCCGGAGGCCCAAGTTCGGATTTCGAGCTTCGGATTTCGGATTTATTCTTTTGAGTAAGCCTCCCAAGCCTCGGCGATCTTCGCGGCCTTCTCGTCTCCGGCGTGGAGGATGACGCGGTGGCGCATCGTGAAGGATTCGCCTTTTTTCAAGACGACCGGACCCTCTTCGCTCTCGCCCGCGACCGTCTTCAGTCCGAAGGGGTTGGCGGTGAGGAGCCCGTAGGTGCGGGCGTGCCAAGGCGTGGGATGGCGGAGGCTGGAGGGATGGTCCAGCACCGCGATGCCGAGGACCTCGCCGCCCTTCCCGTCGACGGGTCCATTGAAATCGCACCAAGCGGCGCGCTTGCCCCAAGCCTCCTCGCCCTGCTCGCCCGTGCTCAGGACGATGCGTCCGCCCTGCTCCGACTTCACGGCCATCGAGTGGGCCACGCGCAGGCTCAGGCCAGCGTCCTTCGCGTCGGAGAAGACGACCGAGTCCGCCACGCCGGTGAAGACGATGGCGACGTCCACGACGCGCGACCCGCCCTCCGCCACGGAGAAGGCGAAGGTGCGCACATCCTCGGCGAGACGGTTGCCGGAGGAATCGAGGTAGTCGCTCGCGACTTTCAACACGGCCTTGCCCCCCGAGGCGGAGGCCTCCAGCACTTCGCGGTGCTTCGTCGCCCCGAGCACCTTCATCAGCTCGGCCAGCTTGGCCTCGTCGCCCTTGGCCCGCTCGACCAGGGTCAGCTCCTCGTGCCAGGTGTCGAAGTCGTTCACGAACTGGTGGCCGAACCAGAAGGAGCGGTGGTGGGGGTGGTCCTGCGCCTCGCCCTCGACGTCCTCCATCGGGTAGGCGCGGGTCATCCCCTTGCCCGTCGGCCCGATCACCGGATAGAAGTAGGGCTTGTTCGTGATGGGGTCTCCGGTGACGTATTTGGTGAACAGCTCCCCGTCGATGAGAATGGCGGCGCCGTCCGGCTCCTCCTGGATCGAGAACTCCGCCGAGCGGGCGGGCAGGAGGAGGAAAAAGGCGACGACGACGGCGATGGCAGGGGGAGAGGGTTTCATCTGGAGCATGGAGGAAAAGGTTCCGGCCCCACGGAATCCCATTCCCCGCCCTTGCGCAAGGCGGCAAACGCGCCACTCTCTGCGCAACTCGCCCACCACCTTCCGAACATGAATCCCTACCTCTCCTTCGTCGGCCTCCTCGGTCTCAGCAATCTCTTCATGACCTTCGCTTGGTATGCCCACCTCAAGGAGATGGCGCACAAGCCTTGGATCGTGGCAGCCCTCGTCAGTTGGGGGATCGCCCTTTTCGAATACCTCCTCCAAGTCCCGGCGAACCGCATCGGCCACACCGTCATGAGCGTGGGCCAGCTCAAAATCCTCCAAGAGGTGATCACCCTGGCGGTCTTCGTCCCCTTCGCCGCCCTCTACCTGAAAGAGCCGGTCAAACTCGACTACCTCTGGGCCGGGCTCTGCCTCCTCGGAGCGGTGTTCTTCGTCTTTCGCGGGGATCTCGTCGCCGCCTTGGCGAAGTGAGGCCGACGCACCGCAAATGGGCAGAAGGTCCGCAACGCCTCATCGATCGACGTTCGCCAAAACACCCGAGGCGGTTTTCCCGCCTCGCACGACGACTCTTTCGAGCCTGGCCCCCGGCGCGACGATGGCTCCCGGCCACAGCACCGACTCGCGCAGGACGGCCCCCTCCCCCACCCTCGCGCCGGGTCCGACCGAGGAGAGTTCGTCGATCTCCACGCCTGCGGCGATCTCCGCCTGCGGCGAGAGACGGGGCGAGGGGGCGTCTCCGGCTCCGAACCGCAGGAAGCCCTTCGCGAAGAGGCCGAGCGCGTCGAGGTAGGCGTCGCGTTCGCCGAGATCGCTCCACTCCCCTTCGTCGACGACGATGCCGCCGACGCGCCCGGTGCTGCGGATCACCTCAAGCATGGGCAGCACGACCGACTCGATCTTTCCGGGGGCGAGATAGTCGAGGAACTCCGGCGAGACCACGTAGACACCGGTGAATTGGAAGCGATGCGGCCAATCCGGCGCGAGCACGCCACGCAGATCGACGACCGCCCCCCGCTCCGCGTCGAAGCCCACGCGCAACTCGTCGCCCTGCGAGCGGAGGACCATCGTCACGAGGTCCCCGCGACGACGGTGCTGCTCGACCGCCGGAGCCAAAGGCAGATCGGTGAGAATGTCCCCGTTGTAGACGACGAAAGGCTCGTCGCGCGGCAGCCAATCGCGCAAATTGTCGAGGCCGCCGGCGGTGTCGAGGAGGATCGGCTCGTGGCGGAAATGGATGAGCCGTCCCTCGTGCGCCCCGTCCGGGAAAGCCTCCGCGTAGGCCGCCGGGCAATGGTGCGTGTTCACAGCGAAGAACTCCACCCCGAGATCGTGGACGAGGTGGTCGAGCGCGTAGGTGAGCAGCGGTCGGTTCCACACCGGCACGAGCGGTTTCGGCAGCGACTCGGTGAGCGGTCGCAACCGAGTCCCGAGTCCCGCACCGAGGATGAAAGCCTTGCGAATCCCGCCCATGCGCGGCCAAGGATCGGCGGATTTGGCGGGGAATCAAGCACAGGTCGAATGCGGGGCGTCAGAGGCGGAGGAGGCCATCCGCTTTGGCTTCACTCGGAAGCGGCTTGATACTTCATCAATAACGCCGGGTTTTCCGCCTTGATCGGGTCGAAACGGCCCGATACACTGGGTTCCTTCCCCGGACTGCCGCCCAGTCGCCCCCCGTCCGTTCCGCTTTCCCATGAATAAAACATCCGGCCTCGGCTGCTTGGCGTCCGCGCTCCTCCTCGCGCCTTGGCCGACCCCGGCGCAGACTCCCTCCCTTGGAGACATCGCGACGGACCAGCAGAAACCGCTGAACAAATTGAAGCTGGAGTTCGACATCGAACGGGCCGAATTGATGAAGCCGCTGGCGGAACTCGACCAGCTCTACCGGGCGCAGTTGGAGAAGCTCCGCCTCGAGGCGCAAGGCCGGGGCAGGCTCGCGCAGGTCATCGCGGTGCAGGCGGAGCTGGCCAAGCTGGGCGAACCCGCCCCGGAGGAGGCGGGCGAGGATTTTTCCGATTTGGCGAAAGCCCGCTCCATCTACGGAAAGGCGAGACGCGAACGCGAGGACGCCCTGCACCGTGGCCTCCTCGCCCTGATCACCAAGCAGCGGCCACTACTAGTGGAGCTCCGCACCGCCCAGACGCGACAGAACCAGCTCGACGCGGCGACCGGCACGAACACCGAGCTGGCGACCCTCCTCGCCCTGGAGGAGCAAACCCGCCGCCGCGCCGACCCGCCGCCGGCCGCGAAACGCGCTCTCGAAGGCGCCACGCGGGTCAGGGGTCTCAAGGTCCGTGTCCAAGTGGATGGCACCTGCCAGTTGCACCTCACCGGCGACGAAATCTGGTTCGACCACACCCGAGGCCAAGGCATGCCTCCGGGGCGGCACCAGGGGAAGTTCCCCACCTACCTGAACGACAAAACCGAGTGGAACCCCGTCTGGGACGGGAGGGTCACCGAGCGCCACCCCATCGCCCTCGACCTGTCCCTCGCCGGAGCTCGCTCGGAAGTCCGCCTCCACCAGTCGAGCGGGCGGGGCTTCGCGGAGATCGTCCAACAGCCCGAGCCCGCCAACGGCTATACCCTCGTCATCGAACTGCGCGACGAGACGCACGAGGGACTCGCCTTCGACGGTTCGGATTGGATGGAGTTCCGCCTCGCTTGGTAGGCCGCCGCTTCGAAAAGAGCCTTTCGTTTGTAATCGACCACGACACGCAGGCCCGCCATTTTCACATCGCTCTTTCCGCCGTCCGCGGATACATTGCCCCGACACCCGACCCACCATGACCACCCTGCTCATCATCCTCCTCGCCCTCCCGATCATCATCCTCCCGATCCTCGTCATCGGGATCTACAACGGGCTCGTGAGGTTCCGCAACCGCTACAAGAACGCCTTCGCCCAGATCGACGTGCAGTTGAAGCGCCGCCACGATCTCATCCCGAACCTCGTCGAGACAGCCAAAGCTTTCATGAAGCATGAGCGCGAGACCCTCGAAGCGGTGATCCAGGCGCGCAACGCCGCCGCCGCCGCTCGCGAGCAAGCCGACGCCGGGAACGCTTCCTCCATCCAGAGCCTCGCCTCCGCCGAGGCCGGTCTCGGCGGGGTGCTCGGTCGTCTCTTCGCCCTGTCCGAGAGCTATCCCGAACTGCGCAGCAACCAGAACGTGCTCCAGCTACAGGAGGAGCTGACTTCGACCGAGTCGAAGGTGGCCTTCGCCCGGCAGTCCTACAACGACGCCGTCATGCACTTCAACAACAAGATCGAGACCTTCCCCTCGAATCTCATCGCGGGTATGTTCAAGTTCGTCCCCGCGACCTCCTTCGAGGTCTCCGACGACGCCGAGCGCGGCAGCGTGCAGGTGAAGTTCTGAGGAACCCCGGCGGACCCGCCACGACCATGGATTTCTTCGAGCATCAGGAGGTCGCGCGAAGAACAACGCACGTCCTCGTCCTCTATTTCGCCCTCGCCCTCGTCGGCATCGTCGCGGCGGTCTACGGACTCGTCGTCCTCATCCTGCATTTCACTGATGGCGGGGATACCGGGGCCGTCTCGGCGTGGCAGCCGACCGTGCTGCTCTTCACGGCGGCGGGGACGGGCGGCGTCGTCTTCCTCGCCTCCTCCGTGAAGACCCTGCAGCTCTCCGGGGGCGGGGCAGTGGTCGCGCGGGAATTGGGCGGTCGCGAGATCGATGTGAACACCACCGACTTCCACGAAAGGAGGCTCCTCAACCTCGTCGAAGAGATGGCCATCGCCTCGGGCGTGCCCGTGCCCACCGTCTATGTGATGGACGCAGAGGAGTCGATCAACGCTTTCGCCGCCGGGAAGACCACCAGCGACGCGGTCATCGGCGTGACGCGCGGCTGCATGACGCTGCTCACCCGAGACGAGCTCCAGGGGGTGATCGCCCACGAGTTCTCCCACATCCTGAACGGGGACATGCGGCTGAACATCCGCCTCATGGGCCTGCTCTTCGGCATCCTCTTCCTCGCCCTCATCGGCGAGTTCATCCTCCGCAGCTCCTTCCGCGCCACCGGATCGTCGAACCGCAAGGAGGCCGCCGGCATCGCCCTCGCCATGCTCGTCGCGGGCCTCGGGCTGCTCCTCATCGGCTATGTCGGGGCCTTCTTCGCGAACCTCATCAAGGCCTCGGTCTCACGGCAGCGGGAGTTCCTCGCCGACGCCTCGGCAGTGCAGTTCACCCGCAACCCCGACGGCATCGCCGGAGCCCTCAAAAAGATCGGCGGCCTTTCCGCCGGGTCGAAAGTCGCCCACCCCATGGCCAAGGACGCGAGCCACCTCTTCTTCGGCAACGCCCTCGGCTCCTCCCTCTTCGCCACCCACCCGCCCTTGGCCGAACGCATCCGGCGCCTCCTCCCCCACTGGAACGGGGAGACCGGACAGACGAGCCAGCGCCCCGTGACGGAGCGGGAAGACAGCCCCGCCCGCACCCCTCGGCCCTCGCACGAGGCCGTCTCCGGCTTCGCCCAAGGCTCGAAGGCCGAGCCCCTGCGCCTACGGCCCGAGGAGGCCCACGAGAGCCTCAAAACCGTGCATCCCGAACAGGTCGACCTCGGCCAGGAGCTTCACGGGCACCTCCCCGCGCATTGGCTGGAGGCCTGCCGCTCGCATTCGGGGGCGCAGGGCCTCGTCTTCGCCCTCCTCCTCGCGCAGGACGAACGGCTCCGCAGCCAGGAGATCGCGCGTCTCCGGGCGGAGACCGACGAAGAGACCGTCCGCTTCGCCACCGGCCTTTTCGAGGAGCTCGCCCCGGTTCATTCCGCCGTGAAAATCGGCCTCATCGACCTGTCCATCCCCACCCTGCGGCACCTCGGCCCCGGCGAGTATGAGCGCTTCCGCGACCTGCTCCACCGCCTCGTCGCCAGCGACGGGCGAATCGATCTCTTCGAGTTCATGCTGCTGCGCATCGTCACGCGGCACCTCGACGCATTTTTCCACCGGCTCCCTCCCGAGCCGATCCGCCACAAACGCCTCGATCCCCTGCTCGAAGACGCCGGCGTGATCCTCTCCACCCTCGCCGCGATGAGCCATCCCAGCGACGAAGCCGCCGCGGCGGCGGCTTTCGGGCAGGCTGTCGCCCATCTGGGCCGGCATTGCCTCGTCGCGGTCCCCCGCCAGCCCGCCTCCGTCTGCAACCTCGAACGCATCGAGCGCGCCCTCGACGCCTTCTCCTACGCCTCGCCCATGGTGAAAAAGCACCTCCTCGAAGCGTGCAGCCTCAGCGTGATGGAGGACAGCGGCGTCTCCAGCCGGGAGGCCGAACTCATCCGCGCCGTCGCCGACTCCATCGGCTGCCCCATCCCCCCCTTCGTCAGGGCGGCGAAGAGGGTCTAGTCGGGGAGGCAAGAGGGTGCGGTCGATGCCGCCTCAGCTTTTCCCTTTGGTCAGCGCGGCCTTGGCCTCGGCGTAGGTCTTGTCCAGCTTCGCGTAGCCCTTGGCCTCGTAGCCGGCGGCCTTCACCGCGTCGACGACGGCGGTTTCGCCGGGGCCTTCGGCGGTCTTGGTGGAGAGAAGGGCGGTCTTGGTCTTGGGATCGACATAGACCTCGGAGACTTGGTCGAGCTTCTTCAACTCCTCGGTGACGGAGAAAGCGCAGCCGGCACATTTCATCCCCGGCACCTTCACCTCGAAGGCGGCTCCCGCCTCATCGGCGCGAAGGGTGGAGAAAGCGGTCGCGGAAAGGAAGGCAATAGCGAGGGCGGCGATGGATTTCATAGATGGACTTGATGATGGGTTTCCCATGGAATTTGGACAAGATCCCGAGTTTGTCCAAGCCCGAATGGAGGCACCAGGCAGTCTCGTCGAACATCGGTCATGACGCTTCGATTTTTACCCTAATCGGCCAATCAGTCCAATTTTCGCAAATATGAAAATAAACAACTCTTTATTTTAAAATGATTTGAGATATATGTTGCATTTTTGCGTATCAAGCGTAATGATTTCCCGCTGTCAGGTTCCGGCCTGCGGCGCGACCCTCAATTTTGTCTAATCCTTCACTTGGTTCGGTCGTCTGCATCGATAGCGGGCGCGCCGCGGAGCATCAGTGCCACCCCCATCCAGAGGCGAAAGGAAGTGAAAAAGATCAAGTTCACCTGCCCGCATTGCGAGGCGAAATTGCGCGTGCCCACCCACTTGGCCGGCGTCTCCGCACCCTGTCCGAAGTGTGGGGAGCAGATCACCGCGCCCTCGGACATCGCGGCGGCCGTCGCGGATGCCCCCGCCCCCCGCCGTGCGGCGACACGCCCGCTCCACGAGATGGCTGCCGCGAGAGCTTCCTCGACAGCGGTGCTGGAGGCTCCCGCGCCGCCTCCCGCCGCCGAAGCCCCTCGCGAGCGCCGCTCCCGGACGCTGCCCGCCCCGGTTCCGGTCGAACCCGCCGTCGCGCTCGCCCCGGCCACGCCCGCGCCCGTGCCGGAGATCCCTCCGGCCTTTTTCTCGCCTCCTCCTCCGGTGCTGCATCCCGCGTCTCCCGAACCGGAAAAGACGGTGGACGAACGCGAAGAGCCGCCAGCCCCCTTTGTTGACGATGACCGGGTGGTGGTCGAGGAGCACGTTTACGAAACGCCGCCCCCCCTGCTGCCGCCACCCCCGGCGGCACCCATCACCCAGCCCATCCGGATCTCCCCCGCCTCCAGTGGTCTGCCTCCGGCGAGCGCGGTGGCCGCGGACGCTGGCGCCCTGCCCCGCCTCGACGTCTCCTTAGCGGGACAAGCCGGCGACGCCCTCCCGGTGCCTGAAGAGGTCGCCCCCCCCGCAGGGCGAACCCGGGTCTTCCTGCCTCGCCCCGGGGACGCCGTCAACGCGACCCGGCCAGAGGATTTCCTCGCCCCCGTCCCGCCGCAGGTGGAGGAACCCGCCCGATCCCCCGAGATTCCGGCCCTGCCAATGCCGGAGGAAGACCTCCCGACTTTGGAGGATTTCGAAGATCTCGCCGAGATCGAGGTGCCCGCCTCGGCCTCCCCCTACACCTCCATCCCCCTGCCGCCGGAGATGGCGCCGATCCCGCTCGACGAATTGGATGTCGACGACGGCTCCTTTGGCGCACCGGTCGGAACGGAGCCTCCCCACGAGGAAGCCTTCCCCCCGTATCCCGCGAACGACGCGCCTCCCCAATTGGACGAGGAGTTTCCCGCCTTCGAACTGCCGGAATGGGACGAGCCCGTCTTTGAACCCACCGCCCCGGAGCCGGCCCCGAACGCCCCCTGGCTGCGGGAGGAGACCTCCTCGGCGTCTCTCCACGGCAGCGCATCCGCCCTCGCCCCCGCGCATGAGGAACTTCCTGACGACTTCCTCGAAAGCCCTCTCCACGAGGGTTCCTTCGGGAGGCTCTTCGAGCAGCAGCCCCCGGAAGCCGCCGCCTTCCCCGCCACCGCGCCGAGGACCGTCGAGGCCGACGACCTCGACGGGCTCTTCGCCGCCACGGAGGACGAGGAGGGCGAATCGAGAGGAATCAGCAAATTCGCGATCCTCGCGGGGTCCGCTGCCCTCGTGGTCCTCGTCGGCTCCATCGTCGGATTGTGGCTGCTCATCGAAGCCCTCGGCGGCTTGAACCCGGCGGAGGCCTACGTCCAAGCAAAAGAGGAGGCCGACCGCCCCGCCGAATCCGTCGCCCTGCCAAGAGTGCCGACTTCCTCCCAGACCGCCTCGGCCCCCGACCTGACTCTCGACGACGCCCCGGCCATCCTCGATCCGCCCGCCCGCTCGCGCGGAGCGGAGACGAAGCCTGCCGACGGAGACGCCCCGGCGCTCTCTTTCGACGAGAAAGTCCAGCAAGCCGTGGACGGAACGAAGGGGGGAGGCTCCATCATCGGGTCGCCCGGCCTCGACATGCTCGACAGGCCGGCCACCGATTTCTCCGGCCCCAAGCCAGCGACCCCCGCCCCGCCGACAGAGGCCCCCGCCGTTGCCGCCCCCGCTGC